>Ga0105047_10002802_pt1 | contig 30931 bp, 24 predicted proteins | sample MAT04_FD_78384 | JGI IMG/M metagenome (GOLD analysis project Ga0105047, IMG submission 78384) | Freshwater microbial communities from Lake Fryxell liftoff mats and glacier meltwater in Antarctica - MAT-04 (megahit assembly) | ecosystem: Environmental > Aquatic > Freshwater > Ice > Liftoff... | reverse complement strand
TGGCCGAGCATCTTGGCGCGGCGGTCGTCAGCACGATGCAGGGCAAGGGTGCGTTCCCGGAGGATCATCCCTTGTACGGTTGGCACATGGGCAGTAACGGCACCACTTGCGGCAACCATCTGACCACGCAGGCCGACGTGATTGTGGCCGTGGGCGTGCGCTTTGCCGACAAAGCGACCTCCTCCTACCGGCCGGGCTATGCCTTCAACATTCCGCCCACCCGCCTGATCCATATCGACATCGACCCCTTTGAAATCGGCAAGAACTATCCGGTGGAAGTCGGCATCGCGGGGGACGCGCGGGCTGTGCTGCACGATTTGGGGCAAGCGGTGGCCGCACGAACCGCGCCGCGTGAATGGGCCTACAGCGCCTACACCCAGGAAATCGGCCACCAGGTGGCGGCGTGGCTCGCCAGCTTCCGTGCCCTGCGCGAGACAGATCAATCGCCGCCTACGATGGGGCGCGTGATTGCCGAGGTGCGCAAGGCGCTGCCGGCGGACGGACTTGTCTTCACCTCCTCAGGCAATATACAGGCGCAGGTCTTCCAGGAGATGGCCTTTACCCTGCCGCGCACCTATATTTCGGCGGGTGGCTTTAGCACGATGGGGTGGGCGTATCCCGCGGCGTTGGGCGGCAAGTTGGCGCGACCCCATGCACCGGTGGTGGCGCTGGTTGGCGACGGTGATTTCTTGATGACGATCCAGGAGATTGCCACGGCGGTGCAGTATGACATCCCGGTGGTTGCCGTGGTCTTCAACAACCAGGGATGGCAGGCGATCCGCGACCTGCAGCAAATAGCTTTTGGCGATGAAGCCAGCTACGCTACGATGTTTGAGCAGGATGCGCGCCCGATCTCGCCGCACATTGCGGATATCGCCAAGGCGTTTGGGGCGCTTGCCCGGCGCGTTACGGCCACAGAGGATGTGGGGCCTGCGCTGCGTGAGGCATTAGCGGCCAATCGGCCGGCGGTTGTCGAAGTCATGATCGATCCGGCGATGGGGACATCGGGCGGGCAGGCGCCGGGCTGGTGGGACGTGCCGGTGCCGGGGTATTGGCCGGAACGTCGCGCGGCGTATGATCGTGAACGCGCCGAAGAGGTCATCTAGCCTGAAAATGCTTAGCCACAGAGAACACAAAGAACACAAAGATAGTATCATGGTGGATTGTGCGCCAGAAGTACATGATGGCTGACTTGTATCTATTCACGGAATGGGTGATCGTATGAACTTCAAGATGTACATCGACGGTCAGTGGCAAGCGGCCCGCAATGGCCGCACGTGGACCGTTATCAATCCCACGACTGAGACCGCGTTGGCCGAGGTGCCGTTTGGCGATGCGGCCGACGCCGAGGCCGCGATCGCCGCGGCGTCGCGTGCACAACCGGGGTGGGCGGCCATGACCGCTTATGAGCGTGGCGAGATGCTGCGCCGCGCGGCAGACGCCATTCGGGCACGACTCGACGAATTGGCGCCGATCATGACACGCGAGTGTGGCAAACCCCTGGCAGAGGCGCGCGGTGAATGGACGGCATGCGCCGATCTGTTTGAATGGTTCGCCGAGGAAGGCAAACGCGCCTATGGCCGCATCATTCCCCCGCGCCGTGCCAACAAGCGTCTGCTGTCGATCCCCATGCCGGTCGGTGTCGTTGCCACCATCACCGCCTGGAATTTTCCGGCCTACCTGCCGGCGCGCAAATGGTCGGCGGCATTGGCCGCCGGCTGTACGGTCGTTGCCCGACCGAGCGAACTGACCCCCATGAGCGCGATGGCGTTGGTCAACGTGCTGGCCGAGGCTGGCCTGCCGCCGGGCGTGATCAACCTGATCAACGGCGAGCCGGCGTCGATGGGCGAGGCCATTCTGCGTTCGCCCCTTGTGGACAAGCTGAGCTTTACCGGTTCACAGGCTGTGGGCAAGCTGCTCATGCGCGGCGCGTCCGATCCCATCAAGCGGCTGTCCCTGGAGTTGGGCGGCAGTGCGCCCGTCCTGATCTTTCCCGATGTCGATATCGAGAGTGCCGCCAAACAGGCGGTGGCGGCTAAGTTTCGCAACAACGGCCAGGTGTGTATCTCGCCCAGCCGCTTCTATGTGCATCATGAGTTCGCCGAAGAGTTTATCGACGCGGCACACGCCGCCATCGGCGCGCTGGTGGTCGGCGATGGGCTAGCACTCGGCGTCACCAACGGCCCATTGGTTACCCCTGCGGCGCGCACACGGGTGGAGGGATTTGTGGCCGACGCCGTGCAAAAGGGTGCGCGTGTGGTCGCAGGGGGCGGACGGACGGCCGGGCTGGATCATGGCTTTTATCACGATCCGACGTTGCTGATCAACCTCACCGACGATATGCGAGTGTTGCACGAGGAAGTCTTCGGCCCCGTGATGATGGTACAGGATTTTCACTCGCTCGAAGAGGCGCTGGCCAAGGCCAATGGCACGCCCTTTGGCTTGGCCGCCTATGTGATGGCGCGTGACCTGTCCACGGTCGTTGCTGCCTATGAGGGCTTGAAGTTCGGGATCGTCGGCGTCAATGACCTGACGCCGGCTACCGCCGAAGGCCCATTTGGCGGCGTCAAGCAGAGCGGCTTTGGCCGTGAGGGCAGCGAAGAAGGGCTGCACGAGTACTTGGAGACGAAGTTCGTTTCGATCGCGATCTAGATTCTTTCCCACAGACAGGCTGCTCAATGACAGACCACGGTCTTGCCAACAATCTCACCGAATATGGCGACAAGGAGTTTGCACTTTATCTGCGTCGTTCCTTTGCCAAGGCAATGGGGTTTAGCGACGAAGCGCTGGCCAAGCCGATCGTCGGCATCGTCAACACCTTTAGCGAACTTAATAACTGCCATCGCCACTTTCCCGAACTGGTCGAAGCGATCAAGCGCGGCGTCTGGCAGGCTGGCGGGCTGCCGTTGGCGTTTCCCACCATCTCGCTGGGCGAACTTTTTGTGTCACCTACCAGCATGCTCTATCGCAACCTGATGTCCATGGACGCCGAAGCGATGATAAGCGCCCAACCGCTGGATGCGGTGGTGCTGCTGGGCGGCTGCGACAAGACGATGCCAGCCCTGCTTATGGGCGCGGCCAGCGCTGGACTCCCCGCAATCGCGGTAGTCGGCGGGCCGATGTTGACCAGCAACTTCGAGGGAGAGCGTCTGGGCGCTTGCACGGACTGCCGGCGCTACTGGGCTAAGTACCGGCGCGGTGAAATTGACCGCGCTACGATCGACCACGTAGAGGGGCAACTGGCGCCCACGTCCGGCACATGCAGCGTCATGGGCACGGCCAGCACCATCGCCTGTGTGGTCGAGGCGTTGGGAATGATGTTGCCCGGTGGCGCCGCTATTCCCGCCGTCTATGCCGACCGTGTGCGTCACGCCGAAGCGGCCGGCAAAGAGGCCATGCGCCTGGCCGCCACCCGCCTGACTCCCGATCGGATCATGACGGCGGCGGCCTTTGACAACGCGCTGCGTGCGCTGCAGGCCATCGGCGGATCGACCAATGCGATCATCCATCTGACCGCGATTGCGGGACGCTTGGGAATCCGCCTGGATCCTGCGCGTCTCAATGCCCTGGCCGATAGCACGCCCGTGCTGGTAGATCTCAAACCGACCGGCGACGGCTACATGGAAGATTTTCACCGTGCCGGCGGAATGCAGGTCGTGCTGCAAGAGTTGAAGCCCTTGCTCAACCTCGACGTGTTGACCGTAACCGGCCAGACGCTGGGCGAAGTGCTCGCTGGGCCGTATACCTATCCTGCCTGGCAGCACGTGATCCGGCCCGCCGCGGCGCCGTTGCAGCCGCAAGGTGCGTTGGTACTGTTGACGGGGAACCTGGCGCCTGACGGCGCCGTGATCAAGCGTTCGGCGGCGACGCCGGCGCTGCTCAACAAGGTGGGGCGGGCAGTGGTGTTTACCTCAATACGTGATGCCGCCGAACGGATCGACGACCCGGCGCTGGATGTGACGCCGGACGATTTTCTGGTGTTGCAAAACGCCGGCCCGGTGGGCGCGCCGGGCATGCCGGAGGCCGGGTATCTGCCGATTCCGAAAAAGCTGACGGGAGTCAAGGATATCGTGCGCATTTCGGACGCGCGCATGAGCGGCACGGCGTTTGGCACCGTGGTGCTGCATGTGGCCCCGGAAGCCGCCGTGGGCGGCCCGCTGGCGTGGGTGCGCGACGGGGATCTGATTGAATTGAGCGTAGACAAGCGTGCGCTGAACCTGCTGGTGGGCGAAGACGAACTGGCCCGCCGCCGCGCCGAAGGAACCCCGCCGCGCGCGATGGCCGCGCGTGGCTACGACTATCTGTACCAGCAGCACTGCATGCAAGCAAACTTTGGCGCCGACTTCGACTTTCTGCGCCACGCGTCGCTGCGCTGACGGCTATCCTTCTGGCGACCTGGCTTTGGTTCCCAGCTGCGGCAGTACCCGCTGCCTATGCAGGAACTGCTTCACAGAGAGCATCTGGCGTCGATCGAATAAGCGGCGGTTGAAACATCCTGGTTCTTTCGTCTAGCATTAGCGAAAGAAGCGAATGTTTTGCTAGATGATTTGGATTGAGGTACTACGAAAGGTCAGCGAACTTTGAAGTGGCTTACCTGCGCGTTGACGCCTGGCGTGCCCGCCGCTGAGAATACGCCTTTGCCGTCGGAGGTCCAACTGATCCCCGCCGGTTGTGCCGGTGTCGACGCCCAGGCTCGCAACGCCGACCATGTACGACGGATCAACTGTCCGAGTCCTGACAATGAGGTTATTCAAGAGGCTCTGCCACTTGTGCGTCGTTCGCCCTCACTCCCCGGCTTCGTGGGTCACACCAGATGTGTGACCCTGCTTGCGTGCGCCGAACCGCCTGGTCATGCCGGCAGCGATAGCCTGCCGTAATGCCGATCAGCCTGTCAACGGATCCGCTCGATAGAATTCATGCCCCTTCGGGGCACAACCAACAATGAAAATATCTTTGTGTTCTTTGCGGCTAAGCATGTTCAAGTCCGAATTCATGTGGTGTCGCCACGCGCACAAAAGGGTTTGTCACCGCAGGTCGCGGCGGCAGCAGCGTCATCGACGTAATCGATCAAATCAGCCAGCAACTCGTGGCACTGATGCGTTGTCATCTCATTGCTCAGTGCGGCTTTGTACCAGTTCGGTGAAATAGCCGGATAGTCGTTCGCGCAACCACAGCCGCGCCCGGTGCAGACGCACCTTGGCGTTGGCGACCGTGATGTCCAGCGCGGCTGCGGTTTCTTCCGTCGACAGCCCTTCGAGTTCACGCAGGACAAAGACTTCGCGCAGGGATGCCGGCAGCGCCGCAATTGCCTCATTCAATTGTGTACGCGTCTCAGACGCGGCAAATTCCTGGTCGGGCAGACAGCACCAGTCGAGCAGCGCGGCCGGCGTCGTTTCGGGTTCTTCGCCGTCCACGGGCATGTCGATGGAGACGAAGAACGGCTGCCGTTTGCGCAGGCGCATCAAGACCAGATTGTGGGCGATGCGGTAGAGCCAGGTAGCCAGGCTTGACCGCCACTCGAAGTTGTCGATGCCTCTGAATGCCTGCAGGAAGGTCTCCTGGGTCACATCTTCGGCTTCGGCCTCGCTGCCCACCATCCGCAACGCCAGGCGGTAGATGGCCGGCGAGTGTCGTTCAATACACTGGGCGCAGGCGGTCTTGTCGCCAGCCCGGAGTCGTTCGATTAGGATTTGTTCATCGTCTGCACCAGTCATCGTGGACTGATTATACCAGGGTTGGCGCGCGGAACCCCACTGGGGCTACTGGGGCTGCGTGCGAGACACCGGCCAATCGATTACGGCCAGGGACGCGCTGTTGGGCTGGCGCCACGCATGCCAGGTGCTGCGCCGGCCCAACACATCATCAGGACACCGTGGCGACAGTGCGCGCTAATTCAGCGACGCCTCCCAGCATTGGCGCAGCTTGAAGATCGCCGGCGCGTCGGTAAGGAGTTGCATTTTGTCCAGCAGCATCGTCTCCGGCACGGCACCCTCGACGTGGATCACATCGTTCACCACGGTGCGGGGCACGCCGTAGACTTGGTAGCGATTGGCAAGGTGCGGGAATTCGGTGGCTTCTACCATCGATGCGGTGACATTGTCGCTTGCCATCGCCAGGCGGTGCGCCAAAAGCACTGCGCGTGGGCAGTGCGGGCAGGTCGGCGTGACAAAGACCTGGATATCGATGGGGCCGGGCAGCGTGGCTAACTGCTCCAGGGTCTTGGCGTTCAAGCCGGGGTCACCGCTGCTCACCATGCGAATGTCCTCGATAAAAGTGCTGAACTCATACCCCGACGGGATGCCGTAGAGCCGAATCCCGTAATCCAGCGGCGTTGTGCCGTCGCGCAGCACGGCAATGGCTGGGATCTTGTCGATGCCGTACTGCGTCGCCACCTGGGCGTCGCCGACGAAATCGTGTACTTCAACCGTCAACTTGCTGGTTGCAGTCCATCATCCTCTGCCTCCACACGATTTGATGCGTGCCGAGCAAGAAGGTTACAGCGGTGCGGTGCGGTGTGCGTGCGACGCGCCCATGCTGAATTTGGCGTTGGCACATTATTCAATTATTATATTGAATATGAAACGCGGCGCTGGCAGGCACTATAAAGACGAGCTCTTTGCCCAGTTTGCGCGCATCGGCAAGGCCCTTGCCAGTCCCCAGCGGTTGGAGTTTCTTGACTTATTGGCGCACTGCGAGTGGAGCGTAGAAGCGCTTGCGCGTGAGACACAGCAGTCTGTCGCCAATACTTCCCGGCACTTACAGGTGCTGCGCAGCGCGTGCCTGGTCGAGACGCGGCGTGACGGTGTCACCATTCATTATCGGCTGGCTGATCCGGAGGTACTGCGGCTCTGGTACGCCATGCGCGACCTGGGCTCACTCCGCCTGGCCGAAGTGGACAGGTTGATGGCCAGCTATTTTCACGACCGGCAAGCTATGGAGGCCATTAACTGCGCCGAACTACTGGTGCGTGTCCATGATGCCGCCGTGGTGGTGCTTGACGTACGCACTGCGCAAGAATACCAGGTCGGCCATATTGCGGGGGCACGCTCGATTCCGCTCGCCCAACTGGAATCTCGTCTGGCTGAACTGCCCAAGAGTGCACAGATCGTGGCCTATTGCCGCGGCCCGTTTTGCGTGTTGGCGGCCGAGGCGGTTGCGCAGTTGCGCGCTTCCGGTTTTGATGCCCGGCGCCTCGTGGGAGGCTATCCCGATTGGCAAAAGTCTTCCCTGCCCATTGAGACAGGGTTGGATCGTTAGTCTTGGCATAACTGTGATTTTCGCTATTTTTGTATCCTGACCCCTCCTTGGACTGTCTTCTCGCACGCTTGCCAGGTTTGACACGAGTGCGAGCAACTGGCTGCACACCGTGGGGCCTGAACCCCTTCTCTCTGTGAGGAGCAGGCAATGAAAAAAAAGTCGTATTGGATTGTGGGTCTGGCTGCTATTCTCCTGGTCATCGCCATCCCCCTCGTCATCTTCTGGCCGCGCACGCAGGCAGCGTCACGCGATCCCTGGGACTATGTGCCCACGCATGCCACGCACACGGACCACAAAGACATTGTCAAGGGGCCGTTTGACACGCCACAGGCGGTGACGCAGGCCTGTCGGCAATGTCATGAAGATTCTGCCAGCGAAGTGATGCACACCACACATTGGACATGGGAGAGCAAGCCCTTCGTTGTGCCAGGGCGCGACGAACCAGTGACCATCGGCAAGAAGAACCAGATCAACAACTTCTGTATTGGCATCCAAGGCAACCAGAGGTTGTGTACGTCTTGTCACGCCGGCTATGGCTGGGAAGATGCCTCCTTCGATTTCGCCAATCCGGAGAATGTCGACTGCCTGGCTTGTCATGCCGACACAGCTACCTATGCCAAGGGCGAGTACGGCAACCCGGCTGAGGGTATCGACCTGGTGGCCGCGGCGCAAAGCGTGCATGCCCCCACGCGCGAAAACTGTGGCAAGTGCCATTTCGATGGCGGTGGCGGCAACAATGTCAAGCATGGCGATCTGGACGAAAGCCTGCGCTTCCCCTCAGCAGAATTGGACGTTCATATGGGGGAACACAATTTCGTTTGCACAGATTGTCATAAGACTGACGACCACGTGATCAAAGGCAAGCTGGTTGCCGACAACTACACTATCGACCCGCAGGAGCAGGTGGCCTGCACCGACTGCCACGCCGCTGACCTGCATCAGGATGAACGCATCAACCTGCATGTGGAGAGTGTAGCCTGCCAGACCTGCCACATCCCGGCCACCGCTTTGAAAGACCCCACGAAGACGTACTGGGATTGGTCTACCGCCGGTCAGGATATCCCGGAAGATCATTTCAGCTACCTCAAGATCAAGGGATCATTTGTCTACGAGAAAAATGTCCAGCCGACCTATGAATGGTTCAACGGCAATCTGGACTACCGCTATCTGCTAGGCGACAAGATCGACCCTACCCAGACGACGGTGCTGGATCAGCCGGCCGGCGACATCAAAGATCCCACGGCCAAGATATTCCCCTTCAAGGTTCATCTCGCCAAACAGCCGTACGACAGCGTGAATAACTATCTCTTGCAGCCAGTGACGGCAGGCGAGGGCGGTTACTGGGCGACCTTTGAGTGGGATTCGGCGTTCAAGCTGGCTGAGCCAATTGTCGGTCTGCCTTACAGCGGCAGCTACGACTTTGCCGAGACTTCCATGTATTGGCCCACGACCCACATGGTGCAGCCCAAGGAGAAGGCCCTGCAATGTGACGACTGTCACAGCACGGGTGGCACGCAAGACCCGGGGCGCATGGATTGGAAGGCGCTCGGCTATCCAGGCGACCCCATCGAGTGGGGCGGCCGGTTTAGTAAGCAGTAACTTTTCGCCGTCAAGGTTAGGAGACGGTTTTCCGTGGGAAAGATGATGAATAATCCTTTGCGACGCTATCCTCGGTTCAACCGCTTGTTGGGCGGGCTGTTGCTCGCCACAATCGGAGTGCTTGCCGCGGCTGGGATGGGACAGGCGACGGCCAGCCTCGCGACCCAGACCGCGCCCGTTCCTTCGCCGCTGCATCCCACTTTTTCGTTGTTGGATGTCGACGGTGTCAGTGTGGTGGAGAGTGGCAAGCCGCTCTCCACTATGCAAACGTGCGGCGCTTGCCACGACACGGCTTATATCGAGCAGCACAGCTTTCACGCCGACCTCGGCCTGGCCGATTTTATGGCTGAGAACGTGCAGCTTGCGCAGTCTTGGGATGAAAGCCGCGGTGTCTTCGGTAAGTGGGATCCGCTCACCTATCGTTATCTGTCGCCCAAGGGCGCCGAACGCGTCGACCTGACCACGGCCGACTGGCTGCGTTTGAACGGTGCGCGAGCGCCAGGCGGCGGTCCAGCCACGACCGCGCGCAATGGCGATCCGTTGACTTCCCTGATCGCCCAGGCCGGTGACCCCGAGACGAGCGCGGTCGACCCAGTGACGGGCGAACTACAGGCATGGGACTGGCAGCAGTCAGGTACGATGGAGATGAACTGTTTCCTCTGTCACTCCTCCGCGCCCAACAATGAGGCGCGTGTGGCCGAGATCGAGGCCGGCCGGTTCGGCTGGGCGAATACGGCCACCCTACTCGGCACGGGTATTGTCGAGCAGACGGCGACGGGCTACCGCTGGAAGCCGGATGCCTTTGATGCCGTCGGGGAACTCAAGCCGGAGTTTATCCAGATCCAGGACCCCTCCAATGAAAACTGCGCGCAGTGTCATGGCGTCGTCCACACTGACCCCCAGATCCCCGTCACGTTGGCAGCGTGCGACCCCCAAGCGCCGCAGACGGCAACTACCGGTCAGGTGATCGCATCACAGAAGATTGCTGAATCGGGGCTAAACCTGGCCAATAAGGAAGACCTTGCGCGCTCCTGGGATATTCACGCCGAGCGCGCGCTGAAATGCACCGACTGTCACTATGCCTTGAATAATCCGATCCATTCGCAGGAGGCAGCCGGCTCGATGCCCGGCCACCTGGCATATGACCCGCGCAAACTGGAGATTGGCGAATATCTTCAGAATCCCGACCACAACTTTGCGCGCGGCGAAAGTGCGCAGTTTACCATCGAGCCTGAACTCAAGGGCAGCATGCGGCGCTGTGAATCGTGCCACAATGCAGAGCAGACCCATGCGGCGTGGCTTCCGTACACCGAACGTCACTTGGAGGAAATAGCCTGCGAAAGCTGCCATATCCCAAAGCTGTACGCCCCTGCGTTCGCTTCCTATGACTGGACGGTGGTGAATCAGGATGGCGCGGCGGTGACCGAGTGCCGTGGGATCGAAGGCACAAACACGATCACGGGTCTGGTCACCGGTTTCCAGCCGGTGCTGATGCAGCGTCGTAATGTGGACGGCGACACACAGCTGGCCCCTTATAACTTGATCTCTTCCTGGTACTGGATCTACGACGATGCTGGCGGCGCCACCTATCCCGTACCGCTGGCGAACTTGCAGGCTGCCTATCTCGAGGACGGCGCCTACGCCGCAGAGATCGTGCAGGGCTTCGATGCCAACGGCGACGGCATAGTGGATCAGAGCGAGCTAGTGATCGACAGCCCCGCCAAGCAGGCTTTGGTCGCTGGGCGGTTGCAGGCGCAGGGACTGAATAACCCGGACATCGACGGGCAGGTGCAACCCTACAGCATCAACCATAACGTCGCCGGCGGCGAGTGGGCCACGCGCGCTTGTCAGGATTGTCATTCGGATGAATCGGCGGTCACCCAACCGATCCAACTGGCGTCGAACACCCCCGGCGGCGTCACGCCCCGGTTTGTGAGTGATACCAATGTCGCGGCCAGTGGCGAGCTTTTCACGGAGAACGGGACGCTCTTTTACAAGCCCGTGGCCGAGAATGACGGTATCTACCTATTCGGGCGCAACCGCATCGCCTGGGTTGATTGGTTTGGGGCGCTGGTCTTCCTCGTCACGCTCCTGGCTGTTGCCAGCCACGCCGGCATGCGTTTCTACTCGTCGCTGCGCCAGGCGCAACATACGCCGAAGCTCAAACGCGTCTATATGTACCCGGCCTACGAGCGCTTCTGGCACTGGCTCCAGACCCTGACCATCGCGTTGCTACTCTTCACGGGGCTGGTGATCCACCGCCCAGATATGTTCGGCGTCTTCTCGTTCCCGAACATGGTCACGATGCACAATGTGTTGGCCGTGATTCTGGTCGTCAACGCCGGCTTGTCGCTCTTCTGGCATGTGTCCGGTGGCCAAATTCGCCAGTACATTCCGCGGCCGTACGGTTTCTTCGACCAGGCGATCGAGCAAGCCAAGTTCTATATGTGGGGCATCTTCAAAGGCGCTCCGCACCCGCACGCCAAGAGCCGCCAACGCCATCTGAACCCGCTGCAACAGGTTACGTATTTCGGTATCTTGAATGTGCTGCTGCCGCTGCAGATTCTCACCGGAGCGCTGATGTGGGGCGTGCAAGTGTGGCCGCAGACGGTCGGCGCTCTGGGTGGGCTGCCTTTCCTGGCGCCGCTGCACACGTTGGTGGCCTGGCTTTTCGCCACCTTTATTGTCGCTCACGTTTACTTGACCACCACAAGCCACGAGCCATTGGCCGGCATCAAGGCCATGGTTACTGGGTGGGACGAAGTGGAAGTTTCTACCACCGTTCACACCCCCGATCACGCAGCACCACGAACTGATGCACCCCTGCGGCCGGTGCATCCGACCACACTCACGGAGGTATCCGAATGACCACAAGTGCATCATCACAACCCAAACCGGGTGGGATCAGGGCTTTTTTCCTGGAGCGACCAGAGCGCCGCTATATCAACGCCTACTTGGGTGGCGCGCTGCTGGGTCTTGTTTTGTTCACTTCGTTTTTCCTAACCGGCAACGGCTTGGGCGCGTCCGGCGGATTGAATCGGATCATCGTCTATTTCGAGGATCTGATTGTGCCGGAGCATGTGGATCGGGTTGCCTACTTGCTGAAGATGGCCGGCGGTACGCTGAACCCACTGGATGATTGGATTGTGCCCATGATCTTTGGCACACTGGTGGGTGGATTTGTCGCCGGCTGGTGGAACGGGCGTCTCAAGGCCGTGACCAACAAGGGGCCGCAGATTTCGGTGCGCATGCGCTGGGCCATGGCCTTTATTGGCGGTGGGATCATGGGGTACGGTGCGCGTATGGCGCGTGGTTGCACGTCGGGGCAGGCGCTCTCGGGAGGCGCGGTGCTCTCGGTGGGGTCGTGGGCGTTTATGTTCGCCGTCTTTGCCGGAGCGTATGCGCTGGCTTATTTCGTCCGCAAACTCTGGAACTGAGGCCGGGAGGTCACTATGCCATTTCCACTACCACTTGAAACGTTGATCGGCAAACCGCTCATGTACCTGGTCTTTGCGCTGATCGGCTTTGGCTTTGGCTTCGTCTTGGAGATCTCCGGTTTCGGCAACTCCAAGAAGCTGGCTGCCCAGTTCTACTTCAAAGACATGACCGTACTCAAGGTCATGTTCACGGCCATTATTGTCGCGATGGTTGCGATCTTTACGATGGTTGGTCTAGGGATTCTGGACTTCAACCAGGTCTGGGTCAACCCAACCTACCTGTGGCCGGGCATCGTCGGCGGGCTGATCATGGGCGTCGGCTTTGTGATCGGCGGCTTCTGCCCCGGCACCTCACTGGTCGCTGCTTCTACCTTTAAGATCGACGGCGTATTCTTCGTGCTGGGTGGTCTTTTTGGCATCTTCATGTTTGGCGAGACCGAGCAATATTTTGAAACCTGGTGGAACAGCAGCTACTATGGCCGTTTGACCATCATGGATTGGCTCAACCTGCAAACCGGTGTGGTGGTGCTTGGCGTTGTGTTGATGGCCCTCTTTATGTTCTGGGCTGGCGAGCAACTGGAGCGCAAGTTCGGCGCCGACAACCAGGCGCCAGCGCCCAAAGCCCGCTACGTGGGTGCGGGCGTCTTGGTGGCCGCGGCGGTAGGCGTGCTCTTGATTGGCCAGCCGACCACCGAGAGCAAGTGGGTGCGTGTGGCGCCGGCAAAGGAGTTGGCGTTGGCCAATCGCGAAGTGCAGATCCACCCGGGCGAACTGCTCAAGATCGTGGGCGACGACGCGCTGCGTGTCGTCATGCTGGATGTGCGGCCGGAGAGCGAGTACAATCTCTTTCACATTCATGGCGCGCAGAGCATCCAGCCGGACAAGCTGGCGTCGATCATCCCTGAGTTGCACGCCAAGCAGGCGCTCAATACCGTCTTTGTCCTGATCAGCAATGATGAGGGTGCGGCTACGGATGCCTGGAAAGTGCTGACGGCGGAGAGTGTGCCCAACGCGTACATCTTGGAAGGCGGCATCAACAACTGGATTGCCACCTTTGGCGGCGAGGAGGTGGCGATGCGACCTACGCCGACCCCTGCGCCCAGTGGCAGTGACACCTTGCAATACGTCTTTGCGTCGGCGTTGGGTGACCGCTACAGTGCGGCGAATCCGAGCCCGCATGAATGGGAACTGGAGTACACGCCCAAGGTGAAGCTGCAGATGAAGCGCGACAAGAGCGGTGGCGGCTGCGGCTAAGACGGTGCGCTGATCGCTCGATCAAAAAGAGACCTCCCTACGACGTATCTGCAGGGAGGTCTCTTTTTGTAGTTGTGGAAGATTGTTGGTGTTAGGCCTTGACGGGGCAAGTGCTGAAGCCGAAGATGCGGTAGAGCGCACACCAGCCGACTAGCCCGGTGATCAGCGGCACAAAGCCAAGCCACTGCAGGATGACACCCCACGTCCCCGTCACAAATCCACCCCAGCCGAGTAACAGCATGACAGCGCCCAACACGATCCGGACGATTCGATCCCAACCCGCTTCATTGACTTTGAACACACTGTTCTCCCTTACTTATCGTATCTGTTTGTGAACGCCACCGTTTGTGTGCGTGGCTTCTGTTGAGTTTGATGCATGAACCCGTAAAAGGTTACATCGGCACGGCGCCGACGGCCACGGGACACCGCGCGCGCCGTCGCTCAATGTCAAAAGCTTTCTGACCGTTACGAATGACGCTGCGATGCAGCAGATTATCACGATGGCCGGTGCCTCGCATGCGGTTCGCCGAGACAGTTTGGCCAGTGCCTGGCACGTTGCTTTGACACCTTTGCCAGGGGTACGCGATCTGGTATGATTGCGCCACGGCAAATTCCCATTGCCGAAGGCGACGACCTGCGGCGACACTGACCACCGTCTGCCGGTCGTGTCGTGATCCCCGTCTTCTGGAGACGAACCCATGCAAACGCACAAACTGCTGAATCGCTACCGGCACCTCCCGAATTACCCGCTCCTTGCGCAGGGCGCGGCGGCCTGGGCAAAGGCGAACCCGGCCGCAACCGAGGAGGATCTGCTGGCCTGGGTCGCGGCCACTTATGCGCCCACCCCGATGCTGCTGATGACCGACGCGCCGGCGCCCTTTGCAATGTTCGGGGAACCGCAGAAGCATATTCCGATGAACGCTGTCGATCAGATGACGACGGTCATGCGTCTGCCCGTGGCGCAGCGCGGCGCGCTGATGCCCGACGCGCACCTGGGCTATGCCATGCCCATCGGCGGCGTGGTCAGCTTGGAGAATGCCATCTCGCCCTCATTTGTGGGCTACGATATTTCGTGCATGATGCAACTCTCGCTCTTCGACCTGGCGCCGGCGCAGTTGATGGCCGCGCGCGCCCACCTGGCTGCGGTGCTGCAAGGGGTGACCTCCTTTGGCGTAGGCGCCGACTTCAAGGCGGGCGCGCGCGAACATGCCGTGATGGATGACCCACGCTGGCAGGAGATCAGGTTGCTAGCCGGGCTGAAGGCAACGGCGCGGCGCCAGCTTGGCTCTTCGGGTGGCGGCAATCACTTTGCCGATTTGGTCATTCTGGACTTTGTGCGCGACCACGCCGGCTATCGTGCCGGCGACCGCACGACCGGCTTGCTGACCCACAGCGGGAGCCGCGGCGGATGCAGCCAGTTGATACGGGTTTTGCCGGACATTCGATTGGATTTTGACATGACTTGCATTCCTTCGCTTCAAGATGATGATTATTGGCACCATGATGCGCCGGTGTGATGAAGGGATTATGAAGGATTGGTAGGATGACTGTAGAGATGAAAGATCAGGGTGGTAAACGCAGTGGCGGGGACCGAAGTCCCCGCCACTGCAACAAGATCATGCCCAGATAGGCAATTGTAGAAGAACAGTTCGTCTCTATTGCGGATACAATTCCCCGAACTTTGTCTGCAAATGGGCCAGATAGGGGCCTGCCTGTAGGCCGCTGCCCGTGACGCGCATCAGCAATTCCTCCGGGCTGTAGGCGCGGCCGTGGCGGTAGATGTTTTCGGTCAGCCAGGCGAGCAGGGGTTGATAGTCGCCGGTCGCCAGCGTCTGATCCAGGCCAGGCAGATCGCGCTGGGCCGCCTCCATGAACTGCGCGGCCATGACGTTGCCGATCGTGTAGGTGGGGAAGGAGCCGAAGTATCCGGTCGACCAGTGGATATCCTGGAGCACACCCTGGCTGTCCGTGGGCGGGATGACGCCCAGGTACTCGCGCATCTTGGCATTCCAGATTCGCGGCAGATCCTCGACGGCGATTGAGCCATCCATCAACCCCATTTCGATTTCGACGCGCAGCATGATGTGCAGGTTGTAGGTAATCTCATCGGCCTCGACGCGGATCAGGCTGGGCTGCACGCGGTTGACGGCGCGATAGAAGCGTTCGGCGTCGACGCCGGCCAGTTGATCCGGGAACATTTGTTGCAGGCGCGGGAAATGGCATTGCCAGAAGGCACGACTGCGCCCGATCTGGTTTTCCCAGAGGCGGGACTGGGACTCGTGCGTGCCGAAGCTGGCGCCGCCGACGGCATAGAGACCCAGGAAATCGGTGGTATGTGCGCTGCGCGTCAAGGCTGGGTCCACCCCTTGTTCGTAGAGCGCATGACCGGTCTCGTGGAAGATGCCGAAGATAGCGCCGGGCAGGTAGGTGGGCTGATAGCGGGTGGTGATGCGCACATCCTGGCGCGTGAAGGAAACCTCAAACGGGTGGGCGGCCACGTCAAGCCGGCCGCGGCGCAGGTCGTAGCCAAAGGCCTGCGCGATCGCCAAGCCAAAGGCGCGCTGCTGTTCGGGCGCGCTGGGGAGCGTGAGGAACGCGGCGTCCACGGCGGGCGCGGCGGCGATGCGCAGCAACAAGGGGAGGATGCCGGCCTTGAGTTCCGTAAAGAGGGTGGCGAGACGCGCGGCGGTCATGCCCGGTTCATACTGCAAGAGCAGCGCGTCGTAGGGGTGTGCGGTATAGCCAATTGCGCCAGCGAGTTCGCGATTCAGGCGCACCATGGCCGCCAGGTGCGGCGCAAAGTGGCCGAAGTCGTTGCGCTGTTTGGCTTCTTCCCAGGCTTGCTGCGAGATTGACTTACGCTCGGCCAGTTCGCCGACCAGCGCCAGTGGAATGCGGCGGGCCACGGCATAGGCCTCGCGCGCGCTGCGCACGGCGCGCGCCCGATAGCCGTCGGCATCTTCGCCTTGCGTCGCCGCATCGGCCGCGTCGAGCAGGCGCCCCATGTGGTCGCTGGTGAAGCGTTCCTGTGCCAGCCGGCTTAGGGTCGCCACTTGCAGCCCGCGGGTCGTCGCTCCGTCCGGCGGCATCTGTGTGCGGCCATCCCAGACCAGCGTATTGACGGCACACAGCAGGTCGTTGATCTCCGCCACATAGGCATTAAACTCGTCATAAGCGGTCATGAAGTAGGTTCCCTTCTTTAGACTGGTTTTCCAGATCAGCGGTTTTCGCCCAACAATTGCCAATAGCGCGCCCAGGCCGCCAGCCCTTCGTGTAGCCGGTGGATGCGGAAGAACTCGTTTGGCGCGTGAAAATCTTCGTCGGCGGTAGAAAAGGAAAAGAAGACCGTGTAGATGCCCAGCAGCCGCAAAAATAGCTCGCTAACTGGCAAGGTCCCGCCCATGCGCACTAGCAGCGGCTCACGACCACTCATCTCCGCCAGAACTGCCATGGCGACGCGCAAGCCAGGGTGATCGGCCGGGATCTGATAGGGCAGTGCTTCGTGATGGTCATTCTGGATGGTGAGGTGCACACCTGGCGGCGTATGGATGTCGAGGTGGTGCATAACCTTGGCGATGATGGCGGAGGGTTGTTGAGCGGGCACCAAACGGCAGGTGATCTTGGCGTGCGCCGTACTGGGGATGACGGTCTTGCTGCCGGCTCCTTGATAGCCGCCCCACATCCCGTTGACTTCCAGCGTGGGGCGGGTCCAGAGTCGTTCCAATGTGCTGTAACCGGGCTCGCCAAAGAGGGCGGGCGCGCCGACTTGCGCCAGATAGTCGCTGTCCGCAAAGGGGAGCGCGGCCAGGTCAACTCGCTCGACTGGCGTCAAGGCGACCACGTCGTCATAGAAGCCGTCAACGGCGACGCGGCCATCAGCGGTGTGCAGGCTGGCGACCAGGTGGGCGATTGCGTGCAACGGGTTGGCGACGGCGCCGCCGTGCCGGCCAGAATGCAGGTCTTTACCGGCGCCGGTCACCGTGAATTCGATCCCCGCCATACCGCGGCTGGCGACCGTGACCGAGGGTTCGTCGATGCGCCACATGGCGCCATCGGCGGAGAGCGCAAAATCAGCCGCTAGCAGATCGGCATTTTCGCGGATGAAGGCCTCCAGGCTTGGGCTGCCGATCTCCTCTTCGCCCTCAAAGAGAAACTTGACGTTGATTGGCAGGGATCCTTGCGTGGCGAGAAAGGCCGCCGCCACCTTGAGCGGAATGAGCATCGGCCCCTTATCGTCGGAGACGCCGCGTGCGTAGAGACGACCCTCGCGCACCTGCGGGGCGAAGGGTGGACTCTCCCACTTGTCCATTGGGTCGGGCGGCTGCACGTCGTAGTGACCGTAGACGAGGATGGTGGGCGCACCCGGTGCGCCCAGCCATTCACCATAGACCACAGGGTGGCGTGCCGTCGGCATGATGCGCACGGCATCGATGCCGGCGGCGCTCAGCATGGCGACCACCCAGGCGGCCGCCGCGGCCATGCCGGTGGCATAGACAGGATCGGTGCTCACGCTCGCAATGCTCGCAAATTCGATCAACTCAGCCAGGGTTCGATCCTGGTTAGCCGCCAGGTGCGCGTAGACATCTTGTGCCATGGCCGGGTTACTTTCCACCGTCGACGGAGATCACCTGCCCGGAGATCCAGCCGGCGTAGTCGGAGGCCAGGAAGAGCACGGCGTGGGCGATGTCTTCGGGCGTGCCCAGGCGCTGCAAGGCAATGCGTCCGACCAGCGCTTGCTGTCCTTCTTCGCCGTAGGACATCCATTGGCGTTCGGTGCTTGGGTTGGAGCGCACGAAGCCGGGCGCGATGTTGTTGACGGTAATATTGAAGGGCCCCAGTTCGTGGCAGAGCTGGCGTGTCAGGTTGATCTGCCCGGCCTTGGCGGCCGAATAGGCCTGGATGCCGGTCAGGCTGGCGCCGAGACCGGCGCCGCTGGAAATGTTGACGATGCGGCCCGCGCGCGCGGCCTTCATGGCGGGGGCGGCGGCTTGCGCCATAAAGAAGGCGCCGGAGAGATTGACGGCGATGATGCTGTTCCATTCTTCCAGCGTCACCTGTTCCAACGGTTTGCCTACCTGTCCGAGCACGCCGCCAGCGTCGTTGACCAGAACGTCGATACGCCCGGTAGGGGTGCTGGCCTCGACTTCACGCACAAAGGCAAAGACGGCGTCGCGATCGGTCACGTCCACCGTGCGTACTTCACAGCGACCGCCAAGTGATTGACATAAGTGACGGGTCTCGACCAGTTCTTCGGGAATGACGTCGCAGGCCCAGACGTTGGCCATGGCTTGCGCGAAGGCTACGGCAATGGCGCGGCCAAAGCCGTGCGCGGCGCCGGTGACAACGACGGTCTTGTTGGGAAATTCGATATTCATGGCAGACTCCTTGATGCTGAGGCGTAGTTACCGGTGTCTAGGTGCAGGTAGGGCGTTTGCGGTCCGAACGCAGGGCCTCAAACGCCGCGCCGATCGCCAATACCAGTGAATCGGCGCCGGCGCGCGCGGCAATTTGCAGGCCGACTGGCAGACCGGCGGCTTCGTAACCGGCGTTGACAGTCAAGGCCGGCATGCCGGTCAGATTATAGGGCGCCGTGCGACGGGCCTCGGCTTCCCCTTGCGGGGTGCCGCCGGGCGGGTCGGCGTGGGGCGCCACCCAAGGGGAGGTCGGCGAGAGAATGGCGTCGAATTCCCCCAGCGCCTGATTGAACTGCGCCGTGAGACGGCGCCGCGCCTGTTGTGCGGCCACATAGTGAACGGCAGGGATGGCCGCACCAAGCTCGATCTGCTGGCGGGTGAGCGGTGCGTAGTCTGTTGGTCGCTCTGCGATCCAGCCACGGTGGATGACGCTGGCTTCTGGCCCGATGATCGGGAAGAGCAGTTCGCCGGCTGATGCCAGATCTGGGATCGTCACCTCTTGCAACAGGGCGCCGGCCTGCACGAGATCGGCGCACGCTGCGTCGAAGGCCTCCAGCACCGGCGCCTCCATCTCCCAGCCACGGCAGTGCGCTGTGAGCACGCCCAGGCGAAGCCCACGCAGGTTGGCCGGCGTAACGGGGATCGGTCGCCGCCCAAGCAGGCCGTCAAGCAGCAGACTGGCGTCGGCGCTTGTGCGGGCGATGGGTCCGGCATGGTCCAACGACCCCGAGAGCGGGAAGATACCCTCCAGGCTGACCAGATCGTAGGTCGGCTTGAGGCCGGCTACGCCGCAGTACGCCGCTGGGATGCGGATCGATCCGCCGGTGTCGGTGCCGACGGCGGCGTAACAGAACCCGGCTGCGACGGCGGCAGCCGAACCGCCGCTGGATCCGCCGGATGTGCGCGTAGGGTCCCAAGGATTCCACGTCGGCCCAAAGTCCGGATGCACGATGCCGTAGGCAAATTCCAGCAGGTTGGTTTTGCCCATGAACACGACGCCGGCGTCTTGCAGGTGACGGGTAACCACCGCGTCGCGCTCTGCAACATGATCGGCCAGAATGCGCGATCCACAGGTAGTGCGGACGTTACGCATGTCCACCAGATCTTTGAGTGCGATGGGGATGCCGTGGAGCAAGCCGCGGTCATGCCCGACCGCCAGTTCGGCTGCGGCTTGCCGCGCCGCCGCCAAGGCGATCTCAGCCGTGACCGTGATGAATGTGTTGAGCGTGGGGTCGATTCGTTCGATGCGCGCCAACAACCGCTCGGTGAGCGCCACAGGCGAGAGCGAGCCACTCCGATAGCGCGCGGCGATGTCGCCGATCGACGCAAAAAAAAGCTCGTCGTCGACCGATGTGCTGGCGAGTTGTGTGTCAATGGTCATTTGTCACGTGCGCTGGCCAACTCATCCAGATTGGCGGTTTGCAGGGGCAGCGTGCCGTCCTCGATCGCGTGGATCAGCGTGATCAGGCGGGCGGTCAGCGGCGTCGGTACGCCATGCTGTTGGCCAAAGGCGACGATGGGGCCTAGTTGGGCGTCGACTTCAGTGCGGCGTTTGCGGACGGCCAGATCGCGCCAGATGCCGCTGTGGGTTTTGGCTGATTTGCGGTTGTGCACCACCATTTCGTCCAAAGAGCGTAACGAGCGGGCGCGCTCCGCGCCCGGCATGAAGGCCAATGGGTTGAACCCATTGAACGCTTCTGGGGTGACACCCTCGGCGACGGCCACGCGCAGCACTTCCTGTCCGAGGTCGATATAGAGGTCGTGGTAGACCGGATCGGCCAGGCAATCGGCGATGGAGTCGTTGGTGAGTGCGGTGGCGAAGAGCTGCGCCCCGTAGGCAAGCTTGCCCCACAGGAAGCCCCAGATATTGGAGGTGACGATGGCGTTCGGTTCGAAATCGAGCAACGTACTCTGCAATGCCGCAAGGCGTGGCGTCAGGGAGCCATCCAACTCGCCGAGCACGACGGCGCCGCGGCCGCCATAGAGAATCAACCCTGGTTCCAGATAATCGGCGCCGAAGTTGACAAAGGATCCAATCGTGCGCGGTCGTCCGATGCGGTCGGCAATCACCAGTTCGTTCAGGCCGTTTTGGACGGAGACTACATAGCCATCGGGTTGTAGATGGGGCGCCAGAGCTTGCGTGGCTGCCGCCGTGTCCTGGGCCTTGACGCAGAGCAGGATAGCGCCGAATTGGCCAGCGACCCGGTCCGGCGTGAAGGCGGGCGCGTGCACGAGGAACTCGTCGATCGGCCCGGTGATGGCAAGACCGCGTTGGTTGATGGCATTGACATGATCGGCGTCCCGGTCGACCAAGGTGACGGTGTGTCCGGCGCGTACCAGGTACGCGCCAATGACGCCGCCGATGGCGCCGGCGCCCCAGATCAGTAATTCCATGGTCAATCCCACCCTTCCGCAATCAGGCCGCGCGTTTCCTCGATGGCCACGGCCCACAGGGCCAGCATCTCCTCGTCGCTGCGCTGATAGTAGCCGCCGTAGTTGCCGTCGCCGTAAAAGGCGCGCATTTCATCGCCCACGAGCCGCGCCTTGCCGGCGCGCGCCGGCACGATCTTTTGTTCGCCCGGCAACTGGATGCCGGGCAGCCGTGTCCAGGGGAAGTTCTCCATCCACGAGGCGTGGCTGCCAATCGGGTCGATTTCCAGAACCTTGGCCCATGTTTTGGGCGCGTTCCACCAGTTGTGGAACTTGACGCGTGTGCCGGGATGGTCGGCCATCCATTCTACGGCAAGGGAATCGGCGGGGGCGTTGCCGCCGTGGCCATTGACCAGGAGGATGCGGCGGAAGCCGCTGTGGACCAGGCTGTCGAGGATGTCGCGCACCAGGCGAATGTAGGTCTCGACGCGTAGGGTGATCGTGCCGGGGAAGGCGCCAAAGTAGGGCGTGACGCCGTAGGCGACCACCGGGAAGACCGGGACACCCAATGGTTCAGCGGACTCGACGGCGATGTGCTCGGCCAGCAGACTATCGACACTCAGGCTGAGATAGCCATGCTGTTCAGTGCTGCCTAGCGGCACCACCGCCCGGTCGTCGTGCCGGAGATATTCCTCTACTTGCATCCAGTTTCGTTCGGTGATTCGCATAGGTGTCCTCTCAATCGTCGATTAGGTGGCAGGCCGTAAAATGATTGTCTGCGCGTAGCTTGAGTTGTGGCTTCTCCGTGCGGCAGCGGTCCATGGTGAATGGACAGCGCGGGTGGAAGGGACAGCCGGTCGGTAGATCCAGCGGGCTGGGTAGTTCACCGTGAACGGCTTCGACCACACTCTTGCGGGTGGGATCGAGGGTGGGCGCGGCCGCAATCAGTGCCTGCGTGTAGGGGTGCTGCGGTTGCTGAAAAATATCTTCGGTGTCGGCTAGCTCCACGACACTACCCAGGTACATCACGGCGACGCGATGGGAAATATGACGCACCAGGCGCAGGTCATGCGCCACGAAGATCACAGTCAGATGCAGTTGCTCTTGTAACTGTAGAAGCAGATTGATAATCTGCGCCTGCACCGACACGTCCAGCGCCGAAACAAGTTCGTCGGCCACCAGGCATTCCGGTTCCAGGGCCAGGCAACGGGCGATGGCGACACGCTGGCGCTGTCCCCCGGAGAACTCATGGGGCAAGCGGCCGGCGGCATCGCGGGGCAAGCCCACCAGATCCAGCAACTCGGCGACACGGGCATCCACCGCGTGCTTGGGACGCAGTTTGTGGACGAGAATCGCCTCGCGCAGGGTTGCGCCCACCGACATGCGCGGGTTTAGCGAGTTGAAGGGGTCTTGAAAGACCATCTGCACACGGCGGTGATAGGCACGTAGATTCGATCCCGTCAGCCCCAGCACGTCCAGCCCGGCGAAGGTGACCTTACCCGTGTCGGCGGCATAGAGGCGAACGATACAACGCGCCAGCGTTGATTTCCCACAGCCGGACTCGCCGACTACACCCAGGGTCTCCCCCTTGCGCACCTGCAACGAGATGCCGTTGAGGGCGCGTACGGCGCGCGCGGGCCGGCGGCGCATCCAATCGATGGGCGAACGGTTGACCGGGAAGGACTTACGCAGATCTTCAATCGTCAACAGATCCACCGGTGGGTTGATCGGATCAGCGTATGCGCTCATGACTTCACCTCCCGGGGCAGGGCCAATTGGTCGTGGTGGATGCAGGCCGAGAGACGATGGGCGCCAATTGCCACCAGCGACGGGCGGTCGGTGCGGCAGGCGTCAGTCGCATAGCTGCAGCGTGGGGCAAACGGACAGCCGGGCGGCAGTGCAGTCAGGTCAGGCGGTGAACCGGGAATCGGCAGCAGGGGCTGGCGGTTGGCGCCGCTGCCCGGCACGGAGTTGAGCAACCCTAACGTGTAAGCGTGGCGTGGCTGCTGGAAAAGATCCACGACCGGCGCCATTTCGACAATCCGGCCGGCGTACATTACGGCCACGCGGTCGCACGTCTGCGCCACCACACCAAGGTCATGCGTGACGAGGATGACGCTCATCCCCAACTGTTCTTTGAGGCGCAAGATGAGCTTCAAAATCTGATCTTGGATGGTGACATCCAGGGCGGTGGTTGGCTCGTCGGCCAGCAGCAGCTTTGGGTTGGAGGCCAGGGCGATGGCAATCATCACGCGCTGGCGCATGCCGCCGGAGAACTGGTGTGGAAAGCTCTGCAGGCGTTGGCGCGCCGAGGGGATGCCGACCAAGTCCAGAAGTTGGACGGCGTGGTCGTCCAGTTCGCGCGCATTCAGATTGGTGTGTTCGCGCAAGGTTTCCTTGATCTGTTCGCCCACGGTCAAGACCGGATTGAGGGCGCTGATCGGCTCCTGGAAGATCATGCTGATCTCAGCGCCGCGCACCTCACGCAGATCATCTTCGCTCATGTGCATGATCTCGCGATCTTGCCAGCGCACGCTGCCAGTGACCACACCGGGAGCACGGATCAAGCGGACCAGCGAGCGCAGCGTGACGCTTTTGCCCGATCCGCTTTCACCTACCAGGCCGAGTACCTCACCGGGATATAGATCGAAGTCGACGCCGTCCACCGCCGGCAAGACGCCGCGCGGGGTATGGAAGACTGTGCGCAGTTCTTGTACGGAGAGAACCGGCGCTGGCTTGCTGGTGGGTGTGGCCACATTGGATCCGTTCATCGGCGTGGTCTCAAGAGGTCGGCCAGGCCATCACCGATGAGGCTAAAGGTGATGCCGGCTATGGTCAGGGCAAGGGCGGGAAAGGTGGCAATCCATGGCGCCGTGACCATGAAGTTCTTGCCGTCGGCCACCATCAGACCCCATTCGGCTGTCGGCGGCTGCGCGCCCAGGCCCAAGTAGCCCAGGCTGGCGCCGAGCAGGATCCCCAAAGACATTGCCGTCATCCAGTAGACGATGGACGGTGCGATCACATTGGGCAGTAAGTGGCGACCAATGATGCGTGCCGGTGCAAACCCCATGACACGGGCGGCAAGCGCATACTCGGCCTGTTTTTGCACCAGCATCTCGCCGCGCACCAGGCGTGCGTATGCCACCCAGCCTACTACGCTCACGGCGATGTACATGTTGGTCAGGCCGGGACCGAGAAAGGCAACGATCGCGATCACCAGCACCAAGAAGGGAAATACGACGACAATGTTGGAGATGATATTCAGCAGTGAATCGAGCCATTTGCCATAGAAGCCAGCCGCTGCGCCGACGATACTGCCGAAGAAAAAGGGAAAGAGGGTCGTAAAGAGCGCAATCTGCATGTCGATGCGCGTGGCCCAAATCACACGCGAGAAGACATCACGCCCGAAGTTGTCGGTGCCGAAGAAATGCTGCCAGCTTGGTGGCTGGAGAATTGCCTTGTAGTCGAAATCGGTGGGGCTGTACGGCGCGATGACGCTTGGGAAAAACGCCAGTACAAGCAGGATCGCCAGCACACAGAGGCCTGCCAGTAACGTGCGGTTTGGCCGGTAACGGCTGCGCAGCCGTGTGGTGGTGATAGCTGGGGCAGCAGTTGCTGCCATCAAGAACCTCCCGTCAATCGATTGATGTGGGTCATGCCATTTCGACGCGTGGGTCGAGTTGGGCATAGACCAGATCGGTGATCAGAAAAGCCGCGAAGACCATGATGGCAAAGGTGAGCGTCAGCGCCTGTATGACCGCATAATCTCGCCCGTAGATGGCTTCGACCATGAGGCGGCCGACGCCAGGGATGGCAAACACGGTTTCCGTAATCACCGCGCCACCCAGCAAGGCGCCGACGTTGAGGCCGAGCAGTGTCACCGTCGAGATCAGTGCATTGCGCAAGACATGCTTGGAGAGGACGACGCGATTGCGCAGACCTTTGGCGCGTGCGAAGTCCACATACTCGGCCGTCAATACCTCGATAATGGCAGCCCGCAGATTGCGCATCAACACGGCGGCCAAGTTGAAGCCGAGTGTCAAGGCCGGCAGAAAGAGATAGTAGAGATGCTGCCCAAAGGTGGTGCCGTAGCCGCCGATCGGAAAGAGGCCCAATTGGGCGCCGAGCACCGTGAGCAGCACGAGTCCGACGAAAAAGGTCGGCAACGAAAGCCCCACTTGGAAGACGGCACGAATGGCGTTGTCGACCGCTGAGCCGCGCCGCAGCGCGGCCACAAACGCCAGCGGCACCGCAATGAGCACTGCGAGCACGGCGGCATAGGTCGCCAGAAAGATGGTGACCGGCACGCGTTGCCAAATCAACCGCATCACGGGAATCTTGAAGCTGATGGAATCGCCCAATTCGCCGTGAAAGAAGTTGCCGACAAAGATCGCAAATTGCTCGGGAAGCGGTTTGTCGAGTCCCAACTTGGCATTGATGCGTGCTACGTCTGCTTCGGTGGCGCGATCCCCCAGGATGGCGCTGGCCGGGTCGCCGGGTAGCAGCCGGATCAGCATAAAGACCAGGAACATGATGATGAAGAAGGTGAAGAACGCCTGCAGCAGACGCATCAGGATATAGTTCCAACGGTTCACTGCTTGGTCTCCTTGCAATAATCGTCGGACGATGGAAGCCAGATCACTACCTGCGCGGCGAACTAGCTTCCATCGTCTCACTACTCAACTGACTATTTGGCCAGATAGGCCTTGCTGAACAGGTTCTGGCCCAGCGGAATCTGGTAGAAGCCGTTCACATTGCTGCGCAGCGCCACTGGATACGGCGTCTCATAGAGGAAGATGATCGGCGCAGCGGCGGCGTAGATTTCTTGGATGCGCTTGTACTGTTCGGCGCGCTTGGCTGGGTCTAGCTCCTTTTGGGAGTCGTCAAACAGTTGTTCCAACTCAGCATCCTGGAAACCGGTGTGCAGCGACTCCACCGTCTTAAAGATCGCGAAATAGGACGTGATCTGGCTGGGGTCGTTGATGTCGTTTGTCCATGCTGAAGTGCGCATCTGGAAGTCGTTGGCCCGATAGCGCGCCGTGCGGGTGGCAGCATCTACCAGTTCGATCTTGAGATTGACGCCTACCGCGGCCCACATCTGCTGGAGCGCGGTGAGCAGGGCCGAATCGTCGGCGCTGCCGGCGATCGCCAATACCGATACGTCGAACCCTTGCTCGAAACCGGCATCCTTGAGTAGAGTCTTCGCCTTTTCCACGTCATAGGGATACATCGCCTGTGCAGCGTAGAGCGGCGTGGAAGCAGACATGAACGATCCTTCTGGAGTCCCTGCGCCGTAGGTCACGACCTGGATCAGGGCGTCTTTGTCGGTCGCATGGTTGAGGGCCTGGCGCACACGCACGTCGGACAGCGGGTTAGCCGAGCCATCGGTCAGGGTGGATCGATTGTTGACCAGGATGCTGTTGACTTTGGTGGAAGGGAAGAGTTCCATCTTGAGGTTCGGATCGGCCTTGAGTTCGGCGGCACGGCTCAACGGGATGAACTCAGCGCCGTCGATCTCGCCCCCCTGTAGTTTGAGGATGCGGGTGGCGTCTTCGGGGATGATCTCAAAGCGCACGGCGTCCAGGTAGGGCAGTTGCATGCCATTCTCGTCCTTGGCCCAATAGTAGGGATTGCGCTCGAGCAGCATGAAGTTGCCGCGCTGCCATTCCTTGAGCATAAAGGGACCGGAACCAACAATTTTCTCTTGAAATGCTGTGGCCTTCTCTTCATCGGTCGCGCCCGGCATGGCTTCGAAGAGCTTCTGGGGCATGATTGCCGAATTGAACATGGCCAGGGCGGCGGGCAGCGCCGGGTCGGGGCGCTTCAGCTTGAGCACAACCTGATTGTCACCCAGCGTCTCGACCGAATCAACCGATTCCAAGCTGAAGGTCCAGATCCCGTTGTCCGGGTTGCGCGCCCGATCCAACGACCACTTGACGTCGTCCGGCGTGATCGGCGAGCCATCGGCGAACTTGATCTCCGGGCGCAGCGTGAGGGTCATGGCCAGGCCGTCGGCTGACATTTCGTACTTCTCGGCCAGCATCGGTTCGATGCCTTGGCCGTCCAGCGTGGACTGTAGCAGGGTGTCGTACAGGCTGTTTAGCACCCAGATGTCCAGGTTGGCGTCGTTGAGCACGGGGTCTAGAAAGAGCGAGTCGGCGTAGCGACCATAGCGCAGTGTGCCGCCGCTGACCGGGGCGCCGGCGGGCGCGGCTGCGGCCGACTCTGTGGCCACGGCTGCGCCGCTCTGCGTTGGCGCTGCGGCGGGAGCCGCGCACGCCTGCAGAAGCAGGGCAACCAGCACGATCAGGCCGAGTAGCGTGCTGAGCCGCGTCCCTCGGCGTTCCGTTGAAGAACATAATTGGTTCATGCGGTGTCTCCTTTTGTCTGGCAGAAATGATAGTCAAAACACATGGCAACCGTAGTGGATGATGAAGTTGTACGTACCTACAGTACTGGCCGGCGTGAACGCTCAATCCATCGGTTCGCACCCCAGAGATCACACCGGGGTAATTGGCCTTACATGCTGCGCCAGCCATTGGCGGATGCGCTCGGTCACGGCTTCGTCGGGCGTGTGCAGGTATTCGATCACCGGCATGCTTGGCGGCAGTGCCGGCGCCAATGCGGCGACCGCTGTGTTGGCGCCGGACGCATAGACAATCGCCTGCACGGTATGCGCCATTTGCTGCAATCCCTCGTCGTCATTGGCGAGGCAGACCACTGGTTCTTGCGGCATTGGATGGACGGCCGCGATTCCCTGGATCATCGTGACGACAAACTCACCCATCGTAGAGACCACGCCGACCCGCACCGCAGGCGGCAGCGCTGCAATCGCCTGCTGCGCCGACGGGCGAAGCACGAAGCTCAGGCCAAGCAGCGCGTGGTTGGCGCCCAACCGGTTGGACTGGAGCACATCGCGTAGTCGCTGGATCTGGTGAACAGGCGTCAAAATGGCCTCTGCTTGATCGATACGCCCAGCATAGAGATCCGGATGATCTTCTAGCTCGCCAAAGGTGATTGGGTCGATCACAACTTGTTCCGGCGCCAGCCTGCGCTCCAGATCATCTGCATACACACGCAAAGTGTCCGCAAAAAGACCTACCAACCCAAGCCGGCGACGGGCGACTAGCGCATTGGAGGCGGATAGCAGGGACAGGAAACCCTGCTTGATCTCCTCTTCAGAAAAGCCGTCGCTGTGCGCTTCACCGATCGCCCGCTGTAGTATTCGCCGCAATTGCAGCGTCCGGTTGGCGACCGGTTCGCCTGGTTCAGCCGCATCGAAGCTGGCTACATAAGTGCCAAGACCGGGCCTCGTCTCAATCAGGCCTAGTTGGCGAAGTTCTTGGTACGCTTGCGTAATGGTCATTGGCGCCAGATTCAAGTCGTGCGCCAAATCACGGATTGACGGTAATAGGGTGCCGGAGGGCAGGCGACCAGTCGCAATATCAAATTGAAGCTGTCCGACGATCTGCGTATAGATAGGGATCGCCAGGTTGCGATTGATCTGAATTTTCACGGTCGCGACATTGAGGAGTACTACACTGTACAAGACGGTCAGACCGCGCATGGAGCCGATACAACGAACTGTACTAGTGAGCTAGAACAGTATGGCAGTAGAATACATGGTGTTGGGGTGTGTGTCAAGTGGCAATTTTTTGCTGCGAACAATTGATACGCCATATGACCGATGTCGGCGCACCGTACAGCAGTATAAACTAGAAGAGCAACATTCTAGTGCGCCTTGGCGCAGAAACGATTGGCACCCACAGATTCCGGAGGCACCATGACTGATCCGGCCACGATCTACCCCACCTTAATCGAGCGCGTCGGCGACACCCACTTACGGCAGCGACTCACCATTCAGGTAGAGCACGCCGGCGAACTGCTGGGCAGCGGGCGTACGCTGCTCAATATCGAAAACGCCGAGTGGATGATGATTCTTCTCTACCACGCCTTGCGCGTCACGCGGCTCTATGGCTGGGGGCATCGCAATTTCCTGGATATTCGCTGCGTGGAGAATGAGGTCATCCTGCCGGGGCTGCCGGCTGCTTTTGACGGCTTCACGCTGCTCCAACTTAGCGACTTGCATCTGGACATCGACCCGGCGCTCACCGACGCGATCATTCAACGGCTGACTGGCGTCCAGTATGACCTGTGCGTCATTACCGGCGATTTCCGCGCCAGCAGCAGCGGTTCCTACAAAGCCGCGCTGGAGTATTCGGCGAAGTTAGCCGGCCATTTGCGGCCACCCACCTACGCCATCCTGGGCAACCACGATTTTATCGAGTTTGTGCCGCCGCTGGAAGAAGCGGGTCTGACCTTCCTGCTCAATGAGACCGTCCCGATTACGCGGGGGGATGCCACGATCTATCTTTCGGGCGTCGACGATCCCCATTTTTACGAGACTGACAATTTGCAGCAGGCGCGTGCCAATATTCCTACCGGCGCCGTCTCGGTTCTGCTGTCCCATTCGCCGGAACTCTATCGCCAGGCTTCAGCCGCCGGTTACGATTTCATGCTGAGCGGCCACACGCACGCCGGCCAGATCTGTTTTCCTGGACGGATTCCCGTGATGGGCGGCAATGCCCGCTGCCCGAAGGCGATGGTTTACGGCGCCTGGCGCTATGGATCGATGCAAGGGTACACGTCATCCGGCACGGGGTCGTGTGGCGTGCCTGTGCGCTTTTTCTGCCCGCCCGAGTTCACGCGGCATCGTCTGCGCGCCGTGTGAGCGCCATGCATCCTGATCGAAAATGTGGTAGATTGGAGGTCATTATTTACCCTCTCCTCAGCCAACTATGAGGTGCTATGACCGTCCATCATTTCGCTCCAAAGCATTACTATACAGCGATCGGCCTCTACGATCCCGCCCTAACCATTGACCCCGGCGATACGGTCATCACGACGACCGTCGATGCGCACGGCCGCGACGCCAGTGCGCAACAGATCACACCGTCCGGCAACCCGATGACGGGTCCCTTTTATGTCAGGGGCGCCGAGCCAGGTGACACCCTGGTGGTGCGCATCGACGCCATCACGCCAAACCGGAGCTATGGGTGGAGCGGCACGATGCTGGCTGCCAACGTCGTTGATCCCAGCTACGTGCCAAAACTACCGTGGCCTGAGCCAGGCACCAGACGGCTGGGTGATTGGCACGTAGACGCCGTGGCCGGTACGGCCACGCTGACCGCGCCGGAGAGTGCCTTGGGCCGCCTGGCGCTGCCGATTCGCCCGATGATCGGTTGTTTTGGCGTGGCCGCCGCCGAAGGACAGGCGATCTCGACGGCGACCTCGGCCGAGCATGGCGGCAATATGGATTACCGCGGCTTTGTGGCGGGGGTGACGGTTTACTTCCCCGTCTTTGCACCCGGGGCCCTCTTCTTTTTGGGTGATGGGCACGCATTGCAGGGCGCCGGGGAGATTGCCGGCACGGGCATCGAGATTTCGTGCACCATGCAGTTCACCGTCGACGTACAAAAAGGGCGGCGGATTGGTTGGCCGCGCGGCGAGACGGCCGACACGATCTTCACGGTGGGCAACGCGCGCCCGCTCGACCAGGCGCTGCAGCACGCTACTACGGAGATGGTACGCTGGTTGCAG
>Ga0105047_10002801_pt1 | contig 30935 bp, 32 predicted proteins | sample MAT04_FD_78384 | JGI IMG/M metagenome (GOLD analysis project Ga0105047, IMG submission 78384) | Freshwater microbial communities from Lake Fryxell liftoff mats and glacier meltwater in Antarctica - MAT-04 (megahit assembly) | ecosystem: Environmental > Aquatic > Freshwater > Ice > Liftoff... | reverse complement strand
TTGACCGCTGATTTACGCGGATTACGCGGATTGCGCTGATTAGGGCGGATTAGGGCGGAAAGAGCGGAAAGAGCTGATTAGAGCGGAAGGAGCTGATTTTGACCGCTGATTTACGCGGATTACTCGGATTGCGCTGATTAGGGCGGGATGGGGTGGGGTGGGGGAAAGGATTTGGGTGTTGTGTTTTTTGGGGGAAAACAAATATAATTGTGGGTGGTTGTTTCACCAGTTGTTTGGGATAGCTGGTTTTAGCGAAAGGATTCTATTATGCGTTTACAGGCGGTTAAGGTTGCCACGCTGGTGGCTGAGGGTGTGGAAGATCTGGAATATTATGTGCCTTTGATGCGTTTGCAGGAGGAGGGCGCGCAGGTGTTGAGCGCGGGGCTGGATTTGAGCCCGGTGCGCGGGAAAAATGGGTTGGTGATTACGCCGGATGCTACGATTGAGTCGTTGCGGGCGGAGGAGCTTTTTGCGCTGATCCTGCCGGGGGGGTGGGCGCCGGATAAGCTGCGGCGCTACCCGGTGGTGACTGATCTGGTGCGTAAGATGGATAAGGCCGGGAAGCCGGTTGGGATTATCTGTCACGGAGGGTTGATCGCGATTTCGGCGGGGATTGTGGCGGGGCACCGGGCGACGGGCTCGCTGGGGATCAAGGATGACCTGCTGAATGCCGGGGCAACCTGGGTGGATGAGCCGGCTTTTTGTGATGGGAACCAGGTGTGGGGGCGCGTGGTGGCAGATATTCCGGCGTTTTGCCGGGAGCTGGTGGCGATGCTGCTGCTGGAATTGAGTAACGAAAAATATGCCGGTTAGAGCAGGAACAACGAAGGCGGTTGAGCCTGCGGAGCTGGCGGGATTGGTGGATGAGATCATCCATTCGAAGCGGAAGACGATTGCCATCATTGTTCACAATGACGGCAGGGTGGTTGTGCGCGCGCCGATGCGAACTCCGCAGCGTGTGATCCAGGCTTTTGTGGATAGTAAACGCGAATGGATTAAGGAGAAGAGGCTGCTGGCGGCGCGGCAAGTGAGCCCGCAGGTGAGGAAGTTTGAAGATGGGGAGAAGTTTTTGCTGCTGGGGAAGGAGCTGGCTTTGCGTGTGGCGCAGAGTCAGCGGGCGGCAATCACTATGAAGGATGATCAGCTTTTTATTGCGGCGAGGGCTTTGCCTGCGGCGCAGGCGGCGTTGGAAAACTGGTATAAGGCACATGCGGGGAAGGAATTGACAGGGCGGGTGCAATTTTTCGCAGGGCGGCACGGGTTTCATTATGAGAAAATACGGGTGAGTTCGGCGCGCACGCGTTGGGGTTCTTGCAGTTCGCGGGGAGTGTTGAGTTTTACCTGGCGGCTGGTGATGGCTCCGCTGGATGTGATTGATTATGTGGTGGTGCATGAGCTGGCGCACCTGAAAATCAAAAACCATTCGGCGGTTTTTTGGGCGGAGGTGGCGCGGCTGATGCCCGATTACAAGCGGCGCAGGGATTGGTTGAAAAAGAACGGGCATTTATTGACCCTGGATGGTGTGAAATGACGAGCGGGTATTTATCTGCGCGGCTGGAAGTGCGGGCGGCACCTGAGAAGGGCGGGTTCGCGGTGTACGCGCTGACAGCGCTAAAGAAGGATCATTTGCTGGCGATGTGGGGCGGCAGGGTGGTGACGCTGGCTGAAGTTCTGGCTTTGCCGGCGGGGGAGCGGGGGCATACGATTCAGATCCATGATGAGCTGTACCTGGCTCCGCTGGACATGGAAGAGCCTGCGGACCTGGTGAATCATTCGTGCAGCCCGAACGCGGGCATTTGCGGTCAGATTGCGCTGGTGGCGATGCGCAAGATTGAGGCGGGGGAGGAGATCACGTTTGATTATGCGATGGCGGACAGCAGCGCTTACGATGAGTTTGACTGCGCGTGCGGGGCGGCGACTTGCAGGGGACGGGTGAGCGGGGATGATTGGAAACGTCCTGAGTTGCGGGGACGTTATGATGGGTATTTTTCGGCTTATTTGCAGCAGAGAATTGATGGGTTACGGAGATAGGATGTCAAAAATATTTAGCAGAACCTTCCGGGTGCGCTGGTCTGAGTTGGATGCGAATGGGCGGGTGAGCCCGGCGGGTTATTTGAGGTACCTGGTTGAGACTGCTTATGATTGGGGTGACAGGCTGGGTTTGGGGGCTAAAAATGACGAGAGCCTGGGGTTGTTCTGGCTGATCCGGGAGACGGAGATCCATTTATTGCGGCCGCTGCAGCACGCCGATGTTATTGAGTTTACGATTTGGATGACGCACTGGCAGCGGGTGCGCGGTACGCGTTGTTTTGAGATCAAGTTGAAGGAGGGCGGGGAGTTGATCGCGCAGGGGACCCAGCATATTGTTTGCATGGATAGCAGTACGCAGCGCCCGGCGAGCCCGCCTGAGAAGATCATTGATAATTTTCGGCTGGATGATCCGCGCGTGTTTCCTTTTGAGCGGTTTCCGAAGATCGATGCGGCGGGCGGGGGGTTTGTGAGCGAGCGGCAGGTGGAGTGGCAGGATCTGGATGCGCTGGAGCATGTCAATAATGCGATTTATGTTACGTACGCGGAAGAGGCGGCTGCGCTGCATTTTGCGGGGCTGGGCTGGCCGCTGACGCGGATGGCGGCCAGCGGTTTGAGGCTGGTGACGAGGCGCGTGCATATTCAGTATCTCTCTCCGGCGGTGTGGGGGGAGGTTCTGACGGTTTCAACGCATGTGCGCGGACTGACTGAGACGGGGGGTGGGCGGTACGTAGGGTTTGCGCGGGTGGATGGTTCGGTGGTGGCGGAGTGTATTTTGGATTGGGGACTGGTCGACAGGCTGAGCAGTGAGGACAGGCTGCTGCCGGAGGAATTAAGGGGTGCGGCGGGTTGAGTAGGGCACGGCGAGGCCGTGCCCATCCTGGGTGTTTATGTGCGGAGGATGACGCGTTGGACGATGATGACGGCACCGAGGAAGACGATGCCGAGGATGCCAGTTATGCCGGGCAGGATCCACATGAGGGCGTTGCTGCCAAACGAGTCGATGCGGGCCTGGAGGGGGTGGGCGGGGTCGTAGCGGACGGTGACTTCGTTGCCTTTTTCGTAGTCGGGGCTGCTGCTGCCGGTGTCCATCTGGACTGAGCGGCGTTTGCCGTCGTCGGCGGTAAATTCGACGACGGGGAAGTAATATTCCTGGATGATGCGGTCTTGTTCGTTGATATATTCGCGGCGCACGACCATGTCGACGACGCGGCCAGGGGCGCTTTTTTCTTTGGCGATGGAGGTGATATTCATGCTGGTGGAGATGAAGGCGATGGCGAGTGCGAGCAGGGCTACGCCGGTGAAGACCCAGAGGATGATTTTTTCAGGTGGGACGGTGGGGGGAAGATTGGTTTTGGATGACTCTTCTTCAAAGTCGGCGTCTTCGGCGGCGCTCATCATGGCCATTATTTTTTGCAGATCTTTTTGGTTGGGGATCTGGTCGAGGCTTTTGTAGAGGGTGCCGTCGATTTCAAAGGCTACGGCTTCGTCGTTTTCCCAGCGGATGGAATATTTTTTTTTTGTTCATGGCTGTCTCCGGTGTTTTACAAATTTTATCATTCATTTTGGGGCGGCGGGGCGAGGTTGAGTTTGGCGGGGTGGAAGCTAAGGGGCTGAAATGGGGCCTGATTATTGAACCGGAAGACATTCTGGTTCAGGTGGAGGTGAGTGTGCGGCCTTTCCATTGGGGGCCGCCTGCAAAGTGCCAGTGAACGGCCTGGATGGCGATAAGGGTCATTAAAATGACTGAGGCGGGCATGAAAAGGGCATCAATGAGAGGTTGTTTGCTAAAAGCGGCGCTGAGTGCGCGGGTGAGCAGGCCGAGCAGGATGCAGATGAGGGCGGGCGAGGCTGGCTGGCGGGTGAGCAGGCTGGCGAGAAGCCAGGGCCAGGGCAGCACAAATATCCACCAGTGAAAAAGGGTTGAAAAGATTAGAAATAACAGGCTGCCGCCGTGCCCGGCGAGGATGTTTTTTGCGTAGCCGCGGCGGACTTCGGCCCAACTGGTATACATGCGGGTGGAAAGTAGATCAGCGCCTTGTGCCATGCGGAAGCGCAGTTTTTGTTGTTTGGCGCGGTAGGCGAAGGCCATGTCGTCGGTGATGTGGTTGCGGATGGCGTGATGCGCGCCGATTTTCTGGTAGGCTGCGCGGCGGAAGACCAGGCACTGCCCGATGGCGGCGGCGAAGACAGGCCAGGGGATGTGGTGGACTGCCAGGGCGGGGAGGTAGGCGAAAATAGAGAAATTCATAAGGGGGACGACCAGGCGCTCGGTGCAGGAGATGGTTTTTTGGTTGGGCCAGACGGTGAGCAGGTCGGCGCGGGTGGCGTACATTTCTGCGCTGATGGTTGAGAGGGCGTGGGGGTGCCAGCGCACGTCGGCATCGGTGAAGAGCAGCATCTGGCCGGTGGCAGCCTGTGAGAGCTGCTGGCAGGCCCAGTTTTTGCCGAGCCAGCCGGGTGGGAGTTTTTGGCCGGGGATGATTTTGCAGCGCGGGTCGTTGTTTAACGCCGCGAGGGCTGCCTGGGCGCTGTGATCGGTGGAGTTGTCATCGAGCAGGAGTATTTCGAAGTGGGGGTAATCCTGGGCGAGCAGGCTGGTGAGGGTTTGGCCGATCACGGCGGCTTCGTTGCGCATGGGGATGAGCACGGAGATGTGCGGGTTGGGCACTGAGCGGCTGGCGGGGTGAGGCTGGAGGCGCGGAAAGGTGAAGGCGTTGAGGATGGCGATGAGGGCGAAGAGCGCGAGGGGGAAGGCTGCCAGGGGCAGGAAGATTTCCAGCATTTTTCACCTGCGGTTTGGTCTGGGGGAGAGGCGAAATTCAAAACGGTGTTTCCAGATGAGGAGAATGATTTGAAGGGCGAGAACTTCCAGCAGGAGGAGCTCGGGACGGAATAGGAGCAGGTAGCCAGCGATGCCGAGCAGAGTGAGCAGTACGGCCCAGCCGGATTTGCGGAGCAGGGCGAACCAGAAGACGAGCCCAATGATGGCGACGAGCGGCACTTCCCAGAGGGTGAGGCCGATCCAGACGCCGAGGGCGGTTGCAACGGCTTTGCCGCCTTTGAAGTTGAGGAAGGGGGAGTAGGCATGGCCGATCATGGGGGCCATAGCGATGGCGAGCATGCCGGGGCCTTTGTAGTCAAAGAGCAGGTGGGCAGCGCCAACAGGAAGGGCGGCTTTGGTTACATCGAGGAATAAGACGGCGAGACCGTTTTTCCACCCGCCAGCTTTGAGGGCGTTGGTGGCGCCGGGGTTGCGATCGCCGACGGCGCGGACGTCGGTGCCGGAGAGGCTGGTGAGCCAGACGGCGAAGGGGAATGCGCCGAAGAGAAAGGCAAAAAGGACCCAGATAAAGGTGCGGAAATCAAAGAGCGGCAGAACCATTTTTGCTCCTGTAGGCGGCGAGCAGGATGAAGGCGCCTGCGCCGATAAAACCGCAGATGGCCGGGCCGGGCTGCGACCAGAAGATGCCCTGTCCCACCGTTTGAAGGATCCAGGTGAGGAGATAAACGAGCGATAAAGGGCCGGAGGAAATGTTTTGGGGGTTGGCGGCGAGGGTAATGAGGGCTGAGACTACGAGCCAGCCGAGGTAGTTGCTGAGGGGGATGCCGAAGTACTGTCCGGGCGACTGCCAGACCCAGAAGCCAAAGCCGACCATCTGGGGGTCGAGGAAGAGGTCCCAGGCGGTGAAGGCGAGGGCGGCAACGAGGACAAACTGCCAGCGGCGGCCGGTTTTGCGGGTGATGAGGTGGGCGATGGCCCAGGCGGGGGGCAGCATCATCATCCAGGCGAGGGGGATGAGCAGGGGGACGGAAGCGATTTGGGGTTGGAGCAGGCTGGTGTAGCGGTATTTTCCGAAGGGGATGCCGGTCTGGCTGCCAAGTAGTTCGGCGAGGTAGGCGAGGATGCTGACGAGGCTGAAGGTTTGGAGGGTGCGGCGCAGGCCCCAGGAGTTGTAGAGGATGATGAGGACGGCGGCGGTTTGCATGAGGACGCCGACGGACATGCCGCGCAGGAGGTACTCTTCGCCCATGATCCAGCCGAGGATGGGGAGGGAGAGCATGGTAAGGACCCAGGTGATGAGGGAGGTGCGGGTGGAGGTGGACTGGCGGAGGGTTTGGAGGGCCTGGAGCATATGGGGTTAATTAAAAGGGGGGCTTTGGTGCTGAATCTGCTGGATGCAGTGCCAGGTAGCGTTCGACTGCCTGTTCGATGGTGGGGAAAAAATTCTCGCTGCCGAGCCTGTTAAAAAGGCCATAGCGCTTGAGACGGTCTTTTACCGGGTCTTTCATCTCTGCGAAACATAGCTCCATGCCCGCCTGGTGAAGCGCCTCGTCCAAGGCTGCCAGCGCATCCGCGGCGGTGATATCGACATCGGTGACCGGTTCAGCCGCCACGACCACCCATTTTGTGGGTGTGGGCGCATCGGCAACTGCGAGCAGGACATGTTCATGAAAGGTTTCTGCGTTGGCAAAGAACAGAGGCGCATCCCAGCGGAACAGCACCAACCCCGGAATAAGCGTGGCATGGGGATGCCTGGTGATGTCGTGATAGCTATTGAGTCCATCCACGTGACCGAGCACGGCATCGTAGGGACGCCAGGCGTTCCAGATGAAGTTGAGCAGTGCCATGGCAATGGCGATGAAGATGCCCTGCGTGACACCCAGCAAGGCTACCCCCAGAAAACACACCACAGATATTACAAACTCAAAGCGACTCAACTGGTATAGGCGCAACATGCCGCGCACTTCCACCAATGCCAGACAGGCCGAGATCACCACTGCACCCAAGGCTGCGGCTGGCAGGTCGCTCAACAGTGTGGAAGCAAAAATCAGCAAGAGCGCGATGAAGATGGCTCCAAATACTCCGGTGAGTTGGGTTTTTGCGCCAGCCGATTCTGCGACCGGTGTGCGAGAAGCACTGCTGCTAACGAAAAATCCCTGAAAAAAACCGGTGGCGACATTTGCGGCACCCAGGGCGATGAGTTCCTGGTTGCTGTCGACTTCGTCACCGCTGCGGAGTGCAAAGGTGCGCGAGAGGACACTCATATCCGCGAAGGCTACGAGGGAGATGGCCAGCGCACCAGCCATTAGCGTTCCAATCTCGGTGATCGAGACGTTCGGGATTTGAAAAGCGGGCAAGCCCTGCGGAAGCGGCCCAACTACGGCGATGCCTGCGCCGGCGGCCAGCCCGAACTGAGTAGTTGCGAGTGTGGCGCCTACTACCGCGATCAAAACGCCGGGGACTTTCGGGATCCAGCGTTTGAAAGCCAGGATCACGAGCAGGCAGGTGAAGCCAATTGCAAAAGCGGTCCAATTGGTGCGGCCATCGCGAATGCCCAGTAACAGGCCGCCAGCTTCTTGCAGCAGACTATCGGCACTTACTTTGAACCCGAAAACTTTGGGGAGCTGCCCGACAAGCACGGTCAGGGCAATGCCATTTAGATACCCGTAGCGAATCGGTTTTGAGAGCAATTCGGTGATGAAACCGAACTTAAACAAGCCGGCTACAATACACATTCCGCCAGCCAGGATGGATAACATGCCAGCCAGGGCCACAAGTCGTTGTGGATCCCCGCCAGCCAGAGGCAGGATGGTTGCGGCGATCAGCCCTGCCAACGCTGAGTCGGGTCCGAGGATCAGTATGCGGCTTGGCCCGAAAATAGCGTAGGCTAACATGGGCACGATGGTGGCGTATAAACCGTAAATGGAAGGCAAACCAGCAGCAGTGGCATAACCCATGCCAACGGGCACTAAAATGGCTGTCAGCACCAGTCCAGCGAAAAAATCCTTGACCAGCCAGGCGAGCTGATAGTTGCGCAGTATGCCGATGCCGGGGATCCAGCGCTGCAGGCCGCTCGGACGGGCGTTTCGGGCAAAAGGGTTGATGGGTGCAGGGGGTGTTTTTTCCAGGGAATTACCTCTAAGACCGAAAGTTGATGAGATAAGTATACAGGATAATTTTCACGGTTTTGAAGTACTGTGAGTGATTGTATTAAAAACAGCCCCCGGTTGGGGGGCTGTTGAGGTGGGTGGCGGGGTGATTTAGCGGTGGAGGGCGTTGACCTGGTCTTCGCTCATGCCTTTGACCATGGGGCGGTCGATCTGTTCTTGCAGGTGGGTTTTGCCTTTGAAGTCTTTTAGTTCGATGAGGTGGCCGGATTTTTCGGCTTTGGTGCGCAGGTAGAATTCGTTGTAGGGGTTGGTGGGCAGGACGTGGGGGATGCGTCCATTGACCTGGATGCCGTATTTGGTGAGGTCGTTGATTTTCTTGGGGTTGTTGGTCATGAGGCGGATGGATTTGACTTTTAGTGATTGGAGCATGTGGGCGGCGACGGCGTAGTCGCGTTCGTCGTCACGGAAGCCGAGGGCCAGGTTGGCTTCGACGGTATCCATGCCGTAGTCCTGCAGGCCGTAGGCGCGGATCTTGTTGGTGAGGCCGATGCCGCGGCCTTCCTGGCGCAAGTAGAGGATAATGCCTTTTTCCATTTTGCCGATGGTGGTGAGGGCGGCTTCGAGCTGGTCGCGGCAATCGCAGCGCAGCGAGCCGAAGGCGTCGCCGGTGAGGCATTCGGAGTGCAGGCGGACGACGACGTCTTCGCTATCGGTGACATCGCCTTTTACGATGGCGGCGTGTTCTTTTCCGTCCTGATTGTTGTAGAAGGCGACGATGTGGAAGTCTCCGAAGCGGGTGGGTAGTTCGGCGATGGAGGCGATTTTTACGCAGACGTGGTCGTCTCCACAGCCGTCGCATTCGTGGGCGCGGTTTTCGTCGAGCAGTTGTTCTATGGGCAGGTGCATGTGATCGATTGTCATGGTGAAGTCCCTTTCTTTCAGAGGCGGCAGAATTGCGGCCAGGTGGGGTTATTGCCAGTTACATTGGTAGCGGATGAGCAAGCCGCCTGTATCATCGAGTGCTTGAAAATCGAGTAGTTTGAGGGTCAGGGCGTCTGTTTCGAGCAGACCGCTGCCATCTGCAAGGGTTGGGGCGGTTTTGCCGCCGAAGATTTTTGGGGCCAGGTAGAGGTGGATTTCATCAACCAATTTCTGGCTGAGTAGTTCGAAAATGAGGGTGCCGCCGCCTTCGACCATGAGGTGTTGGACACCTAGAGAATATAACACATCGAGGGCTTTTGTAAGGTTTACGCGGTTTGCGTCCTGTACGAATATTTCTGCGCCATTCTGAACGAGCAGTTCGATTTGGGAGGGGGCGGCGCGGCGGGTGGTGAAGATGACGCGGCGGGCGGGTCCGGCGCTGATGAAATCTCCGGCGGGGTTGGGGAGGTCGCGGCTGGTGATGCCGACTTTCATGGGGTTTTCGGGCAGGTTATTGGCTTTTCGGACGAGGCGCAGTGCTTCGGGTTTGACGGTGAGTTTGGGGTCTTCGTTGATGAGGGTGCGGCCGCCGACCATGACGGCATCTGCTTCGGCGCGCAGCTGCATGACGCGTTGGAGGTCGGCGGGGGAGGATATGCTGGAGCCCTGGCGTTGGTAGGTGTCCATTTTTCCATCGGCTGTGACGGCGGCGTTAATAAATACAAAGGGTCTCATGCGAGGTTTGCCTTGAAATTGCGGGTTAGTCGTGGAACTTTTTTTCTCCGGCTTCGACCTTTACTTTTAGCCGGTTGGCGCTGGGCGGGAGGGGGCAGGACCAGCGTTCATTATAGGCGCAATAGGGGTTGTAGGCCAAGTTGAAATCGACGAGCAGGGTATCGGGGGAGGTTTTGAGGGGTTCGAGGTAGCGCCCGGCGCCGTAGGTTTCGAGGGGTGCGGTGGGGTCTGAAAAGGGCAGGAAGAATCCGTAATCGGCTTCGTAGACTTGCAGGAGGGCTTCTTCTCCGGCGATGGTGAAGCGGATCTGCCCGGCGTGCAGGTATTCGCGTTGCTCGCCGGTGGAGGTAGCGAGGGTGACGGGTTGGGGTGCGGCGGTTCTTTCGAGGCGGAGTTCGAGGCACAGGGCGGGGTTTTGGGGGTAGTAGGTGAGGCCGGTGAAGGTGCGTTTTTGCTCCGGGGTGAGCGGGGATTGGCGGTCTGTGCCAAATTGCTGGTCTTTTTCACGGCGAAAGTCGGCGAGTGTGGTCATGGCAGGCCTGTGGGTGGGTCGAGGAGCTGGTTGAGGACGGTTGCGAGGCTGTATTGGTCGAGTTCGTTTTCGAGGGCGAGCTGGGCGCGGGTAAATATGGGGCTGAGTGTGGGTTGGATTTTGCTGCCGATGGGGCAGAGGGGGTTGGGGTGCGGGTGCATGGCGAGGGCTTGCTGGTGGCTGAGGGCGGTGTAGACCTGGCGCAGGCTGATTTGATGGGGGGGGCGCATGAGCTGCCAGCCGCCGTGGGTGCCGGGGCGGGAGTCGACGAGGTTATGTTTGCGCAGGTGGGACATGATGCGGCGGATGACGACGGGGTTGGTGTTGACGCTGGCGGCGATGGCTTCGGAGGTCACGGGGGCGTTTTTTGTGGCGGCGAGGATGGCGAGGATGTGGCAGGAGACGGCGAATTGCTGGTTGGTGTTCATTTGTAACTATTATAGTTACAAATGATGGGTTGTCAAGTTAGTATTTTATAAGAAAAAAAGGGTGAGGAGTGGCGGAGGTTTCTGAAAGCCTAAAATACTCAAAAAATGCAAAAGCTGGACTTGAAAGTTCTGTATTTGCTCACGATGTGTTACTTTGCCCGTTATTAACCTGAGGGCGGATAATAAAATATGTCTCAACCAGTGCGTGACCAGTTGAGATTCTTCTTCAGATGAAACAGGGACAACTAGAAAATCCAGTATACGATTAAGCATGCCCCAAGCCTGCCATCTCTTTTCGGGTTATGGGATGTTTATTGGTCGAGAGGGGTATCGCGCCGTGTCAGATCGGTTGTTTTTTCTCTGGTTTGCAGGGTGTGAGCCTGGCCATTTTCCACCAACAGGACTGCGGGGCGGCGCGCGCCGTTGTAATTGCTGGACATGCTGATGTGGTAGGCTCCGCTAACGGGGATGGCGAGCAGTTCGCCTTCTTCGACAGGGGGCAGGAGGATTTGTTCGATGAGGACGTCTCCGCTTTCGCAGAAGGGACCGGCGATGGAGACAAGTTCGGTGGCGGGGTCGGCGGGCTGACTGACGGAGAGGCAGGAGTATTTTGCGCCGTAGAGGGCGTGGCGCGGGTTATCGGCCATGCCGCCATCGACGAGCAGCCAGGTTTTTGCGGCGGTGTGCTTTTTGGTGCCGACACGGTAGACGGCGACACCGGCCCGGGCGACCAGGCTGCGGCCCGGTTCGAGGTGCAGGTGGGGCAGGTTTAGATTACGTTTTACGCAGCCAGCTTTGATATTTTCGGTGACAAAGCGCACGTATTGTTCGATGGGCGGGTGAGGCAGGTCATCTTCGTGGTAGGCGACGCCCCAGCCGCCGCCGGGTGAGAGGTGCCAGCTGCCGGTAAAGCCAATCTGGCGGGCCAGATCGAGGGCGCGGTCGATGCCGTCGCCGAGTGGTTCGGGGTCGCGGAATTGGGAGCCTTGATGGAAGTGCAGGCCGTTGAGGGGCAGGTTGTTTTCTTTGCAGAAGCTGGCGGCTTGCAGGATTTGTTCACGGCTCATGCCGAACTTACTATCGGGATGGCCGGTTTGAGTGTAGGCGTGGGTATCGACGGATGAACCAGGTTGAAAGCGCAGCCAGAGAGTGGGGCAGGGCTGAGATTCGGCCAGTTTTGCCAGTTTGCGCAACTCGGACTGGTTGTCTACGACAATGGTGTGTGCGTACTGAAAGGCGGCTTGCAGGTCTTCGGGGCTTTTGTTGACCCCGTGAACGATAATATGCTGGCGGGGCAGACCGGCGTTTTGGGCTATGCCTATTTCACCTGCGCCAGTGCAATCGACGATAAAGCCGTGGGTCTGCGCCCAGCGGGCGATGGCAGTACAGAGGAAGGCTTTGCCGGCATAGGTTACGGACCAGTTGGCGGGCCAAAACTCGTTCAGGCAGCGCTTATATTCGCCAGCGGCGGCATCCAGCTCGGCGCGGTCATAGATATACAGGGGTGTGCCGTGCTGTTCGGCGAGGGCGCCGAGATCACAACCACCGATGGTTATTTTGCCCTGTGTTACCTGTGTGTTAGAGGGAAAGAGGGGGAGTCTTGTGCCTGTCAAAATATGATTACTTTCCGAAGATGAAATCCACCCAGACATCCAATTTGGTGCGGTTGCTGATGACCGGGGTTGGGATGGGAGTGGCTGGTGCGGTGGCACCCGGGGCGGGAAGTATGACAATGACCTTGTCGCCGGGCTGGGCCATGTGGGCCTGTTCGCGGGCGTATTTTTCGACTTCGGCGGGTGAGGTGGCTTGCGCGACCTGTGTCTGGAGGGCGTGTTGGGTAACGACAACTTCGGTTGCATTTCCCTGTACGACTGCGCTTTTTGTTAGCAAGTGGGATAATTCTTCCATACGCAGGTTGAAATTCATGACGATGATGATTACGACAGCAATGATGACAAAAACGCCGATGCGGCGAAAATTGATTTGCAGAGGTCCGATTTTCATAATAATATTTTACCACTTGCGCCGGGTAATCCGAGTTCTATTTTTGAGGGTTCGTGTATGAAAATGAGGAGGCTGGGGATGTTTTGGTAGAGGGGGTGAGAGGAAACAAAAAACTCGCAATGTATGCGAGTTTTTTGTGTGTGCCGAAGGAGGGACTTGAACCCTCACTCCCTTGCAGGAACTAAGCCCTGAACCTAGCGCGTCTGCCAATTCCGCCACTTCGGCGTGAGCGAAGATTATTGTATCCATTTTCCTGCTTTTGTCAACCTTTGGCTCGATTTTGATTATTTTTAGCACCGGTATTGTATAATAGCCTGCGGAAAAGGTATTGAATGGCGGCTGTGGTCAGCCTGGTGTGCGGGTAGCTGGCTGCCGGGTGTGATAGTTTCCTGGCAGCCACTTTTCTTTTTTTTGTTTTTTCTCACGATGTGTTACCTTGCCCGTTATTAACCATCCCCCCGACCCCCTTCCATAGGAAGGGGGAGAAATCGGCTTTTATGTGGAATTTTGTGCCAAATGCAGGCCGCCAAAGACCGGCGAAAATTCCACAGGCGGGGCATGCTACGCAATACGATTTTTATTCGCTCCGCGGCCAACTTCAGGATGATTTTCCCCGCCAAAGACATGCGGGGTGAAAAACCTTTTTGAAATACGCGCGAGATATCTTTTTTTTAATTTTGCAGAAGATGCCAGGAATTGGCATGTTGTGCGGTGGGACCGGAATATTTCAACCATGCGATTTCAGGACATCTTCCAGGCTATTCTTTTTGTGACCGGGGTTGCGATTTTAATCTCTGGGTGGGCGGGGATTAATACGATTCGGGTGGGGCGGAGAAACCCGTATTTTCGTAATCGACAGCAGCAAATTGGCCTGGGCTGGCGGTTAATTGGTGTGGCGGTAGTTTTGTGCGGGTTTTTGGGTTTGCTGCTGCGGTTTGGCGGAGTGGCTTTTGTGAGCGTGGCTGGTAAGACGGGCAGCCCAACGCCCAGCCTGGCTGAGACGCAGGTTTCAGGTGCTTCGGCAACTGTACGGGCGGTTCAAAGCCAGATGGTTACGCCCACGCCAGAGGCTGGCGGGCTTTTAGCGACCGCGCAGGCGGGTGGATCTGTCACGATCACGGCGGCGATCGAGCAAGGTGTGACTGTCACCAAGAAGTCGCCTGGAAATACTTTGCCAAATACGCCGACGCCTGTGCCAGGGGAGGCGGCGAGGACGGCCAGTCCACTGGCAACGCTGACGTTGACACATGCGCCGACATTTACCGTTACGCCGGTGGTGATCAATACACACGCGCCGACCAGGACGAGCACGCCGTCGCCAACTATGCGACCCAATTTGCCAGCCGGTCTAACAGCCACTGCGCGGCCTGCCAATACACACGCGCCAACATTTACAATTACTTTTACGCCGAGCATCACGCCGACTTACACAAAGACCCCTACGGCGACGGTGACATTTACGCCAACGGCTACACCTACATTTACGGCGACACTTACGCCGACATCGACGTTTACAGTGACTCTGACTTTTACGCCAAGCCATACGCCCACGCAAACCCAGACACCAACCTATACGCTGACTTTTACGCCAACGCACACAGCCACGATTACGAATACACCAACGATAACGCCGACTTTTACCCCTGAAAATACACATGCGCCGACAAAGACCTATACGCCTACGGCAACGATGACTTTCACGGCAACGGTCACGCCGACCTGGACGGTGACAGCCAGCCCGACGATGACATATACTCCGACTTATACGCAGACGCCAACGCATACGGCGACCAACACGGAAACCCCAACGGTTACGCCGACATTTACTTTGACTTTTACGCCAACGTTGACTTCCACATTTACGCCGACGCACACAGCCACGATCACGAGAACGCCGACCATCACGCCCACTTTTACGCCTGAAAACACGCACGCGCCAACGCCGACGGCGAGTATTACTCCGACAAAATGGCCGACCAGGGCGCGCACGCCGACGCCAACGCCGAGACCGACCGCGCGGCCCATTCAACCGCAGAGAAGGTGATGTGTAGGCGGTTGTTATTTGCAGAAACGCTTAGCACGGATTAATGTTTTTCACTGTAAAATAGAGCCTCAGGAGATTAGAAAATGTCTACAAAACAGAAACAGACTCAAAAACAAAAATCAATGAACAAGAAGCAACCGGTCAAAGCCTTGACTGGCATTCAACAGGCGGCAATTGGTGTGATGATCGTGGGTGTGATTGCGGTCATCTGGGTGCTGATTTCCACATCTGCCAATAACAAAGCGGCGGGTATGGCGACTTTGAGCGCTGAGGCAGCGGCGGCAGCGGCAGCCACGGGAAAGCAGTATAGCGCTGCGCCGCCGATGACGATCGATGCGAAGAAGCAGTATTTTGCCACCTTCAAGATGGCGAATGGCGGTGAGTTTGTTATGCAGCTTTACCCGGACAAGGCGCCGATTACGGTTAACAATTTTGTTTTCCTGGCCCAGGATGGGTTTTATAATGGGACGACTTTTCACCGGGTGCTGGATGGGTTTATGGCACAGGGCGGCGACCCAACCGGTACTGGCATGGGCGGACCGGGGTACCAGTTTGTGAACGAGGTGAGCGATCTGACTTTTGACAAGCCGGGTGTGGTGGCGATGGCGAATGCCGGGCTGAATACAAACGGCAGCCAGTTCTTCATCATGTTTGGGCCGTATGGGTTGTCTGCAAACGATTACACCATTTTTGGACAGGTGACAACTGGTTTGGATGTGGTAAACGCGATTACGCGGCGCGATCCAAACAGCAACCCGACCACAGCGGGTGATGCAATTGTGAGTGTGACGATTTCGGAGAAGTAAGCGGAATAAGAGAGCCCCCCGCATCTGGATAACGGATGCGGGGGCTTTTGATTTAATGGGTTGTATTTACTCATGGGATCGTAGCACTTGTTAAATGAGACCATCCCCCCCCGGCCCCCTTCCGAAGGAAGGGGGAGAAATTGGTTTTTTATGTGGAGTTTTGTGCCAAATGCAGGCACAAAACTCCACTTGCGGGGCAAACATACGATTTTCATTCGCTGGGCGGCCAAATTCAGGATGATTTTCCCCGCCAGGTACATGCGGGGTGAAAGAACTCGCCAGGTACATGCGGGGTGAAAGAACTATTTTGAAGTACCTATGAGTTAAATATAATGGGTTGTTAGTTTTGCTATTGATTGGTGTGGCTGGGGAGGCGCAGGACTACGAAGAAGTTGATGATGGCGATGAAGACGCCGAGCAGGAAGACGTATTGGAAGCCCCAGGTATTCCAGATGAGGCCGCCGAGCAGGGCGACGGTGATGGAGAAGATGTGGTCGATGGTGACGCCAGCGGTGAGGGCGGGTTGGACATCCTGGGGGCTGAGGGCGATCTTTTTCATGTACATAGAGCGGGCCATGGCGACCGAGAAGAGCATTTGGTCGAGCAGGTAGAAGATGCAGACGGCGATGAAGGCGGCTGAGGCGGGAAGCAGAAATTTGGAAAAGCCGTAGCCGAGGCAGACGAATACGAGCAGGACGGCTTCGGCGGCGAGGACGAAGCGTTCACCGAGGCGGTCGATGAGGCGGCCGAGGAAGGGTTGGAAGAGGATGCCGATGACGCCGCCGATGGTCATGAGGGTGGCGATGGTCTGGGTGGGCTGGTTAAAAATTGTGACGATGACCCAGGGGGCAAAGGTGATGAAGATCTGTTTGCGGGAACCGGAGAGGACGTTGAGCAGGTAGAAGAGGCGGTATTCGCGGTGCAGTTTGAGGAAAAGGCGGGGGCGGGTGTTTTCTTCCGGTTTCATGGCGAACATGAGCAGGGCGGCGATGCCCAGGCCAATGGCGACCATGACAAAGCTGTGCTGGAAGGTGAATCCCATGTATTTGAAACCCAGAAAAACAATGAAGCTGCCGCCTATGGTGGCGAGGTTGCGAATGGCGTTTAGCTGGCCGAGGCGTTGCCCAATTTTGCCTTCTTCGGCGAGTTCCATGCCGATGGTGGAGGCGATGGGCATGAAGAGGTGCTGGCCGAGGCTGTAGATGAAGAGGAAGAAAACCATCAGTGCATAGGTGGGGGCGAGAAAGCTGATGAGCAGGACTCCGAAAAAGCTGAATACGAGGGAGATGACTCCCAGGCGGCGGCTGCAGAGAAACCAGAGCAAGGCGGAGATGAAGACGACCAGGAAGCCGGGGAGTTCGCGGGGAAATTCGATGAAGGAGCGCTCAAAACCGTTGAGGGAATAACGTTCATTGAGAAAGTTGTTGAAGGTGGAGTCGAAGATGCTGTAGGCGGCGCCCATGGCGAGCGAGGCGAAGGCAAATAATTTCAGTTCGCGGGGAGCCAGTCCCAGCCGTTTAATCCAGGTGGTCATTGAGCGCCTTTCGGGTGCGTTTGGTGATGAATGATGGCGAGCGGTTATGATAGTGCAGGTGGGGGCAGAATGCAAGTGAGGCGAACCTGTGGTTTAATACGTAGATAAGCGTATGAGATTGATGGAGTTACTATGAACCTGTTGTTTAGTCGTATTCGCCGTCCGGTGGAGAGAGATCACGCCGCTTTTTATGTTTTGCTGACGCTGCTGAGTTTTGCTTTTAGCGTGGTAGGAACGCGCCTGTTTTTGCAACTGACCGGGTACCCGCAGTTGGGTGGGAAGACGCTGCATATTGCGCATTTGCTGTGGGGCGGTTTGTTATTATTCATTGGGGCGCTGGGTATGCTGGTGTTTGCGAACCGCTGGGTGTACCGCGCCGGGGCTATTTTGAGCGGGGTGGGGGTGGGTTTGTTCATTGATGAGGTGGGTAAGTTTATCACGCGCAGCAATGATTATTTTTACCCGCCCGCGGCTCCGATCATTTATGCTTTCTTTTTGATGGTGGTGCTGGTGTACTTGCGTTTGCGGCGTAATGTGCGGCGCAGCCCGCGGGCTGAGTTGTACCGGGCGCTGGACAGCATGGAGGAGGTGCTGGAGCATGATCTGGATGCGGTGGAGCAGGCACAACTGGAAAGCAGGCTGCAGTATGTGATTGAGAATGCGGAGGAACGCGCACATGTACAACTGGCGCGGGAGTTGCTGCGGTTCATCTATTCGGAGCATGTGGCGCTGGTGACACGCGAGACGGGCTGGGGTGAGCGTATTTTGTTAAGGCTGAAGGGTTGGGATGAGCGCTGGGTAACGAGGAAGCGTTTGAAGGCGGTGCTGGTAGGGGGGATGGGTACGCTGGGGCTGTGGGCGATCCAGGATCTGGGGAGGTCTGTGCTGGCGTTTTTTTCTCCAAACCAGTTGGAGCGGGTTTTGCTGAGTATGGTGAGCGCGGGGCGTTTGGGCGGCGGGACAAGCCTGGGTTGGCTGCAGACGAATTTTTCTTTGCAGGCGGCGTGCGGGTTGGTGCTGCTGGCTGCGACGGTGCTGCTGGTTCGCAATTACGAGGTGCGCGGGGTGAGTGTGGGTTTTGTGGGGCTGCTGTTGCTGCTGACGATTGCGAACCTGCTGGAGTTTTATTTTGATCAGTTTTCTGCGATTATGCCGGCGTTGACGGAATTAGGGTTGCTGTTGGCGTTGATCCATTACCGGCAGAAGTTTATCCGCGCGGCAATTTGAGGTTGTGTTTAAATATTAGCGTCCCGCGGGTGAAGGGTGCGGGACGCTGGTTGGGCGGTTTGGTGGGGGTTAGATTCCGGCGTTGCTGAGAGTGTCGAGCAGGTTGGAGATGGTGCTGGTGAGGGTGGGGTGGGTGACTTCGAGGTAGCTGATGGAGTCTTCCATGCGTTTAATCATGGTGGGCTGGGGTTTTTCTCCGGATGTGCGATTGAGCAGTTCGCGGATATCTTCGCCAAGTTCGCGCAGCAGTTCGCGGCCTTTTTCATCTATACTATCGGTGTGTTCAATTTCGCCATGTAGTTGTTCGAGCATTGTGCGAAGTTCGTTGTTGTCCATGTGGGTCAATCCTTTCGGTAATCGGGCTATACGGTGGGAGTGAGCCAGTTGGTTACAAGGCTCCCCTTTTATTTTACAACGGTTTTGGGTTAACGGTCGAAGTGTAATATGAGCAAATTTCCGCTGAAGGAGGCTGCCAGGCGTTCTGGCAGGTCGCCGAGGCTGGTGAGGAAGCGCTGGCGGGAGCCGAAGCCGGGGACTACCAACAGGTCGCTGGCGGCGTTTTTCTCCAGTTCATTAGGATTGAAGCTGCCGACCATGTGCTCCACCTGGCTGGGGTGATCATTTTGCAGGCTGCCGAGGATGGTCTGGGTCTGCCCGGCGTAGCTTTCATGTGCGAGGATGCGGAGGGGAACATTGAGGGCGCGGGCGATGGCGAGGTTGGCTTCGAGCATGCGGCGCAAGATGGTGGGCGCTAGCACCTGGGCGGGCAGGATGAGCAGCACGCGGCGTATGCCGTTGAGGGGTTGGTCGAGCTTGCCGATCATGACCGGGGTGTTGGAACCCCAGATGACTTCGTCGAGGACACTGCCGAGGATGCTTTGCTGCAGGCTGCGTTTGCCGCGCCAGCCCATGAGGATGAGCGAGGCGTTGCGTTCGATGGAGGTGTGCAGGATGCCCTGGGCGTAGGAGTTTGCGATGCGCGGGATCAGCTCGATGGAGGTTTCAGGGTCGTTGAGCATTTCGGGGACGCGGTCGAGCAGGAGGCGCTGCTGCTGCATTTCGGCTGGCTGGCTTTGATCGTCGCGGGCGACGTTGAGGGCGAGAACGGTGCCTTTTCCGGCTTTGGAGAGCAGGCTGGCGAGGGCGAGCAGGAATTCTTGATTTTGCGGATTTGTGATGGAGACGAGGATGCGCCCGAAGAGTGGAATGGTTTTTTCTTCTGGCTGGGCCTGTTGAAGTTGAGGGGCAAAATGCTGCACCAGGATTGGGGAGGTGATGGATGTGAGCAGAATCATCAGAATGGCGGCGTTGAAGAGGGTGGTATCAAACAGGCTGGTTTGCAAACCGATGACGAGGGTGGGGATGGTGACGGCGGCCTGGGCATGAGATAGGCCGAAGGTGGTCCAGAATTCGGCTTTGGAGTAGTGGTAGATGCGGGCGGTGATCCAGGCGGCAATGAATTTGGAACCGTAGGCGATGACGGTGACGCCGAGGGCGATGATGACGGTTTGCGGGCTGGTGAGAAAAATGAGCGGGTTGGTGATCATGCCGCTGTAGAGCAGGAAGACGGGGATGAAGAAGGATTCGCCCATGAAGAGCACATGGCTGGTGACGGGGCTGTGGCGCGGCAGGGTTGCGTTGATGGCGAGCCCGGCCAGAAAGGCGCCGACGACTTCGTGCACGCCGATCAATTCGGCGGTGAGGGCGGAGACGAAGAGCACGACGATGATGAATTGAAATTCGACGGCGCGGCCGCTGAAGCGCTGAAAGAAGAGTTTGCCGATGCGGGGGATGATGAAGATGATGGTGAGGGTGAACAGACTGAGCAGGACGATGAGCTGGATGAAGTAGCCGATTTCGAGCCGCCCGGCTTTGGCGCCGAGGACGACGGCGAGGATGAGGAAGGCGCCAATGTCGGTCAGGACGGTGGCGCCAGCGGTGACGGCGACGGCTTCGTTGCGGGTGACGCCCAGGAGGGTGAGGATGGGGAAGGCGATGAGGGTGTGGGAGGCGAAGGCGGAACCGAGCAGGATGCTGCCGAGCCAATCCAGGCCGATGAGCCTGCCCAGGCCCATGCCCATGATTTGGGGGAAGGCGAAGGTGAGCAGGCCAAAGACGAGGGCGCGGGTGCGGACTCGCATAAACTGGTTGATGTCAACTTCCAGACCGGCGCTGAACATGAGGTAGACGAGGCCGATGGTGGAGAGGAAGACCATGCGGTCACCGGCTTCGATGAGTTTGAGGCCATGCGGGCCGATGAGCATGCCGCCCAGGATGGTGCCGATGATGCCGGGCAGGCGCAGGCGCTCGGAGAGGAGCGGTGTGATGAGGATGATGCTCATGATGAGCAGGAAGAAGGTGACGGGTTCTTGCAGGCGTTCGAGCATGTGTGTGGGCCTTGAAAATTAGTGCAGGATCTCGCGGTCGGCCTGGTCGGCTTCGTGTTTGATCTTGAGGGCTTCGGCTTTGATTTCGGCGCTGGCTCCGGCGGATTGGGGGAGAAATTTGACGAGGTCGCGGGCCTGGCGCAGGAGGTCTTTGACCTGGGCAATGTAGGAGAATTCGTGTTTGCCGCCTTCTTCGGGGATGGGGTAGGCGCGGGCTTTTTGGATCAGTTCGCGGGCGAGGGTGATGCGTTCGGCGGCGGGGATGAGTTTGGTCATTTGTGGGGCTCCTGGACCGCAGATTTACGCGGATTACGCTGATTTCGCGGATTAGGGCGGATTAGACCGCAGATTTACGCTGATTACTGGATTTCGCGGATTAGGGCGGATTAGACCGCAGATTTACGCGGATTACGCGGATTACTCGGATTTCGCGGATTAGGGCTGATTAGACCGCAGATTTACGCGGATTACTCGGATTTCGCGGATTAGGGCGGATTAGGGCGGATGGGGTTTTGTGGGGCGGTGTTGGCTTAGGTGTTTGCTGTTGATGACGCGGCGATATTGGAGGCTTTTGGCGCCGAAGTTGATCAGTAATCCGATTTCGAGGCCGTAGGCTTCGAGGTAGTTGATGGCCTGGGCAAGGTGGGTATCGTCGAGTGCGGCAATGGCTTTTATTTCGACCATGACTTTGTCTTCTACAAAAAAGTCGACACGACGGGTGCCGATTTCCTGGTTGTCATAGTAAATTTGCATTTCGAGTTCGCGTTGATATGCGAGGTTGTGATTGTTCATTTCTATGGCAAGGGCGCGTTGGTAGATGACTTCTTGAAAGCCGTTGCTGAGCGTGGCGTGGACTTTCATGGCTGCGCCGATGATTGTATGGGTGAGGTCGGAGTGTTGGTAGTCTTTTTCGTTCATCGTTGGGACCGCTGATTTGACCGCAGATTACGACTGATTACGTTGATTGCGCAGATTAGGGCGATGAGTAGAACATCGATTTTATGTTTTGTGCGCGGGGTAAATCTGTGAAATCTGGGTAATTTGTGTCAATCTGTGGTTGGGATTTAGTTTAGCATACAAAAGACATCTGGCGAGTGTGCCAGATGTCTTTTGTATTGCTCAGCCTAGCATTCGCTGAAGCCGCAGGCGTAGCATTTGCGGCAGCCTTCTTCGTTGACGACGGCGGCTTCGCCGCATTCGGGGCAGAGGTCGCCAATTTTCATCATGGGGGTGTGGGCGTGGGGCTCGGGGCGGGCTTTGGCGAGGGTTGGGACGGGGCTGCCGAGGCCGCCGCTGACGAGTTCGTGGGCTTTTGGTTCGCCTTCACGGGCGCGCAGGTATTCGTCGAGGACCTGGCCAACGCCGTCGGGGAGGGAGCGGACGCGGTGCGGGCCGAAGCCGAGGGAGCGTCCTCCGCCTATGCCGGTGAGCTGGCTGACGACTTCGCGCAGGCGGTCGATGGGGGCGATGGGGGAGGCGAGGCGCAGGACGTAGGAGATGAGGCGGCCGATGGCTTCGGAGACGGCGGCGGTATCGGAACCGGCTTTGGAGGTGTTGACGAAGACTTCGAAGGGCTGGTCGCCGCCGTTGGCGTTGACGGTGACGAAGGCTTTGCCAAGCGGGGTGTCGACGGTGAAGGTGGTGCCGTGCAGGGTTCGCGGGCGGGGTTTCTTGGTTTCGTGCCAGATCAATTTCTGTTCGGGAGGCACGGGGATGGTTTTTTCGATGGGGGCGGGTTCGGCCTGTTTTTTTGTGGCGGCGGTGGCGTGGGTTTCGAGCACGACTTTATCACGCGAGCCGGTGACGTAGACGGTGATGCCTTTGGCACCGAGTTCCCAGGCGAGCATGTAGGAGTGGGCGATGTCGTCTTCGGTGGCGCCTTCGGGGAAGTTGATGGTTTTGGAGATGGAGTTATCGACAAAGGATTGCAGGGCGCCGGCCATGCGGACGTGTTCTTCGGCGCTGACATCGCCAGCGGTGACGAAGACGCGGCGGATGTTTTCGGGGACGGCGGGGACATCCTGGCAGGTGCCGTGTTTCATGACTTCTTCGAAAATTTCCTGGCGGGAGAGGGTGTCGATGCCGGCATTTTCGAGGGCGTGTTCAAAGGCGGGTGAGCCATAGGTGAGGGTGAGGTCTTTGCCGTTATCATTAACGTGGCGGATGTAGGCGAGGGCAAAGACGGGTTCGCAGCCGTAGCCTTCGCAGCCTGCAACGGTGGCGATGGTGCCGGTGGGGGCGACGGTGGTCTGGGCGGCGTTGCGGATGCCGTGCTGCTGCAGGCCGCTGATGACGGCATCCCAATTGAGGGTGGGGCGCTGCCAGCTGCCCTGGTAGGGTTGCAGGGGCTGCGGAACGCTCCAGCGCAGGTTTTGCGGGTCGTAGATGGAGTTTGTGATGGCGGGGAAGGGTCCGCGGGCTTCGGCCATTTTGATGGAGGTTTTCATGGTGTGGTAGCGCACGAATTCCATGACCTGGGAGGCAAATTCCTGGCCTTCGGGTGAGCCGTAGCGGGCACCGACGTGATACATGAGGTCGGCGAGGCCCATGATGCCGAGGCCAATGCGGCGGGCGCGGTGGGCGGCTTCTTTGAGCTGCGGGACGGCGGGGACGTAGGCGTTGGCTTCGACAACGTCATCAAGGAAGATGGTGGAAAGGGTGACGCTTTCGGCGAGAGTGGTCCAGTCGACGCTGGCATCCGGGCCGAGGTGTTGGGCGAGGTTGACAGAGCCGAGGCAGCAGTTTTCGTAAGGTCCGAGCCATTGTTCGCCGCAGGGGTTGGTCGATTCGAGCGGGTAGAGATGGGGGACGGGGTTCTGACGGTTGGCGGCATCGAGGAAGAGGACGCCGGGTTCGCCGTTGTGGTGGGCCTGTTTGACGATCTGGTTGAAGATGTCGCGGGCACGGACGGTTTTGTAGACTTTGAGTGGGATGCCGTGGTCGCGGGCCTGTTCGAGCGTGCCGCGGAAGCCGCGATAGAGGGGTGAGGCAATATCGGGGAAGACGAGGTGCCAGTTGCCGTCATCCTTGACGGCTTGCATGAAGGCATCGGTGATGCCGACTGATATGTTGAAGTTGGTGATGGCGTTTTCGCTGGTTTTGGAGCTGATGAAATCTTCGACATCCGGGTGGTCAACGCGCAGGACGCCCATGTTGGCGCCGCGGCGGGTGCCGCCCTGGGCGATTTCGCCAAAGGCGTGGTCGTAGACACGCAGGAACCCAACGGGGCCGGTGGCCTGGCCGGATGAGGATTTGACGAGCCCGCCTTTGGGACGCAGGCGGGAGAAGGAGAAGCCGTTGCCGCCGCCGGTTTGCTGGATGAGGGCGGCATCGCGCAGGGATTGGAAGATGCCGGCGGTGTCGCGGCCCATGTCATCGGTGATAGGGAGCACAAAACAGGCGGCAAGCTGTCCAAGCGGGGTGCCTGCGCCGGTGAAGGTGGGGGAATTTGGGAAAAACTTTTTGCTGGTGAGCAGGCCGTAAAATTCGCGGGCACGGGTGAGGGGGTCGCCGCCCCAGGTCTGTTCGACATTGGCGACGTGGTATGCGACACGCCAGAACATTTCTTCGACGCTTTCGACGGGCAGGCCGTTGTCGCCGCGGCGCACATAGCGGCGGACGAGTACCTGGCGGGCGTTATCGGTGAGATCGACTACGGGAAGGTCGAGAGGCATGGCGGGGGTGGGAAGGACAGCGGGTTTGGAAATCGATTCGCTTGCAAGCATAAATATTCTCCTCAGACAGTTAATGGATAAAGGGATGATTGCGGGGGAAAAAAAATTAAGATTCGAGCAGGCGGTCGATTTCGCCGCGCAGGGCGTGAAGATCATCGAGGCGCAGGTAAACGATTGCATAGCGGATGTAGGCAATCTGGTCGAGTCCCTTTAATTCGCTGATCACCATATCCCCAACTACGCGTGATGAGACTTCGGCCTTACCCATTTTTTGCAGTTCTGATTCTACCTGCCCGAGCAGGCGTTCTATTTCGGCGGCTGATACGGGCCGTTTGGCGCAAGAGATGCGGATGCCGCGCGCGAGTTTTTCGCGGTCGAACTCTTCGCGGGTGCCATCCTGTTTGATGAGGAGGGGGGTGGAGAGGATGGGACGTTCGTAGGAGCTGAAGCGCTGGGCGCAGCTCAGGCACTCGCGGCGGCGGCGGATGCCGCCGTGGCTGTCGTGAGTGGTGTCTACTACTTTGGATTCCTCGTGCTGGCAGTACGGGCAACGCATGTTGATACTCCGTGATAATTAGAACAAATGTAACCGCCATATATGGCTGTGTTCGTGTAGTATGCCCCTATCTATGGGGCTGTTTAAAGATTTTAGCATACTTGAATTGCCGATACAAGAGGACTATGGGGTGATTTACCTTAAAGAATGTATTTTCACACGACATGTTACTTTGCCCGTTAGCCCGCTCGGGGCTGACCCAAAGGGGGCGCAAAGATCGCGAGCCCTGAGCTATTAACAACGCCCCACCCCACTCCGCTACGTTGCGGGGATAATAATCCCACTCCGCTACGCTGCGGGGTTAATAATGAATGGGGCTTTAATACACTTGTGAAGTCGTTTCAACGCCGCGCGAAGAGCGGGCAGTGCCTGGATAAGCCAGTAATATCACGAGATCAGGGAGGTGGCATATAATCAGGATATGCCTGCGCGATTGCGTTTGAATTCCCGTTTGCTGCCTGTGGTGGTGGTGCTGGTGTTGTTTTTGCAGATCAGCGAGCCAGCGCGGACGTGGAGGTTGCTGTTGTTTGTGTTGGGGGGGCTGTGGCTGGTGGGCTGGTTGTGGGCGCGGGGGCTGGCGCGCGGGCTGCATTTTACACGCGAGGTGCGTTACGGTTGGGCGCAGGTGGGCGATGAATTGGAAGAGCGTTTCACGGTGAGAAATGATTCGGGGTTCCCGGCGACGTGGGTGGAGATTGATGATTTTTCCACGCTGCCGGATTACCAGGCTTCGATGGCGACAGTGGTTGGAAATAACAGCACGAGTGAGTTTACGACGCGCGGGCGGTGTACGCGGCGCGGGTTGTATATTTTGGGTGCAACCAGGCTGCAGAGCGGGGATCCGCTGGGGATTTACACAGTCAGCATCGATGATCCGCACAGCCAGACGCTGCTGGTGCTGCCGCCGGTGGTGCCGCTGCCGCCGATTGCGGTGACGCCGGGCGGTTTTATGGGCGAGGGCCGGCCGCGCAGTCATTCCCCGGAGCAGACGGTGGGCGCGGCGGGGGTGCGCGAATATCAGAGCGGGGACGCGCTGCGCATGATCCATTGGCCGACAAGTGCGCGGCAGGGCAAACCTTTTGTGCGTTTGCTGGATGGCACGCCCGCGGCTGACTGGTGGATTTTGCTGGACCTGGATGGCGAGGCGCAGGTGGGTGCGGGTTCGAATTCCACTGAAGAACATGCGGTGATCCTGGCGGCTTCGCTGGCAGACCGGGGATTGCACAGCCGCAAGGCGGTGGGTTTGGCGGTGAACGGTGAGCAGGTATGCTGGCTGCCGCCGCGCGAGGGGGAGAGTCAGCGCTGGGGGATTTTGCGCGGGCTGGCACTGGCGCGTCCGGGACAGCTTGGGCTGCAGGATTACCTGGAGCGTAATGAAAGGTCATTTGGCAGGCAATCCAGCCTGGTTGTGATCACCAGTAATATTTCGATGGATTGGGTGGAGAAGCTGGCGCTGCTGCACTGGCGCGGGATCGTGCCAACCGTGCTGCTGGTTGACCCGGCCTCGTTTGGGGCAGAAGCGGGCGCAGGGCCGCTGGCGGGGCAATTGCAGCAAATGGGGATCAGTTGTCACATCATCACGCGCGAGCTGCTGGATCAGCCTGAGGCGCACCCTGGACAGGCTGGGCGCTGGGCCTGGCTGACCTCGGCTACTGGCAAAGCGATCCCGATTCGCAAGCCGGTGGAAGCGGAATGGCGCAGGCTGACATGACGAGCTGGATAGCGCGGCGACATCCCTGGAACAGCATGGCACAGTTATTTTTGCTGCTGCTGGCTTTCAACGCGTTTGTGGTGGGGCTGGGCGGGTTGGTGCGCGGGGCGGAACTGAGCGCTTTTTTACCGGCGGCAGTGCCCGCGGTGTTGCTGGGCTGGTGGCTGGGGCAAAGCCGGTTTAGCTCCTGGCGGTTTTTGAGCGGGGCGGGGCTGCTGGGAATAGGGCTGTTGTGGGGAAGAACGGCGCAACTGGGGGAACCTGTGCTGCGGATGGCGATGGCGCTGCCGGGGATGCTGTTCCAAAATATGATGATTTTTCACGGTGGGGGGCAGCAGGGCAGCAGTGCCGCGCTGGAGCAGGCCATTCAGAGCATCCTGACGCAATCGGGGGCAGTGTGGATGCGTACATCTGCCTGGCTGGCTGTGTCTGTTACTGGCAAGGGCGTGAGTGTGAATGACCCGGTGATGCGGATCTTGATGTGGAGCGTGCTGCTGTGGGGGCTGGCGCTGTGGGGCGGTTGGGCAACAGGCCGGAGCAAGGTGCTGGTGGGGCTGGTTCCAGCGCTGGCAGTGCTGGCGGCTGTGACCAAATATGCGGATGCAGATATCACTCCGTTGTGGCTGGTGCTGGCCTGCACGCTGGGGCTGTTGAGTTTAATAGGGCTGGATGCCAATTTGCGGCATTGGAATAACGGCAAGGTGGATTATTCGGAGATGATCAGCGGCAACACGCTGTGGTCGGCGCTGGCTGTGATCACGGTGCTGGTTTCGCTGGGCTGGGCGATTTCGTCAATTTCTGTGCATGACCTGCTGGAAGCCTACCGGCGGCAGCAGGCTGAGAACAAGCTGGCTACTTCGTTGGGGTTGGAAGCGGCGCGCCAGACGGCTGTCCCGACAAATTCAGGGCTAGATTATGTGCGCCCGCCGGGTTTGCCCACTCATCATCTTTTGGGGAGCGGACCGGAACTCTCGCAGGATGTGGTTTTTAGCGTACGGACCGGGGAATTGCCGCAGAGACCGGTGGCGCGGCTGGGGCAGAGCGTTCCGCGTCACTACTGGCGCAGTTACACTTTTGACATGTACAGCGGTTCAGGCTGGTTTTCCTCGAGGGCCGAGAGGTTGAGTTACCAGGCGGAGCAGGCGTTGTATGATATTCCGGCGGGGTACCGGGTGTTGAAGCAGGTTTTCAGCCTGCGGCACGGTGAGGAAGGCAGTCTGTACTGGACCGGGGCACTGTACCGCTCGAACCTGCCCATGGATGGGGTGTGGCGCACGCCGCCGGGGCAGAGCTATCCGCAGGCGGTGGATGCTTTTCGCGGGGCGGACTTGTATGGGGCATTGAATTCCGCGCCGGATTACCAGGTGGAAGGCCTGGTGCGGGATGTGAGCGTGGAGGAACTACGGGCGGCGGGGCGGGATTTCCCGGATTTTATCCGGCAGCGTTATACTGCGCTGCCCGCCTCGGTGCCAGAGCGGGTGTATGCGCTGGCGCGCCAGGTGACGCAGGCGGCAGGCACGCCGTATGACGAAGCGAGGGCGCTGGAGCTTTACCTGCGCAAGAATTATGTTTACAGCCTGGATGTGCCGCTGCCACCGGCCAATTCGGATGTGGCGGATAATTTTTTGTTTGCGCTGCAAAGGGGTTATTGTGATTATTATGCCACGGCGATGGTGGTGATGGCGCGTTCGGTGGGGCTGCCTGCCCGGTTGGTGATGGGCTTTTCCACGGGCAGGTATCAGGCTGCGGCGGCGGAGTATGTGGTGACAGCGGCGGATGCGCACGCGTGGGTGGAAGTCTATTTTTCGGGGGTGGGCTGGGTGGAGTTTGAGCCGACCAGCGCCCAACCGGAGATCATTCGACCGATGCAGGCGGTGGCGGCGGCGCAAACGGCGCCGATTGCGCCGCCTCAATGGGATAAAATTGTGCGTTCGTTGTACAGCTTCCCGGTGTTGACGAGGCAGGTGTTTTTGGGGTTGGGATGGCTGCTGGTGCTGGGGTTTGTTTTCTTGTTGATGGAAGGCTGGTTGCTGGGTTTTGTGAACCCGAACCTGGCGCTGCGCTGGATGGTGCGTGGAGTGTACCGGCAGGGGCGGAGGCTGGTAGGGGAGCCGATCCCGGGGCAGACGACGAGCGAGTTTGTTGAGCGTTTGCAGCTGGCGTTTGACAGGCGGGATGCGCGGCTGGATGTGTTGATGGGGTTGTATTTGCAGGGTTTGTTTGGGCCGCGGGCTGTGCAAAAGGCCGGGCTGCGTGAGGCTATTCGAGCTTGGCGCGGGCTGCGCTGGCGTTTGTTCTGGACGGTTAAGAGGAGTGCGGATGGTAAGCGGCCTGGAAAAAGCAGTCCGGATCGGTAACAAGACTGGCAAAGCGCATATACTCATGATGAGTTACTTTGCCCGTTATTAACCAACTTACCGATTCTGTATTGTTTTGGCAAACCTGTTTGACGCCCGGATCGAATTAGAGAGCGGGGCAGTGGAGAATCAGGCGCTATGATTTTGGTTTGGGATTGTTTATGTTAAGTTACATCGAGGCGGGTGATGCGGGTGAGGAGGCGGTGCAGGAACATGAAGGGGATGATGGAGAGGCCGTGAATAATGATGCTGACCAGGAGTACCAGTGAGGTGCCGCGCATAAACTGGTTGATGGGCGGGGCGAGGTTTTCGAGCAGCCATGGGCCGGCTCCGGCGAATATGACGAGCAGGATGAGGGCGGCGGCGACGAGGCCGAGCGGGAGCCAGGCGTGACGGTCGGAGGCGGAGGGCAGAAAGGTACTGGAGATGGCGAATGCCAGGTAAAACCAGATCCAAAAACCGGGGACGGTGGGGATGGTTTGCAGGCCCAGGAAAAACAGGGCCCATTGTCCGTTGCGGAGGGTGTCCCAGATGATGACGAGGTGCAGGGCCTGGGTGGCGATGAGGGCGGTGGCGAGGATGCCGGTGAGGAGCGGGGCGATGCCGACGAGTGAGTCACGCAGGATGTCGGTGTAGGCGGCTTCGATATAGCCGAGCTGGAGGGTTCCGTCGGGTAACGTGCGGGGGAAGAGTGAAAATTTTCCGGTGCGGATGCCGAGGAGTTTAGCCATGAGGTAGTGGCTGAATTCATGCAGGAATACGCCGGGGATGAAAAGCAATGAGAACAGGCTGACGGTGACGCCGGGGTGGCGGGTGGTGATGAGCAGGACGGCTTGAATTTCGCGGTGCAGGCTGGTTTGGAGAAATTGCAGCAGCACGAGCGCGGTGAGCAGCCAGAAGAGTCCATCGAAGGAAGTTAGCATAGGGATAAAGATACGCACTACGGGTTGAGCGTAGTGCGTATTATAGTATGAGTATTGGCGACGGGGTCTTATTTGGCGGCGGCGCGGGCGATGGCGATGAATTCGTCGGATTTGAGGCTGGCTCCGCCGACGAGGGCGCCGTCGATATCTTGCTGGGAGAAGAATTCGGCGGCATTGGCGGCGGTTACGGAGCCGCCGTACAGGATGCGGATGGTCTGGGCGGTTTCGGCGCCAAACAGGTCTTGCAGGGCGGCGCGGACTACGTCACGGTGAACGGATTGGGCGTTTTCTGCGGAGGAGGCGCGCCCGGTGCCGATGGCCCAGACGGGTTCGTAGGCGACGACGATGTGGGAGGCAAAAGCGGCATCGATATCTTTGAGGCCTTCGAGGGTCTGGCGGCGAACGACCTGGGCGGTCTGCCCGGCTTCGTATTCGGTGAGGGTTTCTCCAACGCATACGATGGGGATGAGGCCGACTTTTTGGGCGGCGATTACTTTTTTGTTGACGGTGGTGTCGGTTTCGCCGAAGTAGGCGCGCCGTTCAGAGTGGCCGATGATGATGTATTTGCAGAATTCTTTGACCATGCCGGGGGATGTTTCGCCGGTATAGGCGCCTTTTTCTTCCCAGTGCATGTTTTGCGCGCCGAGGCCGAGGTCTGTGCCGCCGATGAGGTTGGCTATGGCGACGAGGGCCATGAAGGGTGGGCAGAGGACTTTTTCCACGCCTTTGACGTTCTTGAGTTCTTTGCCCATGACTGAGACAAGCTCGCGGGCTTCGGCGATGGTTTTGTTCATTTTCCAGTTTCCAGCAACAAAAGGTGTTCTCATAGATTCTCCAGTTTTTTTGTGTAATTATTTAGAGGTCGATTTTCATCAGGTCGTGGGTCAGGACGATTTTGCCTTGGAAGTGGGCGGCGGCTTCGGCGATGAGGTCGCCGGAGGCGTAGCGGCCGGTGGGGTAGTGGATGATGTACAGGGCGCCGACACCGGCCTGGCGGGCGGCGTCACCGGCCTGGGCGGCGGAGGAGTGGCCTTTGAATGGGCCGGAGGCTTCGTGGAGCAATATATCGACGCCGTTGGAAATATCGAGGATGGCCTGGCAGGGTTCGGTGTCGCAGGAGTAGGCAACGCTTTTGTCTTCGTATTTCAGGTCGAAGCGCAGGCAGATGTTGGG
>Ga0105047_10002800_pt1 | contig 30936 bp, 25 predicted proteins | sample MAT04_FD_78384 | JGI IMG/M metagenome (GOLD analysis project Ga0105047, IMG submission 78384) | Freshwater microbial communities from Lake Fryxell liftoff mats and glacier meltwater in Antarctica - MAT-04 (megahit assembly) | ecosystem: Environmental > Aquatic > Freshwater > Ice > Liftoff... | reverse complement strand
TGCGGGATTTTTCCTGCTTCCTTGCTGGTCGGTCCTGCGGGATGCGGGATGCGGGATGCGGGATGCGGGATGCGGGATGCGGGATGCGGGATGCGGGATGCGAGACCGCTCGGTTGGACGTTGACGTCGCCCTGCTCGTGAGCGCCCAAAGATCTCCACCGGGTAGGAGGGCTCGCTCGGGATTCACGAGCGTGCCGGCGGGCGGCTTCGCCCCGAGCGGATGCACGTTGCAGTCAGCACGAAGGCAGAAAGAGAACTGAATCAGGGGGAGCGACGCGGGGCCTTCGGTCGTGATGCTCCCCGACGAGCGCGAGGCTTGCGCGCGCCGCGATCCCCACCGCATCGCGCTCTTCGGGCATCTGCACGTGCACACGTCGCTCTCGTTCGACACCGCCGCGTAAGACATGCGCTCTCGACCTGCCGACGCGTACCGATTCGCGCGGGGCGAGACGATCGGCCTTCCGCCCTACGACAGCGCGGGCGAGCCCACCCGCACCGCGCGTCTGTCGCGGCCCTTGGACTTCGCCGCGGTGACCGATCACTCCGAGTTCCTCGCCGAGACCGATCTCTGCACCGATCCCGCCTCGGCCGCCTATGGCTCACGCACCTGCACGACGTTTCGGGACGGCAACTTCCTCACGGGCGACTACGGCGAGTTCACCGCGATGCTGGCGTTCGGTCGCCGCACTGGCTTCTGTCTCCGCGAGCCCGAGGTCTGCGCCGCCGCGCTCGGTGCCGCGTGGCAAGAGGTGCAAGACGCCGCCGAGGCCGCATACGACCGCACTTCGAGCTGCACGTCACCAGCTTCGTCGCCTACGAGTGGAGCGGCTCGCGCAACGGCAGCAACGCGCATCCGTGAGGTGCAGACCTGTCGCTGGAGTGGCTTCGTGTGCCGCGAGCTCAGCGTGGACTGCACCACCATCGAAGCGGACGATCCCCGAGCGACCTGCTGCACGGAACCCTCACGACACGTGATCGCCGAGCGCGCGTGGACCTCGCCGGTCTTCTACTTGCCGGCGCCCTGAGCCATCGGGGTCACTGCAGCGTCGGCCCGGTCTCGATCACGCCGTAGCGCTCCTCGTGCCGCGCCAACGTCTCGCCGAGTGCCGCGTGAAAGCGCTTTGCGTGCTGGGGCGAGACCAGGATGCGGGCGAGCAGCCAGCCCACCCGACCTTGCACGAACGCGAAGTCGAGCACGAACGCGTCCAGGTTCGAGCCCACCTGGGCCATGTTGGAGAAGCGCCCCTTCGCGATCTCGTCGTCTGCTTTCAGGCTGATCTCCGGCGCGGCCGGAGGCTTTCCTTGATCCATGCGCGCGAGCATATCCGAAACGGGAAGGGCCCCTCGCGCCTTCAGTTTCGGTAAGGGTTGCTCAGGATCATGTCGTCGTCCTCACGACCGCGGCGCTCGGTGGTGGCGGTGCTCCCTGTCGAACCGGGGCTGGTCGATGCCGCGCTTCCGGTCGATGCCGCGCTGGCAGACGCTGCGCTGGCGGCTTCCACGGCGGCACGCTCGCGCCGTCGCCGTCGTGCGGCGATGCTGCCCGAGTTCGCCGCCGTCTCGACCGAACCCGCGACTTCGTCCATGTCGTGCGCTTCCTCGTCGGGCGCTTCGACCACGTCCGTGTCCGCTTCGTCTTCCGCGACCAGCACCGGCGGGGTCGGCTCATCGACCTCGACCGTCGCGGCCACGGGCGGCGGCGCCTCGATGGCCGGGGGCGCGTCCGCGGCACCGCCACCGAACAGACCCGCCGCCCACGCGCCACCGCCCGCGAGGAGCAAGAGCGCGAGTACACCGAGGCCCGCGTAGAGCGGCGTCTTGCTGCGTTCCTTTGGGGGCGTCGCTTCCACCGGGGCGTGATCGCCGGTGCGCACACTCGAGGGCTTGGCCCCCATCGTCGCGTCCTCGGGGGACAACCGAAGCGGCCGAATCTCGCTGGGCGTCAGCCCGCTCGCCTCGATGGGGCGGGGCAGTTTGTTGTCGGGGCTGGTCATCTCGGACTTCCCGAGGGAGTCGATCGACGCCTTGATGCGCAGGTGCTCCGCGTCGATCTTCGCGCCCAGCCACTCGCGCACCGACTTGGTGACGTGCCGCGAATTCGCGATGCCGCTCTGTCCGGTGGCGATGAGCCCGGCGCCCGCTTCTTCGAGCGCGTCGATGAACTCGGCGGCCGACTGGTAGCGTCGGTCGGGATCCCTATCGAGCGCCTTGGCCATCACCAGATCGAGAGGCTCGAGCGAAGGATCGACCTCGCTCGGCTTGGGGATGACGCCGTTCAGCACCCGGTTGAGGAGCTCGCCGTTGTTGTCGGCGCGGAAGAGGCGGCGCGCGGTGAGCGACTCCCAGAGCACGATGCCCATCGAGAACAGATCGCTGCGCTGATCCGCATGTCCGCTCGAGGCCTGCTCGGGCGCCATGTACGAGAGCTTGCCCTTGAACTGTCCGTCGCGCGTCGAGCTGAGTCGGACCTCGGCTTTGGCGACCCCGAAGTCGGTGATGCGCGCGACTCCGTCCGAGCCCAACAGGATGTTGTGCGGGGAGATGTCGCGGTGGACGATGGTGAGCGGGTGGCCGTCACCGTCCTTGAGGTTGTGCGCCGCGTTCAACCCCTCGAGCGCGTCGATCACGATGCGGAGCGAGACGCCCGGGGGCAGCCGCTTGCCAGCTTTGGCGGCCTCGCGAAGCAGACCACCGAAGTGATCGCCCTCGATGTACTCCATCACCAGGAAGTACCCGTCACCGGAGCTATCCGAGATGTCTAGCGTGGGCACCACGTTGGGATGCCGGATGCGGGCTGCGAGGCGGGCCTCGTCGAGGAACATCGAGATGAACTCGTCGTCGTGCGCCAGGTGCGGATGCAGGACCTTGATGGCGACCAGGCGCTCGAAGCCCGCGACGCCCTGGGCCCGGGCCACGTACACGGTCGCCATGCCGCCGGACGCCAGCTGCGCCAGCACCTCGTAGCGACCGAGCTTGCGGCCGACCAGGTCTCGGACGGTGGCGTTCTGGGTGGCCATGATCAGAAGGTCCCTCCGATGCTGAGGACGCCGCCTGAGATCTCCTGACCGTCGAACACTGGAGCGAGAGACACGCTGCTCGCCTCGATGCTTGGATCACTCGCGGACTCGCCTTCGACGTCGCTCGAGGCAAGGTCGCCGTCCCAGTCGGTCACGATGGCGAAGATCAAGGTGGTGAGCGCCAGGCCTGCGGTGACCCCGATCAGCACGTTGGTGCGGGTTTCGCGCATCTGACCGTCGGCCAGGCCTTCGACGGTGGGCATCGCCTCGTAAGGGGCGACGCCGTCCAGCGCGTCGAGGCCCGACCAGATCAGCACGCCACCCGCTGCTGCGGTGAGGACCGCGCCTGTGACCACGAAGGCGGGCGAGATGCCGCCGTCGCTGCCCGGTACGGGCTCGCGGTTGCCCGACGCGCCCTCGTCGCCTTCTTCGTTCTCTGCGACGACCGGAGCGGGGGGCGCCTCGAGGCTGACGGCGCGGGTCTCGCCCGCGGCGCCGCTGACCATCGTCTCGGACGGGCCGGTGCCGAACGACGCGAGCACCCGGTGCTCGGCGTCGGGCACGACGAAGAACGACGTGTGGCTCTGCACGGTGCCGTCCAACGCGACCGTGCACTCGCTCGAGCACGACACATCCACCCGCACATAAAGCGGCGTCGCTTGCGCGAGGATCGTCTCGGCCTGTCGGGTCAGCGTCTCGTCGCCCGGATGAAACGCGAGCGCGCGGAGCGAGAGCGTCGCGGCGCGCATCGTCTCGCCCGCTCGATCGTGAGAGCGGATCGCCCCGAGCAGCGCCTGGGGATTCGGCGCCAGCCGGTAGGCGGTCTCGAACCACTGCGCGGCGCGCGGAAAGTCTTGCGACAGGTACGAAGAGGTGCCCCGATCGTACGCAGTGGCCGCCGCGTCTCGATCACCAGCGGTCGCCGTCTGCGCGCTGGCCATCGAAGCGCTGGCCATCGAAGCGAACGACATCAGCGCCGCACCCATCACCAGCGTCGCCCCGAACGCGAAACGATGCTTCGCTCGCATCCGCGAGTTCGATGGTCCCATGGCCTGATGTTGGCCTCGCATGAGGTGGTGGGGGATCATGACGACCTCTGTTCTTGCGCGTCAAGCGCGCCACCGTTACCGGGGACAGATGATGACGCGTCGCGTTGATCGTGGACGTGCGGGGCGCCGGCGTAGTTAGATGCGCACATGACCTCGGATTCCGCAGCCTCGACGACCTCCGATCTCGAGGCCCGCGCTCGCGCCTGGCTCGCCGACGATCCCGACGCGGAGACCCGCGCCGAGCTGGAGAAGCTGATCGACGCCAAGGCGTGGGACGAACTCACGGACCGCTTCCGCACGCGCCTCGAGTTCGGGACCGCGGGTCTACGCGGGGTGCTGGGCGCGGGACCGAACCGCATGAATCGCGCGGTGGTGCGGGCCGCCAGCGCGGGCTTCTGCGCGTACTTGATCGAGACGACGCCGAACGCGCGGGAACGCGGCATCGCCATCGGCTACGACGGTCGCCGCGGATCGGTCGAGTTCGCCGACGAGACCGCCGAGGTCGCTACGGCGGCCGGCTTCAAGGTCCTGTTGTTCGGGGTGCCGGTGCCCACGCCCATCGTGGGCTTCACCTGCTTGCAGAAGAACACGGCGGGCGGCGTCGTGGTCACCGCGAGCCACAACCCGCCCGAGTACAACGGCTACAAGGTCTACTGGAGCAACGGCGCCCAGATCATTCCGCCGCACGACATCGGCATCGCGGCCGCGATCGAGAAGGTCGGCAAGCTCGCTGACGTACCCCGCACGTCGCTCGCGGACGCCGAACGCGAAGGTCTCTTGATCCGGGTCGGGCCCGAGGCGATCGACGCGTACCACGCCGCGATAGCGGGGCTGGTTCCGCGCACGGGTCCCGGTCGCGATCTCGGCATCGCGTACACCGCGCTGCACGGCGTGGGCGACGTGCATGTGCACCGCGCGCTCGCGACCGCAGGTTTTGCCAACGTGCACTCGGTCGCGTCCCAGGCCGAGCCCGATGGCAGCTTCCCCACCGTTCGCTTCCCCAACCCCGAGGAGAAGGGCGCGATGGATCGGGTGCTCGCGCTCGCCAAGGAGAAGAACGCGCCGCTGGTGATCGCGAACGATCCCGACGCCGATCGTTTGGCGGTCGCCGCTCGCAAAGAAGACGGAAGCTACGTGCAGCTCACGGGCAACGAGGTCGGGACCCTGTTCGGGCACACGCTCCTCTCACTCGCGCCCTCCGCCGAAAAGGTCGGCGGCGGCAAGCGCGTCGTCGTCAGCTCGCTGGTCAGCTCGCCGATGCTCGGGGCTATCGCCAAGGCCCACGACGCGCACTGGGAAGAGACTCTCACCGGCTTCAAATGGATCGCCAACCGCAGCATCGAGCTCGAGCACGAGGGCTACCGCTTCGTGTTCGGCTACGAGGAGGCGCTGGGCTACACCGTGGGCACCGTCGTGCGCGACAAGGACGGCGTGAGCGCCGCCTTGGTGTTCGCTGAGCTCGCGGCGCGCTGCCATGCGGAGGGTCGCTCGGTGCTCGATGAGCTCGACGTGTGCGCTCGGAAGTACGGCCTCTATCTGAGCCGACAGGTCTCGGTGACCAAGACCGGACAGGACGGCGCAGCGGCGATCCGCGCGACGATGGACGCCGTTCGTGCGTCGCCTCCGAAGATGGTTGGCGAACATCCGGTGATCGGCTTCTCGGATCTGTCGGCGGGCACCAAGACGGTGACGATGGCGGACGGAAGCAGCGCGACCGAGAAGCTCCCGTTCCTCCCCTCGAACGTCATCTCGATCGATCTGGCCGGTGGGCATCGGGTCATGCTTCGACCCAGCGGGACCGAGCCGAAGATCAAGTACTACTTCGACATCAAAGAGACCATCGGCGCCCGCGAACACACCCTCTCGGCGCGCGAGCGAGGCGAGCGGGTGTTGCAGGATTTGATAGCGGCGTTCCTGCCCTTGGTTGGAGAGAAAACATGAGCCAGCGCTTCTTCCTCCCGATCCTCCTCCTGCTCTCGAGCGCCGTCTTCGCTGCGCCCACCTCCGCGCAGAGCATCACGAACGAGATCGCGGCCGTGCGCGAGCAGGTGATGTACGCAAACTACCCGGACGCGATCGCCGCGGCCCAGCTGCTGCTCGCCCGCACCAACCTCTCGGCGGCGGAGCGCAACACCGTGCTCGAACTCTTGGCGACCGCGCAGATAGCGAACCGCGACACCACCGCGGCGCGCGCGACGCTGACCACGCTCTACTCGCGTGACCCCGGCCATCGCCTCGTCGATCCCGACGCCAGCCCGCCCGTGGTCTCGGCGTTCGCCCGCGCTCGCGAGGCGGCGCCGACCCCGGTGACCGTCGGCATCGAGCACACCTCGCCAGGTGTCCTGGCTACCCGGGAGTCGCCGGTCATCACGGTTCGCCTCACTGGCGCGGCCGACGCGGTGTCCGAGGTCCGGCTCTCGTACCACCACTCCGGCGAGCCCGGGTACACCCGCGTCGTGCTCAACCGCCGCGGCGATGGCACGTGGTCGGGGCGCATCCCAGTGGTCGGCAGCACCGAGGCCGCGATCGACGTCGTCTACTACCTGACGGCCGTTGCGCCCTCGGGCACCGAGCTCAGCGCGCGCGGCTCCGAGGCCGAGCCGCTCTCACTCCGCATCCCGGCGGACACCCGCGCGCCGAACCTCGCCATCGGTCCGACGGACGAAGCCGCAGGCGGTGACGTCTCGAGCGAGCCGTGGTTCTGGGTGATCGTCGGCGTGGTCGTCGTCGGCGCGGGCGTAGGCATCGGTGTCGGTGTCGCGCTGGGCGGCCAGGGCCCCGACCCCGGCACGCTCGGCATCATCACCCTCTCGCATTGACGGGTGCTCGCATTGACGGGTGATTCGTTGAGCGTGCGGTCGCCGCGCTGGCTCTGCGCCGCGCTCTTGTGGGTAGGCATCGCGGGCTGCGCGACGCCGCCCGTGCGTCTGCTCGAGCCGGACGCCACTCGCTCTCTGGCCCTCGGCAGTGAGGGCCCCTTCGGCGTCGAGCTGCACGTCCGCGATGTCCGGGTGCGGCTCGACGAGGTGATCGCGGTCGACGTGCTGGTCCCGCTCGAGATGGATGGGACGCCGCGCAGCGGATCGCCCGTGGTGCTGCTGGTGCAAGGCGCTTTCGTGGGGCGCGAGCGCTACCGCTGGCTCGGGGTGCACCTCGCGTCCCGGGGCTTCGCGGTGCTCGCGCCTGGCCACCTGCTCGATCTCGCATTCTTCGAGCAAGGCAACGCGCTCGCGGCGCTCGGCACCCTGCGTGCGGCGACCGATCGCGAGGGCGATGCGCTCTATGGCGTGCTCGCCGATGGGCCGATCGCCATCGTCGGTCACTCGCTCGGCGGCGTGGTGGCCGCCACCGCGTGGGGCCAGTCGCCCGAGTTGGTCACCCACTTGGTGCTGCTCGCGAGCTATCCGCAGGAGGGCTCGTTCGCGCCTCGCGCGGCGGGGCGGGTGCTCTCGCTCTTGGGCACCGAGGACGGACGGACCTCGCGCGCGCAAGCGGGCGCGGGCGCGATCGCGCTCAGGACCAGCGAGGCGCCGGTCACCACATGCAGTTCGCCGACGGAGTGACGGACGCCGAGGCCAGCGACGACGGCGTCGCCACCGTCGACGCGGCGGTCGCGCGAGCGCGGCTGTTCGTGTTGCTCGGCGCGCTGATGGCCGACTTCGAAGGCAGCGACGGCTCGCTGCTCGACGATCCCAGCGGCTGGCCCGAAGGCGTGGAGGAGGCGCCTCCATGACGCGCGTCGTTGCGCTGCTGACCTCGCTCTGCGCGCTGGGCATCTGCATCGGGCCGGCTCGCGCACAGGACGTCGCGCTGCGCGATGGCGAGCTCGCCCTCACGGTGGGCTACCCGCTCGCGATCGGCGCCACCTACGGTTCCGACTCGCAGCCGCGCTCGTGCTCACCATTCGCCCTACGGAGCTTCGGTAGGCGCTGTCACGGCGAGCGTTTTTCGTTGAACGCGTGCACCGCGGACTTCTCGTCGGCTTCGCGCAGCGCCTGATCCTCTTCGATGGTGGGCAGGCCCAGCGCGTACCTCGTGATCCCGCTCGCGACGTCGAGGTCGATGACTACATGCTCGCGCTCGACCCGGACTTCCTTCCAGGTGCCGTCGATGTGGAACGACTCGAGCGGCACGAGGTTGGCCGGCAGGGGGAGGTGCGCATCGAGCGCGTGATCGATGCGCCACGACACCTTCGTCGCTTGGGGCGCGAGGATCGTGTTCACCTTCGACGATCATCGCGTCGATGCCGTCGGGGACCATCGCGAGATCCGCGCGCTCGATCTCGAGCGTGAGCGCCAGGGTGCGCTTGCCGTCGACCGACTCGATGCTGGGGATCAACATCAGCGTGGCCTCGCGCACCCGCAGCCGAGCAGGGACGGGGCCGAGATCGTAGCGCACCAGGCCCGCACACTCGGCGCGCAAGCCGCGCCCTTCGACGAGCGTCACGGTCTTCGGGTCGAAGAACTCGATCCAGCGCTCGGGCTTCTCACTCGGTGCCCGGGCGTCGTCCTTGCTGTCGAGGTGGAGGCAACCGGCGCGAATTCTCGAGCAGGAGCCGAAGCTCGACGAGGGAGATGCGTGCTTGGAGAGCAGCCGATGGGCCATTCGGTCATCGAAGCGCGAAGCGCTCGTCATGCGATGGCTCTGCGCTCGAACGTGCGACATCACGGCCACAGGTGAGCGGCTCGGCCGCACGCCGTGGTGGCCGCTCGCGCGCCCACCCCTACGCCGCAACGCGCGCCGCGCGGCACGACCGTTGCGCAGTCGCCGGTGGCCCCAACAGGGCTCGCATCGCGACATCGGTCCGGTGCGCCGCTGAACACCGTGCGTGCTTGCGCCATCCAGGAGCTCCGATGAACCGAACCGAACTGTTTCAAGCCGGCCGCAAGGCCATCTCCCAGATGCTCGCCGACAGCTCGACGAAAGACGTGGCCAAGAGCCTGTTGACCAACGCACCTGCCAAGGCCGCGGGCGCGGCGGTGCTCACCCGCGTACTCGGCTTCGGCTTCATGCCGCTGGCCGCGTCGTTCGCAGTCGGTGCTGTGGTCGGCGCGGGCGCGCTGATCTTGTTGGCGCCCGGCGGCGAGGCGATGCGCGCGGCGGTGGGAGAGGAGATCGAGAAGTGGAGCGCCCGTCGTCGCAGCGCGAAGGACATCAACGCAAAGGACACGGGCGCGACGGCGGAGACCAAGGGCGGCGACGACGCGGTGGACGGCGAGGTCGTCGACGGCGAGGTCTCTAAGACGACGGCGAGCAAGAACGAAGGCAAGCACGGAGGGACGGGCAAGCACGGCGCGGCCCGCGGCACGGCCTGATCGAACGGCGCATGTCGAGGTGACTCGAGGTACACGCCAACCCTTCGTTCCGTGCGGAGTGGCTGTCGTCGGCGCATTCGTCGGGTGACCCTCGCCCGTGAGGCACGGTCGCTCCGTTCGCGCAAATGCGCTCCCCGCCCTTGCTCAGGCGGGCCCTCGTTGGGCAGACTCCCGGGCCATGCCGACACCCGATAGCCCCGCACCCCCGATCGAGACCCTCGTCCCTGGCGAGGGTGATCTCTTCGCCCGCTTCGAGACCTCGATGGGCAACATCACCGTTCGCCTGCTGGAGCGCGAGGCGCCGCGCACCGTGGCCAACTTCGTCGCGCTCGCGACCGGTCAGGTCGAGTGGACCGATCCCGCGACCGGACAGAAGACCAAGCGGCCGCTCTACTCGGGCACCCATTTCCACCGCGTCATCCCCGAGTTCATGATCCAAGGCGGCTGCCCGATGGGTCGCGGCACCGGCAACCCCGGCTGGAAGTTCGGAGACGAGTTCGGCCCTGGTCTTCGTCACGATCGAGCCGGCGTGCTCTCGATGGCGAACTCGGGCCCCAACACCAACGGCTCGCAGTTCTTCTTGTGCGAGGTCCCCACGCCCTGGCTCGACGGCAAGCACGCCGTCTTTGGCTACGTCACCGAGGGGCTCGAGAACATCGTGCAAATCGCGCGTGTGCCGGCGAGCAGCACCCGACCGAGTCAGCCCGTGACCCTGAACCAGGTCGCGGTCTTCCGCGAGTGAGCGCGACGCGCTGATGTCGATCGATCCCGAGGCGCTCAGAGCGCACTACACCGCGTTCCTGGCGCCTCGTCGGATCTTGCTCACCGGGCACTCGCATCAGGCCTGGCCCGACGTGGCGAGGCAGGGTCAGCTCGAGGCGTGGGACGCGGCCGCGCGCGACGTCGATGACAAGTGGGGCGAGGCCTTCGCGGTCGCCGACGAAGTGCGCGGGTACATTGCCGATCAGATCGGCGCGTCGGCTGACGAGATAGCGCTGGGCCAGAACACCCACGAGCTGGTCACGCGGCTTCTGTCCGCGCTCCCGCTCGCTGAACGCCGGCACATCGTCACCACCACCGGGGAGTTCCACAGCGCGCACCGTCAGCTCTCGCGGTTGTCGGAAGAAGGCGTCGACATCGAATGGGTGGAGGCGCTGCATGCACAGACGCTGGCCCAGCGCTTGTCCGCGCGGGTCCGGAGCGACACCGCGCTGGTGTTGGTCTCGAGCGTGCTCTTCGAGACGTCCTCGATCGTCCCGCACCTCGGTGAGCTCGCGACGCAGGTGCGCGCGATGGGCGCCGAGCTCTGCATCGACGCCTACCACGCGTTCTCCGTCGTTCCGTTCACGATCGCGGGTGGCCTCAAGTCCGCGTTCGTGGTGGGCGGCGGCTACAAGTACGCCCAGTGGGGGGAGGGCTCGTGCTTTCTTCGCGTGCCTGCCAGTTGCGAGCTTCGCCCCGTCTACACCGGCTGGTTCAGCGATTTTGCTTCGCTCGAACACCGAGGCTCGGGACCCGTGGGCTACGGCGATCGAGGCGCTGACCGATTCGCGGGCAGCACCTACGATCCGGTGAGTCACTACCGTGCACGAAAGGTGATCCGTTTCTTCCGCGAGCAGGGCCTGACCATCGATGCGCTGCGTGCGTGTTCGCTGCGGCAGACCGCGCGTATCATCGCGGGGCTCGACGGTTTCGAGGTAGCGACTCCGGGTGAAGACGGCGCGCGCGGTGGGTTCGTCGCGGTCACGCTCCCGGACGCGAGCGCCCAAGCGGCGCGGCTGCGCAGTGCAGGTATCTTCGTCGACGCCCGTGGGGACAAGCTGCGTTTTGGACCCGCGCCGTACGTGACTGACGACGAGATCGATCGCGCGCTCGAGACGTTCCGCGCGCGGTAGCCGGCTCTTGCGGAGGTCTCGTCGTAGCGATCGCTTCTGATCCCAGCCGCCCATCGTCAGGATGGCTCGAGCGGCGCGCCCATTCATCGCAGGCCGCTGACGCGCTTTCTCCTTCGGATACCCCACGCGATGAGGAACGGCGCCAGGACGTACGGCGCATCACGCGCCCCCCGGTCACCGACCGCGCGGCAGCCACACCCTGCCTCGCTCGCTGCGGGTTCGGCCCCGCCTCCGTCACGAGGCGTCGCCGCGTCTCGTGGGCCGGCATCGAGAGGCTCGAGCAGGCCTGCTTCTCCGCCGAACACCGTGACGAAGCCATCCACGCCGCCTCCAGAGGCTCCCTGAAACGCCATCGACGCATAGGTCTCCGCACCGTCGTCGCTGGTCTCCCCCACGAGCACGATCGTCGTCCGGCCCTCGATCGAGCGCGCCGCCACTTGGTGCGCCGCTCCCCCCGGGTCGATGCGGGTGACGTAGAGGCGCTCTGCGAGATCGGGGCTCATGACCACCAGGTAGGCACCCCCCGAGTAGTCGCCCGTATCGGGTGGAGTGAAGCTCAGCGGCAAACCCGATGCCGCCGTGCCCGCCAGGTAGACGCGACCGCTCTCGTCGGCGGTGATCTCGCCGCTCCTCACGCGGACCGTATTGCCGGCGCCGCTGCTCAACCGCCCGGTGAGCTGTTGACCCATTTGGTAAGCGCCCGTGTCGGCGTCGTAGATCGCCATGAACGTCTTGTGTTCGGAGCGGGTGTCGAAGAACTCGTGGTATCGGTCGCCGCCCACGATCGCCACTCGCGTCGAGATGTCCAACGGGTCGTAGCGGAAGATGTGATTTCCTCCCGCGCACTCGAAGGCGGCGTACACGCGGCCGTCGCCACCCACGCTGACTCGATAGCCTCGGGTGTCGGCCATGTTGTTCTCGGGCCGGTTGAGGAAGTCGTCCGCGTCTGTCTCCGTCGACCAGTCGTAAGCGGTCCAGCGAGTCGTGCCGTCGAACGCGACGCTGCGCAGATACGCGATTTGCACGGGGCGCGTCGCGCTTCCATCGGAGGCGTTCGCTTGGCGCCAACCGATGAGGATGACGCTCCTGGTGGCGGCGTGTACGGCGAGGTCCAGTGTGTTCCGATGACCAGGAAACGACCCGAGTGCGGTCCCCGACGTGTCGAACACGTGCACCGTGCCCGCGCCTCCCGAGGTCTCCGCGTCGCTCGCGTTGGAGGGCACCAGCACGGCGATGCGATCGCCAGCGACCGCCACCCGATGAACGTGCCCCACCTCGGCGCGCCATCGGATCTCCGAGCCATCGGCGCTCAACGCGATCAATCCCGCGTCGCCGCTCGCGACGTAGAGGTGATCGTCGTCGTCGAGAGCCAGATCCCAGATCGAGCCGTCGAGAAGAGGCACGCACAGAGAAGGAGAGTGAAGCGCATGGCTGAGTATGGACGAAGCCCCGTGGCGGTCACTCGACCGTCGAGCGCGGCAGCTCGAGGGTGAACACGCAGCCGGTGCCCGGCACGTCGCGCACTCGGATCTCTCCGCCGATCGCGTGCGCGCCCCTGCGGCTGATGGCCAGGCCTAGGCCCATGCCGGTGCGGTCGGAGCCGCCCTGCTTGTACGGACGGAAGAGGTCCTCGATGTCGCCGGGGGGAAGTCCCCCGCACCCGTCGGCGACGTCGATGAACACCCGGTCGTCGGTCACGCGGCAGGTGATGTCCACATGACCGTTGGCGTGGGTGAATTTGCAGGCGTTCTGGACTAGGTTGGTGACGATCGAGTCGAGGATCTGGGCATCGCCGTCCACGGTCACGTCCAGTGGCGGGGTGTCGACCGAGAGCGACACGCCGCGCGCCTGCGCCTGCATCGCGGTGGCGATCACGATCTCTTCGAGGACGTGGGCCACCGGCACCCGATCTCGCCGAGCCGGACCCGCCTCGAGCCGGACCTCGGCGAGCGATCGGTTCACCAGGTCCCGCATGCCCGCCAAGCTTCGACCGAGGATGGCGCTGGTGCTGCCGTGGAGGCCGACGCTGCCGCTGAGGACCGCGTCATAGGCCAGGGTGGCGGTGTTCAGGAGGTTGCGGAGCTCGTGCGCGAGGAAGCCCAGCTGCTCGGCGCTCTGACCGGCCAGCGCTTGCTCTCGCCCCCGGGCGTACTCAGTCACCGCCTCGGCGATGGCGATGTCGAGGCAGAGGTTGAGGGTGCGAAAATCGTCGGTGGCGATGGGGCGCCCTTCTTCGAGGGCCAGCTCGGTCACCGCTTGGCAGATGTTGCCGTAGTCGTGCACCACCTGACGGACGGTGATCCCCGATCGGAGGAGTTCCGCGCCATGTAGCGACGCGCTCGCGCCGATGTCGCCCGCGGCGGCTGGCGCATCGGGGCCGGCCTCGCCTTTCAGCCGCTCGGTGAGCTGCTCGAGAAACAGCGGAACCCCGTGGCTCAGCTCGGCCTCGGTGGGGCGCGGCACCTGGCGCGCGGCCACTTTCTCTCGGGTCCGGGCGATGATGCGCTCCCGGTTCTCGGTGATGAACTCGTGGAGCATCAGGGGATTGTTGCACCGATCCACGAGGATTGGGCGACGAAGGCTTCCCTATGAGCCGGGGAGTGACTCCGACCTTCGCGCCGCGGACTCTGCGGACGCGCCGATGTCTTGGTGGACCCCTTGGACCGAGCACGACGCGTCGCGTGCACCACAGGAAGTGCGCATCGATGTGATCGGAGAAGCCGCTCTACGTATTTGCCGCTCGCTCGAGACCTGGACGCCACTTCCGGAGCATGTTTTCATCCCATCATGTCCGCGCCGAGCCGCGACTATCCTGACGGTGCGACTCCCATGGTCGTGTGGCGCGGCATCGCGATTGGTTTGGCAGCGACCTTCGGTGTCACCGTCACGAAGTTGGCCGTAGCGGAGGCGATTGGGCATCCCACGCCCTACCTCCTGTACTTCGCCGCGGTCCTCGCGGCGGCGTGGTTCGGCGGTGTCGTCGCCGGCCTCACCACCACCGCCCTTGCTGCGGCGGCGGGCTACGCGTTCTTCGTCGAGCCGATCCACGGTCCGATCGCCGCCGGGTTCGCCAGGGCCGCGTTCTTCCTGGCGGAGGGCGCGATGATCACCTGGCTCACGTCGCGCCTCGTGGACGCCGCCACGACGGCGCAGCGCGCCGCCGCCGACACCAGTGCGGCGCTGGCGCAGGTGCGCGCCGTGATCGAAGGCGCGGGCGACGGGGTCAGCATGCAGGACCGCAGCGGACGTCTGGTCTTCGTGAACGAGCTCGCGGCGCGCATGTCCGGGTTCGAATCGCCCGAGGCGATGCTGGCCGCTTCGCCTCAGACCATCTGGGCGCGTCATCAGTTTCTCAGTCCCGACGGTGAGCCCCTGTCGCTAGAGGAGCTGCCCGGCCGGCGGGTGCTCGCGTCTCAAGGGCGCGAGGGGGGGCTCGAGCTTCTCGTCCGGAGGCGACTCAGCGAGCAGAGCGAGGACCGGTGGCACACACTCCGGGCCAACCCAGTGACCGACGGGGCGGGCCGGGTCACCCACGTGGTCAGCACATTCCGCGACGTCACCGACGTTCGGCGCCACGAGGAGGCCATGCGCCTGTCGCGCGAGTGGCTGGCGGTTGCGCTGCGCAGCATCGGCGATGCCGTCGTCACCACCGACGCCGAGGGTCTCGTCACGTTCCTCAACCCCGTCGCCGAGCAGCTCACCGGCTGGACGCTGGCTGACGCGAGCGAGCGCCCGCTCGACGAGATCTTTCGCATCCATCACGAGACGACGCGCGAGGTGGTGCAGAGCCCGGTGGCGATGGTGCTCCGGGAGGGGCGGATCGTCGGCTTGGCGAACCACACCATGCTCATCGCCCGCGACGGGTCCGAGCGCGCCATCGAGGACTCGGCCGCGCCCATCCGCCTCGACGGTGGCGAGCTCGTGGGCGTCGTGTTGGTGTTCCGCGACGTGAGCGCGGTGCGCCGCGAGCAGATCGGCCGGGAGTTCCTGGCGCTGGCCTCAGCCGAGCTGTCCAGCACGCTCGACTACGAGACCACCCTCCGCACCATCGCCCGGCTCGCCGTGCCGCGCATCGCCGATTGGTGCGCCGTCGACATGCGCGTCGACGGGGACCAAGGGTGGCGTCGTCTCGCGGTGGCCCACGTGGATCCCGCCAAGCTCGATCTGGTGTCGGAGATCGAGAAGAAATACCCACCCGATAGGGACGCGGCGACTGGCGTACCCAACGTGCTGCGCACCGGGAAGTCGGAGATGATGGCGCTCATCCCGTCCGAGTTGCTCGATGCCGCGGCGCGTGACCCCGAGCACCTGGTCCTCATCCGCAGCCTCCGCCTGCGGTCGTATCTGTGCGTGCCCATCCGCGCGGGCGGGGAGACGTGGGGGGTCGTCACATTGGTGATGGCCGAGTCGAACCGTACGTACGACGAGACCGATCTGACGCTCGCCGAAGACCTAGGCGCGCGCGCGGGCCTCGCGGTCCAGAACGCGTCGCTCTATCGGACCGCGCGGACGCTGCGAGACGAGGCGGAGGCGGCCAACGAGGTGAAGGATGAATTCCTGGCGATGCTCGGCCACGAGCTTCGCAATCCGCTCGCGCCGATCGTCACCGCCCTCGAGCTGATGGGGAGGGCGCCGGATGCGCCCTTCGTCCGGGAGCGCACCGTGATCCAACGGCAGCTCCACCATGTGGTGCGGCTCGTCGATGATCTCCTGGATGTGGCGCGCATCACCCGGGGGAAGGTCGAGCTCGCGCGGGAGCGGGTGACGGTGGGCGAGGTTGTCGATCGCGCGGTGGAGATGTCCAGCCCGCTCATCGAGCAGCGCCGCCACGCGCTGGCGCTCGACGTCGCCGCGGATCTGGTGGTCGACGGTGACGCCACCAGGCTCGCTCAGATCGTGGCGAACATCGTCCAGAACGCCGCCAAGTACACGGAGGTCGGCGGACACATCGCGGTGCGCGCGGCCCTCGAGGAGGGCCTGGTCACGATCCGAGTCCGCGACGACGGACAAGGTGTCGCCCCCGAGATGCTCGCGCGCATGTTCGAGCTCTTCGCCCAAGACAGCCAGTCGCTGGCGCGCTCGCGCGGCGGACTGGGGCTCGGCCTCGCCATCGTCCGGAGCTTGGTCCAGCTCCACGGCGGTACGGTCGAGGCCCGCAGCGAAGGGGTGGGCCATGGGACCGAGATCGTGGTGCGACTGCCAGCCGCCACCGCCGCCCCGGTCGCCCCCAAGGCGCGCGCCCCGTTGGTGCGCCCTACCGTCGCTGGCAAGGTGCTGGTGGTCGACGACAACGCCGATGCTCGCGAGATGGTCGCCGCCGCACTGGAACTCGATGGATGGGCGACGATCGAGGCAGCGGATGCGGCCAGCGCGATGGAGGTGGCCCGCCGCGAGCGTCCCGACGTCGCGCTCCTCGACATCGGCCTCCCCGACGTGGACGGCTACGAGCTGGCACGCCAGCTGAGGGCCCTCCCCGAACTCGCAGAGATGCGCCTCATCGCGCTGACTGGCTACGGACAGTCGACCGACCGCGCCGAGTCCGCGGTGGCGGGCTTCGACGTGCACCTCACCAAGCCGGTACCGCTCGACCAGCTGCGCGCGGCCCTGCAGCCCGAGGGATTGCAGACCGAGGGACTGGAGCCCGAGACCGCGACCCGCCCACCCGAGAGCTGAGCTACCACCGGGAGGCCGGTCGAAGCTGTCGCGGAGCTCATGCCGTGACGCGGACCACGCTCTTGCCGCCGCCTTGCGGGACCACCTCGATGCGCGCAGCGAAGCGCTCCTTCACCTCGGGGACGTGCGACACGATACCCACCTGTCGCCCCGTCGCTTCCAGCGCGTCGAGCGCCGAGAGCACGACGTCCAAGCTCTGCGCGTCCAGCGAGCCGAAGCCCTCGTCGATGAAGAGGCTCGCGATGCGGACCTGCTCGGAGGTGAGGCCGCGGAGCGCGAGGGCGAGGGCGAGCGACACCAAGAAGGTCTCCCCGCCCGATAGCGCACCGAGCGCGCGGACCTCGCCGCCCAGCGCGCGGTCGCTCACCTGTATCGCCAAGTCGCCGCCCTCGACGACCTCGATGGCGTATCGCGGCGCGATGGCTTGGAGGTGCAACGACGCCTCGTGCACCAGCGCCCGCAACGTCAGCCGCTGCGCGTGGACCCGGAGCTTCTTGCCGTCGGCGGAGCCCAGCGCGTCGAGCAGGTCCTCCCAGACAGCCAGCTCCTCTTGCGCCGCGCTCACCGCGTGGGCTTTTTCTTCGCGCGCGGCCCGGGCTACGGCGTCGCGCTCGAGCAGGTGCTCGCACCGGCTCAGCTCGGACCGCAGGGCCACCTCGCTACGCCTCCGGGCTTCGAGCGCGATCGAGAGCGCGTGCACCCGCGCCTCGATCGACGCGTGGTCGAAGGTCTCGATGGGCCGTCCCAGTCTTTCTGGGCTCGACGCGTGGGACGCCAGGCGCCGCTCGCGTTCGTCGCGCACTGCCGCTGCCTGATCGCGGGCCTTCTCCATCGCATCGATTTCCGCGGCTCGCTCGGCGAGCGCTTCGGGGGCGCAGCGCGAGAGCGCCCGCGCCTCATCGAGCAAGTGGACGTCGAGCAAGTGGGCGCGGGGATCGGATCCGTCTGCGTCGAGTGCGCGGTCCAATGCGAGCCAGTGAGGCGAACGCAGAGCTCGAGTCACTTGCTCGTCGAGATCACGTCCTGCGAGCGCGGCGCGGTCCGTCGCGTCGCCGAGGGCGGCCTCAGCACGAGCGCGCTCGGCCTCGGCGTCGTCTACCGCTCGCATCACGACGGCGCGGCGCTCGCTCGCCCTCGCGAGCGCCGCGTCCCGGCGCTGGAGATCCTCGGTGCGCAGGTGCTGGAAGGCGCGCGCAGCGAGCATGGATCGCTCCGCCTCGGCCGCGCGAAGGCACGCCTGGCGCGCGCGCTCCATCGGCTCGCGGTGTGCGTCGATCTGCGCGCCGAGCCCGAGCAGTCGTACGCCCGCGCGCTCACGCTGCGCGTCGAGCAGATCGAGCCGCGCGCTCGCCAGCGTCGCGGCTGACCGTGAGGCGAAGGCATCGCGCAGGAACGCCTGGGTGCTCTGGCCCGTCGCTTCGGCGCATTCATCGAGCACCGCGAGACCCAAGCTCGCGGCCTCCTCGGCGAGGGCGGTCGTCTTCCGGCTTCGCTCGCTCACGTCCGCGTCGTACGCCCGCCGCTCGCTCTTCGCCTGCGCCGCGCTCTCGCGAGCGCCCGCGGATACGGCCTCTTCGTCGCGCACGCGGCTCTGCGCCTCGCGCGCTTCTCGCTCGGCGTCATCGACCGCTGTGAGCGCGAGATCGATCTCGCTCTGCTGGGCCCGCAGGTGCGCTATGCCTTGGGCGTGGGACTGCTGGGGGTGCGAGGCGTCGGAGGTGTCCTCGACGCCCGTCGCGAACGTGAGCTGAAAGGCGCTCCGCAGCGCGAAGTGCCGTGAGGCGAGGACCTCGCGCTGTGAGCGCGCAGCATCGCGCTGAAGGCGCAGCGCCGCCGCGCCCGTGTCCGCTGCCGTGTCCGCTGTCGCCGCCGTTGTGTCCGATCGAAGCCGCGGATGCTCCGTCGCGCCACACACCTCGCAGGCCTCGCCCAGGGTTAGGTGCGCGCGCAGCTCCTCTGCGTGGCTCGCCCGCAGCGCGGCCTCCAGCGCCCGGTCGGCGTGCTCGCCTTGCGCCGTGGCCTCGGTGAGCTCGTGCTGCAGGCGGCCCAGCTCGTCGGCGAAACGCGCGCGATCGATTCGATCGCGCGCTTGCTCGGCGCGGCGACGCACGTGGGCTCGCGCGAGCTGCTCCATCTGGGTGCGAGCCAGCGAGAGCCTGCGCTGCGCTTCGATCGCCGTCCTCCGCGCGCTGGTGCATCGCTTCATGAGCGCGCCGAGATCGAACGACCGTTCGGCCTCGAAGACGACGCTCGGCCCGCGCTCGGTCTCGATCGCATCGAGTCCGGCGACTCCACCGGGCTGTCGGGCCAGGAGCGGACTCGCCACAGGGGCTCGGACGTACGCGCGCGAAGGGCGACCTTCGATCATCCCGCGTGCGCTCGCCGCAGATCCGTTGCCCTCGGGCTGGTAGCTCGCGCCTTCGAGCAGGAAGAGCGCGCCCTCGAGCTGACGCTGGGCTCGGGCCGCGCGCGACGACGACGCGTCGAGGCGCTCGCGGGCGTCGAGCACCGCGCGCTCGGCCCGCTCCGAGGCTGCGAACAGTGTGGCGCCGCTCGCGCTCGCTCTATCGGCCCGTACCTCGAGGTCCGCGCGCTCGCGCTCTACCCGCGCCGCCCGCGCCAGAGTGTCGTCGGGCTCCAAGGCATGCGCGAGCACTTTATCCAGCGCGGGCCATCGCGTGAGCTGGGCCCGCCAGTGGGTGATCGCCCGCTCGGCCGCCTGCTGATCGGTGGCCGCGACTTGCTGTTCTGCCTCTGCGCGTGCGCGCTGCTGATCGAGCGACGCGCCGTGGGCCAACGTCTCCTTGGCGCGGGTCTCGAGCGCTTGGGCCGCGGCATGCGCTTGCTCGGCATCGGTGAACGACGCCCTCGCTCGGGTCTGTTCGGCATCAGCCTCTCCGCGCGCGTGCTGCGCCGCGTCTCGCTCGGCCTGCGCGCTCGGTAGATGGAGCCGCGCATCGTTCGTCCTCTGATCCGCCGCGCGGCAGGCGTCGCGCCGCGTGGTCACTTCCTCATCCGCGCGCAGCGACGTGCGCAGGACGGGCAAGACCTGTCCCACCGCGCGCATCGTGTGCACTTGCCGGACGTCGCTCGCTCGCTCCTCTAGCGCGGCGTCGATCGCGGTGACCTGCGCCACCGCGTCGTCGCGCTCCCGGGCCAAATCCAGGGTGAGCTGATGGCGCGCGAGCTCGCTCTCATCCGTCTGGCGCGCTTGCTCGGCTTGGAGCGCGTTCAGGTGCGCGGTCGAGAGCGACTGTTCGGCGGCGCGGCGCTCGCTCGCGTCCATCACGCTCGACGCGGCGAGCTGATCGACCAAGAGCCCCGAGCGCTCCCGCTGCCGCACTGCCTCGAGGTGGATCTCGCGGCTGATCTCTCCGTAGATCTCGGTGCCGGTGATCCGCTCGAGCAGCTCGGCGCGGTCCCTATCGGGCGCGTGGAGGAACGCGGCGATCTCTCCCTGCGCGAGCACCACCGAGCGGCGGAACTGATCAAAATCGAGACCGAGGCGCGCGACGACGTGCCCCAGCACTTCGGTCTTGGTGCCGCCTATCCGGTGGACTTGCGCATCGCCCGTGCCGATGGGGCTCACCATGCTCAGCGCGTGAACCGGCTTTCGGAAGGCGCCTTCGCCCCGCTTGCGCCGCACCTCCCACCGCGCGCGGTAGCGCTGCCCATCGACCCCCAAGAAGTCCACCTCGGCGAAGGCGAGTGACACGTCGCCGCGCGCCAAGCCGCGGGCGTCGCGGGTGGTGAGAGGCTCCGCCTTGTCTCCGTCCGAGCGGCGCCCAGGCAGGCGCACCCGCTGCTGGTTGGTGAGCCGAGGGGTGTCGCCGAAGAGCGCCAAGAAGAGCGCGTCGAGCAGCGTGCTCTTGCCTGCCCCCGTCGGCCCGACGATCGCGAAGACCCCCGCATGCGCGAGCGCCCCCTGATCGAGGCTCACCTCGAAGGGCTCGCTCAAGCTCGCGAGGCCCGCCCCTCTGATGGCGAGGATCTTCACGAGAGCTCTCCCGAGCCCAGCCTGTCGGCCTCTCGCTTCTGTCGGGCCTCGGCGACCGTCTGCTCGGCGCGCGCGACGGCGAGCTCGAGCGCGGCGCGGTGGGTCTCGGGCAGCGGGGTGGGACGCACCTGGGCCCAGCGGCCCTGCACCACCGAGCGCACGTCTTGGTGGGCGAGCGCTGTCGCCTGCACCTCGCTCGACCCGTCCATCGCTGGCCGGTCCAGCGCCAGGCGCACCAAGCGCGCCGCTTTGTTCGAGAGCGCGCCCTCGATGCGGGCGCGCACCTCACCGACCCGTACGCCGGCATCGATCGGGGCGCGCACCGCGAGCCACGGGTGAACCTCGCGGGGGAACTCGGTGCGCGCGGGCAGCGCCTCGATCGCGGCCAGCACCTCATCGACATCGGCCCCCTGGATGCTCGTCATCTCGACGGAGCGGGGCACGACGAGCTCGCGCACGCTCACCAAGCTCGGGCCCTCGAGCTCGACGAGCGAGACCGAGTGCTGGTAGGACTTCTCGGCGAAGGCCAGCGGGATGGGCGATCCGGAGTAGCGGACGACGGGGCCAGGCGCCGCGTCGCCGATCGCCTTGGCGCCCACGTTCTGGGAGAGATGCAGGTGTCCCAGCGCCACGTACGCGCAGTCGGCCGGGAAGATCTCCGCGCCTACCGCGCCCGCCTCGCCGCCGAACAACATCCGCTCGCTCTCGAGCGACAGCTTAGCGCCTCGTACATGCGTGTGGCCTGTCGCGATCAAGGGGGCCTCGCCTCCGATCGCGTGACGGGTCGCGCCCACCACCTCGCCGTAGAGCGAGGCCATCGCCGCTTCGACGCGGGTGGGGTCGAGCCCGTCGCCCACCCGAAGATCGGAGGGACGCAAGAACGGCACGGCTGCGAGGCCCACCAGTCCGCGCTTCGTCTTCACCGCGAGCGACAATTCGCTGGCCACAGCGCCAGGCAGCGCTGCGCCGATCACGTGCACTCCGAGCATCCCCAGCACCGGTCCGGCGGACGCGAGCTTGGACGGCGAGTCGTGGTTGCCCGCGACGATCACCACCTGCGCCTGCGGGGCACGCTTCACGAGGCCGGCCAAGAAAGCGAAGTACGCCGCCTGCACCGGGCCGGAGGGCGAGCGCCCATCGAACACGTCGCCCGCGATGATCAGCACGTCGATCTCGTGCGTTTCGATCTGCTCGGTCAGCCAAGCGAGAAAGCGGGCGTGCTCGTGCTCGCGCCCCTGCCCCAAGAGGGTGTGGCCGAGGTGCCAGTCGGCGGTGTGGATGATGCGGATGCGACCCATGGAGCTCGGGGGACGCGAGCGTGTGGTCCCGACTGACAGCGAGGCCAGCGGGCCGAGCAAAAAGGGCTCCGCATCGCGCGCCGACCCGCATCATCTCCGCGAATTGTCGCCAGGGCTCGAGGCCCATCGCGCTCGAGACGCAGATCGCATTATCGCATTTGGCCCCCACGCGACGACGCCCGGGCCATCTCTGGCACCGGGCGTCGCGCGATCGAGCGGAAGCTCAGATCATCGTGTCAGGGATAGGTTTCTGATTCGCCATCCCCATGCGGCGCCATCGACGTCGACCCGGATGAATGGACAGCCATGTGGATCGAGACCACCGAGCTCGGTGACCCGCGCGACACGACCGACGTACGGCCACATCGCGTCGTTCCACCACATCTCACCGTTCCACGGGGTGTGCGCGCCGAGGATCACCATCGAGCCGACGCTGAGCGGACCGTAGTCGGGGTAGCTCATGCCGCAGTAAGTGGGGATGGCGACGGGCGCGCCGGCTGCCATGTACGTCATGTTTCGGATGCGCCAGCCCCAGCTGCCTCCATCCACGTCCACGCGGACGTAGGGGCAGCCCCCTGGATCGAGGCCGCCGAACGCCGTGATGGTCGCGGGTCGGCCGACGAAGGCCCACATCGCGTCGTTCCACCAGGTGTCGCCGTTCACAGCGTCGTGCGCGCCGAGGATGATGCGCGAGCCGATCGTGAGCGGACCGTACGCCGCCGAGGTCATCCCGCACCAGGAGGGGATCGTCGCCGCGCCGCCGGTGGGCCCCGAGGCGATGCTGGTGTCACGCACCCGCCATCCCCAGCTGCCGCCGTCCGCATCGACGTGCACGTAGGGGCAGCCGACGGGATCGATGCCGGCCAGCTCGGTGACCCGCGCGACTCGGCCGACGTAGCCCTCCATCGCGTCGTTCCACCAGACGTCACCTGCCCAGGGCGTGTGCCGCCCCAAGACGATGTAGCTCCCGACGGTGACCGCGCCGTAGTCGGGATACGACATGCCGCAGTGACGAGGGATGTACTGGGCCTCGGCTGAGCTGGTGCCCAGTGACCAGAGCATCCCAACACAGACAGCGACCAACAGACTCAGCTTCGTTCCACGCATGCCGTAGCACTCCCTTCGCGGTGCGGCGTCGACGGCCGGTGATGTGGCCGCATTCAACAAGTTCCCAGTGTCTCTCCTCGAGGGGGATCCTTGGAAGAGGATACTCATCGAGACGTGCGATATTGACTAGGCCCGCCCCGGTCGCAACCAGGAACGGACCGGCTGAAGCTACGTGCCGAGATCCGGAACGCTTCCCTGTCTCGTGATGCGTCCGCCCCGACTGAACACACGAGAGGTGGCGGGGCGTCATGGGCCGACGCATCCTCGGCCGCGTGAGCGACCCGAGCCCTTCAGAAAGACCTCGCGCGGTGGTGATCGGCGTTCAGCTGCCGGGCATCGACGAGACCGAGCACACCTCTTCTCTACGGGAGCTCGAGCGGCTGGCCAGCACGCTGGGCCTCGACGTGGTGGGCCGGGTCACCCAGAAGCGGGGGCGCTTGGGGCGCAAGACCGTGCTGGGCACGGGCAAGCTCGGCGAGCTGGCGGCGTGGACCGGCGGCTCCGGGGTGGTACCGAGCTACGCGCCCAAGAAGCATCGGAAGATCGACGAGGAGCCCGACGCGCTCGAGGACGAGGGCGACGAGGGCGAAGGCGAGCACGAGGACGACGAGGTCGACGATCTCCCGGTCGACTTCACCGCGCCGATGACGGCGACGGTGGTGTTGGTCGATCACGATCTCAGTCCGTCCCAAGCCCGCAACCTCGAGAACGCCACGGGCGTCGAGGTGCTCGATCGGACCTCGATCATCCTCGCGATCTTCCAGCGGCATGCGCGCACCCGAGAGGCGCGGCTGCAGGTCGAGATCGCGCGCTTGGTCTACCAGGCGCCCCGCATGCGGGATGCCGGTGCGGGCGCGGATCGTCAGCGCGGCGGCATCGGCGGCAAGGGTGCGGGCGAGTCGGGGCTCGAGCTGGACCGACGCAAGATCCGAGATCGCATCGCCGAGCTGCGCAGTGAGCTCGTCGCGATCGAGCGCGATGCCGGGCTACGGCGGGCCCAGCGGCGCGAGGCCCGCACCTGCGCCCTGGTGGGCTACACCAACGCGGGCAAGTCCTCGTGGATGCGCGTCCTGACCGGTGGCGAGGTGTTGGTCGCGGACAAGCTCTTCGCGACGCTCGACACGACGGTGCGCAAGCTCCACCCCGCGGTGCGTCCGGCCGTCCTGGTGTCGGACACGGTCGGCTTCATCAAGAAGCTCCCCCACGATCTCGTCGCCTCCTTTCGTTCGACGCTGGAGGAAGCGCAGAGCGCGAGCCTCTTGGTGCACGTGCTCGACGCGTCCGATCCTGCGTTCCGTTCGCAGCTCGAGGTCACCCGCACCGTGCTCGCCGAGGTCGGCGTCACCGACGCGCCGACGCTCATCCTGCTGAACAAGATCGATCTGCTCGACGAGATGGCGCGCGCCGCGCTCCGCACCGAGTTCCCCGACGCGCTTCAGGTGTCGAGCCGACGCCCGGACGACATCGCGCAGGTCCACGGCGCGCTAGTCGCGCACTTCGAACAGGGCCTGACCGACGCGGAGCTCTTCATTCCGTGGGCCAAGGCGGCGCTCTCGAACGCGGTCCACGAGGCAGGACGGGTGATCTCCGAGGTGCACGAGGACGAGGGCACCCGCTATCTCCTGCGCGCGCCTGCCGACGACGTGGTGCGGATCCGTCGAGCGCTGGAGCGCGTTTGAGCCCGTTCGCCGTCGTCGCTGTCGGGTGCGTGCTCGTCATCGCGTTCGCGGTGGAGACCGCGCTGGGTTTCGGAGCGGCGCTCATCACCGTCGCGCTCGGGAGCTTCGTAGTCACGGATCTCGGCGAGCTCTTGCCCATGATCGTGCCGTTGAATCTCGTGCTCTCGACGTATCTCGTCAGCCGCTACCACCAGCACATCGATCGGCGTTTCTTGTTCACCCGCCTCTTGCCGTTGATGGCGCTGGGGATGCCCTTGGGGATCTACGTCTTCAGCGCGTTCGACTCGTCGCTGCTCAAGCGGATCTTCGGAGTGTTCGTCGGGTGCGTCGCGGCGCTCGAGCTCTACCGAATGCGAACGAGCGAGAAGCCCGCGCCCGTGAGCACCGCAGCCGAGGTGACGCTGCTCGTGCTCGGCGGCGTGGTCCACGGCGCGTTCTCCACCGGCGGTCCGATGGCGGTCTACGTGACGGGCCGGGTGCTGCACGACAAGTCGGTCTACCGCGCGACGCTCTCCTCGCTCTGGCTGGTGCTCGGGACGATCCTGCTCGGCAGCTACGTGTGGGAGGGGCGGGTCACCACGACGAGCGTCGGCTCCACTGCGATGGTGAGCCCGGGCATCGTCGTTGGGATGGTGCTCGGGGAGTACCTGTTCCGGAAGGTGCCCGTGCAGGCCTTCCGGCAGGTGGTGTTCATCGCGCTCTTGCTCTCAGGCATCGCGCTCGCCGCGAGGGGTTGACGTGTCCACAGCCATCGCTTCTCGTACTCGACTCTTTCACGCGCTGCTCTTCGCGGCTGGACGCTTCGTCCCGCTTCCGCTGCTGGACGACATCGTGCGCGAGCAGGTCGCGCTCTACGCGGTGACCAAAGCGGTCGAGGGCCACGGCAAGAGCGTGCCGCGCGCTCACTTGGTGCCACTGGCGTCTCCTTCGGGAGGGTGCTTCTCCGGGTGCTTGGGGATGGCGCTCACGCTCCCGCTTAAGCTCCTTCTGTTTCCGATCCGCAAGGTGCTCGCGATCGTGTTTGCGGCGCGGGGGCTGACCCGCGACATCGTCGAGATCGTGCTCTTGTGTCGGCTGGTCGATCGGGCGATCGCGCGGGGCGAGATCGATGGCGGGCGCAGCCAAGAAGCGCAGCGCGCGGAGTCGCTGATGCTTCGGCAGGCGCTCGATGCCGCGCTGAGGGGGACCAACCTCGAGATCCTGTCGGCGACCTTGCGCGCGGTGCTCGGTCCTCTGCGCGGGGTGATGCTCGCGGGCCTGTCCGCGCTCCGGATCATGCGGCGGCAGGGGGAGGGCGCCGCGCCCGCCACCGACGACACGCTGTCCGAGGGGACCTCACGTCTCGAGCGCGCGTTCGACCGGCCCGAGGTCCGCTCGCTTATCGAGTCGCTCGACGCGAAGGTCGACACGGAGCTGGCACGGCTGCGCTCCATGCCGACGGCCTGACGGCTGGCGCCCACCCCCGGGCCCCGCTATTTCTCCCCTCTTCTAGAGGGTGAGTATGACCAAGTTGCTTGTGGCCGCATGCGTGGCCGGGTTGTTCGTGTGTTCGCCTGCGCTCGCGCAGATCTCGTACGACGGCGTCACGCCGGTGGTTCGAGATTTTCAGACGTTCGCGGGAACGGGCTTCGCACCGACGCCGACAGCAGGTCAGCTCGACTCGGACGACTTCCGAGTGACCGGCTGGTCGGATGGCAGCGGGTCCTTCGGAGGGACCCACACGGCTGGCGATTTCGCGCGTGGCGCGTCGTCGGCCGCCGTCGGCACCGGCGGCACCTATGCCTTCCAGACCGGTGCTGCGAACGTGGCTTTGGGGATGCAGCCCGGAGGGAGTGACTTCGACCCGGGCGCGCTCGAGGTCCGGTACATGAACGCCGGTACGACGGCCATCTCCAGCGTGCGTCTCAGCGCGCGGTTTTTCGGACGCAACGATCAAGCACGCGGGAGTGCTGTGACTGGCTCGTACAGCGTGAATGGCGGTCCGTTCTTCGCGATTCCCACGTTTGCCGCGGGCACCGCGACGACGCTGGACGCGCTCGGCTGGGTATCGAGCGCACTGACCGCCGACGTTGGTCTCAGCTGGCCCGCCGGAACGCTATTGATCGTTCGATTCGACAACGTGAGTACCGGAAGTGGCACTCGGGACGAGATCGCTTTCGACGACATCACGATCGCGCCGATCGCTCCCACCGCCGCGCTCGACTTTGGCGACGCTCCTTCCTCCTACGACGATCCCGTCGCCGCCAGCCACGACATCACCGCGGTCAACAGCCCCCGCCTCGGCTTGCTCGTCGACGCGGAGTCCGGCCCCCAGTCCTCGCCCGCCGCGTCCGGCGATGGCGCCGACGACGACGGCGTGAGCCTGGTCTCCTTCACCCGTGGCAGCACCATCAGCATCCCCGTCTTCGGCGCGAGCCCGGGCGTGGGCTACGAGCTGATCGCGTACTTCGACTGGGATCAGGACGGGGAGTTCGATGACTTCGAGGTCATCGACGACACGATCACGGGCAGCTTCACCGGCAGCGTCGTGGTCACCGTCCCGATGACCGCAGCGCTCGGCACCACCTTTGCGCGCTTCCGGATAGCGACCAGCCTGAGCCTGGATCCCGATGGCGCCGAGGCCGACGGCGAGGTCGAGGACTACCGCATCGGCGTGGTCGCCGCGTGCGGTGACGGCATCGTCGATACGGGCGAGACCTGCGATGACGCGGGCGCCACCGACACCTGCGGTTGTCTGCCCGACTGCTCGGGCTTCGCGTCCGCGAGCACGCCCTGTGGTGCGGCGGGGGACGCCTGCGATCCGGCCGACTTCTGCAACGCCGCGGGCGCTTGCGTGGTCAGCATCGCGCCGACGGGCACCGCGTGCCGCGCCGCAGCCGACCTCTGCGATCTCCCCGAGGTCTGCAACGGCTCGCCCGTGTGCCCTCCCGATCTCCTGCGCTCCAGCGTGGCGCTTTGCCGCCCCGTGGCCGCAGGTGGCTGCGACATCGCCGAGTTCTGCACGGGCGCGTCCGTCGCCTGTCCCGGCGACTCGGTGCGTCCCAGCAGCTTCGAGTGCCGCGCCACCACCGGCGCCTGCGACGTCGCCGAGTCCTGCAACGGAAGCACTGCCGTCTGTCCGGGCGACGGCTTCGCACCGAGCGGCACCACCTGCACCGATGGCAGCGCATGCACCACAGGCGACGCCTGCAACGCTGGCGCGTGTGTGAGCGGCGGGCCCACGGCGTGCGGTGACGGCAACGCATGCACCACGGACGCGTGCAGCCCCGCCACCGGCTGTACCAACACGGCCATCACGGGCTGCTGCACCAGCGCGGCGGACTGCGGCGACGGAACGGCGTGCACCAACGACGTCTGCAACCTGGCGACGAACACCTGCGCGAACACGCCGGTGAGCTGCTTGCCGCCCGACTCGTGCACCACGAGCACCTGCGACCCTGACACCGGGTGCACCAACGTCCCGGTGGTCTGCCCTGACGACGGCAACGCGTGCACCAACGATGCATGCATGGTGGGGATCGGATGCACCTTCATCACCGCGAACTGCAACGACAGCAACGCGTGCACCGTCGACAGCTGCTCGCCGAGCACGGGCTGCGCCAACGTCGCGCTGAGCTGCGACGACGGGAACGTGTGCACCGCCGACGTGTGCAACCTGGCGACCGGCTGCGGCAGCATGCCGATTCCCGGCTGCTGCCGCAGCAACGCCGACTGTGGTGACAGCAACGCGTGCACCACCGACACGTGCAACACGAGCACCAACACCTGCACCAACGTGGCGCTGAGCTGCGACGACGGGAACGTGTGCACCGGCGACGTGTGCAGCCCGACCACCGGCTGCGGCACCATGGCGATCCCTGGCTGCTGCCTCACCGACACCGACTGCGGTGACGGCAACGCGTGCACCTCCGACGCGTGCAACGTCGCGACCAACACCTGCAGCAACGCGACGATCGACTGCGACGACGGCGACGTGTGCACCTCCGACGTATGCAGCGCAGGCGCGTGCACCCACGACGCCGAGCCCGCGTGCTTCGACGCCGGGATGCCCGACGCAGGCACCGACGACGCTGGCATCGACGACGCTGGCATCGCCGACGACGCTGGCACGGACGACGCGGGGATTGCGGACGAAGACGCTGGCGGCGACGACGCAGGCATCATCGACATCGACGCCGCACTCCCCGACGCCGCACTGCCCGACACCGGTGCGAGCGACGTTGGCCCGAGCGACGTTGGCCCGAGCGACGTTGGCCCGAGCGACGGAGGTCCCCTCGATGCCTCGCCCGATGCCGGGCCTGGTGTCGTCGAGATGGGCTGCGGCTGCCGGGTGCAGAGCGACGGCCGCTCGTCCGCGTGGCCGCTCGTGTCGTTGGTGCTGCTCGCGCTGGTGATCGCGCGCCGTCGCCGCTGATCGAACCCGGCCGTCGCGCTCATCGAGAGGCGCGGCGGCCGAGCTCCGCGGGCGGCCGAGCTCAGCGCGCTCTGAACGTCCCGTGGAAACCGGGTGGCACGTGCGTGCTCAGGGATGCACGCGCCAACGGTCCATCGTCGAGGTGCTCGGCGTCGAACACCACGAAGTGGCTGCGGTGAGCGCGGTCGTCATAGACGAGCGAGAGCAGGTAGCCGCTCGCTTCGGCGCTCTGATCATCCGGCTTCCGAGGCACGAAGACGGCCTCCGACGGTTGCTCGTGCTCACCCATCGCGAACGACTGGGCCACGCCGGTCTCGCCATCGAAGTACGTGTACCGGTGACGCTGCGCATCGACACACGGCGCGACGCGGGGGAACTCGCCCGTCCGATGGCGGAGCACTTCTAGGCGCGCGTCCTTCCGAGGCGCGTCCAGCGTGAGGCGACTGAGCTGCCCCGAGGCTTCGCCACCTGGCGCGCCCTCCGTCGAACGCGTTCGCGACATGCCAGGCCCAGAAGGGATCGAGGGAGAATCGCACCGGGCTCGCCGGCGCATCGAGCGAGAAGACCAGCACCTCCGTGGGTGCGCCCACAACCCAGCGGTGCGCGTCGACGAAGCTCTTGCGACCGAAGAGCACCGGCAAAAGATCGATGTGCAGCGGCGCCAGGAAGACGATCGCGTGCCGCTCGGTCAACGCGAAGTCGTGGACCATCGTCGGGGAGGGCAGGGTGACGCTGGCCAGTCGTCCCGCGCTGCCGCCAGTCCGCAGCAGCACCAGGTCCAGCTCGGTCGGTCGGCCGATCCGGATCCCGATGTTCACCATCGATCCGTCGCTGGCCCGTCGGTGGGGGTGCGCCGAGAAGCTCCCGGGCAAGGCACCGCCCAGATCCGACTCGCCAGCGTCGCGACGAGCGCATCGCCATCGAACCAGTGGCCGGAGCGGTGGCCGTGGTTCTCGAAGAGCCCGGGGACCATTGCGATAGAGCGTCCCTCGCAGGTCCTTGGGCCAGCGCCCCTCGAGCGTCAGGTCCTGCCAGCCGTGTTCTTTGGGGGGCGCGCCGAACGCAGACCGCAGCACATGCGAGGTTTCGGGCATCCCGCGATGTAGCTGGCGTCGAGGGGGCCCGCGAGCCTCGCGCGGACGGAGAGAAAGTGCCTCTGCGACACGAAAGGCGGTAGTCTCGCGCGATGGTGCGTCGCGAAGCAGACGAAGGCCGGGCCGTTGGGCCGGATGCTGCGCGCCGCGTCTCTTCATCGGGTGCAAGTCCCGTCTCAGTAAGCGCCGGCGCGCCGAGTAGCAGGCCCCAGGTACTCGGGAGAGATCCCGATGCCCAAGCGGGGCATCGAAAGCCTGCGAGGCGACAGATGTCCCTCAGCGGGGAGCGAGCACACGGGCCGCAACATGAAGTGAAGCCTGCAGCCTCGACAGAGAAACAATCCGAGAGCCGAGCCGCTCATTTCACGGCGAAGGCAACATCGGGCGCGCTTGTACCG
>Ga0105047_10002799_pt1 | contig 30937 bp, 23 predicted proteins | sample MAT04_FD_78384 | JGI IMG/M metagenome (GOLD analysis project Ga0105047, IMG submission 78384) | Freshwater microbial communities from Lake Fryxell liftoff mats and glacier meltwater in Antarctica - MAT-04 (megahit assembly) | ecosystem: Environmental > Aquatic > Freshwater > Ice > Liftoff... | reverse complement strand
CGAGCGGATCGAGCACGGCAAGCAACGTGGCCAGCGTCCGGTTGCCGGATGGCGAGAGCACCTTATACATACACTGGCGGTTAAGGTGAGCGATCTCGGCAAGGACGGCCACGCCTCCATGGGACAACTCCTACTCGGATAAGAAGCAAAAAAACTCATGCTTGACATTCTCGGTCGGGGTATGATATGATTTATACGTATCACTGATACCTATAAGTTGCCGTTCCCTACCATGGTTTGCCAATCAAAGAGCCTGTTGCGAGTTGTCGATGGATGGACCGATTCGGCGCCGGCGCGTCACCCAACTTGATGTAGCGCGCCTGGCAAACGTGTCGCAGGCGATGGTCTCCTACGTGCTGAATGAAAGCACGCAGGTCACGGTACCGCGGGAGACCTGGCAGCGCATTCAGGATGCCATGACAACGTTGGGCTATGTGCCGAATCGCGCTGCACGCAATCTGCGCACCAGCAAGACGTTTACCATCGGTTGCGTCATCCCCGACATCGCCAACCCTTTTTATCCGGCATTTGTCCGCGGCATTCAGGATGTGGTTGACCGTTATGAATATGACGTGGTGTTGTATAACACCGACGGTTTGCCGTCTCGCGAAGAGAAAGCCATGCTTTCTCTGCTGCAAGGGCGGGTTGACGGTGTCATCGGCGTTTTTTTTCACAGCAATTCACGCGATCTGTCCAGATTGCTTACCCAGCACATCGCACTGGTCCGGCTCGAAGCAACGCCCAAACGTGCGGGCGAGTTACCGCTAGACAACATTTACGTGGACAACATCGCGGCATCCCGCCATGCCGTCGGCTATCTGGTGGAGCGCGGGTATCAGCGCATTGCCATGTTGGCCGATCAACCTGGCCCTGGCGCGCCGCGTGTGGTGGGCTACCGCGAGGCGCTCGTTGCCTGTGGGCGCACGGTGCCCGATTCCTATGTGCAGATCGGTGCGTTTACCGTGGAAGGCGGAGCAGAGAGTATGCGGCGCTTGTTGGAGTTGGTTCCACCGCCAGACGCCGTTTTTGCGGCAAACGACCTGATGGCACTCGGTGCGATGGTGGCGTGCAAGTCACGCGGGCTGCGTGTACCGGCCGATGTCGCGGTGATGGGGTTTGATGACATCCCGACCGGCCAGATGGTCAGCCCCGCCTTGACGACGGTCAGTCAATTCCAGAGCCGGCTGGGCCAGAGAGCGGCAGAGTTGCTGTTCGAGCGCATCGAAGGGAAGGCGCCCGCCGTGGGGCGCAGCATAGAAATGCCCTTTGAGATTGTAGTTCGTGAGTCCGCCTAATTTCTGCGATCAGGGGTTGGCGTTTCTCGATTCAACGTACAGTGTTCAGTTCCAGAAAAGGAGAAGGGTGTGTGATGTCAAAGCGATTTCAAGTTGTGCGAGCCTTGAGTATGCTGTTGTTGGCGGTTATCGTGGCCGGCTGCGCGGTTCCCGCTGCGCCGGCCGGGGGAGCCGCAGCGGATGCCGCGGCGCCAAGCGCCGCCAGCGCCAAGACAAAGGTTGTATGGTGGACGGAAACGGTCGATGCGGCGTTGCAGGAGGCGTTTCAGAAGCAGTTCGTTGACGTGTTCAATACTGCGAACCCGGACATTGAATTGGAAGTAGTGTTTCAGGAGAATCTGTCCGATATTCTGCGCACGGCAATGCAGGCCGGCGAAGGCCCGGATATCGTACAATCTCCTGGCCCCGGTTTCTTGCTGGAGTTTCAGAAAGCCGGTCTTGTTTTACCCTTGAATGAATTTGCAGCACAGTACGGCTGGAAGGACAAGATTCTGCCGTGGGCGTACGACTCGGGTACGTTGGGTGGGGATATCTACGGCATGCCACTGACCTTCGAGTCGATGGTCATGCTCTACAATACGAAGGTTTTTAAGGATCTGGGCCTGAAGCCGCCCACCAACCGCGCCGAGTTCGACGCGACGGCCAAGGCATTGAAGGATGCCGGCTTGCTGCCGATCTCCTACGGCAATGTTGGCTGGCAACCGACCAACGAACACCTGGTCGGCATCTATCTGAACGCGTTTGCCGGGTCTGACGCCGTCTACGAAGCGCTGACGGGCAAGCGCAGTTGGGAGGACGAGACCTTCGCCGGCGCCATCGATACGCTCACAAAAGATATCACGACCAACGGCTACTTTGCCGGCAGCCTTGAAGATTACTACTCTTTTGACTGGCCGACCTTTTTCAGCACGCTGGCCGCAGGCAAGGCCGGCATGATGACGATTGGCAGTTGGGGCTTCCGCGGCGCCGCCGAGTTCTTCAAGGACAACCCGCAAGATTGGGATTGGGCGATGTTGCCAGCCATGGGCGAAGGGGTGCCCCAGGGCTTCGACCTGGCGGTCGGTAGCACGGTGTCGATCAATGCCGCATCCAAGAACCCTGAAGCGGCCGCCAAGGTGCTTAACTACTTGTATGAAGACTCGAAGCGTGCGGCCAGCATCGCCCAGATTTTTAGCTTCGGTGAGTACGTGGTGCCACTCAAGTATGCTGCCACGGACTTCCCCAGCGACGTCGACCCGCGTATCAGCCGCTACTTGACCGATTTTGTCAAGACCACCGGCGAAGGCAACTATGGCTACACGACGTGGACCTTCTGGCCGGCCGAGGCCGAGACACAACTGTGGAAAGACATCGAACTGGTCTGGGCGGGTGAAATGACGACGGCAGACTACCTCGCCAAGCAACAGGCCCTATGGGAAAAGGCACGTACTGCCGGCGCCGTGCCGCCGGTTCCCGAGCGCTAATGCCAGTCTAGTGGTCTTGGGGGTGGCGGTCGAGTAACCCGTCGCCACCCCCAAGACGCAAAAGGAGAACCATTCTATGTCTGTAGCACCTGCACGTGCCGTGCTGCCCACGTCGCAAGTCAAGAAACGTCGCGCACGTCGCCAGTGGAAGCCTTGGCTCTTTCTGGCGCCGCTTTTGTTGCTGAACCTCGTCGTGGTCATCACGCCGTCGCTGTTGAGCGTGCGCTACGCTTTCACCGACTGGTCGGGGATTGGCGAAGCGCGGTTTATAGGGCTGGCCAATTTCCAGGAAATGTTCGCCGACCCTGTTTTCTATCGTGCACTGTGGAACAACGTGCGCTGGACGGTGATCTTCCTCACGGTGCCGGTAGTCATGGGGATGTTGGGCGCCTATCTGCTTTCGTCGATCCGGCGCGGCCAGATGCTCTTTCGTACGTTGTACTTCATTCCCTACGTGATCGCCAGCGTTGTGAATGCATACATCTGGAAACTTATTCTGAATCCGGTCTTTGGCATCGGGCCGTGGCTGGCGGAGCGTGGCATCCCGTGGCTGGACGTGCGCTTTTTCGGCAGCCCGAAGACGTCCCTTTATGCCGTTGCCTTCGTCGACAATTGGCATTTCTGGGGATTTCTGGTCGTGCTCTACCTGGCAGCCATGAATGCGGTCGACGCCGAGCTCTATGAAGCGGCGCGCATCGAAGGCGCCAACCGCTGGCACGAGTTCTGGCATGTCACGATCCCGGGCATTCGCCCGACCCTGGTCTTCACCTTGCTGATGATCATGATCTGGTCGTTCCTGGTGTTCGACTATATCTACCTGTTGACGAGCGGCGGGCCGGCCCAATCGTCCGAGGTGCTGGCGACCTTGACCTACTCGACCGCGTTCTACTCGCTGCGCGTCGGCTATGCAACCGCGATCGCGCTGACGATGAGTTTCTTTTCCGCAATCTTCGTCGGCATCTTTGTGCTTCTGCGCCGGCTGGGCTGGGAGGTCTGATATGTTTCGCAAAAAACGCACTGCTTCACTGATTCCAAACTATCTCATCCTGATATTGCTCGCCGTTTTCTCGGTCATTCCAATTGCGTTGCTCGTGATCAATTCGTTCAAGCAGACCACGGAGATTCAGCAGGATCCCTTTGGTCTACCGGCCATACCACGCTTCGGCAACTACGTCGATGCCTGGATCAAGGGCAACTTCAGCGTAACCATGGCCAACACGCTGATTCTGACCACTGGCACAATTCTACTGGTGGTTATCATCGGCGGGCTGGCTGCCTTTGCCCTGGCGCGCTTCCGCTTTTCAGGCGCGAATGCGCTCAGTTTCTACCTGCTGGTCGGCACGAGTGTGCCTGCACTACTCTTCATGGTGCCGCTCTATTTCATGTGGGCGCGCCTGGGATTGGTGAATAGCCTGCCGGGACTGATCATCATCTACGCCGCACTCTATTCGCCCTTCGCCACCTATTTGCTGCGCTCCTTCCTGGTATCGATTCCGATGGATTTCGAAGATGCCGCCCGCATCGACGGCGCCAACGACATCCAGGTGCTGATGCAGATCATTCTGCCGCTGGCATGGCCCGGATTCCTGACCGTGGTACTCGTCGTCGGGCTGGGTGTGTGGAACGAGTTTCTTTTTGCCGTCACGTTTTTGCAGCGGCCGGAACTGAAACCAATCTCCACCAGTTTGCTGGCGTTCCAAACCCGTTTCCAGCGCGACTGGGGTCTCACCAGCGCGGCTTCCGTGATCATGATCGTTCCCATTCTTATCCTCTTCCTCTCTCTGCAGCGACAGTTCATCGAAGGCCTGGCGCGCGGTGGGTTGAAGGGGTAATTGACCCATTGAAAGGTGTAGAGTCATGACATTGCCATCTGACTACCTGGAGCGCGTCTATGCCGGCGTGCTTGGCAAGATTATCGGCGTTTATCTTGGTCGTCCCTTTGAGGGCTGGACCTACGACCGTATCATGCAGGAGCTGGGCGAAGTGCAGTACTACGTGCACGAGAAACGCGCCGTGCCGTTGATCGTCACCGACGACGATATTTCCGGTACCTTTACCTTTGTGCGCGCCTTGTCCGACTACGCCAACCGCCGCGATCTGACGCCGGCGCAGATCGGACAGACGTGGCTCAACTATATCATCGAGCAGCGTACGATCCTATGGTGGGGCGGTATGGGCAACTCTACCGAGCACACGGCGTATCTTCGCCTCAAGAGTGGTATCCCCGCGCCGCAGAGCGGATCGATCGCATTGAACGGCAAGGTGGTTGCCGAGCAGATCGGTGCGCAGATCTTTATCGACGGGTGGGCCATGGTGGCGCCCGGCGACCCGGCGTTGGCTGCCGATCTGGCGCGCCGCGCGGCCAGCGTGAGCCACGACGGCGAGGCGATCTACGGCGCGCAGGTGGTTGCGGCAATCGAGGCGCAGGCCTTTGTCGAACGCGATCTGAATAAACTGCTCGACACCGCCGTCACCTTCATTCCCAAGGATTCGCTCATCTACCGTATGATCGGCCAGATTCGCGAGTGGCACGTGGCCGAGCCGGATTGGCGCAAGACGCGCACGCTGATTGCCGCAAACTATGGTTACGACAAGTACGGTGGCAACTGCCACATGGTGCCGAACCATGCGTTGATCATCCATGCCTTGCTCCACGGCGACGACGATTTTCAGAAGTCGCTCATGATCGTCAACACGTGCGGCTGGGACACCGACTGCAACTCGGGCAACGTCGGCTGTATCCTCGGCATCAAAAATGGGCTGGCCGGGATTGACGCCGGGCCGGACTGGCGCGGGCCGGTGGCCGATCGCATGTATCTGGCTACGGCGGATGGTGGGCGCGCCATCACCGATGCGCTGACCGAAAGCGTTCACCTCGTCAATTTGGGGCGTGCGTTGGCCGGCGAGGCGCCGCTGGCGCCTAAGCAAGGTGCACGCTTCCATTTCGACCTGCCCGGCGCCGTGCAGGGATTTATGGCGGATACGACGCCCGATGCGCATGGTGTGGCCACCGCAGCGTGGGTTGAAGATCACAGCCGGGCGGGCAGTAGCAGCTTGGCGATTCGCTACCAAGGGGTTGCGCCTGGTCGTGCGGCACGGGTCGCCACGCCGGCGTTCATCCCGTCACGCCAGGAGGCGGACTATTTCATCAAGCGTGGCTATGCACTGTACGCCTCGCCGACGCTGTACAGCGGCCAGACCGTGCGTGCGGCGATCTGGGCGGATGAACACAACGCAACGCATGTGACCGGTAGCCTATACGTGGCGGTCTATCAAGCCGACGATACGCTTGTGTTGGTTCGGGGTCCGCAGCAGAAACTGGCGCCAGGCGCGTATAACGAACTGGTGTGGACGATTCCCTCAACCAGCGGGCTGCCGATCAGTGCCGTAGGGGTCGAGGTGACCCACGCCAGCCATGCCGACGGCGTGATCTACCTCGATTTCCTGACTTGGGACGGCATGCCCGACACCGTTCTGGCCAACCCCGGCGGCGACGGCATCATGTGGCGGCGTGCGTGGGTCAACGGCGTCGACCAGTTTGATCATTGGTGGCCGGAAGCGTACCGGCTGGTGCAGAACCGCGGCCGCGGTTTGCTTGCGCAGGGCACGCGCGAGTGGACCGACTATACCGCCCGCGCCGCGATCACGATTCACCTGGCGAACGCTGCCGGGCTGGCGGTGCGGGTGCAAGGCATGCAGCGCTACTATGCTCTGCTCCTCTGCGCCGGCGGCACGGCAAAGCTGGTCAAGGCGTTGGACGGCGACACTGTATTGGCCGAATGCGCCTTCCCCTGGACCTTTGGCGCCACCCACGACTTTGTGGTGACGGTGCGCGGCACGCGCATCGAGGCGTCGATTGACGGCACGCGACTCTTCGATGTGGAAGATGGAGACCGGCCGCTGGATGGCGGCGGCGTCGCCCTGGTGGTCGAGGAAGGGCGGATCATGTGCGAGGCCGTGGCTGTTTCGCCGCCGCCAGCGTAGTTCTCACCGTATCGTGTGGGCGAGAACAAACAACCTAGCCTGGGAGCGCCGCCAAGCCGCCAAGGATGGCGGCGCTCCCAGACTGGCGTGTCACAAAACGTCTTTGCGTTCTCTGTGTTCTCTGTGGCAAAGCCTTTTCCGGTCAGCCGCCGGCCATGGCTCCCACGATCAGAAAAGGCTCCGCGCCCGTCGCGATGGCGGCGGGCAGCAGGGCGTCCGGCGACTCATGCGACAGATCCTGCCCACAGGCGAAGAACCTCACGTACGCACGGCGCCGCTGCGTGCCGTGGTCGCGGATTGTCCCGCGCAGCACCGGATATCTGGCCTCGAGGGCATCGAGGACAGCGCGCTGCGTGACGGGATCCTCAACCGGCAGCGTTACCTCGCCGGTGACCTGCGCCAGCGTGCGCAGATGCGTTGGGAGTTTCACTCGGATCATGGCAGCGTCTGAACTTCGACAGAAAGAACCGCCGGCAGATCGCGCACGATGGTCGTCCAGGTGTCGCCGCTGTCGGGCGAGGCGTACACCTGCCCGCCACTGGTGCCAAAATAAATGCCGCATGACGCGAGCGAGTCCACGGCCACGGCGTCGCGCAACACATTGACGTAGCAGTCGCTCTGCGGCAGCCCGTTGGTGAGCGCCTCCCATTCGTTGCCGCCCGTCCGGCTGCGGTACACGCGCAGCTTGCCATCGGGCGGGTAATGCTCCGAGTCGCTCTTGATCGGGACGACGTAGATGGTCTCCGGCTCGTGGGCGTGAACGGCAATCGGGAAGCCGAAGTCACTCGGCAAGTTGCCGCTAATCTCATGCCACAGCTCGCCGGCATTGTCGCTGCGCATCACGTCCCAGTGCTTCTGCATGAAGAGCACATCCGGGCGCGACGGGTGCATGGCAATGCTGTGAACGCAGTGGCCGACCTCAGCACTTGGGTCGGGCAGCTCGTAGCCGGATTGCAGGCCCCGGTTGATCGGTTGCCAGGTCGCACCGCCGTCGTCGGTGCGGAAGGCGCCGGCGGCCGAGATGGCGACAAAGATGCGGTTGGGGTCGTTCGGGTCCAGCACGATCGTATGCAGACACATCCCACCGGCGCCGGGTTGCCAGAGGTGCCCCTTGGCATGGCGTAGACCGGGAAGTTCTTGCCACGTTTTGCCGCCGTCGCGCGAGCGGAACAAGGCGGCGTCTTCCACCCCGGCGTAGACCGTGTCGGGATCGGTCAATGACGGTTCGAGATGCCAGACGCGCTTGAACTCCCACGGGTGCTGTGTGCCGTCGTACCACTGGTGAGTGCCCGGAACTCCATCATAGACAAACTCATTGCCGACCGGTTCCCATGTCTGGCCGCCGTCGTCGGAGCGTTGGATCAACTGCCCGAACCAGCCGGTGGACTGCGACGCATAGAGCCGATTGGGGTCGACGGGCGAACCCTTGAGGTGGTAGACCTCCCAGCCCGCAAAGTGGGGGCCGCTAATCTCCCATTGTTCGCGCTTGCCGTCCGCCGTCAGAATGAACGCACCCTTGCGCGTGCCAACTAATACGCGTACACCAGTCATATGTTGCTCCTTCTTGCGTCTCCAAAATTGCTTGCCGCTGAGTATCTCGTTGTCAGTGGCACAAGTATAGCACAAGAGTTCTATTTGTAAAGTACCCTACGGAACAAAAATAGCCACAAAGAACACAGAGAACACAGAGAAAAAAGCATTCTTCGCTGCTCTGTTCTTTGTGTTCTTTGCGTTCTCTGTGGCGATTTGGCTTGGCTATTTTTTGCTGATGGCGATCGTCACGTCGCGGCCATCGAGGTCGAAGGTCACCTGCGGCAGGTGTTCCGGGACGGCGTTGCCGTGGCCAGGATGGATCTGCACCAGGTCGACCGACAGTGTCTCCTCGCGCACATAGACGCCGAAGTGGGCCAGCACATCGTGCACCAGGTCGGAATCGGCGACGTAGGTGACGATGCGGTCGCTGATATCCAGGTTGGCATCCTTGCGTAACTGCTGGATGCGGCGCACCAATTCACGCGCATACCCTTCCTGGATCAGCGCTTTGTTCAGTTCAGTGGTCACGGCCACTAAGTAGCCGCCGGTTTCGGCGACACTGTAGCCGGCGCGCGGGGCGACGCGCACCTCCACGTCTTCCGGCGCCACGGCGTAGGTCTCGCCGTCCGCCATCACGTCCACGCTCTCGCCGGCCTGGAAGCGCGCGGCCATGGCCATCTGGTCCATGCCGGTCATGGCCTGGCGGATCTTCGGGTAGCCCTTGCCGAACTTCTGGCCGAGTTGCTTTGGATAGGGGAAGACGGTCACATCCACCAGGTCGCCGCTGGCATGCGTGAAGATCATTTCCTTGACGTTGAGTTCGTCGAGCACAAACTGTTGCAAGCGACGCAGGGCGCCTTCCTCATCGGTCGTGCGCGTGCGCACCACCACCTGGGCCAACGGCTGGCGCACCTTGAGGTTAGCGCTTTGGCGTGCGGCGTGGCCCAGGCTGGTCACGCGCTGCACCATCGCCATGTCGGTGATCAACTGCTCGTCGAGGCCGGCTTGGTTCACCTGGGGCCAGCGACTGAGATGCACGCTATCGACGACCTCCTCCTCACTTCGCCCGGCATCCCTGCTCCAGTTGACGACCAGGTTCTGGTATAGCTCTTCGGCCACAAAGGGCGTCGCCGGCGCCAGCAACTTGCTGACCGTAACCAGTACCTCATAGAGCGTTTGCAGCGCCGCTGGGTCGCCTTCCCAGAAGCGGCGGCGGCTCAGGCGCACGTACCAGTTGCTCACATTGTCCACAAAGTCCGCCACGGGGCGGGTGGCGCCGACCACGTCGTAGCTTTCCATAGCGTCGGTCACATCGCGCACCAGGCGGTTCAGTTCCGCAAGCACCCAGCGGTCGAGGAGACTGGCGGAGTCGGGTGTTGTAGGCGTGCCAGAGGCGCGGCTCCCGGCCTCCCACTCGCTCAGATTGGCGTAGGTGACAAAGAAGCTGTACGTATTCCATAGGGTGTTCAGGAACTTGCGCACCGTCTCGCCGACCAGGTTAACCGAGAAGCGGCGGCTGTTGCCGGGCGGGCTGGCGGTGTACATATACCAGCGCGTGGCGTCGGCGCCGTGCGTGTTGAAGACCTCCCACGGGTCGACGGCGTTGCCGCGCGACTTGCTCATCTTGCTGCCGTCTTCGGCCAAGATATGGCCCAGGCAGATCACGTTTTGAAAGGCCGGCCGGTCGAAGAGCAAGGTACTCACCGCATGCAGCGTGTAGAACCAGCCACGCGTCTGGTCGATGGCCTCGCAGATATAGTCAGCCTGCTGCTGGCGCGCCCAGACTTCCTGGTTCTCGAAGGGGTAATGCCACTGGGCGACTGGCATGGCGCCGGAATCAAACCAGCAATCGGCCACCTCGGCCACGCGGCGCATGGTGCCACCGTCGGGTGCGGGCCAGGTCAGCGCATCGACATGCGGCCGGTGCAGGTCCAGATTTTCCAACGTGCGGCCAACCTTTTGCGCCAACTCAGCCACGCTGCCGACGCATTCCGTATAGGTGCTGCCCGGTGCGTCGCTGCGCCAGAGTGGCAGCGGCGTGCCCCAGTAGCGATCGCGGCCCAGCGCCCAGTCGACGTTGTTCTCCAGCCAGTTGCCAAAGCGCCCGTCCCTGATGTGCTCCGGGTACCAGTTGATCTGCTGGTTGAGCGCCACCAACTGGTCGCGATAGGCACTGGTGCGGATGTACCACGTGTCCTTGGCGTAATAGAGCAGGGGCGAATCGCAGCGCCAGCAGAACGGGTAGGTGTGCTCGTAGGTGCCGGATTTGTAGAGCAGCCCGCGACTCGCCAAATCCTCCTCGATTGCGGGGTCGGCGTCTTTCACAAACACCCCTGCCCACGGCGTCACCTCGGGCCTGAACGCGCCGTCGCCCTGGATTGTCTGGATGACGGGCAGGGCGAAGCGCTTGCCCACCTCCATATCGTCGGCGCCAAAGGCTGGGGCGATATGGACGATGCCGGAGCCGTCTTCCGTGCTCACAAAGTCGCCGGGCACCACATAGCCATAGTCCTGCTCGACCGGATAGAAGCGGTAGAGCGGCTCATAGTGCACGCCGGTCAGGTCGCGGCCTTTCATCTGGTTGAGCACAGTATAGCCGGGCCGCAGCACGCGCTGGGCCAGTTCGGCGGCCAAGGTCAGCACATCGTCGCTCACATCGCGCACGCGCACATAGTCAATGGCTTCGCCCACGGCCAGGGCCACGTTGCCCGGCAACGTCCATGGCGTGGTGGTCCAGGCGAGCAGATACTCGTTGGCCGCGGCTTCCAGTGGCGCGCGACCGTTGCCCTGCGTGACGCGGAACTTCACAAACACGCTGGGGTCGATCGTGCCTTCCTTGTAGCCCAGCGACAGTTCGTGGCTGCTTAGCGGCGTGCCGCAGCGTGGGCAATAGGGGACGATTTTGTAGCCTTGGAAGAGCAGGCCCTTGTCCCAGAACTGTTTCAGGATCCACCAGAGCGATTCAACGTACTCGTTATGGAAAGTCACGTAGGCGGTCTTGAGATCGACCCAAAACGCCATGCGCTCGGTGACTCGCTCCCACTCGCCGATGTATTCCATCGTGGACTGGCGGCACAATTCGTTGAACTCGGCGATGCCGTATTCCTCGATCTGTTTTTTGCCGCTGAGGCCCAGGCGCTTCTCCACCTCGATCTCGACGGGCAGGCCGTGGGTGTCCCAGCCGCCGCGGCGTTGGACATAGTAGCCCTGCATCGTCTTGTAACGTGGGAAGATGTCCTTGAAGGCGCGTGAGATCACGTGATGGATGCCGGGCCGGCCATTGGCCGTCGGCGGGCCTTCGTAGAAGACATATTCCGGGCCACCCTCGCGCTCGGACATGCTGCGCTGGAAAACGTTGCGCTCGCGCCAGAGCTGCAGGAGTTGTTCTTCCATCTCCGGGAAATTGACGGAGGGTTTGACGTCTTTGAATTGTTTGTTCGTCATAGGTTACCTGCCAAAAGAAAAGAATCACAGGACGGCACGCCAACCGGAATCGTCTACGCCAACTCGATGTAGATGCGCTTGTTGATGGCGCCTTTGCTCTTGTACTCAACCACTTTGATTGCACCGACCTCGCGGGTGTTGGCTACATGGGTGCCGCCGTCGGCTTGCAAGTCCAAACCCACGATCTCCACCGTGCGGATCTCGGTGATGCCTGCCGGCAGCAAGTTGATCTTGGTGCGGATCAGATCCGGGATCTGGAAAGCGACATCGCGCGGCAAGCTCTGCGTGCGGATGTCGCGCGCGGCGGCGATTTCGGCGTTGCACCTGGCCTCGATTTCGCCGATCATCTCCCGGCTCAGGTTAGCGAATTCGAAATCCATGCGGCCCTGGCCGGGGTCCATGTTGCCGCCCGTAACCTGGGCGCCGTAGTCACGCCAGACGACGCCGCACAAGATGTGCATGGCCGTATGCGTGCGCATCAGTTTGTAGCGACGGTCCCAGTCGAGTTTGCCGTGCACTGTGGCGCCCGCCGGTATGGCTGATGCGTCGCCGGAGTCCGCCAATGTGTACCAGGTTTCGGCGCCTTCTTTCTTGGCTCCGGTCACGCGCCAACTCTGGCCGGCGGCGGTCAGCCAACCTTCGTCGGCCGGTTGGCCGCCGCCACCGGGGTAGAACGCCGTACGTTGCAGGGTCACGCGTTGGCTGCCCGTGCTGGTGTCGGTTGCGGTTACGACGGCGTCGAATTCTTGCAAATAGGCGTCTGCGTAATAGATCAACTCAGTCATGGTTCCGTTTCCCTCGATGTGCCCGGTGCGCTGGCGTGCTTGCGCCGTGCCGCCTGGCTGCTTGCCACACAAAAAAAGCCCGTCCCCATTGGGGACGGGCTTGACAGTCCGCGATACCACCCCGGTTCCCAGCCATGCGACAGGCATGAGCACCTCTGTGCGAAGCCAATCACGCAGGAGCGCGTGACGAGTCCACCGTGCAGATAACGGGCCACGCACCCGGCGACGCCTACTGGGGTTGCCCCGTTTGGGCCGCTACTCCGGAGGGATCTTCGACGCTGGAGGGTTCACCCGGCTTCCACCATCCCGGGCTCGCTGGAGAACGTTCCGCCGTCTACTCGTCTCCATCAACGCATTCTGATGTTCAATATTGTTATTGTAGCACTCGCGTTGAAGACATGTCAACTACCTGTGCTACAATCAGTCCACACCGATCGACTGTCCAGATATTTTTCCGACCCAGTGGGAATCTATGACGCTACAATCACTTCAGCAAGTCCAACTTTTTGCTTCGTTGACCACCGCAGATCTCTACCAGATCTCGGGCAAGCTGGCGCGGGTGCATTTCCCGGCGGGTGCGTTGCTATTTCGTGAAGGCGATACGGGTCAGCGCTTCTTTATCATCATGAATGGTGAGGTGCAAGTCATCAAGCAACTGGGCGGGCGTGAACACATCCTGCAGACGCTTGGCCAGGGCGACTATTTTGGCGAGATAAGCCTGTTTCTGAACGAAGGTCACCGGACGGCCAGTGTGCGTTCTTTGACGAACGTCGACCTGCTCGCCATGTCGCGCGTCGATTTTGAGCCGTTGCTAAACCAGCACCCAACATTGGCGCTAAAGCTCATGCGCCAGATGGCGAACCGGTTACTGGTGAATCAGAACGCCGTCATCGACGATCTGCTGATGACGAATCATAAACTGATTGATGACTACCATGCGCTGAAAAGCGACTATGCAAAACTGCAGGAGAAACTCAACTCCATCACCGCTAGCACTGCTCCGCCTGCAGACGCGCTGGGTGAGTTTTCAAGCTAGCGGCGCGGCGGTTTGACCGTTGCCACCGACCCACCTATTTTATAGCGAGGAGAAAAGGGACCTATGCCCACATTTCGCGCCTTGTTTTCCGTCTCAGACAAAACCGGTCTGGTTGACTTTGCTCGTCGCCTGCATGAGGCTGGCGGTGAACTGGTCGCCAGCGGCGGCACTGCGCGCGCCATCGCCGGCGCGGGCATTCCCGTGTTGCCTGTAGAGGACGTGACCAGTTTCCCCGAGATTCTTGGCGGCCGTGTCAAGACGCTGCATCCGGCCATCCATGGTGGAATCTCGACCCGACGCACGCCGCAGCATTTGGATGAACTCAAGAGTCACCGGATTACGCCGATCGACCTGGTCGTCGTCAACCTGTACCCCTTTCAAGCGACCGTCGTCCAGCCCAACGTCACGTTGGCGACCGCCGTCGAGGAGATCGATATTGGCGGCGTTGCCTTGTTGCGGGCAGCCGCTAAAAACCACGAATCGGTCACCGTCGTGTGTGACCCGGCTGACTATGGCGACGTCGCCGAAGCGTTTGCGACTGGCGGCACCAGCGTGCACCAGCGCAAACAGTTGGCGCTCAAAGCCTTTCGCCACACGGCCGACTATGACACCGCCATTGCGAGCTATCTGGCGAGCCAGGTGGGCGAAGACGAGACCGGCGCTGCTGCCAGTCCCTCGTTGCTGGCGACCCATCTGCACCTGGATCTCCATCGGATCCAGTTGAATCGCTATGGCGAGAATCCGCACCAGCAGGGCGGGCTGTACGGCTTTGTGGGTGAGCAGCCCGCGTTTACCGTCCTGCACGGCAAGGAGATGAGCTACAACAACTGGCTCGATCTCGATGCGGCGTGGATGGCGGCGCAGGATTTCAGCGATCCAACCGTGGTGATTGTCAAGCATGGCAATCCATGTGGCCTGGCCAGCGCTGGCGCGCTGACGGAGGCCTACGACAAAGCGTTTGCCTCTGACACGGTGAGCGCTTTTGGCGGGATCATTGCCGTCAACCGCACGCTGGATGCCGAGAGCGCGGCCAAGATGGGCGACCTGTTTTTGGAGGTGATCGTGGCGCCGGCCTACGAACCGGAGGCGCTCGCGTTGCTACAAAAGAAGAAGAACGTGCGCTTGCTCGTATACAGCGGCACCCTCATGCGGCCTTTCAGCCTGCGCAGCATTGCGGGCGGCGTGCTGGTTCAGGAAGTAGACCGCAGCCAGGAGGATATGAATCCGGCCAACTGGACGGTCGTCAGCCAGCGCCAGCCGACTGCGGAGCAGCTTGCCGATCTGGCTTTTGCCTGGCGCACGGCGCGGCATGTCAAGAGCAATGCCATCGTCTATGTCAAAGATGAGGCGACCGTCGGCGTTGGCGCCGGCCAGATGAGCCGGGTTGATTCCGTGCTGATGGCCGGTCACAAAGCCGGTGACCGCTCGCGCGGCGCCGTGATGGCCTCCGACGCCTTTTTTCCCTTTGCCGACGGCATCGAGGCAGCGGCCAAGCATGGCGTCACGGCGGTGGTGCAGCCCGGCGGTTCCGTGCGCGACGCCGAGGTGATCGACGCTGTCGACCGGCTCGGTCTCGTGATGTGTTTCACCGGTGCGCGGCATTTTCGCCATTGATGCGGTGTCCCGGCATTTATGTGACAAATGTCCTTTGCGCCGGCGCGGGTTGTGGCGCATACTACACTCAGTGGTTTTGTTTCCTATTGCCAGATACCCTCACGTGGACGAGGAGGCTTGCATGAAAATAGTCATGGATCGTAGTTACTGTGATGCAGCGTTGAGTTTCTGTGCACGCTGCTCGGCAGGGTTCTTCCGCAAGCCGATGGGCACCGATCGCCAGTGTATCGTCGATATTGTCGACGATGGCAACGATGACTTGCTCCACTTTGTGGTGCGCACGGACGGGCGTACGCTCGAGTTCGACCTGACCAAGGAAATTCAAGAGGGGCTTTCGATCGAGGGCTGGGAATTCTTGGCTGGCTTTGATCCGGCTCTTTTCCGGCATGGCGCCGCCGACCGCTGGCGCGAGTTGTCTAAATTGCCGGCGAGCCACCCGGCCCACGCCTAGGCGCACGACGGCACGCTTCGGCGAATTCAAGAGAAAGCGCAGCGCGCAACGAGAGGCGCTGCGCTTTGCTGTTTCATGCGCATAGAACTGAACCCGATGTCGATGCGATCTCACGCAACACCGCTTGGCGGCGTCGATGCCTTTATCCACTATGTCAGCGCGCAGGCACACGCCGCGCCTGGTGGCTGGGCGGGTGCGGCCTGGTTCATCCTGCGGATCGGCGAAGACGTCGCCAACATCAGGTTACACGACCTGTGGCAGCCGGCGCGTTTTCTGCGCCAGATGGCGGCGGCGCCTCCCTTGGGTTTCGGCGTCGATGGGTTCATCACCAGCCTCGTGGATGATCGGAACCCGGCACGACACTACCTGGCCTTTGTGTTTGTCGGTTTCTGGTTGCCTGCCCGGCTGGCGAAGGGGGTGTTGTATGCGTGGGAGGTTGCGGGCTTTATTCGCTATCGCGGGGTGTGGAGTCCACATGACGTGGCGTGCGGGAAGATCGGCCTTCGCCACGGCGCTCTCGTCCGGTCTTACGGCCCCGTCGTCCTGCCTGCTTTGATTGCGGCCGAATTAGCGCACAAATAGCGCAAAACAAGCCCCACGATCACACCCAGGCGATTACTGCTTTGTGCGTGTTTCCACGAAGGTCGTCTCGCCTTCACGCACGAAAAACTCGGCGCGGATGGACTCGCCGCCGACGTTGCCGACCAGCACATAGTAGCCAGCAGGGACATCGCCCATTGCACCATTCTCGCCCCACACCGGGTCGGGGCCGATATTCTCGTTGTCGAGATAGGTTTCGATCATGCGTCCCCACACGGCCTGGCCATTTTCAAAGCGTGCCAACGTCAGGCGTTGCCCTGGCCAGGAAAGGCCGTCGGCGGTGAGCATGCGTACAGCTACGGCGCCATTGCCCGGCAGCGGCGTGAGCCAGAGGTAAGGATTGGCGCTATTTTGATAGGTGTTGGCGCCCAACCGCATCTCTATATGTAAATGCGGGCCGATGGCGATGCCGGTCATGCCCACGGCCCCGACGACATCGGCCGGCTGCACGTGTTGGCCTTGCTGCACCGTCACCTGGCTTAGGTGACCATAGAGCAGGAAGACGTCCAGTTGCCCGCCGCCGACCGACAGCTTTTGATCCAACCGGATCACGACGGCATTGCCATAGAAATTATTGTACGGGCCAAGGAGAACGGGATCGTCCATGCCGGCGTGGACAATTTCACCGGAAACGCCGGAGCGCACGGGTGATCCATATAGGTTGGCAACATCCAGACCGTGGTGTGGGCGATAGCGACCGCCGCCGGTGGAACCAAATTGGTAACTCGGTGCGCCGATCTGGTTGTATTCGCCGGCAACGAACGCTGGGCCAACCCAGAGATGGTCGGTTTGCGCGGACGCCAAGGGCTGAAAGCTGGCCCACTTGCGCACCGGCCCTGCGGCGAGTTCCGGCAGCGGTGTAGGTGTCGGCGGCGGCGTGAAAGTGGGTGCAGGTGTAATTTTTGGTTCCAGGCCGGGCAGGGGAATGACCTCAACCTGCGCCAACGGGCCATCGATCACTTCTTCCACCATCGGTGGCACGACAATGGCGGATCCATCAAAGACCGGTTGGCGCAGTGCAACAATGGCCACGGCCGGCGAAAGGCCGGCGACCGAGGGCTGGAAATCACCTTGGGCAAGTGCCAGTTCGGCGCCGGCGACGGCAAGCGGGCGGTCGATGATCGCCCCCCCCACGTTGACCAGGCGGTTGGGATTGGGGGTGGGGGTGACGATGACGATCTGCATGGGGACAACTTGCGTTTCGTCGCTGACCGTCCTCTGCTGAGACGCGCCTGCCGGTTTCGGTGTAGATGTGAAGGTCGGTCGCAGCAGCGATCGCTTGCCGTCGGCGCGCGCCTGGTTGGCGCCACCAACGAGGTCGTTGGCGTTGGCTTGCGGCCATAGCTGCCAACCCGCCACAAAGATGACGCCGGCGAGGCCAATGCCCAGCACCACCGGCGCCAGACGGCGCAGATTACCCGATTTGCGTTGCGCGGCGGGCGCGGCGGCTTCCGGCGACTGTGATAGAATGGCGTAACGCTCATCAGCCTTTTGCAAGAGCGGTTTGGCGGCCCCAGAAGGGCGAGAGGTGCGGAGTTGTTGGATGATTTGCAAAGAATTGAGGCGGTCGATGACCTGCCGGCTACGTTGTCTGAGTTTCAAGCGACTACCCTACGCTGTATCCACTTCGATATCTTCACCTTGTTTCCCGGCATGTTTGCCGGGCCGTTCGACGAGAGCATTGTGGCGCGCGCCGTTGAACGAAGGCTGATATCGATTTGCCTGCATAACATCCGTGACTACACCACCGATCGCCATCACGTCTGTGATGACACCCCCTACGGTGGCGGCGGCGGCATGGTGATGAAGCCGGAGCCCATCGTCCGCGCCGTCGAGAGCGTGCTCACCCATCCTGCCGGCTTTCGCCTGGACCCGGCAACCGGCGTTAGCGACCTCCCGTTCTGGGATGCAACCACGCCGGTCGTGCTACCGGCCAACACGGCGGTTATCCTGCTTTCGCCGCAGGGCCGGCCGTTTACCCAGACAGTGGCCGCCGAACTGAGCGGCTATGAGCGCCTGGCCCTCATTTGCGGTCGCTACGAGGGAGTCGACGAACGCGTACGCCGGCAACTCGTGACCGACGAAATCAGTATCGGCGATTTCGTGATCAGCGGCGGCGAACTGGCCGCCATGATTCTGGTCGACGCCGTCACGCGTCTGCGTCCCGGCGCGTTGGGCGACGAACTTGGCGCCCACCAGGATAGCCATTCGCCCGGCATGGACGGGCTGCTCGAAGGGCCGCATTACACACGGCCGCCGATCTTTCGTGGCGAGGCGATCCCTGCCGTGCTGACGAGCGGTCACCATGCCCAGGTCAACCGCTGGCGGCGTGAACAAGCTCTGCTCCGGACGATCGAACGGCGACCGGAACTGCTGCACGGCGCGCCGTTGTCCAAAGCCGACCGTCGTTTTCTGGTCGAACACGGCTGGCAGGCGTCAGACGCAAGCTAGACGGCAACCAGACTGTTCGCCGTTGTAGCGCACACGTCGGTCATTATACGGTGCGATCGGGGTGCAGTCCAAATTGGCGTCGCCAACCGGGGAAGCGCGAACTTGTTTGTCACCAGGGGTGTATGGGTTTGGCTGATAACCGTGGGACATGCTATAGTGCAAAGGTTGATCTTGCGCGATTTATACGGTTCCAATCGTTGGCGACCGTATTTTTTTGATGGATTCACAGGTTACCTGTGATGCACAGATAGGGTGAATAAGGACGGTCTCTTATGACGAACGCACTGATGGCTTCGCTGCAGCCCGAATTGCGGCCAGGTTTTCCCGATATTGCGTCGGGCGATACGGTGCGTGTGCACCAGAAAATCACCGAAGGCCGCAACGAACGTATCCAGGTCTTCCAGGGTGTCATCATCGCCATGCATGGCGGGAAGACGCCGGGCGCATCGTACACGGTGCGGCGCATCGCCTCGAATGGCGTGGGCGTTGAGCGCACCTTTCCGCTCTACAGCACCACCGTAGACAAGGTGGAAGTCCTGCGCAAGGCCAAGGTTCGCCGCGCGCAACTCTACTACCTGCGCGAGCGCCAGGGCAAGTCCGCCCGCCTGCGCGAGAAGCGCTTCGTGAAGGTGTAGCGCACAAGCGCGAGTCTCTTGGGGTGATCTATCGCCAAAGAGGCAACAACAAACGCAGAAAAGCATCGGCCAATCGCCGGTGCTTTTTGGTTTGGGGGCTTCACGAATTGCACGATGTCGATCTACAATAGCCAATATGATGTTGGCGCCGACATTGGATGCAGAACAAGCGTTGTGGACAGCCGGCTATCGCTGGGTGGCGGGATTGGACGAAGTGGGGCGCGGGGCGCTGGCAGGGCCGGTCGTGGCCGCCGCCGTGATCATCGACCCGGCCACAGCGGTGCACCCGTTGTGGCGGCGTGTGCGCGATAGCAAGCAACTCACGCCTGCCCAACGCGAGGCGCTGGCGCCACAGATTATGCGCACAGCCCTGGCTTGGGGGGTGGGTTGCGTGCCGGCGCCGGTGATCGACCGCGTGGGCATTGCCGCCGCCACGCGCCAGGCCATGCAGGAGGCGATCGCCGGCCTGTGTGTGTGCCCCGATTATTTGTTGATCGACTGGGTCAAGCTGCCGGCGGTGAATATTCACCAGCACAGCACAGCCAAAGCCGACCAGCGTATGGCATCGGTGGCAGCCGCTTCGATCCTGGCCAAAGTGCATCGGGACCGCCTCATGGTGGAATTGGATAGCCGTTTTCCTGGCTATGGATTTGCCGGACACAAAGGCTACGGGGCGGCGGCCCATTTGGCTGCCATCGCACATTGGGGTCCCTGCGCTGAACACCGTCACAGTTTTGCGCCCATTGCGCAGGCACCGGCCTTGTTCGAACCGGGTATGGGCAAAGGATAGATCATGCAAGCGTCGACCACCGATCCACGGCGCGCCCTGGGCAATGCTGGCGAAGCGATTGCGGTGCGGACGTTGGAGGAAGCGGGGCTGTTGATTGTCGCGCGCAACTGGCGTTGTCCAGTGGGCGAGCTTGACATTGTCGCCCAGGAGGCCGGTCCCGACTTTGTCCACGGCATCGAGTCTGTGCCTTGGCTCGTGATTGTCGAGGTACGTACCCGGCGCGGCGACGCCTACGGCACCGCGCTGCAGTCGATTGTGTCGCGCAAACAAGCCAAGCTGCGCCAGGTGGCGCGCTGGTACGTGCGGTCCGTTAACTGGAGCGGCCCTTGGCGCATCGATGTGGTCGCCGTGCAAGTGGACGGCGCCGGAAAAGTGCTCGCCGTCGATCATATCCGCCACGCCGTTCGCGATGAGTGAGTTGACCCTTGTCCGTTGATAGCGCCCTCCCACCGCTGATTGTCCTGCTTGGCCCCACGGCAGTGGGCAAGACCGATCTCAGCCTGCAGCTATGCGAGCATGTGGGGGGCGAGGTGGTCAGCGCCGACAGCCGGCAGATCTATCGCGGGATGGATATTGGCACGGCCAAGGCTACCGTGGCCGAACAGGCGCGTGTGCCCCATCACCTGCTGGATCTGCGCAACCCCGACGCCGTGTTGACCCTGGCCGAATATCAACAACATGCGTACTCTGCCATCGACGCGATCCATCGGCGCGGCCGTGTGCCCTTTCTGGTGGGGGGCACCGCGCTGTATGTGCGTGCCGTCGTGGCAGGCTTGCGGATTCCGGAAGTCCCCCCCGACCCAGTCTTGCGCGAGCAACTGGAAACCGAATTGGCGGCCTTGGGGCTTGCGCATTTGGTGGCCCGCCTGCAGGCGCTCGACCCGGCGACAGCCGGGCAGATTGACTTGCGCAACCCGCGCCGTGTCTTGCGCGCCCTCGAGATCGTGATTCTGACCGGTCATTCCAAAGTGGACCTGGAAGGCGCCGAACCGCCGCCCTACCGGATCCTCCAGGTGGCCTTGTCACGCGAGCGCGACGAACTCTATCGAAGGGTCGACGCGCGCGTCGACCAGATGATCGCCGCTGGACTGGTGGAAGAAACACGGCATCTGTTGGCGGCGGGCTACGCCGCGCGCCTGCCCGCCATGACCAGTCTTGGCTATCGCGAAATTACGGCAATGCTGCAGGGCAGCCTGTCGTTGGACGAGGCTGTAGCGCGTATCAAGATTGAGACACACCGGTTTGTCCGCCATCAGATGACCTGGTTTCGCAAGATGCCGGGCCTGCACTGGTTTGACCTTGCGCTTACCCCGGCGCCAGCAATCGAGCGTTTTGTGACCGATTGGCTTGCCACGTAGCCGAACGCATCCACATTTTCTGGGTTTGCCAATCGGGCCTTACCGTTCCTCGCAACCATCCGGCAACCCGTACAGACTAAACTATCTCCACTTGGGTGGAATTTACATTGATTGCACAGTGATGTGCCAAGCGAGTATAATTGCCAGACCCTAGGAGAGAGATACGGTCGGCGTCGCCATCGCTTGTTCCGGGTGGGTGTTCAAGAGGGAAAGTAACCGTGCTATTAACTGCAACCACGACAACCGAGCCTGCCAGGCCGGTTAGCAAAGGTAGGGAAGCGCCCAGGCAAACAACACAGCAGGAACTCTTCGCAGACGACGCCGATGATCAGGACTTGGCCGCCGATGCGCTATTCGACGGTGAAATTCATTTGGCGACCGACGAGCTTGAATTCAACTCGTTGGCCGGCGACATCCTGGACGGCCCCATCCTGATTGGGGTAGATGGGGAGGCCCCACTCTTCCCGTCAGTCGAAGGAGACGCCGCCGAGCCGTCTCCGGTCTGGACTTTGTTGCGCAAAGTCAAGCCCCTGCCTACCGCCGATGGCAATGGCTTGATCGAGATCGACCCTTTGCCGGAGGAACGCCAGTCGATCGAGGCGTTGTGGCGCACCCTTCCGGAAGGGATCAAGCAGGAAAACAAAGAACTGATCCTGCGCGCGTATTTGCTTGCCTCCTATGCCCACCGCGCCATCAAGCGCGAAAGTGGTGAACCTTACATCACGCACCCAATTGCCGTCGCCCAGATCTTGACCGAACTGCGCATGGACCCGGAGGCGATGGCGGCGGGCTTGCTGCACGATGTCGCCGAAGACACCGAGTTTGGCATCGAGTATATTCGCATCCACTTTGATGCGATCGTTGCCAAGCTGGTGGATGGCGTGACCAAGCTCAAAAAGATCCAGGAAACGCGCAGTAAATCTGATGCGCCGGTCAGCAACCAGAAGGCCGAATCGCTGCGCAAGATGATGCTCGCCAGCATCGAAGATCTGCGCGTGCTGATCATCAAGCTGGCCGACCGCCTGCACAACATGCGCACCTTGGGCGGCCAGAAGGAGCACAAGCGTCGCCGCACCGCGCGCGAGACGCTCGATTATTACGCGCCCATCGCCAATCGCATGGGTATTTGGAAAATCAAATCAGAACTAGAAGACTTGAGCTTCCGCTACCTGAATCCCGGCAGCTACAAAGAGATTAAAAACGCGATCCAGCAGAAAGAAATCGATCGCAGCAAACTCGTGGTGCGCATCAAAGCCGAACTCGAGCGCGCCCTGGTGGACGCCGGTGTGGTGGCGCAGGTCTACGGGCGTCCCAAGCACATCTACTCGATCTACCGCAAGATGGAGCGCAAAGGGGTGGGGTTCGAGCAGATCTACGACGTACACGGCTTCCGCATCATCGTCGATAATCTAGGCGCCTGTTACGCTGCTCTCGGCGTGGTGCACACCATGTGGCACCCCATTCCCGGTGAATTCGACGACTATATCGCCAACCCGAAAGACAACATGTACCGCAGCCTGCACACGGGCGTCCGCATCAAAAAAGATGGGCGACCCGTGGAGATCCAGATTCGCACGCGCGAGATGCATGAGACGGCGGAGTTGGGGGTGGCGGCGCACTGGCAATACAAAGAACAGACGACGCACAGCAAGGATGTGCAGGAGAAGATTGCCTATCTGCGCAAGCTGATGCAGGAGCCTTTGGCGGCCGACGACTCCGACGAGTTTGTCGACAGCATGAAGACCGACGTTTTTAGCGACCGCGTGCTCGTCTTCACGCCAAACGCCGATATCATCGACTTACCCGCGCGCGCCACGCCGATCGACTTTGCCTATGCGATTCATACGGAACTGGGCCATCGTTGTCGTGGCGCCTATGTCAACGGCAAGCTGGTGCCGCTTGACCACAAACTGCACAACGGCGACCAGGTCGCAATTATGTCTGCCAAACGCGGCGGCCCCAGCCGTGACTGGCTGAACCCGGACCTTGAATTTGTGGCCACCCAGCGCGCGCGCGCAAAAATCCGCGCCTGGCTGCGCAAGCAGGCGCGTGAAGAGAATGTCCTGCGCGGACGGCAGGCGCTGGAAAAAGAACTGGCGCGCATGTCGGCCGATATGAGCTTTGAGACCGTCGCCCGTCTTTTCAAGTATGAAGAGTTGGAAGATTTTCTGGCCGCGATCGGCTACGGCGATATCAATTCACAGCACATTGCCGCCAAGGTGCTCGAATATGAGCGTCGTGAACAGGAGCGCCTGGCGCCGTTTGACCATTTTGCGTTCCATACCGGGCCGGGCTTAGGCTCGGCCGACCTCGATAAGGGACACGACGGCCTGCGCGTGCAGGGCGTCGAAGGCTTGCTGACCAACCTGGGCAAATGTTGCGGCCCCGTGCCGGGCGACCCCATCGTCGGCTATGTGACCAAGGGGCGCGGCGTCACGATCCATCGCTTCTCCTGTCCCAATATCAGCCGTATGCTCAGCCAGGGTAGCGGGCGGATCATCGAAGTGTCGTGGACGGCCAAGCATGAATACACCTACCCGGTCAAGATCCAGGTGAGCGCCTATGATCGCTCCGGCCTGGTGCGCGATGTGGCGGCGTTGGTGGCCGACGAGCATGTCAACATGCGCAACATCGAGGCGATCACGGGCCAGAAGGACAACCTCGCCGTCATCACCGCCACGCTCGAGTTGCAGGACATCGCCCAACTCACACGCATCATGACCAAGATCGACCGTCTGCCCAATATTCAAGAAGTGCGGCGCAAGATCGGCTGAGGGCTGCCTGTAGACCCTTGCCATGGGTTGCGGACAAGCAAATCTGATCGAGGACAAGGGACCGGCGCCAGCGCCGGTCCCTTGTTGTGACGAACTGACTAGCGTAGCACGGATGGGAGATAGAGTTCCTGCACATCCTCCTCGATCGCTGTCTGTAGCGCCGGCGGCCCGGTCACCAGCGGCGGCCCACCGGCCAGCCCTGCCAACGCCGGTGCGCTTTGGTTACCCGCCTGCCGCGCTGCCAAGGCTGGCGCCACACTTATCGTAAAGCGACTATTGGTCACAGCCCGGATTTCCACTTGGAAACGACCTGGGCCAACTAGCGACACCGTTTCATCGACCGGGCCATTGTTGGCACTGAGGGCAATCCGGTTGGCGTTGGGATTCGTGAAGTCGTCAAAGACGGCAATATCCACGTCGCCGTAGACCACGTGCGCCGTCACCTGCAAATTTTGACCGGCGGCAAGCGGCAGACGAAGAATCATCACATCGTTACGGTTACGATTGATCGGCGTGGACGGTATGAAGCTGATAACATCAAAGCCAGGTGTGCGCGAGATGTTGCCCACACCATCTTTTACCCAGACAAAGGCATAGGCGACACCCTCCAACGGCTGCAGCGTGGTGTTAATGAGGAAGGTGTCCGGCGTACCGGCCTCCGGCGCCGGCAGCCCCGTGAAAACGCAGGGTTGTTCGACCCAACGGCGCAGGACCATACTGTAAGTATAGCTAACGATGCAGTAGCTGGAGACGCCACTGGTGGTAGGCGTGGGGCCCGGGCTGGGCGGGTCGCTGGCGACAAGCTTGAGGCGCACGTTGACCGATTGGGTGACAGCATCGTCGTCGTTGAATGGGTTGTCATCACTGATCCGGACACGCGTCACGACCGGCGGCGTACTATCCGGAGGCGGCGTGCGTACGAGGAAGCGCCGGGTGGCATGATTGTCGGTCTCGCGGTCTTCCGGTAGTTGGCCGCCTGGGTCAACCGTGACGCGTACTGCCCCAACCAGAGAATTCGGGCTGGCCGGAATGTTCACCGTAGTGGTGACCGCTATTTGGCCAAAGTCCTGGGTGAATGCATTGAACGGGACAAGCACATCGACAGTGGCTGCGCCGTCCACCGGCGACAACTCGAAGCGTACAGTCAACTGCGTCACTCCTACGTCGGCAGCCAGGTTGATCAAATCAGTGCGCGTGCCAAACAACGAGATATTGGCGCCAACCACGACCGGGGATCCCTTAAAGACAATGGGTGGGTCAAAGAAGATATCGTGCGCGCGCACCGATAGGTTCAGAGGGAAACCCGTTTCTGCATCGAGCGTCTTTAGAAACGCGACAACCGGCGCTTGATTGATCGTGCTCGCCAATGGATCAGACTGACCGTTGGCCAAACCTTTGGTGCGATGCACTGGATTGGCCAATACGCATGCCAGTGTCTCACAGGCGCCGTTGTGATAGTAAGGTGGCACAGCCCAAATTCCAAGCAACGATGGGATATTGAATCCTGCACCCTTGCCGTTGCCATCATAGTCCAGCCCCAATGCATCCTTTGCTGCTGCGTCCTTTTCGACCGCCCCGACTGATACCTGGCCAGGAATTTGGTTCGACGATCCGGGCACGTTCAGGTTGAACGAACCCACATCACGCAGAAAGCGATGAAGATATTGGCCTGCGTTGGGATCGGGCGCGTTGCCGGGTCCGTTGGCGTCGGCTTCGGTCACCGCTTCGCCTGCTGCCGGCGGCGAAACAAAATCCTTGCTGCTAATGGTCCACTTGTTGCCACCATGGCACTTATGGCAGCCGGCCAGAAAGAACAGCCGGCGACCGTTCAAAACATGAACAGTCGGCAGCCCGCCGGTTTCGTTGCCGCCACCCTCGGCAAGTTCGGCGGTCGTCAGCGCGCCATTGGGCGTACGGATGCCGAAACGCACCCACTCGGCAAGCGCGTCCAAGGCTGGCCAGGCGGTACTGCTGCCGGGTAACGTAACCGTCACCTGTGGACGGCCTGTATTGCGCAGTGCAAACGCATTGACGGCGCTCGGTGCACTGTTGATATCGCCGTTATCGCCGAACAGCAGACCGTGGTTGGGGTCAAGCACCGGCGGGGGTCCGGCGCTAATCGGACCAGGCCCGGAAACGTTACGGATGTTCAACTCAAAATCCTGCACTTCGTCAAAGATCGCCGAGTAGTTCAGGATGCGCTGATCGGATGGGTTGAACGGATTCCACGTGGCATTGAGCGCTATTGACTTGCGCGGGCCAGCACCAAAGGCCCAGACGGTGCCATCAGTTAAGCCGGCGAAGTGACAACTGGCGCAGTTCTGCCAGCCATCACTGGAAAGACGGCCATCGGTCGAACTAGTCGTGCCAGGTGGCCGGTCGAAGTGGCCGCGCGACGAGAAGAAGATCTCTTTGCCGACCTGGAGTTGTTCGTCCTGCAAGCCGGCGATCGGCAAGGGCGTGGTCGCAATTACGCTCACCACGGCGTCGGCATCGAGATCGACGACAGAGATATTGCGGGAGAGGTAATTGATCACGTAAGCCATGTTGTTGCCCGGGGCAATGGCGCGAATCACAAGACCAAGCGGATTTTTCCCGGCATTGGCACCGTTTGTGGCTGAATTGTTGGGATCGTTGAGGTCGATATAGCGGGTCGTGCTGATGCTGTTCGTAAAGTTGAGTTTGCCGCTCGCATCCACGTTGAGTTTCACGAGCGAGTCACTGCCAGCGGAAACCACGTAGGCACTGCCGCTGCCCGATTGGTTGGTAAACGCGATGGCCCATGGGTTGGCAAAGAAGAGTTTCGGTTTGCCGGCTTCGGGCACGCGCGCACCGAGGTGCAGGTTGAGGAATTTGGCCGAACTGGCGTCGATGGGCGTACCACTGGCCGCATTGTCGATGACGTTGACAAAAGCCTGTGTGTCCACGTTGAACCTGAGTGGGCCTGAGGGCGACGACGCAATGTTGGGAAGATACGCCTGGTTGCCACGGATCACAATGCTCTGCAGTTGGTTCGGATAGGCGCTAGTCGGATCGGGCGTGCCGTCGCCATTGCGGTCGATCGCAAAGCCGGTAGCCTGTGCTCCCATCGCGATAGGACCCGCGACGGTCGGAAGACTGGTAACTGCCGGCGGGATATCGATCTGGCAGACGACGCCTTCTTTGCCGAGGTCGTCGCCTTGCACGCCGCCAGGTTTAGTAAAGGAAAGGAAGCGAGAGACATACAGGCGGTCGCTGGCCAGGGTTACGGCCATGCCGCGTGGCTGATAGTGACGATTGAGATCGCCCGCATTACATGCGCTGCCCCCTAGATCGATATTGCCCACGATCGTTGGCGGAGACGTGTCCGTGCGGATGACGGTAATCGTATCTTGTGCGCTGTTGGCGACAAAGACGCGGCGTCCGTCGGGGGCAGCGACGATATTCCATGGTTCGGCGCCGGTTACCAGTAACGGGCTTTCGACAATGGCAGTCACGCTGCTGGCACTGCTGTTGGTCACTTTGAGAATCGTGACGCCATTATCGCCGGCGTTGGCGACGTACACCCGATACTGGCTGGGATCCACATTGTTCGTGTCGAGCGCGATACTTTGGGGTTCATCACCAACGCTAAATTTGGCCAACACGCTGGGCACATTGGCCAGATTGCCGATCGCGGACACGCTGTCGTCGTCGGGGTTGACGACCCAAATGAGATTCTTGTCAGCCGACAACGCAATCGGGCTGGAGGTGGCCGGACCATCAAAATTGGTCGTGGTCGCCGGAATTGTGTCCGAACCCTCTTGTGCGAGCGGGTGTGCATGAACCACCGCCAACCCCAGCAACGCGAATACGCATGAAACAGCTAAGGCCGCGATGCCTGGTCCGTGACGCGACGTACGTATGGTCATCATAACTTCCTCCTCCTGAACGACAGAAAACAAACGCCAACCTGCTGCTAACCAACAAGAACGATTCTCTGGCCAAGCCAACCTCAGTGGCAGCGACCGGATGGGAAATGGTTCGGCTATACGGCAAGACCCAGGGGAACTACCCGTGTGCAGTAGCAATTAGCGAGTTTTCGATTCTCTGCCGTAAGGTAGGTGACAATTGTAGCACTTGTTTGGGCAGATTGCAATGGGGTCTTAAAAATTCGGGCGTGGGCGCATTTCGAGCGTAACAAACGCTTCGCATGGAGCGTCTTCATTTGTAAGACCGCACACCAACGCAACTACAAAGTCTTAGGCCTGGCCATCATACTCTGCTTTGCTGCCTGCTTTCATTGCCCTGCCCAGCAACGTGATCAATTTAGGTATTAGGAGGCACTATGCGTACCATTCGAATTCTTGCTGGTTGGATCATTGTGTTTGTGATTGGGCTGACCGGCGTCTGGCCCCAGGTGAGTTATGCCCAGGAGGAGCCGCCGGCTGGCGCCAGCCAGCTTTTCCTACCGATGACGGTGAGCAATGGCGTCCCCATCCAGCAGACGCCGGATGCCGAGAATCCTACGGCACTTGTCGTGTCGGACGTTGCCGCTGACGAGCAGGTCGCCACCGCAGAGTTTTGGACGCGTGAGCGCATGCAAGCGGCGATCGCGTTAGACAGCGTGCAAGCAACCAGTGAGCAGGTCGCCGCCGCACAGGAGGCGACCGCGGCCATGCAGCCCGGCGCCAAGGGCTATGCACCCGCCAATCTGCCTGACGCCAAGGCGGATGCGTTGGCACGGCAACAATACGCCGCCGAATGGGCGCGCATGGAAGCCAATCCGCAACCGGCCGAAGGCGAACTGCAAGCAGCCGGCGTCACCGACCTCGATGCCTACTCGTCCAGCCCGCCCTTTGTCAGCTACTACATCAATGATGCTACGGCGACCTGGAAGGTGTTTCCCTGGATCACCATGGGGCGTATCTTCTTCCGCATCCCTGGCATGGGCACCGCGCAATATGCGTGCAGCGCCTCTGCTGCCTACGGTCGCGCCGTGTGGACAGCCGGCCATTGTCTCTATACGCAGGAACGTGGCTGGAGCACGAACATGATCTTTGTGCCGGCCTATCGGAACGGGAGCTATCCGTATGGTTCCTTTACCGTCAAGAGCATGACGGCGTTGTCCGGGTGGGTGAATAGTAACAATCTGGCCTACGACATTGGCATGGTGGCCGTGAACGACCGCAGCGGTCTCAAGCTTAGCCAGTGGGTGGGTAGTCTGGGTTTTCTCTACAACACGTCCGGCACGCAGTTGTTCCATGCCTTTGGCTATCCCGGCAACTACAGTGCCGGTCGCTACCTGGTCACCTGCGCCGCCAGCACCTTCCGGCGTGACACGCTGCCGGGTCCCCCACCGCTTGGGATTGGCTGCGACATGGGTAGCGGTGCGAGCGGCGGGCCGTGGCTGGTCGCCTACGCACCCTTCAAGGGCGGCCTGACCAACTACATCAACAGTGTAGTCTCCTATACCTATGCCGGCGCGCCGTCAGAGATGTACGGCCCCTACTTTGGCGACGGCGCCAAGTGGCTCTACGACTGGGGGAAGACGCAGTAATGTGAGGGGGTGAGAGGGTGATTGTACTTCACCCCCTCACCCTTTTATTAGAGCGGGACCCACGTCGACGTGTGCGCTGCTTTGTAGAATGCCTCCATGACGGCGCTGCGGGCGGCCGCTTCTTGCGGGCTCACCAAGGGTGGGCTGCCTTTGCCGATGACGGCGTCCAGGAAGAGTTCAAAAGCGTGCGGCCAGCCGGCGGGCAAGTGGGGCCACGGTTGTTCGCCGGTGGCGCCGGCGACGTGCTCGCTCTTGAAGAAGACCTCGCCATTGCGCACATAGGCGTGACCCTCAGTGCCGCTGATCAGCACCGAGATGGGGTCGGCCACGTCGACCCAGCCGGCGGCCAGCGTGCCGACCACGCCGTTGGCAAAGCGCAGCAGCCCTTCGCCAAACTCGTCGGTCGGCCCATAGTTGCCCACGGCGACGTCCACCTGCGCCGTCACCTTGGCCACATCTCCCATCAACCACATGAGGATATCGAGCGAGTGGGTGCCGAGGTCGCCAAAGGCGCCGACGCCACTCTGCGCGAGGTCGGTCATCCAGAGCCAGTCGGTGTCAAACCAGTGCTTGAGCGAGCCGGCATGGCAGTTGGAATGGCGAATGCGTGTGATCTTGCCAAAGGCGCCAGCTTGGATTTGTTCGCGCAGAAAGAGATGTGTGGGCTGGCCGCGCATAAAGTAGCCAGTTTGGAAGAGCACGCCGGCGGCGTCGATCGCGGCGGCCATGCGGTAGGCATCGTCGGCGCCAAGGCCCAAGGGTTTCTCGACAAAGAGATGTTTGCGTGCCGTTGCCGCCGCCAAGACCACCGCTTCATGGCGGTTGGTCTCGGTGCAGATAATCACCGCGGGGATCTGGCTATCGGTCCAGATGCGGTTGACGTCAGTTACTGGGGTGGCGCCCAGTTCAGCCGCCCACCGTTCGGCGCGGGCCGGCAGGTGATCCCAGACATATTTTACTTTGACATCAGTGCGGGCTTGGAGGCGTTTGACGAAGCCTGGCGTGTGGATGTGTGCACATCCGACCAGGGCAAGTTCGGTAGTCATTGGATTGTCCGTTCGTTATGTGTTGGCGAGCGCCAGCAGGGTGAAAGGGAATGCAACTGGATCGTACCTGATTTCCAAGCAAAGGCGCAATTCCGCAAAGTCCGGTGAAATGGCCAAGAAAGTGATGCTTGAACTGCGCAAAAGATAATGATTTATTATT
>Ga0105047_10002798_pt1 | contig 30940 bp, 29 predicted proteins | sample MAT04_FD_78384 | JGI IMG/M metagenome (GOLD analysis project Ga0105047, IMG submission 78384) | Freshwater microbial communities from Lake Fryxell liftoff mats and glacier meltwater in Antarctica - MAT-04 (megahit assembly) | ecosystem: Environmental > Aquatic > Freshwater > Ice > Liftoff... | reverse complement strand
CGCTCCGCCATGCCCAGCGTCATCAACTACTCCAGAAAGAAGTCCCTGCACCTACAGGGATTCTCCCGAAAAGATCAAGACAACGCCGGGACCGCCACGCGGTGAAAGACACCAGCCACCTAGCGAGCTCACTGACGACGAAGGGCCCCGCCGATCCGGCGTGGCCCTTCGTCGCGCTTACGGCCGTCCGGTTGTCCACACTGTGGACAACTCCTGGGGAGAACTACACTGGTGTAACTGACCAGCAGAACGTGCTCAGCGCCACTGGGTCGACAGCCCGAAGCCGGCGATGATGAACGCGAAGCCCACCAGCAGGTTGCCGTTGCCGAGTGCCTCGACCGGGTAGCGCTGCTGCGACAGGTAGAAGACGACCAGCCAGAGCACCCCGACGCCGAACAGCGTGAGCATCAGCGGCGCCAGCCACACCGGGCTGGGGCCCCTCTTGCGCGGACCGGTCGAGGTGGGCGGCGGGCTGTACGCCTTCTTCCGCTTCTTGGACTCGGGCACCGCGCGCTCCGCTCATCGTGGGTCGGCCGTCATGGCACAGGATCCGCGCCTGACCGTTAGCCTAGTAGGGGGAGCGCACCGGCGGTCCTTCGCGAGAGGAGCGGCGTTGCGCGTGGCACGGCCGTGGACGCTCCTGGTGCCGCTGACCGCGCTCGGAGCAGGCCTGCTGTTCGCGACCAGCGCCTCGACCGCGCAGGGCACCGACCTGCGGGCCGACCGGCGGCTGCAGCTGACCGAGCTGATCGCCCGCGAGCGCGACGCGGTCGAGCGGCAGCAGCAGGCGGCCACCGAGCTCCGCCGGACCGTCGACGTTGTCGCGACGCGCGTGGCCGCGCAGGACTCGCGGGTGCAGCAGGCCGCAGCGTCGGCCGATCTCGAGCTGGCGGCAGGTCTCGTCCCGGTCACCGGGGATGCCGTGACGGTCGCGATCGACGACGCGCCGCGCCGTCCGGGCCGCCCGCCGCTGTCGAGCGACCCGAACGACCTGGTGGTGCACCAGCAGGACGTGCAGGCCGTCGTGAACGCGCTGTGGTCGGGCGGGGCGGAGGCCATGACGCTGATGGGCCAGCGGATCGTGTCGACCAGTGCGGTGCGGTGCGTCGGCAACACCGTGATCCTGCACGGCCGGGTCTACAGCCCCCCCTTCGTCGTCACCGCGATCGGCGACCCCGGCGCGCTGCGCGACGCGCTCGACGACGACAGCGGCGTTGCCTACTTCCGCACCTTCGTCGACCGCTTCGGGCTGGGCTATGACGAGCGGACCGAGAGCGGCACGAGCCTGCCGGCGTACGACGGACCGCTCGAGCTGCCCCACGTCGCGCCGGAGCCGCAGCCGTGAGCCGTGGTGCCGAGCTGGTCCGGACCGGCTTGCGCGGAGTCGGCCAGACGCTGATCACGCTGGGCGTCATCGTGCTGCTCTTCGTCGTCTACGAGCTCCAGGTCACCGGCGTCGTGGCGGCCCGGGCGCAGGACCGGCTCGGGGACGAGCTGGCGCGGTCCTGGTCCGAGGTGCCGCGCCAGCCGGTCCCGCCCCCCGCCGAGGGCGGCCCGGTGACGCTGCCGGTGGAGACCCCTGACCTCGGCGGCGCGTTCGCCCGGTTGCACGTCCCGGCGCTGGAGGGCTACGAGCCCAAGAGCGTCGTCGAGGGCGTCTCGGTCGAGGACCTCAAGCAGGGGGGTCCCGGCCACATCCCCGGGACCGCGCTGCCCGGTGAGGTCGGCAACGTCGTGCTGTCGGGGCACCGGACGACCTACGGTGCCCCGTTCAACCGCTGGGACGAGTTGGCGCCGGGAGACCTCGTCGTCCTCGAGACGCGGGACGGCTGGTTCACCTACCGGATCACCGGCTCCCAGGTTGTGCTGCCGAACGCCGTCGAGGTCACCTTCCCCGTGCCGGGGGACCACGATGCGACGCCGACACGCGCACTCCTGACCATGACCACGTGCAACCCGGAGTACTCCGCGCGCGAACGGCTCATCGTCTCCGCAGAGCTGACCGAGGCGGTCGACAAGGCGGCCGGTCTGCCTGCAGCACTGCAGACGGGTGGCTGAGGTGTACACGTGGATCTGGCGCACGCTGCCCGGTGGACTGCCGGGCAAGCTGCTGGGCTGCCTGCTGCTGCTCACCGCGGCGGTCGCCGTGCTGTTCCTCGTGGTGTTCCCAGCCGTCGAGCCGCTCCTGCCGTACTCGGACGTCACGGTCGAGGCCGACGCCTTGAGCGGAGCTGCCGGGCAGGTCCCCGGCGGCTGACCCGCACCGATCGTGAGACGATCCCGCCTGCGCACCTGCTCCCGCGGCGCGACTGCTCCCCCTGGAGGACCCCGCCGTGCCCGGCTCCGAGCCGACGCCACCGACCCCGTCATCGCCGTACGACGCGCGGCCGTGGCTTGCTCACTACCCGGTCGGGGTGCCCACGGACTACGCCTTCCCGCTCGTCCCGCTGACGCGCCTGCTGGACGACGCCGCGTCCTCGTTCCCGACGCGGACGGCCCTGGCCTTCTTCGGCGCCACCACGTCCTACCGCGAGCTCAAGGAGGCGGTCGACCGCTTCGCCGGCGCGCTGCGAGGGCTCGGCGTCGGCCGGGGCGACCGGGTGGCCGTGGTTCTGCCCAACTGCCCGCAGAACGTCATCACGGTCTTCGCCACCCTGCGCCTGGGCGCGGTCGTCGTGCAGCACGACCCGCTGTCCACCGAGGCCGAGCTGCGCCGGCAGCTCGCGGACTGCGGCGCCGAGGTCGTGGTCTGCCTGGACCGGGGCTACGCCGTGGTCGCCTCGGTGCGGGCCGACACCGCGGTGCAGCACGTCGTCGTCGCGTCGTTCACGGAGTTCCTGCCGACCGCAGCACGCTTCACCCGCCGGCTGCCGGTGGGACGGGCCAAGCGCGCCCGGGATGTCCTGAGCACCCCGATCCCGCGCGGCGCGCCGGTGGAGCGCTTTCTTCCGCTGCTCAAGGACGCCCCGCCGGCGCGCCAGGTCGAGGTCGACCCCGAGACCGATCTCGCGCTGCTGCAGTACACCGGCGGGACGACGGGCGTGACCCGCGGCGCGATGCTGACCCACCACAACCTGGTGAGCGACGCGTACATGAACCGGCTGTGGGACACCGGGGCGGCGGCCGGCCGGGAGGTCACGCTCGGTGTTCTCCCGCTGTCGCACCTGTACGGCCTGACGGTGTGCCTGAACGCCACCGTGCTGCTCGGCGGGACGCTGGTGCTGCTGCCGAGCTTCGACGTCGATCAGGTCCTCGCCGCGGTCGAGCGGTGGCGGCCGACGATGTTCCCGGGGGTCCCGCCGATCTACCAGGCGCTGCTCGACTGCCCTCGGATCACCGACCACGACCTGAGCTCGATCCGGGTCTGCGTGTCCGGGGCGATGCGCCTGCCGACGGAGCTGCAGCAGCGCTTCGAGGAGGTGACCGGCGGCCGCCTGGTCGAGGGCTACGGGCTGACCGAGACCTCCCCGTCGACGCACTGCAACCCGATCACGGGGGAGCGACGGGTGGGGTCGATCGGACTCCCGCTGCCCGGCACGCACTGCCGGGTCCTGGATCCGGAGGACCCCTCGCGCGAGGTCCCGCCCGGCCGGGCGGGGGAGCTGGCCGTGAAGGGCCCGCAGGTCTTCCTGGGCTACTGGAAGGACGCCGTGGAACCGCTCACCGACGACGACTGGTTCCTCACCGGTGACATCGTCGTCATGGACGAGGACGGCTTCTTCACCGTCGTCGACCGCAAGAAGGAGCTCGTCGTCGTCGGTGGGCTCAACGTCTATCCCTCCGAGGTCGAGCAGGTGCTGCGGACCCTGCCGGGGGTTGCTGACGCCGCTGTCGTGGGCGTCGAGGACGAGCGCCACGTCGAGACCGTGACCGCGTTCGTGGTGGCTGCTGCGGGCAGCGACCTGACCGAGCAGGACGTCGTCGCGCACTGCCGCTCCGAGCTCTCGTCGTACAAGGTCCCCCGAGCCGTCCGCTTCAGCGCCGAGCTGCCAAGGAGCGCCGTCGGCAAGGTCCAGCGCCGGGTCCTGGGCGAGCAGGAGCAGGCCGAAAAGGCCGCCCGGAAGCATGCGGCGTCAGCATGACGTTCTCCCTCACGTGACCCGTATCCTCGTCGTGGACAACTACGACAGCTTCGTGTTCAACCTGGTGCAGTACCTCGGGCAGCTCGGCGCGGACACGGTCGTGCGGCGCAACGACGAGGTGGGCGCGCAGGAGGCCGGCGACTACGACGGGGTGCTGCTGTCCCCCGGGCCGGGGACGCCGCAGGACGCCGGGGTCAGCGTCGAGATGGTCGGCTCGTGCGAGCAGCTGGGGGTGCCCTTGCTGGGGGTGTGCTTGGGCCACCAGGCCATCGCGGTGGCGCACGGCGCGCGCGTGAGCCGGGCCCCTGAGCTGCTGCACGGCAAGACCAGCGAGGTGGAGCACGAGGGCGCGGGCGTCCTGCACGGCCTGCCTTCGCCCTTCACCGCCACCAGGTACCACTCGCTCGCGGTCGAGCCGAACACGATCCCGGCCGAGCTCGCGGTCACCGGCCGCACCGCTGGCGGCGTTGTGATGGCGCTTCGCCACCGGGACAAGCCGGTCGAAGGCGTGCAGTTCCACCCGGAGTCGGTGCTGACCCAGGGCGGGCACCTGCTCCTGGGGTCCTGGTTGCGCCAGTGCGGCGACGAGCGGGCCTCCGCCCTGGCGCCGGCGCTGTCGGACCGGGTCGAGGCGACCCGCCTGGCCGCCTTCGGCTGAGCGGTCCTACGCGCTCGGTTCGGGCGCCGGCGACGGCGCAGGCGGCGCTGGGGGTGCGGGCGACTGGTCGACCGGTGGGGGCGGGCTGGGGGAGGGCGACGGCTCCGGACTCGGAGACGGCGATGGCGACGGCGACGGCGAGGGCTCCGGCTCGGGCGGTGGCGGGGGCACCGACACCACGACGATGACCGCGGTTCCGCGGCCCGCCAGCTGGTTGACGGGCTCCTGGTCGAGGACGAGGCCCGGAGCGTCCCGGGACACGCGGGACTCGATGCCCACCGAGAACCCGGCCTGCTGCAGCGCGCTGACGGCGTCCTCGCGGGACTGCCCGCGCAGGTCCGGAACCTGGACCTGCCCCGAGGCGACGGTCAGCGTCACGGCGCTGCCCGCGGACAGCAGGGTGCCCGGAGGCGGGCTGATCGCGAGCACGGTCCCCTCCGGCACGTTGCCGTCGCGGCTGACCTCGCCCTCGACCTCGAGCTTGCGCTCGGCCAGCAGCACGCCGGCCTCCTCGCGGGACTGCCCGATGACCTCGGTCGGCACGAGCGTCATCTCGACGCCCTTGGACACGACCAGGTCGACCGAACCGCCGTTCGGGACGAGGATGTCGGGGTCCGGGCTCTGCCGAAGGACGGTGCCGAAGGCCGGGGACCCCGGGTCGTCGGGCACGAACTCCTCGTCGATCCGGCCGGGACGCAGACCTTGCTCGGCGAGCACGGTGACCGCCTGCCGCTGGTCGAGTCCGACCACCGTGGGGGCCGGCACCAGCGCCGCCTCCCCCCCGACCAGGCTGCGGACCAGCAGGGCCACGCCGACGACGAGCCCGACAAGGAGCAGGGCGAACAGCGCATACGCCAACCCACGCCCGCGCCGCGACTCCGCGTTCCGCAGCGTCACCGACGCCGGCGCGAGGGGGGCCAGCGGCTCGAGAATCGGGGTGGCGAGCACAGGGTTGCCGGCTCGCGCGCGCAGCAGGTCGGCCCGCATCTCCGGGGCGCTCTGGTAGCGGTTCGCCGCGTTCTTGGCCATGGCCTTGAGCACGACCGCGTCGAGCGCCGGGGGGAGCGAGTCGTCGTGGGTCGACGGAGGAGCCGGGTCCTCTCGGACGTGCTGGTAGGCCACGGCCACCGCGCTGTCCCCGGTGAACGGCGGACCGCCGGTCAGCAGCTCGTACAGCAGGCAGCCCGTGGAGTAGAGGTCCGAGCGCGTGTCGACGTGCTCACCCCGGGCCTGCTCAGGCGACAGGTAGGCGGCCGTCCCGATGACGGCGGCCGTCTGGGTCATCGCCGTGGCCGCGTCAGACGCGGCTCGGGCGATCCCGAAGTCCATGACCTTGACCGAGCCGTCCCGGGTGAGCATGACGTTGGCCGGCTTGATGTCGCGGTGCACGATCCCTGCCTGGTGCGCGACGTCCAACGCGCTGCAGATGTCGGCGACCACCTCGAGGGCGCGCTGGGGCATCAGCCGCCCCTCCTCGAACATGACCTGCCGCAGCGTCCGGCCCTCGACGTGCTCCATGACGATGTACGGCACACCGGCGGAGTCCTCGCCGGTGTCGTAGACCGAGACGATCGTGGGGGCGTTGAGCGAGGCGGCGGCCTGCGCCTCGCGCCGGAAGCGCTGCAGGAACGACGCCTCCCGGGCCAGGTCCGCGCGCAGCACCTTGACGGCGACGTCGCGACCGAGGCGGATGTCCACCCCGCGGTAGACCGTCGCCATCCCACCGGCCCCGATGACCTCCCCGACCTCGTAGCGGTCGCCGAGCAGCTCCGCCGTGCTCATCGGTCGTCCTCGATGCCCGTGTCCGGCGTGGGGCGTTCCGAACCACTGTCCGAGTCCCTGTCCGAGCTCCCGCCGGCCGGGACGGTCGGGACCCCGACGGCATCGTCCAGCAGGGCCGCCCGGATACCGAACACGAGTACGAGGAGTAGGAGAACCACGGAGATTCCGCTGACCACACGGCGTTGGTCGGTCGAGGTCGCACCCGGTCGGGGACGGTTCTTCAGTGGAACCAGAACAGACGTTCCACTCTGACTCTCCTCGACGAGGTCTCCTTTCCCCGAGCCTGTTTGAGGAATACCAACCCTCGGCGCGACGACCGCCCCGTCCGCCGGCGTCACTGAGGTGAGCACTCCCCGCAGGGCGCTTGCCTCGTCTGCGAGCGCGGCAGCGCAGGAGTGACGGGCGGCGGGGTCCTTGGCGAGCAGACGTGTCACGAGGCTGGACACGGGGGCGGGGACGCTGTCCGGCAACTGGGAAGGAGCGTCCTGCAGGTGAGCGCGAACGACGGCGAGCTGGTCCGGACCGGGGAAGGGACGGGCGCCGCACAGGCACTCGAAGGCCACGACACCCAGGGCGTAGAGGTCGCTGGCAGGACCGGTCTGCCGACCTCCGGCTTGCTCGGGCGACGGGTAGTAGGCGTTGCCACCGACCTCGCCGGTGCGGGTCAGCGCCGCCGCGTCGGACCCCGCGGCGATCCCGAAGCCGGTCACCTTGACGACCCCGTCGGGACTGACCATGAGGTTGCCGGGCCTGACGTCCCGGTGCACGACCGACCCCGCGTGCGCGACCGCGAGGGCACGGGCGGTCTGCTCCACCAGGTCCAGGACCCGGTCCGGCGGGAGCCGCTGCTCGCGCTGCAGGACGGTCGACAGCGCCTCGCCCTCGACGAGCTCCATGACCAGCCAGGCGCCCTCCGGCAGCTCGCCGAAGTCGTAGACCGAGGCGATGCCCGGGTGCGACAGCGCGCAGGCGTGGCGGGCCTCGGCCCGGAAGTGTGCGCGCAGGTCCGGGTCGGTGACGTACTCCGGCCGGAGGGTCTTCACGGCGACGGCGCGCTTCAGCACGGTGTCGGTCGCGCGCCACACCTCACCCGTCCCGCCCACGGCGAGGCGCTCGTCGAGGCGCTCGTCGAGGCGGTAGCGGTCCGCGAGCAGGGCGTCGACCCCTGCCGCGCTCATCGGCGCAGCACCGCCCGCATCACGTCTCGCGCGATCGGTGCGGAGAGCCGGCCGCCGGTCGCTTCGGAACCGGCATCGCCGCCGTCCTCGATGACGACGGCCACCGCGACCTCGGGGTCGTCGCCGGGGGCGAAGCCGATGAACCAGGCGTGCGGTGGACGTCCCTCGGCGTGCTGGGCCGTGCCCGTCTTGCCGGCGACGTCGATCCCCTCGATCTGGGCCCGCGTCGCGCTGCCGTCGCTGACGACCAGCTGCATCATCCGGGTCAGCTCGTTCGCGACGTCCGCGCTGACCGCCCGGCGGTAGACCTCGGGCTCGGCCCGGTCGAGCAGGGACAGGTCGGGAGCCTGCACCTCCCGAGTCAGGTAGGGCTTCATGACGACACCGTCGTTGGCGATGCCGGCGGCGACCATCGCCATCTGCAGGGGAGTCACGCGAACGTCGAACTGGCCGATCGCCGACTGCGCCAAGGAGGGTGGGGCCAGGTCGGACGGGAACACGCTCGGGGCGACGCTGGTCGGAACCGCCAGGCTGTCGTCGTTGAAGCCGAACGCCTCGGCCTGCTCGCGCAGCGCCTCCTCACCGAGCTCGAGGCCGAGGGCGGCGAAGGCGGTGTTGCACGAGATCCGCAGGCTGTCCGCCAGCGTCGAGGTGTCCCCGGTGCAGGAGCTGCCGCCGAAGTTACGCAGGTTGCGGTCGGTCTGCGGGAGGTCCAGCTCGCGTGGCGAGGGGATCTGCTCGTCCGGCGTCACCTCGCCCGACTTGAGCGCGGCCGCGGCCGTGATCACCTTGAACGTCGACCCGGGTGGGTAGGTGCGGGCGATCGCGCGATTGAGCAGCGGGTCGTCGCTCGCGCCGTTGAGCTGCTCGTAGTAGCTCCGGATCTCGGGGGCGTCGAAGGACGACAGCCGGGTGGGGTCGTACGACGGGGTGCTGACCATCGCGAGGACCGCGCCGGTGCGGGGGTCGAGCGCCACCACGGACCCGCGCAGCCCGCGGTCGGTGAGGGCGTCGTACGCGGCCTCCTGCGCCGCCGGGTCGAGCGTCAGGACGATGGAACCGCCCTCGGGCTCGCGACCCGTGATGGTGTCGGACAGCCGGCTGACGAAGAACCGGTCGTCCGCGCCGGACAGCACCCGGTCCTGCGCCGCCTCGATGCCGGTGCGGCCGAAGATGAAGGAGTAGTAGCCGGTGACGTGCGCGAACGCCGGGCCACCGGGGTAGGTCCTCAGGTAGGTCAGCGGACCCTCGGTGGCGGTGGACTGGGCGATGGCCGTGCGCCCGAGCTCGTCGTCGACGACCGCGATCGGACCGCGCTGCTGCTCGTAGGTGCGCAGCAGGACCCGGCTGTTTCGTGGGTCGTCGCGGTAGTCGCCGGCCTTGACCACCTGGACGTAGTTGACGTTGACGAGCAGCAGGCCGAACAGCAGCAGGCAGGCCATCGCCACCTTGCGCAGCGGACGGTTCACGAGGTCGCCCCCGTCGAGCTGCTCGGCCGCCGGACCACCTGCGTCTCCGCCGACTCCAGCGCCTGCCGGGCCACGTCGGGGGTGACTGGAGACGGCGCGGGGCGCCGGGCGGCGTCGCTGATGCGGAGGAGGACGGCCACGAGGATCCAGTTGGAGACGATGCTCGAACCACCGTACGACAACCAGGGGAGTGTCACGCCGGTGAGCGGGATGAGGCCGGTGACCCCGCCGACGATGACGAAGACCTGGAGAGCGAGGGAGAACGACAGTCCGGCGGCGAGCAGCTTGCCGAACGAGTCCCGACACGACATGGCGGCCCGGAGACCGCGCTCGACGATCAGTCCGAACAGCAGCAGCACGGCCATGACGCCGACGAGCCCGAGCTCCTCGCCGATCGAGGCCATGATGAAGTCGGTGCTGGCGAACGGCACCGTGCTGGGGCGGCCCTCACCCAGACCCGTCCCGGTGAGGCCGCCGGTACCGAAGCCGAACAGCGACTGCACGAGCTGGAACCCGGCGTCCTCGGGGTCCGCGAACGGGTCGAGCCAGGTGTCGACGCGGCGCTGCACGTGGGCGAAGAAGAAGTACGCCGTGAACGCCCCGCCCACGAACAGGCCGACACCGATGACCACCCAGCTGGTCCGCTCGGTGGCGATGTAGAGCATGACCACGAAGATCATGAAGAACAGCAGCGAGCTGCCCAGGTCCTTGCCGCGGATGAGCACCGCGAGGCTGGCGGCCCAGGCGACGAGCACGGGTCCGAGGTCCCGCCCGCGCGGCAGGTCCAGGCCCAGCACGCGCCGGCTGGCCAGCGAGAGCACGTCGCGCTTGGACACCAGGTAGCCGGCGAAGAACAGGATGAGCAGCAGCTTGGCGATCTCGCTCGGCTGGACCGTCATCGGTCCGATCCGGATCCACAGCCGCGCACCGTTGATGGTGCGACCGAGGACGGGGAGCGCCGGGAGCAGGAGCAAGACCAGGCCGACCGCCGCGGCGGTGTAGGTGTAGCGCTGGAGGATCGTGTGGTCCCGCACGACGAGCAGGAAGACCGCAAAGGCCAGGACACCCACCGCGGTCCAGACCAGCTGGCGCGGAGCCTCACCGGCAGGCACGGATCGCCCGAGCTCGGCGGCGCGCTCGGCCGCCGAGAAGTCGAGCCGCCGGATGATGACCAGGCCGAGGCCGTTGAGCAGCGCCACGCACGGCAGGATCAGCGGGTCGGCGTACGGCGCGACGATGCGGATGACGCCGTGGGCCAGCAGGAACAGCGTGCCGAGACCGGCGCCGTAGCCGAGGGTCCCGGACGGGACCTGCCCGTCGACGGCCAGCCCGACAGCGGCGTAGGCCAGGACGGCGATGAGCACGGCGAAGACGGTGAGGAGCAGCTCGGTGCCGCGCCGGGGGGGCGCGTACGAGGGGGTGACGTTGGGGGCGCTCACGACGTTCCCGGCGGGCAGGCGGTCCCGGCGCCGGCAGAGGGACTGGCCGACGGTGCGGTGGTGAGCGTCGGCGTGGTCGGCGATGGGCCGGGGGGAGTGGTGCGCGTCGGGGTCGGGCTGCTGTCCCGCACGCAGTCCTCCGGGAAGGCCGCCCCGAGCTGGCTCACGATGCGGACGGCGTCGGAGAGGTCCTCGGCCACGATGCCGCGCTCGACCCTGGCGAGCGCCAACTGGTCCAGCCGGTCCATGTCGAGCCCGCTGTGGACCTCGACGCTGGACAGCGCGAGACCGCCGATAGAGCCCGTGACACCTCGGAAGATGGCGATCTGCTCGGCGTCGACGCCGACGTAGAACTGGGAGCGGACGTAAGCGTAGGCCGAGCCGGCCCCGGCGGCGAGCAGCGCGAGGACGAGGGTCGTGACGACCACGGTGCGCCGGTGGTTGCGCCGGCTGGCGGGCACCGGCTCGGGGGGAGGTGGCGGCGGGGTGTCGCGCCCCTCGGCGGTCCGGGCGCGCGCGGCAGAGGACTCGCCGGTCCCTTCGGGCTCGCTGCCCACCGAGCCGGCAGCGGCTCCGGCGATGACGGGCGCCTGGGCCCGCTGGCCGTTGCCCTCGACGACGTCCGCGACGATGACCGTGATGTTGTCGGGACCGCCACCGCGCAGGGCCAGGTCGACCAGCCGGTCGCAGGACTCCTGCGCGTCGGGAATCGACAGCGCCTCCTGCAGCGTCGAGGGCCGCCCGACCGGTCCGGTCAGCCCGTCGGTGCACAGCAGGTAGCGGTCCCCGACGCGCGCCTCCCTGACCGACAGGTCGAGCTCGATGTCACCGCGACCAACGAGGGCGCGGGTGATCAGCGAGCGCTGCGGATGGCTGCCCGCCTCCTCCTCGCTGATGCGGCCCTCGTCGACGAGCTTCTGCACGAGCGTGTGGTCGTGGGTGATCTGGGTGAGCGTGCCGTCGCGCAGCAGGTAGGCGCGCGAGTCGCCGATGTGCAGCACCCCCAGGCGGGCTCCGGCGAACAGGAACGCCGTGAGAGTTGTCCCCATCCCCTCCAGACCCGGGTCCCCGGCGACCATCTCGCGCAGGCGCTCGTTGGCCGCCAGGGCGCTCTCGCGCAGCGCATCGAGCAGGTCACCGCCCGGGGCGTCCTCGTCGAGCGGGGCGACCGCCGCGATGGTGACGGCGGAGGCGACCTCACCGCCGGCATGACCGCCCATGCCGTCGGCGACGGCGAGGACCCTCGGGCCGGCGTAGACCGAGTCCTCGTTGCCCTCGCGCAGCAGCCCGGTGTGCGAGCGCCCGGCGAAGTGGAGGGCGAGGGTCACCTGACCCCACCCCGGTCAGCAGGGCTCATCGACGCAGCTCGAGGACGGTCTTGCCGATCCGGATCGGCTGCCCGAGCGGGACCGGCGTGGGCCGGACGACCTTGTCGCCGGACAGGTAGGTGCCGTTGGTGGAGCCGAGGTCCTCCACCTGCCACCCGCCGTCGACCGGGACCAGTCGCGCGTGCCGGCTGCTCGCGTAGTCGTCGGTCAGCACCAGCGTTGAGTCGTCAGCCCGGCCCAGCGTGACAACGGAGTCCGTCAGGCTCACCGTCGTGCCGGCCAGGGCCCCTTCGGTCACGACCAGCCGGCGTGCCTGGTGGCGTCCGCCCTGTCGCGCCGGCTTGGCCGGCGCCGCAGTCCTGGACGCGGCGGCGACCGGGGCCGGCACGCGCGCGACCCTGGTGCCGAACAGGTCGGCCCGCACCGTGCGGAAGGCCAGCACCACGAACAGCCACAGCAGCGCGAGCAGGCCGTACTTCACGACCGCGACGACCAGGGCGCTGCCCATCAGGCCTCCGACCGGAAGACCAGGGCCGTCGCGCCGATGTCGAGGCGGTCGCCATCGACGAGCTCGCTCTCGGCGACGCGGCGCCCGTTGACGACCGTGCCGTTGGTGGAGCCGAGGTCCACGACGGTGACGCTGTCCCCGGACACCCGGAGCTCGGCGTGGGCGCGAGAGACCCCGGTGTCGGCCAGGCGCAGGTCGGCGTCGACGCCCCGCCCCACCCGGGTGACCGGTCGGGTCAGCGGCACGACTCGTTCAGGTGAGCCGCTCACGCCGGCGAGCACCAGGCGGGGGCGGGAGGGGGTCGTGGCGGGGAGGGGGGAGACCTGCGGGCCGGCGGGAACCGCGGCGAGGTCGGGGGCCGGCTCGGCCAGGACGGAGCTGCGGACCCGGAAGACCCCTGTCCCGAGGTCGTCCTGCTGGGTGAAGCGCACCTGCACCTCGCCGACGAAGGACCAGCCCTGCTCCTTCGCGTGCTCGGCGACCATGCTGGCGAGCTCGCGGCGCAGCTGCTCGTCCCACTCGCGGAAGCGCTCGAGGTCGCTGGCGCCGACCTCGACGACGAACACGTTCGGTACGAGCACCCGGCCCTGGCCGACGATCTGCTTCCTGTCGGCGGCCTCACGCTGAAGGGCGGCGGCCACCTCGACCGGCTGGACCACTCCACCGAACACGCGGGCGAAGGCACCCTCGACGAGGCCTTCGAGCCGACGCTCGAAGCGCTGGAGCACTCCCACGTCGGTTCCCCTTCCCTGTCGACCCCGATCGTATCCGCGCTCCGCAGCGGCCCGGTTCACGAGGCCCGCTGGTGCTAGCCTGCGGATCGCACTCGCGCGAGTGGCGGAATGGCAGACGCGCACGGTTCAGGTCCGTGTGTCCGAAAGGACGTGGGGGTTCAACTCCCCCCTCGCGCACAACAGCACAGCACAGCTGGCACCGGTGGCCGCACCCTTGTGGGTGCGGCCTCCGTCGTCCACGAGGTCCGGGCGCGGCTGGCGGGGTAGCGGCAGGGCATGCGCACTCTGACCTCGTCCGCCCTGTCCACGGCCCTCGCGGCCCTGCCCGACGTCGGCCCCGGTGGCCCGCGGGTGGTCGTCGCCGGCAACCACGCCGTGCCGTGGGAGGTGCTGCGGCTGCTGGACACCACGGTCCCGGCGTACCGGATCTTCATGATCAACGCGCCCCGCGGCGTGCCGGACCGCGAGGGGGTGGTGTTCGAGACGCCGTTCGTCGGCGCGGGGATGCGCGACAGCCCGCGCCTGGAGTACGTGCCGGCGCGGCTGTCGCTGGTCCCGACGCTGTTCTCGACGACCCGGGTGCCGGACGTCGTCGTCCTGCACGTGTCGGCGCCGCGGGACGGCACGGTGAGCATGGGCGTCGAGGTGAACATGCTGCCGGCCGCGGTCGAGGCGGTGCGCCAGCGCGGCGGGCTGGTCGTCGCGCAGGTCAACCGGCAGATGCCCTACACCTATGGCGACGGCGTGCTCGCGCTGGAGGAGGTCGATCTCGCGCTCGAGGTCGACGTGCCGCTGGTCTCGCCGACGGTGCGGGCGCCCGACGACACGGCCAGCGCCATCGGCGAGCGGGTGGCGCACCTCGTGGCCGACGGCGCGACACTGCAGCTCGGGATCGGCGGGGTCCCGGACGCGACGCTGTCGGCGCTGACCGGCCGGCGTGACCTGCGGGTGTGGACCGAGATGGTCAGCGACGGACTGCTCGCGCTCGCCCGGGCCGGCGCGCTGGAGCAGGCTGCGACGCTGACGACGTCGTTCCTGTTCGGGTCGCAGGACCTCTACGACTGGGTCGACGGCAACGCGGCCGTGCGGGTGGTCCGGACCGAGACGACCAACGACCCAGGGCTGATCGCCAAGCAGCGCCGGATGACCAGCATCAACACCGCGCTGCAGGTCGACCTGTTCGCGCAGGCCAACGCCTCCCGGCGGCCCGACCGGCCAGGCGCGGTCTACAGCGGCTTCGGCGGTCAGACCGACTTCATCGTCGGGGCGCTGCACTCGGTCGAGGGCCGGGCGGTCATCGCGCTGCCGTCGGTGCACCCGCGCGCGCAGGTGTCGACGGTCGTCCCGCTGCTCGAGGCGCCCGCCACCTCCTTCCAGCACTCGCACATCGTCAGCGAGCAGGGCACGGCGCGGGTCTGGGGCTGCGACCAGGCCGCGCAAGCCCGGCAGCTGGTGCACGAGGTGGCCCACCCGTCGGTGCGCGACGAACTGGTCGAGGCGGCCGGCCGGCTGGCCCTGCCGCTGCGCTGACCGGTCCGGTCCGGTCCGGGGCGGCGCGGGCCGGCTGCTCATCGGCATCGATCGTCCCGACAAGCGCAACGCCTGGCACCTCGACGTCACCAAGGGCGTCGGCGCCGCCGACGACCGGCCCGCGACGGTTCGCGGACCGCGGCAGCTCGCCCGGTCACCGGTCGAGCAGCTCCCAGTGCCACGGCTCGGGCCGGGAGCCGCCGCGCTGGGCCCAGCTCGGCTGGTGCCAGCCGTGAGCGCCGGCGTGGGTCACCAGCCACTCGTGGGTCCTGGTCCCGAACGACTCGGCGCCGCAGGCCAGGTCGACCGCCACCCCCCAGCCGTGCTCGCTGGTGCCGGGACGGGCCGCCAGGCGGGGCTTCTGGCGGGCGAGCGTGCGTTGGACCTGCAGTGATCGATAGGAGTCGGTCAGGCACAGCTGAATGCCGTACGCCGCGGTGAAGGCCCGGGCGAGCCGGACGAACGCGCGGGCCGCGTCGGCCCGGAGCGCGTGACCTGCCCGGCCGGGCAGCGTGCACAGGGCGCGCGACGGGATCTGCCCGTTGGCGTACGGGCTGGTGGCCGCCGCCCCCACCGTGCAGCCGGGCAGGACGTCGACCGGCGGCGGGGGCGGGGGCGGGGGCGGCAGGGGAGGTGGCGGAGGTGGAGGCGGCGGCGGTGCGGGGCTCGGGACGACCACGGTCGGGACCGGGGCGCCGGCCGCCGGGGCGGTCATGGTCCGGTTGCGGGTGACACGGGGCTCGTCGAGACGCGGGAGCACCGGTGCGGCGGCCGTGGTGACCACCTGGACCGGGGCAGTCGCGGCAACGCCCGGCGAGGGGACAGCTGCCACCAGGGCGAGTGCGCCGGCGGTGATCCCGAGCAGCACCGCACGCACCGGTTGGCCGGACGACGGCGGTGCGGCATGGCGACCACGCGGACGGCGGGCAGCGGCGGGCACAGGGCACGTCCTCGTGGCGAAACCGGCATCGGGTCAGGGAGCCGCCGACTCGAGACCCGGGGCGCGACGATCATCGTACGGTTCCGGTGATCACCCGGCCCGTTGTCCACAGCCCTCACGACCGCGCACCCGGGGACGGTCAGACGACGACGCCGGGACTGCCGCCGGTGATCGCGACGGGCAGTCCCGCGGCCGCCCAGGCGAGCATCCCCCCGGTGGTGTTCCTGACGTCGTAGCCCGCACCGGCGAGCGCCTCGGCGGCCGCACCGGACCGGCCGCCCACCCGGCAGACCGCCACGACCGGCCGGTCTGTCGGGAGGGAGTCCTGGCGCAGCTCGCCGAGCGGGACGTGGACGGCGTCCGGTGCGTGCCCGGCGTCCCACTCGTGCTGCTCCCGGACGTCGACGAGCAGGACCTCGCCGGCCGCAGCGGCGCGGTGCGCCTCGGTGACGCTGATGTCGGGTCCCTGCTCCACAGGTTGCTCCTGTCGATGTCCGGCGGGTGGTGCCCCGCAGCCTGCCTCCTGCGCGCGGGACGTGGCGAGCCGGTCTCTGAGCAGACCTCACACGGCCCGGGCCGGTGAGGGACACTGGGCCGGGGACACGGCAGGCCCGGCGGTCGTTCCTTGTGGCTGCGCCCCTCCTCGAACCCGGGCAGGAGGACCCCCGTGCGCCGCGACCGGACCCCGCGCCGCGGCCGCCTGGAGCTGGTCGGCCGGGTGGTGGCGGGGGTGGCCCTGCTGGCCTCCGGTGGCATCCACCTGGACCTGGCCGCCACCTACGACGGGATCGGCGACGGCCTCACGGTCGGGGACCTGTTCCGGCTGCAGGGCGCCGTGGCCATCGTCCTCGGACTCGCGGTCGTCGTCCTCCGCCAACCCCCGGTGCTCCTCGTGGCCACGCTGGTGGGTCTGGGTTCGGCGCTGGCGACGACGCTGTCGGTCTACGTCCGCATACCGCCCCTCGGGCCGTTCCCAGAGATCTACGAGCCGGTCTGGTACGACGAGAAGCTGCTCGCCGCCGTCACGGCCGCCGTGGCGGCGGTTCTGGGGGCCGCGCTGCTCGCCGCCGGCCGCGCGGAGCGGGTGACCTAGCGTTGGGTTCCATGTCCGGGATGCCCGCTCCGCGCACGACCGCTGCCACGTCCGCGGGCGTCCAGACGGCCGTCGCGGTGGGCGCCCACGTGGTCGCGGCCGATTGCCTTCCCGGCGCCGGAGCGCTGCTCGCACTCCCGGTCGCCTTCGTCGGCGTCCTTTTGCTCAGCCGCCTCCTGGCCGACCGGCCGACCCTGGCCCTGGCCGCCGGACAGCTCACGGTGCACACCGCTCTGGCCGCGTCAGCGGTCTGCGCCGGGCACGTCGGCAGCCACACCGCCGGCGCTGAGGCGGGGCCCATGGCCTACGCCCACGTCGGTGCCGTGGTCCTGTGCCGGGTGCTGGTCGTGCGCGCGGTCGTGCTCGTCGACCGTGCGATCGCCGAGGCGACGCGCCTGGTCGCTCGCCTGGTGCGTCCCCTCGAGCCGGTCGCGGTCCCCCTGCTCCCGGCCCGGCGCGCCGTCGGCAGCCCCTCCCCCCTGACCGGCCGGCTGCGGTGGGGCACGGCCCCGGTGCGGACCCCCGAGGGCAGCCCTCCCGCTCTCCGGCTGAGCGCTGGTCAGGACGGCGGGGTCGTCCTCCCCCGTACGCCCTATCGTCAGGAGCTCAGCCGTGCCTGCCCGTCCCGCCCTCGCCCTGCTCGTCCTCGGCGCCGTCCTGCTCACCGGCTGCGCCGCGGGCTCCGACGACCCCGTCGCCCCCGACACCCCCGCGTCCACACCGTCCGCCGGCGCCCCGTCAACGGCCCCCACTGCGCCGGCTCCCTCGTCGGCCCCCGTCCCGGCCGTGCCCGAGGTCCGTGTCATCACGGCCTCCTATGTCGGGGGTGAGGTGGTGACCGACGGCGTGCGCGTCGAGTCCGAGCTCGGCGAAGAGGTCGTCCTGCGCATCAGCAGCGACGTCGCCGAGGAGATCCACGTCCATGGCTACGACGTCTATGCCGACATCCCGGCCGGGGGCTCGGTCGACATCCCGCTGACCCTGACGCTCCCGGGTTCCTACGAGGTGGAGCTGCACGGTGCGGGCCGCCCGCTGTTCCAGCTGAGGACCTCGTGATCTTCCTCGCCCACGGGGTCGGGAGCCGAGCCGACCTGCCCGTCCCGCTCGCCCTCGCCCTCTACGCCGCGGGCGCCGCGGTCGTCGTCAGCTTCCTGGCCCTGGTGCTGCTCTGGCGCACCCCGCGCCTGCGCGGGGACGCCGCCGGGTGGCCGCTGCCCACCGCCGTCCAGACCGTGGTGGACGCCCCGGTCGTCCGGGGGGTGCTGCGTGCCGTCGTCCTGGCGCTCACGCTGCTGGTCGTCGCCGTCGCCCTGGTCGGTCCGCTGGGCATCAACGACAACCTCGCGGCGTACGCCCTCTACGTCACGCTGTGGGTCGGCCTCATCCCGGCCAGCCTGCTGCTGGGACCGGTCTGGGGGGTGGTCAACCCGCTGCGGACGCTGCACGCCGGGCTGGCGCGCCTGACCGGCCCCGCGCCGGCCGCGGACCGCCTCCCCACGCTGGGCTACTGGCCGGGCGCGGTGGCCCTGCTCGCCTTCGTCTGGCTCGAGCTGGTGCTTCCCGGCAGGGCGGAGCCGCGCACCGTCGGGATCTTCCTGGTCCTGTACGGCGTGGTGCAGCTCGTCGCCTCCCTCTGGTTCGGCGCCGGCTGGTTCGCCCGTGGCGACGCCTTCGAGGTCTACAGCGCCCTGATCGGCCGCCTGTCGCCCTTTGGCCGGCGCGAGGACGGCCGTCTCGTCGGGCGCTCGCCGTTGGACGGGGTTGACGGGCTGGGGTCCGAGCGGGGGCTGGTCGCCGTCGTCGTCGTGCTGATCGGCTCCACCGGGTTCGACGGGCTGTCCCGGACGCAGTGGTGGCAGGAGGGACCCGGACGCGACGCCTACCTGAGCGCGGTGCCCGGCACGTTCGGGCTGCTGGCGATGGTCGCCCTCGCCGCTGTGCTGTTCGTCGGCGCGACCGCCCTTTCCGGGGCCATCACCGGCCAGTCCCCCTGGGCGCAGCCCGCGCACTACGCCCACTCGCTCGTGCCGATCGCGGCCGGTTACGCGATCGCGCACTACTTCTCGCTGCTGCTCATCGACGGCCAGGCGACGTGGATCCTCGCGAGCAACCCGTTCGGGCAGGACGGCGTCGACCTGTTCGGCACCTATGGCCGCGCCGTCGACTACACGGTGGTGAGCCAGCGGACCATTGCGAACACGCAGGTCGGCGCGGTCGTGCTCGGGCACGTGCTGGGTGTCGTCCTCGCCCACGACCGGGCGGTGCGCCTCACGTCCCGCCGGGCCGTGGAGGGTCAGCTGCCCCTCGTGGTGCTCATGGTGGCGTTCACCGTCGGTGGCCTGTCCCTGCTGCTGTCGTCATGAGCAGGCCCCGGTGACGGCGGTCGAGCAGGTGGTCGTCCTCGCCCACGGAGGGGGAGCACCTGAGGCGGCCATGATCGCAGCGCCGGTCCTGGTCGTCCTGGCGTTCGTCTGGTTCGAGCGAAGGGCGCGACGCCGCGACCGCGGCGAGTGACTGACGCGAGCGTGGTGAGTGGCTACCGTGACGTCTCGCGACGCCAGGGGGCGGGAGCCTCCCTGCCGGCGACGACGCCCAACCGCTCCGGGTCCCCCGGCGCGCTGCTGCCTGACGGGAGCCCTTCATGCGCCGGACGCCGGTCCGCCTGGCCGGCGTGCTGCTGAGCATCCCGCTCGTGCTGGGCACCGCGATGGGGCCGGCGCAGGCGTCGACCGGAGCGCCGGCCGGTCCGGGACGAGACCCGTTCGTCCCGTTGGCGCCGGCTCCGGGCGGCGAGTCGGCGACCGGAGGTACGACCACTCCCGCTCCGGGCACGGCGCCTCGCCCGGACGGATCCGTGTCCGGCGGGTCCTCCCCGGTCACCGAGCTCCCGCGCACGGGCCCGCACACCGCTCCTCTGACCGGTCTCTCGGCCCTGCTCCTGGGCACCGGTGCCGTCCTGGTCCGCGCTGGAGCAGGGTGTCACGGCAGGTCCGCGCCCGGCCTGGAGACCGCATCCCCCTCGCACCCGGCTCCTCGTCGCGGAGCGGGTGCGGTCTGCCCGACACCAGGTGCCGACGACGGGTCGGTCGGTGTCGCTGAGGTCAGCCGCGGCTGGGGCGGAGCATGGACGGCCGGAGCGCGACGGCGCTGCCGCGCCGGAAAAGAGCGGCTGGGCGCCCACCCTCGGGACCCACGGGCGCCGGCCGGCCCACGGGGACGAGGAAGCCAGGAGTGCCGGTCACCTTGCGATGGAAGTTGCGAGGGTCGAGTGGCCGCCCCCACACAGATTCGTACACACGTCTCAGATCAGCAACTGTGAACAGCTCCCCGACGAAAGCTGCTGCGAGGGGGGTGTACTCGAGCTTGCCCCTGGCCCGCTCAACACCTACGTCGAGCACCGTTGCATGGTCGAACGCAAGTTCAACATCTTTGACCTCGTCGACTGCTACCCATCCCACGGAGCGGGTCCGGGCGCCAGGCAGAGGAGCAGGAAGGTCAGGGGCGAACACCAGGTAGGCCACGGAGACCACCCGCATGCGGGGGTCGCGGTCAGGGTCACCGAAGGCCCCCAGCTGCTCGACGTGCGCCTCGTGGCGGTGCACCCCCGTCTCCCGCTCGAGCCTGCGGTGCGCTGCACTGTCGAGGTCCTCGTCCGGACGGACGAAGCCCCCCGGGAGCGACAGCCGGCCGCGGAAGGGGTGCGTGTCGCGCTCGGCGAGCAGGACGCTGAGGGCGCCGTCCCGGACCGTGAGCAGGACCATGTCGACGGTGACCGCAAACGGCGGGAACGCCGTTGGATCGTACGACGACAGCCACGCCGCCTCACCTTCCGCATCCTGTGCCGAGCGGTCGTTCATGTGATGACGACCCCGGCCGACTCCAGCTCCTGCCTGGTCCGCTCGGCGTCTCCCGGCTCGAGCTCCACGGCTCGCACGCCCTGCCATGGGACCGTGACCAGCCAGCCGAGGGCCCGTCCGTCCAGCGCGGTGGCACGGACGCAGTAGTCAGTAGCGAGCCCCAGTACGACGAGGTCGGTGACCCCCGCTTCCCGCAGCAGGCCGGCCAGAGGCGTGGGGGTCGTGTCGCCGGTGACGGGGTCGCGCACGGTGAAGCCCGAGTAGCCGTCCTCCCCGTTCACGCCCTTGCGCACCACCTCACCCCGTACGTCGAGCTCCGGGTGCAGCTCGGCTCCCCAGCTGTCCTGCACGCAGTGCACCGGCCAGACCCCGCCGTCCTTGGCGAAGTGCGGCGTGTCCCGCGGGTGCCAGTCCTGCGTGTAGACGACTGGTGCCCCAGCTGCCCTCGCCCGGGCTACCGCGTCGTTGACGATCGGGAGGACCTGCTCTCCTCCGCTGACGTAGAGGCCGCCTGCGGGGTCGGCGAAGTCGTTCTGCACGTCGACGACCACGAGGGCGGTCGTGCGGCTCCAGATCATAGGTCCTCCATGGTGGCGGTCCAGGCTGCCGGTCCGGGATCGAGCCGGCGTGCCTCGGGCGTGAGACCGGCGAGGGCCTCGACGCAGGTGGCGCGGGCCGCCGCGAGGTCGTCGTACCCGGGCAGGGGTCGCTGCAGCGGCCGGCCGGCCCCGCCGGGGTGCAGCCGCAGCACCTCGCGCTCAGGACCGCACTGGAAAGCCCACTTGCGTCCGCCGACGGTCCCCTTCCCCTCAGAGGTCTTGGCGACGGGGTGCAGCGGGGCGTCTGCCCCGTCCTCCCGGGCTGCAGCGACGAGCTTGTAGACGAAGCCGGCCGTGGGCGCGCCCGAACCGGTGACCAGGGAGGTGCCGACGCCGTACGCGTCGACTGCCTCCGAGGCCAAGAGCTCGATCTGGTGCTCGTCGAGGTCACCGGTCACGACGATGCGCGTGCGCGTCGCGCCGAGCGCGTCGAGCAGCGCACGCGCCTTGGGAACCTCGCCGCGGGGCTCGCCGCTGTCGAGCCGGATCGCGCCGAGCGCGGTACCGGCGACCTGAACCGCCGTCCGAATGCCCTGGGCAGTGTCGTAGGTGTCCACGACCAGGGTCGTGCCGGTGCCCAGGCTCGCCACCTGCGCGGTGAACGCTGCGGCTTCGCTCTCGTGCACGAGCGTGAACGCATGCGCGCTCGTGCCCGCCGTCGGGACCCCGTGACGACGACCCGCTTCGAGGTTGGAGCTCAGCGAGAACCCGGCGATGTAAGCCGCTCTCGCAGCAGACACGGCAGCCTGCTCGTGGGTGCGCCGACTCCCCATCTCGATCAGCGGTCGCCCACCAGCGGCCAGGACCATGCGCGCGGCAGCGGAGGCGACAGCCGTGTCCGCGTTCAGGACGGACAGGACCAGCGTCTCGAGCAGGAGCGCCTCGCCGAAGCACCCCTCGACGGTGAGCACCGGTGAGCCGGGTGCGTAGGTCTGACCCTCGGCGTAGCCGCTGATCGAGAGTGACAGGGGGCGCCCGTCGAGCCAGGCGCGGGTCGCCGGCCGCAGGAAGTCGAGCTGGCTGAGGTCGTCGGCGCCGTAGCGCACCTGCGGGAGCAGGGCGGCGAGGCGCCCCTGTCCGGCGACGACGCCGAATCGACGCCCCGGGGGCAGTCGCCGGGCGAAGACCTCGAAGACGGTCCGCCGTTCGGCGACACCGCTGGCCAGGGCGGCGTCGAGCATCGTCAGCTCGTACCTGTCGGTGAGCAGGGAGGTCGACACGGTGCTCCTTCTCGTCAGCACGACCCTAACCTGGGGCGGTTGCGCCCGGAGCGTCGGCTGTCGCAGGCTGGCCGCGTGCCGGAGCTCCCCGAGGTCGAAGCGCTCGTGCAGTTCCTGCGCGCTCGGGCCGTCGGGCGTGTCGTGGCGAGGGTGGACGCCCCCGGGATCCACGTCCTCAAGACCTACGAGCCGGCGGTGACGTCGCTGGCCGGTCTGGAGCTGACCGCCGCGACCAGGCACGGCAAGTTCCTCGATCTCGACGTGTCCGGACTGCACCTGGTCACCCACCTCGCGCGGGCCGGCTGGCTGCACTGGCGCGAGTCCTTGCCGTCGGCGCCGCCCAGGATGGGCAAGGGGCCGATCGCGCTACGCGTGCACCTCGACGACGGGTCGGGGTTCGACCTCACGGAGGCCGGGACGAAGAAGGGGCTGGCCGTCTACGTCGTCCGGGAGGTGCACGACGTCCCCGGGGTCGCCCGGCTCGGGATCGACCCCCTCTCGTCGGAGTTCACGCAGGAGCTCTTCGCGGGGCTGCTCACCGGCGTGCGCGGCCAGGTCAAGGGCGTGCTGACCGACCAGTCGCTGATCGCCGGTCTCGGCAACGCCTACAGCGACGAGGTCCTGTGGGAGGTTGGGCTGTCGCCGTTCAAGCCGGCGGGCAACCTGACCGACGAGCAGGTCGCGCGGCTGCACGACGCGATCGTCAGCACGCTGCAGGCCGCGGTCGCCCGTGCCGACGGACTGGCGGCAGGCAAGCTCAAGGCCGAGAAGAAGAGCGGCCTGTCCGTGCACGGCCGAACTGGTCTGCCCTGCCCCCGCTGCGGGGACACGGTGCGGGAGGTCTCCTTCGCCGACAAGGCCCTGCAGTACTGCCCGAGCTGCCAGACCGGCGGCCAGCCGCTCGCCGACCGGCGGCTGTCCCGGCTGCTGAAGTAGGGCTCCGTCCCGCAGCCCCTGGCACACTTCCCGGCATGGCGGACTACGACCTGGTCGTGATCGGTGCGGGCGCGACAGGCCTGGCGGCAGCGCGCAGCGCGCGCAAGGGGGGCCGCCGGGTCGGGCTCGTCGAGGCCGAGCGGCCCGGCGGGGACTGCACCCACTTCGGCTGCGTGCCGAGCAAGGCCCTGCTGGAGACAGCGCGCCGGGTGCACGCGGCCCGGTCGAGCAAGGCGTACGGGTTCTCCGCAACGGTCGAGGTCGACTTCCCGGCCGTCATGGACCGTGTCCAGGCCGTCATCGACGAGGTCGAACGGGACGAGTCGCCCGAGCTGCTCCGGTCAGAGGGCATCGACCTCGTCGCCGGGTGGGGCGTCGTGACCGGCCCGTCGTCGCTCGAGGTGGGCGGGCGGTCGATCAGCTTCGACCGGTTGGTCGTTGCGAGCGGGAGCCGCGCGTTCGTCCCCCCGATCGAGGGGATCGACGAGGTGCCGTACCTCGACAACAAGAGCGTGTTCGCCCTCCGCGAGCTCCCGACCCACCTGCTGGTCCTCGGCGGCGGACCCATCGGGATGGAACTCGCACAGGCGTTCAGGCGGCTGGGGTCGGAGGTCACCGTCGTCGAGTCGGCCCCCGCGATCATCGGTCGCGAGGAGCCGGAGGCGCAGCACGCGCTGCGCATGGGTCTGGAGCGGGAGGGGATCAGGTTCCGTACGGGAGCCGGGGCCGTGCGCGTCGCGCAGGGACCGGTCCTGCACCTGGACGACGGCAGCACGGTGACGGGCTCGCATCTGCTTGTCGCCGTCGGCCGGACCCCGTCGACCGACGGCCTGGGGCTGGACAGCGCCGGGGTGGCGCTCGACCGGGGGCGGGTCGTCACGGATGCCCACCTCCAGGCTGCCGACACGGTCTGGGCGGCCGGTGACTGCACCAGCCGGCTCCAGTTCACCCACGTGGGCGACGAGCAGGGTCGCCTGGCGGCCCGCAACGCCTTCGCCGGCCCCCTGCCGTGGAGACGGGGCACCTGGGACGACCGGGTGGTGCCCTGGGTGACCTTCACCGATCCCGAGGTCGGGCACGTGGGGCTGACCGAGGCACAGGCCTTTGCCGAGCACGGCGACCGCGCGAGGGTGTCCACCGCGAGGGACAGGCACGGCGACCGGGCCCGCACTGCGGGGGAGACCGACGGCTTCGTCAAGCTCATCGCCCTTCCCGGCAAGGTCGGCGGCATGCTGACCGGCAAGCTGATCGGCATGACCGCGGTCGGCCCGATGGCGGGGGAGCTGATTGCCGAGGGGGCCTTGAGCATGAGGAGCGGCAGCGTCGTGGGACGGATGGCCCAGACTGTGCACGCCTACCCGACGTGGTCCCTCACGACGCGGTACGCCGCGGCGCAGTTCTTCGACTCCGGCCGTGAGCCCGCCCGCCCGGCCCGCGGGTGAGTCCGCCCTGGCGCGTCCTCGCCCTCCCGCCGCTGCCGCACGCCGTGCTCGCGTCGCTGTTCGACGGACCGCAGACCGCCGGCCGGATCGAGCTGGTCACCCCCGCGGAGCGGACCCAGTCCGAGGTCGCGCGGCTGCTGCCCGACGTCGACGTCGTGATCGGCGACTGGTCACCGTCGCTGCGCCTGCTCGAGCCGGGCCCCCGGGTCTGCTTCGTGCAGCAGCCCAGTGTCGGGACCGACGGCATCGTGCTCCGGTCCTTTGCCGACGCGGGCGTCCCCGTGGCCAACTGCGCCGGCGCCAACACGACCAGCGTCGCTGAGTGGTGCGTCTCGGCGACGCTTGCGCTGCTGCGACGGACGGTGGAGGGCGACGCGTCCGTGCGCCGCGGCGAGTGGCTGCAGACGGCGCTGGGCGGACGCGAGCTCGCCAACTGCCGGGTCGGGATCATCGGGATGGGTCCGATCGGGCACCGTGCCGCAAGCCTGTTCAGCGCCTTTGGCTGCTCCGTGGCGTACTGGTCGCGCAGGACCCACGAGGACGCCCCGGTGCCGTACGCGGACCTCGACGACCTGCTGGCGAACAGCGACGTCGTCGTGCTGGTCATCGCCCTCGGCACCCAGACCCGCGGGTTGCTCGACGCGACCCGGCTGGCGCTCCTGAAGCCGGGCGCGCTCCTGGTCAACGGGGCCCGCGGGGAGATCGTCGACGAGCAGGGGCTGGTAGCCGCGCTGGCGTCGGGTCAGGTCGGCGCCGCCGCGCTCGACGTGTTCGGCACGGAGCCGCTGCCGACTGACTCCCCCCTGCGGGGGGCTGCGGGAGTGCTGCTGAGCCCGCACATGGCCGTGTCGACGGTGCAGGCCGCAATGCGGATCATGGCGCAGTCGACGGCGAACCTGGGCCGGGTCCTCGACGGCGAGGCGGCTGTCGACGTTGTCAACGGCATCGATCCCCTGGTCCGCCGCAGGCGCTGACCGGACGTCCCTGACCGGTCGGCCTGACACGGCCCGGGCCGACGCGGCAGGATCGGCGGGTGCCCCCCGCCTCCGCCCTGCGGTCCGTGCAGGTCGTCGCCCACCGCGGCTCCTCCGGAGACCGGGCCGAGCACACGCTGGCGGCGTACGAGCTCGCCCTCACCGAAGGTGCCGACGCCCTCGAGTGCGACGTGCGGCTCACCCGCGACGGTGTGCTCGTCTGCGTGCACGACCGGCGCATCGACCGGGTGTCCAGCGGTCGGGGTGTGCTGTCGACCCTGGAGCTGGCTGACCTGGCCGACCTGGACTTCGCCTCCTGGAAGGCACGGCAGGGCGACCCGGTGCTGCAGGCCGCCTGGGAGGAGGCCGACTTCGACCCCGAGCGCCGCAGCGTCCTCACGCTGGAGCGGCTGGTGCAGCTTGCCCTGGACCGGCAGGCGCCGTCCGGGCGCCCGGTCCAGCTGCACATCGAGACCAAGCACCCGACCCGCTACGGCGGGCTGGTCGAGCGGGCCCTGATCGACCTGCTGGACCGTTACGGGCTGGCCCAGCCGCTGACCCGTTCGGTGTCGCAGGTGACGGTCATGAGCTACGCGGTGACCTCGCTGCGTCGGGTGCACGCGATGGCCCCGGTGGTGCCGACCGTGTTCCTCATGGAGCGGCTCGTCCCGCCGTTCCGCGACGGGCGCCTGCCCGCCCAGTGCGTCAATGCCGGGGTCTCGCTGCGGATCCTGCGCCACCACCCGCGTTACGTCGACCGGGCTCACGAGATGGGCCACCGGGTGCACGTCTACACGGTCGACGAGCCCGACGACATCGAGCTCGTGCTGGACCTGGGGGTCGACGTGGTCATCAGCAACCACCCGGCCCGCGTCCGCCGGCACCTGGCCCGGCGGGCGGAGCAGGCCCGCTAGACCCCGACCTGCGCCGCCAGGGCCTGGCCGAGCAGAGTGCCTGACAGCCAGGCGGTCTCGACCTTCGGTGCTCCCCAGCCGTCGCCGCACAGCCCGATCCCGGCGTCGCCCAGGTGGAACGGCTCCTCCCGGGGGCCGGCTGGCCGCGCGATCGACCAGCGCTGCACCCGCCACCAGGTCGGCTCGGCGTCGATGCCCAGGACCTCACGGGTCGCGGCCAGCAGCGCGGGGCCGGCGACGTCGGGGTCCGCCAACCGGGGGGCGGCGTAGGCCGAGGTCGAGTGGGCGACCAGCACCGGGGCGCCGTCCCCCCGACGTCGACCGTCGTCAGCCACCCAGCCGAGGACGTCGGAGCCGTGGACGAAGCAGCCGTCGAAGCCCTCGTCCCAGCGGCGCTGCTCCCACCCCGCGGCCAGCGCCAGGACGGGCTCCCACGGCCGGTCGGCGACGGCGGCGCGCTCCGCGGTGAGCGCAGGGTCGAGCAGCCGGAGTGCCTGCGGGTCCGGCATCGCCAGGACGACCGCGGCGTACGCCTGGCCGTCGGCGGTGGCACCCGGACCGACGGAGCGGACGTCGGTCTGCTGGGTGACCGGCAGGCCGTCGAGCAGGTCCTCGACCAGCGAGCGGAGTCCGGCGCCGGCGCCGTAACGGACCGGCCCGACCTTGCGCTCTCCGAGGCCGTCCGGGGTCGCGACGTGGAACGCGTCGGTCCAGGTCCGTGCCAGCCCTCGGGCGGTCCAGCCCTGCACCACCTCGGCGAAGCGCTGGTCGGTCGCGGTGAAGTACGACGCTCCGAGATCGACTCTCCTGCCGTCGATCTGGCGCGTCGCCATCCTCCCCCCCTGTACCCGGCCGCGGTCCAAGAGGCGGACGACGTGGCCGGCGTCGACAAGGGCACGGGCACAGGCGGCGCCGGCGATGCCTGCCCCGACGATCGCGACGGTCACGGCGCGGGCCGCGCGATCGGGGCCGTGGGGGGTCGGGTGCTCGGGGGCAGGACGGTCATGGTCCGAGCATGCCGGACGCAGGGCCCGGGCACCCGCCGGGGACACGACCCCGCCGTACGCTGGCGATCCCGTCCCTGACTCGAGGAGCTCGCGATCAGCACCCGCCGCCGCCCACCCGCGCGTCCTACCGGTGCCCCGTCGCCGACCTCCGACGCTGCGGCTGTACCGGTCGTGGGCGCCCGCGAGCCGTGCCCCTGCGGCAGCGGCAAGCGCTACAAGGCCTGCCACGGCAAGGGGACCGGCGAGGGCAGACGCCTGGTGACCCGTCCGTTCGAGGGCCGCGCCGACGAGACCGAGTGGGTCGCCCTGCGCGAGATCGTGCCCGCGGCGACGGCCCGGCTGACGCTGCGCGACGACGCCGACCGCGGCGTCGTGCTGTCGACGGTGCTGCCTCTTGCGTGGCCGGCGCTGGTCCGACCCGACGGCAAGGTCTACCTCGGGCTGCAGGTGCAGACCCGATCCGGCGACGTGAGCCGCGACCTCGGCCACGCTTTGGAACTCGCCCTCGAGACCGCCCCCGGCAACAGCGTCGTGCCCCCCGGCCTGCCTGGTCCTGGCGCACGGATCCAGGACCTGCTCGCCGACGACCCGATCGAGGTGACGGTCCACGACGGCTTCGACTACTGGCTCGAGGACGCCGCGGACCCGGACGGCGAGGTCGCGGCCTCGATGGAGCGCGCCAACGCCTCGGTCGTCCCCACGGCACGGCTGTCGTCGGTGAGCTCGGCCTACTGGTGCCGGATGACCTCCAAGTGCCACCTGCGGTGGGTCATGCCGGAGGACGAGGAGCCACTGCTCGACGCGATGGCCCGGCTCGCGGCCGGCGGCGGTCTGGCCATCGGCCCTGACACGCGCTATGTCGGGAGCTTTCGTGCCCACGGGCTGCTCGTCCCGGTGTGGGACCTGCCGCACGACCGCGGGGCCGAGGCGCTCGAGGAGCCGACAGCGGCGCTGAGGGTCCGGCTCGACGAGGCGCTCGCGTCCCCCCGCCCGCTCACCCCCGACGAGCGCCGAGCCCGCGCGGGCCTGCTGTCGCGCCAGCTGACCCTGCGGTAGGGCCTCAGACGGCGTCCCGCAGCACGGGGCAGCTCATGCAGCGGGGGCCGCCACGGCCGCTTCCGAGCTCGCTGCCGGCGATCCGCACGACCTCGATGCCCGCCCGCTCCAGGGCGTGGTTCGTGACGACGTTGCGCTCGTACGCCACGACGAGTCCGGGGGCGAGCGCGAGCGTGTTGTTGCCGTCGTCCCACTGCTCCCGCTCGGCCGTCACCGGGTCCAGGCCGGTCTCGATGGTGCGCATCTTGTCGATCCCCATGGCGGTGGCCGCGGCCTCCAGGAACGGCTGCGGTGGCGAGACGCGCAGCCCGTCGGCCTCGTGCGGGGTGACCGTGTAGGCCGAGAGGGTGTCTGCCACGGCGGGGAACATCACCACGGCGTCGCGGTCCACCATCGTGCAGATGGTGTCCAGGTGCATCGTCGCCCGCTCCTGAGCGATCGGTACGGCGAGCACGGTGTGGGCGATCCCGGCGGCGAAGGCCCGCAGCGCGAACGCCTCGACACCGGCGGGCGTCGTCCGCTGGCCGGTCCCGACCGCGACGACGCCGGGAGCCATCACGAGCACGTCGCCGCCCTCGAACCACGCCTCCTCCGCGCTGCCGCCGTAGACCATCGGGGTGCCGGCGAAGCGCGGGTGGTGGCGGTAGATCGCCCCGGTCAGCGCCCGCTCGCGCTGACGGGCGTACATCGACGGGCTCGTCACGGCGACGTGGTCGCCGACCCAGACGGAGGAGTCGCGGGTGAACAGCAGGTTCGGCAGCGGTCGGACGACGAACTCGCCCTGGCCCGACAGGCGCGCCACCACGCCGTCAGCGCCGTGGCTGGGGAGCTCCTCGTGGGTGAGCCCTGCCGCGAGCACTCCCGCCAGTGCCTCGCTGGACTGGTCCAGCAGCCAGGCCCGCAGGACGGTCGCGAGCCGAGGTCCGACCACCGTCGGGGCCACGGCCGAGTCGACCACCTCCGCACGCGCCTCGGGGGAGTCGAGGGTCGTGACGAGCAGGTCGGTCAGGTAGAGCACCTCGACGTCCCGGGTGCGCAGGGCCGCGGCGAAGCCGTCGTGCTCTTCCTGGGCCCGGCTCACCCACGGCAGGCCGTCGAACAGCAGGTCCGCGTTGTTGCGCGGCGTGAGCCGTTGGAGCTCCGCCCCGGGTCGGTGCAGCAGCACCGTCCGCAGCCGCTCGACCTCGCTGGTGACCTGGTGGGCTGCCGGTTCCGTCATGCCCCCGACCCTAGAGGTCGATCATGCCGCCGCGGAGTCCTCGACCAGCCCCTCCTGCACCGCGGTGAAGAACGCCAGGTTGATCGTCGAGCGCCACCAGGCGCCCTTGACCAGCCGCGGGCCCCACTCCGGTCGCTGCTCGGCGAGCGGTTCGATGGCCTTGTCCATCCAGTCCTTGCCGTGCACGGGGTCGACCTCGGCGTGCTCGACGTAGAACGGGTAGGCAGCCCCGGGCGCACCCAGCCGGTCAAAGGCCTGCAGGACCAACCGGCACCGCGGCCCGGCCTGCAGCTCGAGAAGGCCGAGGGCGCCGATCATCTCCGGCTGCAGCCAGCGGTTGGTGGCCATCAGGCCGCCGAGGGCGGCGCGCTCCAGGGCCTGCACCGGCACCTGCTCGCGCGGCAGGCGCGGCATGTCGATCGCCTCGACGAGCTGCTCATAGAGCGTCGTGTGGACGCCTTCGGCGTGGCCCTGCCCCATCTCGTCCCAGTAGTTCTTGGCCAGCTCCAGCTTCGCGCTGCCGCTCAGGCCGACCTGGCAGACCGCGACGAGGTCGTCGAAGCCGCCGTCGGGACCTCCCTCGAGCGCCAGGAAGTCGACGACCTGGGGCCAGGTGGCCTGCTTGGCAACCCACTTGTAGGCCTCGGGCAGCCGGTCCTTGGCCGCGACGGCGCGCATCGCTCGGACGACCTGCTCCGGCCCGGACGCCTCGGCCAGCGGTCCGGCGGCCTGCCAGGCGGCGTCGAGCTCCCACAGCCACTCGGCCTCGAGCCGGGCCTTCACCTCGGCGACGGCCGGGTGGTGCTGGAACCGGGCGGCGTCCCCGAGCTCCTCGAGCGGAGCGGTATGCAGGTCGTAGAGCGCCAGCAGGACCAGGAACCGGTCGCGGCGGTCGCGGGCCGTGCGGCCGCGCAGGTGGTCGAGCAGCTCAGGGCCGGCCGTGGCGGCGGCGCGGAGCATGGTGGCGAGGTCGGT
>Ga0105047_10002797_pt1 | contig 30941 bp, 30 predicted proteins | sample MAT04_FD_78384 | JGI IMG/M metagenome (GOLD analysis project Ga0105047, IMG submission 78384) | Freshwater microbial communities from Lake Fryxell liftoff mats and glacier meltwater in Antarctica - MAT-04 (megahit assembly) | ecosystem: Environmental > Aquatic > Freshwater > Ice > Liftoff... | reverse complement strand
GCTTAGGGTTTTCGGAGTAAGCCTGATCCGGCAACAAGACCCGGTTTCATGTCAATGTCCCGAAGTCCCGTCGTACAAACAGACGTGCCCGCCCAGCCCCGTCCGCGGGAGTTGAGCAGGGTACAGCTGTTTCAGGACGGGCTTCTGGCCAGCGACACGCTGGTGCGCGCATTGGTTGCGCGGGCACGCGCGCATGGTGCGCTTGTCGATATCTTGCGCGAGGGCGGGGTTCTGCCAGAGGCAGCGCTGCTGGAGGCAACGGCCAAATATCTTGGCGTGCATACCCTGCGCGTCGATGCACCTCCCCCTGACCCAAGACTGATCGACCTTTATGGCGCGGCGCAGTGTCTTCGGCACGGGCTGATGCCCCTGAGGCAGACCGGGGCAATAACCATTATCGCAACGTCGCGTCCGGCCGAGTTTTCCCAACATCGCGTTGGTCTGGAGGTCGTGTTTGGCCCGGTAGCCATGGTTCTGGCTGAACCTGCGCGGATCGAGGCTGCGATTCTGGGGTGTCGCGGCCCCGCACTGGCAGATCACGCCGAAACCCGGGTGGCATTGGAGGAAAGCTGCAGAGGTTGGAAAAGCCGCAGCATCGTGCCGGTGGCGGCACTGGCCGTTTGCCTGCTTGCAGTGTTTCTCTGGGCCGCGCCCCTCGGCCTTGGGGCGGCGGTGTTGTTCCTTTCGACCTTCAGTCTTGTCGCCATCGTGACCTTGCGACTGACCGCAGCACTGGCCGCGTTGCGCCTCTCGCCGCCTGACCCTTCCCCCGAGACCGCGCATGAGCTGCCGGTCGTTTCGCTGATCGTGGCGTTGTATCAGGAATCCGATATCGCCCCGCGCCTTGTACGCCGCCTGTCACGGCTGGAGTATCCGCGGCATCTGCTGGATGTGCTGATCGCGGTGGAGGCGGACGATCAGGTCACGCGTGAGGCGCTGACCGGGGCGAACCTGCCTGGATGGATGCGCATCGTCACCGTGCCGAAAGGGCGTGTGAAGACCAAGCCACGCGCGCTGAACCATGCACTGGACCAGAGCCGGGGCAGCATCGTAGGCGTCTATGACGCCGAGGACGCGCCCGAACCACAGCAAATACACAAGGTTGTGGAAAGGTTTGCGCAAGCCGGGCCGGAGGTGGCTTGTCTGCAGGGAATTCTCGATTTCTACAACCCGGCTACCAACTGGATCTCTCGCTGTTTCACACTTGAATACGCCACCTGGTTCCGGCTGGTGCTGCCAGGCCTTGCGCGGCTTGGCCTTGTCGTGCCGCTCGGGGGTACGACGCTGTTCTTTCGCCGCGACCTGCTGGAGAAGCTGGGCGGGTGGGACGCGCATAATGTGACCGAAGATGCCGATCTTGGTCTTCGCCTGGCACGGCATGGCTATCGGACAGAACTGATCGCGACCACCACCTTCGAGGAGGCGAACTGCCGAGCGGTCCCCTGGATGAAGCAACGCTCGCGTTGGATCAAGGGGTATATGATGACCTGGGCTGTGCATATGCGCAATCCTGTTGCGCTGTGGTGCGACCTGGGGCCGTGGCGGTTCCTCGGGGTGCAGGTACTTTATCTGGGCGCGATGGTGCAGTTTCTGACGGCGCCCCTGCTGTGGACGATGTGGTTCAGCGCGGTCGGGCTGGGCAATCCGCTCATCTCGGCAATGCCGCCTGCAATTGGCCTTGCACTGTTCACAATCTTTGTTCTGTCAGAGGTAATCGGGCTGACACTTGCGGTGGTGGCGCTGCGCCGCACAGCGCACCGGTTTTCGGCGCGGTGGGTGCTGGCATTGCCTTTCTACTTCCCGCTCGCGGCGCTCGCATCCTACAAGGCCGCGCTGGAGGTGGTGACCCGCCCTTTCTACTGGGACAAGACCCGGCACGGACTTCACGATCCGTTGGACCCCGACGTCTGATCCACTGCGGGCAGGACGCTCAGCACCGCGTCGACCGTGACCTTCAGTGCGCCCTGATGGGTATCGCGCACCCGGCCTGCGGCAAGGATCATGGACTGCTGCAGTGTGCGATCCGACCATACGGTCATGACCGCTTCGGCAAGCGCGGCCGCATCCGGCACGGCGCGTGCGCCACCTGCGGCATCAAGGCCCGCGTAACTTTCTTCGAAATCGCTGGTGTCGGGGCCATGAAGAATGGCCACATCCAAGGCCGCAGCTTCGAACGGGTTCTTTCCAGGCAAGCGCGCGCGCCCCGCAAGCGACAGGGAATGGCCGAGGAACGCCACCGGGGCAAGGCGATACCACAGACCCATTTCCCCTACTGAATCCGAGAGATAGACCAAGTTTTCCGGCCCGGGCACATCATCCCGGCTGCGCCGGGGGCAGGTGCCAAAGGCCGCCACGACAGCCGCTGCCGCACAATCGGCATCAGTTAGCTGGCGTGGCGCAAGGATCATGAGCGCCCCGGGGCGCTGCGCGACGATCTGCCGGTGGGCCGCAAGCAGCGTCTCTGTCTCACCGGCCTCGGTGGCGGCGGCAAGCCAGACATGCCTGTCCCCAACGGCCACCGCAAAGCGCGCGCGGTCGAGGGGGATATCGGGCAAAGGGGAGGCTGCGGCCTTCAGAATGCCGCCAACCTGGATCTGACCCTCTGGCGCACCGAGGATGACGAGACGCGTTGCGGTGGCCCGCTCCTGCACCACCATTCGGCTGAACATGAGCAGCATGGCGCGCATCAAGGGCGCCATCCGCCGACGGTTGCGAAAGCGCCGAGGGGTCATCAGCGCGTTCACCATCACGAGGGGCACCCCCCGCCGCTGCGTCCGCGCCAGCATCAGCGGCCAAAGGTCAAGCTCGGCCACCACCAGCGCTTCGGGGCGCCAGTGGTCCAGAAACCGTTCGACAGCGTCTGGCGTCTCCATCGGCGCATATTGGTGGATCACTCCGGCAGGCAGTCCCAGGCGCGCAAGACCATCGGTCCCCGTGCGGGTATTGGTTGTCAGAATTACGCCAAGCCCGGGACGCGCCGCCTGTACGGCGCGGATGACCACCAGCATCGCCGCAGCCTCCCCCAGCCCGAGCGCATGGACCCAGATGAGCCGTCCGTCCGGGCGCGTCTGCGAGGCCTTCCCCTCGCGTTCACCCAGACGGGAGGGGTCTTCCTTGCCGCGTGCCACACGCTGCGCGAGCCCCCGGCGCCAGAACGGCGCCGACAGCGCAGCAAGCCCAAGGTAGACCTTCAGCGCCCAAGCCATTCCCGGCCCCCTTTACCCGATGATGTCGAGCCGTACCGGGGTTTCCGCCTTTACCGCCTCGCGAACCGGGCGGCCGAGGATCGCCCCAAGATGCTTCGGGGCCGCACCAAACCCGGGGCGGACAGAACGGACGGCATCCGGCGTGATCACCTCGCCGGCCGCGAGGTTGCGCACGAAGTAGAGCGAGCGGCGAAAGACGGCATTGCCCCGCTCGCTCGACTTGCGGCCATAATCCACGCGGCCAAGCGCGCCCCAAGCGGTCTTGGTATCGCGGCAAAGGGCTGCGAATTCATCCGGCTCCAGCGAGAAGCTGTCGTCCGGCCCACCCCCCTTGCGGTCAAGTGTCACGTGTTTCTCGATGATCGCCGCCCCAAGCGCCACGGCCGCGATGGCGGTGGTATTGTCCATCGTATGGTCCGACAGCCCCGTCACCAGACCGAAGCGGGCAATCATATCGGGAATGGTACGCAGATTGTAATCCCCGGCCGGCGCGGGGTAGCCCGAGACGCAGTGCAGAATTGCAAGCTCTGCGCATCCCCCCTCGCGCGCGGCCTCGATCGCCTCGGCAATCTCTTCGGCATCGGCCATGCCGGTCGAGATGATCATCGGCTTGCCCGTCCGCGCGGCGTAGCGGATCAGCGGCAGGTCCACCGCCTCGAAGGACGCAATCTTGTAGGCAGGTGCGCCGAGGTCTTCCAAGAAGTCCACGGCGGTGGCGTCGAAGGGGGAGGAGAATATCGTCACCCCCCGCGCCCGCGCATGATCAAACAGGGTGCGGTGCCAGTCCCAGGGGGTATGAGCCCATTCGTAAAGCTCGTAGAGGCTGCGGCCCTTCCACTGGCCCTCGGTGATCTGGAACTCGGGCCGGGCAGAGTTGAGCGTGATCGTATCCGCGCGGTAGGTCTGCATCTTGACCGCATCCGCCCCGCCGTTCGCCGCGTGGTCGATGATGGCGAGGGCTGCGTCGAGATTGCCGTTATGGTTGGCCGAAAGCTCGGCAATGACATAGGGCGGATGCGCCGGGCCGATGGGGCGGCCATTGATGGCAATCTGGGGCAGCTGCGGCATTGGCGTCTCCTTTGGCCTCCGATGTGGCGCAGGCGCGGCCGGGGCGCAAGGGGTCAGAGCGGCAGGGTGAAGCTAAGGAAGCCCTCGGCGACCGGATCCTCATGATAGCCCGTACGGGTAAAGAGGCGGCGGGAGGCGGCGTTGGATGCGTGGATTTGCGCATGCAGGCGTTGCACGCCACGGGTGCGCGCCTCGGCTGCCAGCAACGCAAGAAGGCGCAGGCCAAGGCCCTGCCCCCGCGCGTCTGGCGCAAGGAGGATGGAAACCGTGGCCTCCGCCCCCGCAAGGTCGAGACGGAGGTGCCCAAGCGGGACATCGGTTTGCGCCACAAACAGCAGGCGGTACGGGTCAGCGAGGGCAGCGTCGAACCAGCGCAGGTGCTGCGGCAGATCGGGCGTCGGGCCGTACCGCAGGTGTTCCTGGGAAAGGCTGCGGCGCCAGTGCCAGATCAACTCTGCATCCGCCATGCTGGCAGGGATAAGTCGGAGAGGCGGAGCCTCGAGCGCTGCAACCACGCGAGGGGTGCCTTCGCCATCGGTGACTGCGGCGGCGGCAGTGGCAAGGCGCATGAGGGTGGCAGGGTCGGCGCAGGCGGCGAGGGCCGCGGCAAGGCGCGCGTCCAGCCCCGCTTCACCCATCCGCCCGAGGCCGATCCCCGCCCCCGCACGGGCCAATGCCCAGGCCGCCGGCGCCTGATTGTCGGCCAGCACCAGCATCAGCGTGGGCAGGCCAAGCACGCACCGCTCCCACGCCGTGCCGCCCGTGGCGCCTATGGCGAGGTCGGCCGCGGCCATCAGCGGGCTGAGGTCGGGCACATCTACCTGCACCGACACCCCCGGCAGCGCCGCAGCCTGCGCCTTCACGGAAGAAAGCGACGGGGCATCGGGGCCAAGAACGCAGGTCACCTGCACCCCCCGCAGCGCGGACGAGGCGAGCACCGCGCCGGTCGCGTTATCGGCATCCACCCCGCCCATGGTGATGAGGACGTAGCTGAGCATGCCTCCGCGCGCTGTCCTCGCGGCCAGAGCGTCCTTGCGCGCCGCCGCGAATTCGGGACGCAACAGAGCGTGGCGCGGGCCGATGAGGCGGGCGGCTTCCGCAGGCACGAGGGTGTCGTAATCCTCTGCCCGCCGCCCAAGATTCTGGTCGACGAGCACGTCGCAGGCATGCGCCCGATCTGCCAGATCGTCGATGACGCACAGCCGGGCACCGGGCGGCAGCGCGGCCGTTTCCCATTCGACGTCAAAGGCATAATGGTCTAGGACAAGCCAATCGGTCTTTGCTTTCAGCGCTGCAGCCGTCTCGCTTGCGTCCTCAACCCAGGGCACTTCTGCCCATTTGGCGTGGGCGGGGCCTGCGGGGATCGCCTGCCCACAGGGCGCGGGAAGGAGGGTCACCCCGAACCCCTCCGCCCTGACGCGGGTGCCCTGATGGCCGCTCAGGTCGCGCATGATGAAGTGGCAGGCATGCCCACGCGCCCGCAGTGCCCGGGCCAGCGTCAGGCAGCGCATCACATGGCCCGTACCGATCCGGACCGAGGCATCGCAGCGAAAGGCGATGCTGAGGACCACCGTTCAGCCCTGCCCCCGCGCCACGGCGAACAGCGCCTCGGCCCGGGTCCAGTCTTCGGGCGTGTCGATGTCGACCACCCGGTGCGCGGGCAGTACGATACCGACTGCGCCGGGACCAAAGACCGGCAGCCCGGCGGCCCAGGTCAACGCGCGGGCGAAATAGAACTGGCCCGCGTCATGCCAGGCCTCTTCCAGATCCTGGCTGCGGGTCTGCATCCGGGAGGGGTCGATCATCGCGACATGGCCCGCCGCATCACGCCGAAGCGCCCGCGTGATCGGATAAGGATAGCGGGTCACGGCCATGACATAGGTCGCATCGCCGGACGCGAGTCGTGCAGCAGCGGCGCGCAGATCCGCCGGTTCGACCATGGGGGCAGTCGCGTAAAGGCAGCAGACCGGCACCGCCGCCCCCAGACCAAGCGCCGTCACCGCATGAGCGATGACGGGCACCGTCGGGGTAAGATCGCCCGCCAGCGCCGCGGGGCGGTCCAGCACCTCTGCCCCCTCGGCCCGCGCCACTTCCGCAACCCGCGCCTCATCGGTGGAGACGACAACGCGGGCGAACACCTCGCGCGCGGCGGCGATGCTCCAGGCGATCATCGGGCGGCCATGGAAACTGGCGATGTTCTTCAAGGGGATCCGCTTTGATCCGCCGCGCGCGGGGATCACGCAGATCATGCAAGACAGTCCGCAAGCACTGCCACCACACGGTCCTGATCCGCGTCGGTCAGCCCGAAGTAGAGGGGGATCGAGATGGCCTCTCGGTAATAAGCCTCCGCTTGCGGGAACTGGCCGGGGGTGAAGCCCATCGCGCAGTAATAGGGCTGTAAATGCACTGGGATGTAATGCAGGTTGACGCCAATACCCCCCGCCCGAAGCCCTTCGAACACCGCCTTGTGGCGGGCGGCGGCCACGCGGATCACGTAGAGGTGCCACGACGACGCGGTATCCGGCGACTGCGCGGGCCGGGTGACTGCCGGGTTCGACAAGAGCGTGTCATAGCGCGCGGCGAGCGCTTGCCTGCGCGCCACCATCTGCCCCAGCCGCGACATCTGCGAAACCCCGAGCGCTGCCTGCATCTCGGTCATGCGGTAGTTGTAGCCAAGGGCGATCTGCTGGTAATACCACGGCCCGTCCGGCGCATGGGTCATCCGGCCAGGGTCGCGGGTGATGCCGTGGCTGCGTGCCAGGTCCATCGCATGGGCAAGGACGGGGTCATTGGTCGTCGCAAGCCCGCCCTCGGCGGTGGTGATGATCTTCACGGGGTGAAAGCTGAAGACGCAGATGTCGGAATACCGGCAATCGCCCACCGGGCGGCCTCTGTAGGTCGCGCCAATCGCGTGGGACGCATCCTCGATCACCCGCGCACCATGGGCGCGGGCGAGTGCCCCGATGGCTGCCATGTCGGCCGATTGCCCGCAAAGGTGCACAGGCACCAGCACCTTGGGCAGTCGCCCCACAGCCTTCGCCGCCGCCAGTTTTGCCTCGAGTGCAGGCACGCTCATCACATAAGTGACCGGGTCGATATCGACGAAATCCACCGCAGCGCCGCAATAAAGCGCGCAATTGGCCGAGGCCACGAACGTATTCGGCACCGTCCAGAGCACGTCCCCCGGCCCGAGCCCAAGCGCCATGCAGGCCACATGCAGCGCCGAGGTGGCGGAGTTCACGGCAACCGCATGGTCAGCCCCCGCGGCTTCGGCCACACTGCGCTCAAAGACCGGGACCATCGGCCCCTGCGTCAGATAGTCCGAGCGCAGGACCGCCACCACCGCGGCGATGTCCTCCTCTGAAATGTCCTGACGGCCATAGGGGATCATCAAATTGCCCCGATCCGCGCCCGATGCGCGTCGATCCAGGCGGCAAGGTCGGCTTCGGCCATCCACTGCGGGTTGGTGTCGGACGCGTAGGTAAAGCCGTCGGGCACTTTCACGCCATCCTTGATGCGCACAGGGCTGGCCGACCAGTTGTGAATCGCAGGCAGGATCTTGAAATGCTCAGGGTATTCGTAGGTATGCGGCGCATCCTCGGCACCGATCATCTGCTCGTGCAGCTTTTCACCCGGGCGGATACCGATCACCTCCTGCCGCGCCTCGGGTGCCACCACGCGGGCGATGTCGGTGATGGTCATCGAGGGGATTTTCTTGACGTAGATTTCGCCCCCCTCCATGTCCTCGAACGCATGCCAGACCAGCTCCACCCCCTGATCCAGATTGATCATGAAACGCGTCATGCGCGGGTCGGTGATCGGCAGCACGCCCTTGTCGCGGATCGAGAGGAAAAACGGGATGACCGACCCGCGTGACCCCATCACATTGCCGTAGCGCACGACCGAAAACCGGCAGCCTTGCTCGCCGCCGTAAGAATTGGAGGCGACGAAAAGCTTGTCGGAGGCAAGCTTGGTCGCGCCATAAAGGTTCACCGGGCTGGAGGCTTTGTCGGTCGAAAGTGCAACCACGCGCTTCACCTTGCAGTCGATGGCCGCGTCGATCAGGTTCATCGCCCCCATGACGTTGGTCTTGACGCATTCGAAGGGGTTGTATTCCGCGGTCGGCACGATCTTGGTTGCCGCCGCGTGCACCACATAATCCACCCCCGCCAGTGCGCGATAAAGCCGCTCACGGTCGCGCACATCACCGATGAAGAAACGTACCCGCTTGTCATCGGTGTAAAGCTTGGCCATCTCCCACTGCTTCATCTCATCCCGGCTGAGGATGATGATCTTCTTCGGGTTATAGTGCGCCAGCGTCATCGGCACGAAAGCGTGCCCGAAAGATCCGGTGCCGCCGGTCACAAGGATGGTTGCGTTCGAGAGCATGGGGCCGGATTCCTATCCTTGGCCCGAGGGCCGGTCATTGCGTGGGGTTATCCCCGATCCGGGGGGTGAGTTCAATGGTGGGGCGTCGGTGAGGTTCCGAGAGGTAGGGCTTTAGCCCCGCAAAGGTCCGCTCGGCCGCGCCCGATTGGCGGGCGGCAAAGGCGGCGGCGGCTGTGGCCATGCGGGCGAGGGCTGCGGGGTCGGCCAACAAAGCCTGCGTGCGCGCCTCGACTGCGGCCGCATTGGGCAAGGACTGAAACGCCCCGGCCTCTGCTGCAGGTTTGGCCGCGAAATCAACGCCGTAGGTTGAAGGCCCCATGATCACCGGCCGCCCGATCGCCATCGGTTCCAGGATGTTGTGCCCGCCGTGGTCCATCAGGCTGCCGCCGACAAACACGAGGTCGGCCATGGCATAGTAGATGTTCATCTCGCCGATGCTGTCGCCCACCAGCACCCTTGCGGCCGGCATCTCTCCTTCGAAACCCCGACCGAGGGCAGATCGGCGCGCGACAGTCAGCCCCATTTGCCCCACAGCCTCGGCCACTGCATCGAAGCGTTGCGGGCTGCGGGGCACCCACAGCACGCAAAGACCCGCGTCCCGCGCAAGCATCCTCTGCACAAGCCCCAGCAGCGCCTGCTCTTCATCCTTGACCGAGGAGGCGATCATCAGCACCCGCGCCGCCCCCTGCCAGGTTGCTCGCAGCCGCGTGCCGGTCGCGGGGTGGGCAGGGTCGATCCACTGATCGGACTTCATTTCGCCAACGATTTCGATCCTTTCGACGGGAACCCCGACTCGGAGGTAGCGTTGGCGGTATTCCTCCGTCCGGGTAAAGATCCGGGCAAACAACATGTAAAGCCGCATGAGGTGGACCCGCAGCCCCCCCTTCATCGAGCGTTCCAGAAGGTTGCCATTGGCCATCACCATCGGCACACCCGCCCGCGCGGCCTCGATCAGCATGGCGGGCCAGATCTCGATTTCCAGCACGATGCCGAGACGCGGCCTGGTCCGGTAAAGAAATAGCCGCACCGCCCAGAACAGATCGAGCGCCATGTAGCGGTGGGTGACGGCAGCGGGAAACAGCCGAAGCCCTTCGGCCATGCCCGCGGGCGACAGATAAGTGACAGTCACCGCCTCACCCCCTGACAGCAGGCGGCGGATGAGCGGGCTTGCTGCCCGAATCTCCCCGACCGAGGCTGCATGGATCCAGACCGCGCCTTTCGACCCCACCGGCCCGAACCCGAGCCGATGCGAGAGGTGGCGCAAATGAGCGGGCTCGCGCACCGATCTCCACATGAGCGCCAAGGCCAGTACCGGCACGAGCAGATGCCCAAGCCCCTGCGCCGCCCAGTAGACCGCCCTTGTGCTGACCGGAAGCCCTGCCAATGAACCGCCCCTGCCCATCCCGGGCCGGACCCTAAGCAGATGCCACCGCCCCCGCAAGCGCCCGGGTCCGCAACGCCGCCAGCCGCTCGCGGATCTCTGGCCGGACCGGGCCCTCGCGCGGTGCATCAACAAGCGTCCGCAGCATCGCCTCGGCCGGCGGCGGACGCTTGCCGCCATTCCAGCTGAGCGCGCCAAGGATGGCCGAGACGGGGGCAGGCAACTCTTCGGGCAAATCCTGTCCGGACAAAAGTCCCCAGATCGCCGTCCAGAGCCGCCCGACCGACCAGGGGTTATAGCCCCCACCGCCCAGCACCAGCAGACGCGGCGCCCTGCCCCGCAGCGCCGCCACCGCCTCCAGATAGGCGCGGTTCGACATGGTCAGACGTGACAGCGGGTCCTCGGCCAGCGAGTCTGCTCCGCATTGCAAAACCAGCACCTCAGGGCGGAAGCCGTCCAGCGCAGGCAGAATCAGCTCATGCAGAATGACGCGGGATTCGCTGTCGTTGAAGCCTGCGGGCACAGGCAGATTGAGCGCCCTTCCTCCGGCGTCGTCCTCTAGCCGTCCGGTGCCGGGCCAGCGCGCTTCCTCGTGCACCGAAATCATCAGGACTGTCGGGTCGCCTGTGAAGGCCGCCTCCACCCCGTCGCAATGATGTGCGTCGAGATCGACATAGGCAATGCGGGTCATTCCGGCACGCTGCAGCACTTTGATCCCCAGCACCACATCGTTGAGATAGCAAAACCCGTTCGCGCGGTCTGCCAGCCCATGATGCGTGCCGCCGCCGGGAACATGGATGGTCCCGGTCGGGGCGCCGCTCAAAAGCCCGGCGGCCAGCATCACGCCGCCCGCCCCGGTGGCGGGCCTGCGGAACATCTGCGGAAAGACCGGGTTCGACAAGGTACCAAGGCCGTAGCGAAGGCGGGTGGCATCGCTCACCCCGCCCTCTGCCTCAGCCCGTTGCAACGCGGCAATGTAGGCCGGGTCATGCCACAGCGTCAGCGCCGCGGGCTTGGCTTGCGGGCTTTGGCGAAACACATTCGGGGGCAGCCAGTGAAGCGCGCGGGCCAGGTCCATCACAGTCGAGACACGGGGAATGCGCAGCGGATGCGCGCTTCCGTAACTGGAACCGCGGTAAATCTCCGATCCGATAAACAACGCAGCAGGCGACGAAGTGCCCAGAACAGATGTGCGGGAGGCAGATGCCACGGGCGCGACTGTGCCTGCAACGACTGCGCCCGGAACGACTGCGCCCGGAACGACTGCGCCCGGAACGACCGCGCCCGGAACGACTGCGCCTGCAACGACTGCGCCCGGAACGACTGCGCCCGGAACGACTGTCCCGGGTGCCGATGTCACTGCAGCATTGCCTCGATCTTGCCTTCGATCTGCGTCGAACGTGGATTGGTCCCCGCACCCCATGTGCCCGCGATCTGGCCATCGGGGGCAATCAGCACCTTGTTGAAGTTCCAGCCCGGCGCCCACCCCGTCTGCCGGGCCGTCCATTGGTAGAACGGATGCGCCGCGGACCCGAGTACCGGGGTGATCACCGTCATCGGCAGCGTCAGGTCAAAGTTGACGGCGCAAAATTCCTTTACTGCCTTGTCGTCAGCGAGTTCCTGCTGGAAATCGTCGGAGGGTACTGCCAGCACCAGAACCTTCTCGCCGTACGCATCATGCAGTGCCTGCAGGTCATCGTACTGGCCCGAAAAGCCACAGAGCGAGGCTGTATTGATCACGAGCACCGGCTTTCCCTTCCAATCGTCAAGCGCGATGGTGCCGCCGTCGATCAAGTCGAAACGGAAACCTGCCGCACAAATTCCGGGGATCGCCACAAACGCCAGCGCCAACAGCCATGGTCGTGCCCGCATCACACACTCCTTCTGCTTAATCCCGAGACATTGAGATAAGCCGCGAACCGCATTGGTCAAATCACCGCCTTGAACAGAATTACCCTGTGAAGGCGGGCGGTCTTGTGGCATCCTTTGACGAGGCAGGTAATGAGGGGTCCATCAGTGGCTCCATAGAAAAAAGTAATTATTATGGCAGAGCTAGGAAGATCAGGGCGGTTTGACCATGACCTTGCGGGGCTGGCTTCGCTCACGCAGAACGGGGCGCTTTGCTGGCGAATGCATCGTGACCGGGTCGAAGTCTTGCTCATAACCTCACGCGATACCGGGCGTTGGGTCATTCCAAAGGGCTGGCCGATCAAAGGCATGGGCTCGGCCGAGGCCGCCGCCCGTGAGGCCTGGGAAGAGGCCGGGGTCGAAGGGCAGGTCGCAGCCGAGAGCACGGGGCTATTCAGCTATGTGAAACGGTTCGGCGTGAATGCGGGCGTCCCTTGCATCGTGTTTGTTCACGCGTTACGGGTACGCAGGCTCGCCCGAACTTTTCCCGAACGCAAGCAGCGGCGGCGCAAATGGTTTTCGCTGGCCGTGGCCGCGCGCAAAGTGGCCGAGCCGGAGTTGAAGGCTCTCTTCCTGGCTTTTGAGCGGCCTGGCGTGGCCGAGACCGCGGTCTAGGCATCTGACATAAGCCATTGTATTCTTTCGCCACGCACTTATCTTTGACCGATGCCGTTAGACAAGGTCAGACAAAGCCGATGATCAGCTTCACGCTTCAATGCAAGGCCGGGCATAGCTTTGAAAGCTGGTTCAAGTCGGCTGATGCCTTCGACAGCCTGCTTGCGGGCAGGCATCTGTCTTGCCCGACCTGCGGGTCTGCAGAGGTGTCCAAAGCGCTGATGGCCCCCGCCGTGCGTCCGGCGCGGAATTCCGCTTCTGCTTCATCGCCTTCAGGGAAAGCGGTAGGGGAGGCGGCAGGAAAAACCGCCGTCGCACGAGCGTCCCTGTCCGCCCCTCCAACGGAACTGCAGCAGGCCTTGGCCGCCCTGCGCCGCGAGGTGGAGAAGAACTCGGAATACGTTGGATTGAACTTTGCCGCCGAGGCGCGCCGCATTCATGAAGGCGACGCCCCGGAAAGGTCGATCTACGGCGAGGCGAAGCCGGAAGAGGCGCGCAAACTGCTGGAAGACGGGGTGCCGGTGGCGCCCCTGCCCTTCATCCCGCCGCGCAGAACCAACTGACCGCAAGTGCCGCCCATCGGGGTCCGGACTTCCCGCCGTGACCCCGCGCCGGTCCGGCGCATTTCCGCCACGACCGCGAGCACGCTTCCGGTGGTGATGTCTGCCGCCGCAAAAGGGACCGACGCGACCGGGCCTTGTGACCCTCTGCGCGCCACGGCAAAAGGGCGCGATGGGACACACCTTTCATTTCCACGGCGAAAACCTCTGTGCGCTGCCGTCGGGCGCGCTGCATTGGCCGCAGCAGGGTGTGCTGGTTGCCTCGGATCTGCATTTCGGCAAGGCAGAGCGTCTGGCCCGGCGCGGGGGCAGCCTTCTGCCGCCCTACGAGACGAGGGCGACCCTGGCCAAGCTGGACGGAGAACTGGAGCGGACGGGTGCGCGCACTGTAGTGTGCCTCGGCGACAGCTTTGATGACCTCGATGCAGCCAGCGGGCTGGATGCCGAAGACCGGCTGTGGCTTTTGCGGCTGATGGCAGGGCGGGACTGGACCTGGATTCTGGGCAACCATGACGCCGGGCCGACCGATCTCGGCGGCGCGCACCGGGCGGAGGTGCGGATGGGGCCGCTGATGATGCGCCACATCGCAACCGACGCGGAGGGCGAGATTTCCGGCCACTACCACCCAAAGGCAAGGCTGGCCGGGCGCAGCCATCCCTGCTTTCTGATCGACCGGGCGCGGGTGATCCTGCCCGCCTTCGGCACTTACACCGGGGGCCTTCGGGCCGAGGACCGTGTGCTGACCGATATCATGGCACCGGGTGCGATTGCGGTGCTGACCGGGCGGCAGGCACTGGCCATCCCGATGCCGGGGCGCTGATCAGCGGGCAGGGTCAGGCGGTCAGGCCCTCCGGCTCGGGCAGGCCATTTGCGCGGCAGCAGGCGGTCAGCGTATTGGCCAGCAGGCAGGCGATGGTCATCGGACCCACGCCGCCCGGCACAGGGGTGATGGCCCCCGCCACGGCCGCCGCGCTGTCGTACTCCACGTCGCCCACTAGGCGGGTCTTGCCGCCCCGCTCCGCCCGGTTGATACCGACGTCGATCACCGTGGCACCGGGCTTGATGAAATCGCCGTTGAGCATTTCGGCCCGGCCCACCGCTGCGACCAGAATATCCGCCCCGCGACAAACGGCGGCCAGGTCCTTGGTACGGCTGTGCGCGATGGTCACGGTGCAGCTGTCCCCGAGCAACAGCTGCGCCATCGGCTTGCCGACGATGTTGCTGCGCCCCACGACCACGGCATTCAGCCCGGCAAGGCTGCCATGATGATCCCGCAACATCATGAGGCACCCCAGAGGCGTGCAGGGCACCATGCTTTTCTGCCCCGTCCCCAAACGGCCCACGTTCGAGATGTGAAAGCCGTCCACATCCTTGGCAGGGTCGATGGCGTTGATGATCAGTTCCGAATTCAGATGCGCAGGCAGCGGCAATTGCACCAGAATGCCATGTACCGACGCATCCGTGTTCAGCTGACGGATCAGGGCCAGCAGGTCACCCTCCGCCGTATCCACCGGCAGTCGATGCTCGAACGAGGCCATGCCGACTTCGACCGTTGATGCGTGCTTGTTGCGCACGTAGACCTGACTTGCCGGGTCCTCGCCCACCAGCACCACGGCGAGGCCGGGGGTAAGACCCTGCTCTTCCTTCAGGCGGGTGACATGGGCTGCCACCTCGGCGCGCACGCGGGCGGCAAAGGCCTTACCGTCGATGATTTTCGCAAGGCTTGGCACGACGTTCGGCACGACGTTCGGCACTACGTTCGGCTCTGGGGTCGGCATGCGGTCAGTCCTTTCTGAGGCTGTCAGGCCCGAGGCGGTTTTCCTCGCGCGCAATGGACCAGTCAATCAGGCGCCTCCACAGCTTCTCCACCAGATCGGGCGGCAGACCATAGGTCATGGCATGGCCGCGGACGTTTTGCACGACCTCTTCGACGCGGGAGCCGATGCGGGCAGGCAGATCGACCTGCGCCTTGATCTCGGCCGCGCGGTCGATGTAGCCCGCACGCTCGGCGAACAGGCGCACCAGCACCTCGTCCAGCCGGTCGATCTCGGCCCTGATCTCGGCCATGCTGTCGCACTCCTGCGGCGATTTCATGCGTGCCCCCTTTTTCCGAAATGCCGCCCTGATAGCGGAGGTGCCGGGAATGGGCAACGCGGCGATATGTTCAGAAAAGACCCTCGACATTGCCCGCGTCGTTCAGGCGGATCACCTCGGCCGAGGGGACCTTGGGCAGGCCCGGCATGGTCATGATCTCACCGCAGATGGCCACGACGAAGCCTGCCCCCGCCGACAGACGCACCTCGCGCACGGGAATGGTAAAGCCGGTCGGCGCGCCGCGCATGTTCGGGTCGGTGGTAAAGGAATATTGCGTCTTTGCCATGCAGACCGGCAGATGGCCATATCCCGCCGCCTCCCACGTCTTCAGCTGATCGCGGATCGACTTGTCGGCATCCACGCCGTCAGCCCGGTAGATACCCTTGGCGATCGCCTCGATCTTGGCCATCAGACCCATCTCGTCGGGGTAGAGCGGCTTGAACGCCGCCACGCCGGATTCGGCCAGCGCCACCACCTTGTGCGCCAGTTCTTCGATGCCCGCCGAGCCTTGCGCCCAATGCTTGCACAGGATCGCCTCGGCGCCCTGCCCTGCGACATAGTCCTTCACCGCTTGAATCTCCGCCTCGGTGTCCGAGACGAAGTGGTTGATCGCCACAACCACCGGCACGCCAAAGGATTTGACGTTGGCGACATGGCGGCCAAGGTTGGAACAGCCGTTCTTCACCGCCTCCACATTCTCGGCGCCAAGGTCGGCTTTGGCCACGCCGCCGTTCATCTTCATCGCGCGCACCGTGGCCACGATCACCGCAGCCGACGGCTTCAGACCGGCCTTGCGGCACTTGATGTCAAAGAACTTCTCGGCGCCAAGGTCGGCCCCGAAGCCTGCCTCGGTCACCACATACTCCCCCAGCTTCAGCGCGGTCTTGGTCGCGATGACCGAGTTGCAGCCATGGGCGATGTTGGCGAACGGCCCGCCGTGGACAAAGGCGGGGTTGTTCTCCAGCGTCTGCACCAGATTGGGCTGCATCGCGTCCTTGAGCAGAACGGTCATCGCGCCATCGGCCTTGAGATCGCGGCAGTAGAGCGGCTTTTTCTCGCGGGTGTAGGCCACGACGATATCGCCCAGGCGTTTTTGCAGGTCTTCCAGATCGTTCGACAGGCACAAGATCGCCATGACTTCGGACGCCACGGTGATGTCGAACCCGGTCTGGCGCGGAAAGCCGTTGGCGACGCCCCCAAGGTTCACCACGATGTCGCGCAGCGCGCGGTCGTTCATGTCCATCACCCGGCGCCAGACGATGCGACGCTCGTCAATTTCCAGGCTGTTGCCCCAGTAGATATGGTTGTCGATCATTGCCGACAGCAGGTTGTGGGCGGATGTGATTGCGTGAAAGTCGCCCGTGAAGTGGAGGTTCATTTCCTCCATCGGCACGACCTGGGAATAGCCGCCGCCCGCAGCCCCGCCTTTCATCCCGAAATTCGGGCCAAGCGAGGCTTCGCGGATGCAGACCACCGCGCGCTTGCCTATGCGGTTCAGCCCGTCGCCGAGACCCACGGTCGTCGTCGTCTTCCCCTCCCCCGCCGGAGTGGGGTTGATCGCGGTCACAAGGATCAGCTTGCCATCGGGTTTGGCCGCGAGGCTGCGAATGAACTCCTGCCCGATCTTGGCCTTGTCGTGGCCATAGGGCAGAAGATGGTCCGACGGGATACCGAGCTTGGCGCCGATCTCCATGATCGGCTTCTTCTTGGCTTCGCGCGCAATCTCGATGTCGGTCTTGAAGGCCATGTCACTCTCCCAGGGGGCACCTTGTGCCATTTTCGACGTGATACCCGGGGGAAAGGCCTTGTCGCAGGCGATTTCCGACCTTAGCGGCACAAAAATCGCCAGACCGTGTTTCCGATAGGAAAGACGGCCCCGTTTGAAGGGCAGAGGTCTATCCGGACCGCGGGTGGGCGGGACTCTCGCCGGGCTTCTTGATCGGGGGGGAAAAGGCGAATAGCCTTGGATTTTATGGCGCACGTAACAATTCACCGAGAGAAAGGTCACTTGACATGGCGAACACCGGCTACGACATCACTGCCATGACAGCCTTGGGCGACGCGAACCTGACCGATGACGGGACGGGGATCGACGAGCTGTTCTTCGCATCGCTCACCCTTCTGGCAGCGACAGACATCAACCTCGCCTGGACCAGCGCCTCCGGTGTGGCCACCAGTGCTTCGGCTTTCTACACCAGCGACGCGGGGCCAAGCTTTCGGCTGGTGGTGGACGGCCAGATCGAGAATGTGCGGGGCAGCAATTCGGCGGACCTCATCACCGGAAACGAACTGGCAAACACGCTTTTTGGCGACGGGTTGTCCACCGGACCCGGGGGCCGCGACTCGATTTCTGGCGCCGCAGGCAATGATTCGATCTATGGCGGCAGCGGCGCAGACCTTTTGGGCGGTGATGCGGGCCGCGACATGCTTTGGGGTGGTGCGGGTGCGGATACGATATCGGGTGGGACCGGTGCCGACAATCTTTTGGGCGGCGCGGGAGCGGACAGCCTGAGCGGGGGGGCCGGCGGAGATGTTCTGACGGGCGGGGTTGGCGCGGACCTGCTGGTCGGCAATGCAGGGGCGGACCGATTCGTCTTTACCGCAGTGGGCGACAGCACGGTCGCGCTCAGTGGCCGCGACATTGTGTTCGATTTCCTCCGGGCGGACGGCGACAAGATCGACCTGCGCGCGATCGACGCTGTTGCGGGTGGCACCAACGACGCCTTCATCCTTATCGGCGCGGGTGCATTCAGCGGTGCCGCGGGCGAAGTGCGCGTCCTCGCCGCCATCAACGGCTTTCTCGTGCAGGGAACTGTCGATGCAGGCACGTCGCCCGACTTCTCTTTCCTGTTGCGCAATGTGGCGGTGATCGGGGCCGGCGACTTCCTGCTTTAATCCCGCAGCGCCGCCTGCAGATGCGCCCAGACCGGCTGGTCGGGAATGTGGAGCCGGACCTCGTCGCCGATGGCAAGGCTGCCCTCCCGCTCGACCCAGGCGGTGATGCCGCGGCGGCCTTGGGCTGCAGGCTTGAAGCGGGCGCCAAACCCGGGGAACGCCGCCTCGATCCCCTTTGCGGGCAGCGTGCAGGGGCGGTTCTCGATATCCACCACCAAGGTCGCGCCCGAGTTGCCTTGCAGGCGCGATCCGGGCGGCACATGGCTGAAATCGGGAATGCCCCGCAGCACCATCGATGCGCCGACCAGTTCGGGCGGCAAATTGTTAAGCCCCATGCGGGAGGCGATTTCGGCGAGTTCCTCGGCACTGAGAACGGAAAACTGGCGGGTGTTCGCGATTTCGGTGTTGCGCGGGTATTGCGCGGCAACCCGGCTGCAGCTTGGACGGGTAAGACCTCCATGTACTTCGCCTGCGACCCCGGCGAAGGTGGCCGTCAGCGCCTGCTCCGGGCGCGAGGCGAGGCCGGCCGGGTCGACAGGCACGCGGCCAAGGTAAGTGATGACGGCGACGTGGTCGGTGGGTTTCAGGACGGGCATGGCGACCTTCACCTTGCTTTGCACATCAGACGTGCCAGAGACCACAGTGCCCCGCAAATGAAAACTCCCGGCAGCGAGGTCCGCTGCCGGGAGTTGGGTTTTTCTGTAAGCACTGTCGGCCCGGATCTGACCAACGGGGTCAAACGGCCGGCGTTGGCGCCGCGTCGCCTTTGGGTGCCTTCGGCTTGGTCTTGGGGATAGCGGCAACGGACGGGGTGCCCCCGCCTGAGGCGGGCGGGCTTGCCGCATCGTCATCCTTGCTCAGCACTTCACCGGCCACCACCTTGCGAATCTCATCTCCGGTCAGCGTTTCATACTCCAGCAAGCCCTTCGCCAGACGCTCGAAATCCTCGGCCTTATCCAAGAGGACGCGGCGAGCGGTCTGGTAGCCTTCCTCGATCAGCGCCTTCACCTCACCTTCGATCAGCGTCTTCGTCTCGGCCGAGACGGAGAAGCCTGCGGTGTTGCCCTGATAGCCTTCGTGCGCCTCGGCATAGTCGATGTTGCCGACCTTGTCCGACATGCCCCACCGCATCACCATGGCACGCGCCAGCGAAGACGCCTGCTGGATATCGCCGGCCGGGCCCGAGGACACGCCCTCTTCGCCATACTTGATGATCTCGGCCGCCTTGCCTGCCATGGTCATGGCAATTTTCTGCTTGCCTTCGTCCTTGTGCATGTTCAGCCGGTCCATCTCGGGCAGGCTGACCACCATGCCAAGCGCCCCGCCCCGCGGGATGATCGTCGCCTTGTAGACAGGATCGCATTTCGGCATGTTCATGCCGACGATGGCGTGACCAGCCTCATGATAGGCCGTCTTTTCCTTCTGGTCGGCCGTCAGCACCATCGACCGGCGCTCTGCCCCCATCATCACCTTGTCCTTGGCATTCTCGAAGTCGTACATCGTCACGAAGCGGCGGCCAAAGCGGGCGGCCATCAGAGCGGCCTCGTTCACAAGGTTCATCAGATCGGCACCCGAAAAACCGGGGGAGCCACGCGCGATCGTGCGCAGATCGACGTCGGGGCCAAGCGGCACCTTGCGCGCGTGAACCGACAGGATCTTCTCGCGCCCCTTGATGTCAGGGTTCGGCACGTGGATCTGGCGGTCAAACCGGCCTGGGCGCAAAAGTGCCGGGTCGAGCACGTCCTTGCGGTTGGTGGCCGCAACGATGATCACGCCTTCGTTCGCCTCAAACCCGTCCATCTCGACCAGAAGCTGGTTCAGCGTCTGCTCGCGTTCGTCATTTCCGCCGCCGATGCCGACACCTCGTGCACGACCGACAGCGTCGATTTCGTCGATAAAGACGATGCAGGGCGCGTTCTTCTTGGCCTGCTCAAACATGTCGCGGACCCGGGACGCACCCACACCAACGAACATCTCGACGAAGTCCGAGCCGGAGATGGTAAAGAAAGGCACCCCCGCCTCGCCTGCAATCGCACGGGCGAGAAGCGTTTTACCGGTTCCCGGAGGGCCGACCAGAAGCGCGCCTTTGGGGATTCTGCCGCCAAGACGGCTGAATTTCTGCGGGTTGCGCAGAAATTCGACGATTTCTTCAAGCTCTTCCTTGGCCTCGTCTATGCCTGCCACGTCGTCAAACGTCACGCGGCCCTGCTTTTCGGTGAGAAGCTTCGCGCGCGATTTGCCAAAACCCATTGCGCCGCCTCGTCCGCCGCCCTGCATGCGGTTCATGAAGAAAATCCAGATGCCGATCAGCACGAGGAACGGCAGCCACAGCGAGATCATGGACATGAGCCCCGACGGTTCTTGCGCCTCTGCGCGCACCTCGACGCCATTTTTGATCAAGCGGTCGGTCAACGTCTCGCCCGCCGGCTTGATGGTCGTGTAAAAACTGCCATCCTTGCCGCGCACCATCACCCGCTCGCCGTCAAGTGTGACACTTGCCACCTGGTCGGATTCAACGCTGGTGATAAAATCGGAATAGGACACCGGCTTGGCCGCAGTTGTGCTTTGGCCACCGGAGAACATCTGGAAAAGCGCCAGGATCAGCAGGAACAGAACCACCCAGAATGCGATATTTCGCGCGTTACCCAAGACTTCAGTCTCCCCTCGCGTGGCCGTGCCCACCACAGGGCGCCACTTGCCTTGCTAAGATAGGCATAAGCACGGTGTGTTCAATGCGATACTATGAAGCGATCGAAAGGAAGGCGCAAACTGGCCGTCCATTGGGCATTATGGCCTGCGAGCGGGGCCGCGACGAGCGCTTCGCCCTGCCAGATGGCCGGCGTGGCCAGCAAGGCCATTCGGGGCAGGCCTGCTGTGCGTCCGGCAGGGCAGGCGGCAAAACCGACCTCGCCCAAGGCTGAAACGGTAAGATCGCCGATGGCTGGACCCCCTACCTGCGACACCAGCCATCGGCCATCCCAGACCACCCCGGCGCCAGGCCGGGAAGGTGCGCGCACCGGGGTCTGCGCCGCTGCCAGCTCCCGGCTCAGGCGCGCGCCGCCCGCGCCGTAAGGCTGCATCCGGACTCCGCCAAGCGTGCGCGCCTCACCCCGCCGCAGGGCAACGGCTGCTTCGGTGAGGGAGTCATGACGCGGCCGGTAGCCCGCGTTGCCGATCCATTGCACCGCAGCCGCCAGCACCCGCCCGGGGGTGTCGCCCTGCGCAAGGTCGAGCGAGGGCGCGTCGAACAGCAAATCTCCGGCCTCGGTCTGCAGATGGTGCGTCACAAACGCGGTCGCAGCCGCCCAAAGCGTCTCGCGTGCCCGCGTCATGTGGGCTGCGGTCTCGACCAGCCGCGCCCGGGTCAGTCCCAAAGGCTCCAGCGCCGCGAGGAGTTGCCGGGCTTTCACACGGTCAAACCGGGGATCCTCGTTCGACGGATCCTCGGCCCAGGGGATGGCGCGGTCCATCAGCCACGCGCGCAGATCGCCGCGCGTCACACCAAGCAAAGGGCGCAGGAACAGCCCCGTCCGGTCCTTCGGCGGCATTCCGGCCAACCCGTCCACCCCCGACCCACGCGCGAGCCGCATGAGGACCGTTTCGGCCTGATCATCGGCGGTGTGGCCAAGCAGGATCGCCGACAGCCCTTGCGCCCCGGCCCAGTCGGTCAGCAGGGTACGCCGCGCCTCTCGCGCCGCCGCCTGCAGGTTGCCCTGCCCCGTCCAGCCCTTCCCCCTTCCATCCGGCCCCGTTCCATCCGGCCCCGTTCCATCCGGCCCCGTTCCATCCGGCCCCGCCAAGCCTTGCCAGTGCAACGTGACATGCGGGACGCCAAGGGCCGCCGAAGCCTTTGCCACCATGTCGGCCTCGGCTGCGGCCTCGGGGCGCAGGCCGTGGTTGACTGTCGCTGCATGCAATTGTCCCCCTCGCGCGGCGCACCAGCCTTGTGCCAGATACAACAGGGCCATGCTGTCGCCACCACCGGATACTGCAATACCAATCCGCGGCAGCGGACCATCCCGAAACACGTCGTCAAGAAAGCGCCGAAGCGCCGCTTCGGGGGCTACTGGCACCCCAGCCCCTGCATAGCCACCTGTGCCTGCGTGGCCGACACGGACCCCGGGAACCGCGTGCCGACCTCGGCCAGGGTGACGCAGGCCTCCGGCGTTTGGCCGAGGGCACCGAGCGATTCACCCAGACGCAACAAGGATTCGGGCGCTTTCGGCCCGCCCGGTGCGCCGGAGAACGCCTCAAGATAGGCCCGCGCGGCGTTTGACGCCTCGCCAAGCTGGGCCAGCGCCTCGCCGCGCAGGAAATGCGCCTCCTGCGTCAGCGGTCCGCCAGGATAGGATTGGGCAAAGGTATCAAGGAGCGTTGCAGCACCGCGAAAGTCACCGGAGGCGAGCACCTCCTTGGCCCGGTCGAAATCGGCCTGCTCGGACACGGCCAGCTCCACCCCGCCGCCGGTCGGGGCATCGGCCACGGCCGGAACAACCGGCGCTTCGCCCCCCAGCACCGGCGTCGTGCCCAATGTGGCCACATCGCAGCCCTCTGTCAGCTCGCAGAGCCGGAACTCCAGATCCCCGATCCGGTTGGTGCCATCTGACACCACCCGGTTCAGGCGCAGCTCCACCTCTTCGGTCTTGGCCGTCAGGCGCGCAAGCTCGGCCTCCAGCGTGTCCATCCGCTCCAGCGCCGAGCCGCCTGCCGCCCCGGTCGCCGCGGCGCCCGAGGAAACAAGATCAGCCTTCAGCACATTGAACTCGGCTGCCAACTGCTCCAGCTGTGCGCGGATGTCGGCCAGCGTCTGCGCGCGGTCCTGCGCAAGGGCTGCCCCCAGCGGGACCAGCAACAACCCCAGAAGGATCGCCGTGAGGCGGAGCGCGCGCATGCCGATCAGGCCCCCAAGCCGACCGAAAGCACCGTCACAGCGCGACGGTTCTTGGCATAGCAGGCCTCATCCGAGCACACTTCCAGCGGGCGCTCCTTACCGTAGGAAATGGTGCGCAGCCGGCTTGCCGGCACGCCTTGGCTGATCAGGAAATCCTGTACCGCTGCTGCCCTGCGCGCGCCAAGGGCGAGGTTGTATTCCCGCGTGCCCTGTTCGTCGGCGTGGCCTTCAACAATTGCGGCATAGCCCGGATTGGTGTTCAGCCATTGTGCCTGACCGCCAAGAACCGCGCGCGCCTCGGTCGAGAGGGTGGATTGATCCACCGCAAACAGTATCTTGTCGCCTACCGTCTGGTTGAAATAGGCGATGGAGCGTGGATCGCCCGGGTCGCCAAGGCCAGTGGTGTCGATGAAGCCGCCAGTACCGCCGGCCCCCGCGCCCCCGGCGCCGCCTGCGCCGTAACGGTCGGGGTTGTTGCAGGCCGCCAGCGCAAGGCCAGCCATCAGGAGAAGGATTTTCGGGGTCAGGGCCATCGGGGATTTTCCTCTGTATGCTCGATTTGGGGCGAATCTATCAGGTTTGCGGTACCGTGTTAATCGGGCACCGAACAATCTTGTCAGGGCAGAAGGGGAGACCATGCCGGGTCCGAAGCAGGGCCATCGGTCGGGATCTGCTTGAGGTTGCGCCCGCTGATGTCAACCGACCACAGCGACGCCTGCCCGCCCGCACCCGAGGTTTCGCGGGTAAACATCAGCACGCGGCCATTCGGGGCCCACGTCGGGCCCTCATCCAGGAATGACGCGGTCAATAGCCTCTCTTCCGACCCATCCGTGCGCATGACGCCGATGTGGAACCGGCCCGCGTTCTGCTTGGTAAAGGCGATCAGGTCGCCGCGCGGGCTCCACACAGGCGTGCCATAGCGCCCCTCGCCCCCCGAAATCCGGCTCGCTTCGCCGCCGCCCGCGCCCATCACATAGATCTGCGGCGTGCCCGATCGGTCGCTTTCAAACACGATCTGGCTGCCGTCAGGGCTGAAGGAGGGCGCAGTTTCGATGGAGGGCGCATTTGTCAACTGGTTCAGGCCGCCCGAACCGACATCAAGCACGTAGATATCCGTGTTTCCGCCGCGCTCAAGACTGAACACAACGGTATTGCCGTCAGGCGAAAAACGCGGCGCAAAGGTCATCGTGCCGGGTTGCTCGTCCAGCGCCCGACGGGCAAGGCTGCCCACGTCCATCACGGTGATGCGGGGAAAGCCGCTTTCGTAGCTGGTGTAGAGGATGCGGTCGCCATTGGGTGAAAACCGCGGAGCGATCACAATGGCGGCGCTGTCGGTCAGGTATTGCACGTTGGCGCCATCGTAATCCATTACCGCCAGACGCTTCAGCCGGGCGTTCTTTGGCCCGCTTTCGCTGACAAATACCACGCGGCTGTCAAAATAGGCGCCCTCGCCGGTAATCTTGGAATAGACCACGTCAGCCACCTTGTGGGCCATGCGCCGCCAACCATCGGTCGTGCCCGCGAACTGCAGCGCGGCCCCGTCGATCGCGATCCCCGAGAAGACATCGAAGGCGCGGAACTTCACGGTTATGCGGTCCCCTGCGACGCTGACCGCCCCGGTGATCAGCGCCTGTGCGTTGATCGCCTTCCAGTCCTCGAACGCGACCGGGGCGTCAAAACTTGTCACACGGCCGATATGCGCGCCCTCGTCGATTGCGCGGAAAAGCCCGGTGCCCTGCAGGTCTGAGATCACCACCTTGGTGATGTTGCGGGCATACTCCCCCGCCCCACCCTCGTCGATAAAGGCGGGGGCGGCGAAGGGCAGGGGCTCAATCACAGGGTTGTCGATCACGATCCTGAGCGGGCCGGACTGCGCCCGCGCGACATCGCCCTGCCCCAGCGTCAGGGCTGCGGCGGCAATCAGCGGGAAAAGGGTGCGCAACAGCTGTCTCATGAGCTCGATTTCTCCGTTTCTTGTATGTTTCGTGCCAATCTGCACCGAAACGCCGGGCGCGTCACGGGGAATGGGGCGGCAATGCGCCCCCTTGGCGGGAAAGTGACTGCGACGGCGGTCATCGCAGCACCATGCCGGTGGGATCGAATACCAGCTCGAGGTCGCGCCACTGCTCATACTTTTCTGACGGCAGGGGGTAGCCTTGCTTGGTGCAGCGGATGATGGCGCGGCGGGCGGCGTCAAACATGATCTTGGCTGCCGCGTCCGAACCGCCTTCGAAACCCGTCATCCGGATGGAGCTGGGCACAGGATTGCCGTTCGGCTCCATGTCCACCCGCACGGTCACGGATGTGCGCATCGCCTCGGATGACACGGTGCCGACCGACCAGCAGGCAGCAACGGCCACGCGCAGCGCGTCCTGCTCGCCGCGCGACATCGGCGGGCCTGCGGGGCGCTCGCTTTGTTCGGTGGCGGTCGAGGTGGTAGCCTCGGCCAAGGCTGCCGCAATCGCGTCAGCCGCGGGGTCGGGCGCGGGGTCGGGCGCGGGGTCGGTTGCCGCCTCGGCAGGTGTCGCAGGCTCCTCTGACGGCGCATCGGGCCGTACGGCGGGGCGGGAGCGCGGGCGCAAAGAGGTGGTCAGCCCGAGGGATTCGTCCTGATCCTCGGTCGCCTCGGTGCGCAGGATGTTGCCCGCCTCCGCAGCTACGGCCTCGGTCGTGGGCTCCTCGATGACGACGGGCTCTGCGGATGGCGTGTCGCTGACGGCAGGGGTCGGTTCGGGGCCGGTCACTGCCTCGGGCTCCGGCGTGGGGGCCGGATCAGGGGCCACGCGATCCGCCGGACGGGGCTTCGGTTGCGCGATGGCGGAGGGGGAGGGCAGCGGCTGAACCTCTTCTGCCACAGGCGCCACTGGCTCGGGCACCTCTTCAGGTTGGGGCACGAGCAGAAGTTCGGGCAGCGGCTCGGATTGTGGCAGCGGTTCGGGCTGCGGTTCGGGAGGCGGCTCAAGCGCGGGTTCCAGCGGGGGCGGAGGCTGCACCTCAGGTGTCGGCTCGGGGGGCGGCTCGGGGGTCGTTTCCGGTGTCGGCTTGGGCGTAGGTTCCACTGCGGGGTCAGGTGCGGGTTCGGGCGTGGGGGTCGGACTGGACGCGGCGGCCGCCAACTCCTCGAACTCGGCCGTGGACATCAGCGACACGGTCGTCACCGCGACAGGCAGCACGTCATCGGGCGAAAACAGGAAGTCCCCCAGGATCACCCAGAGGATCAGGCTTGCATGCCCGATGCCGGAGACGAGAGTGCCGGTCTGCATCCGCGCCCCCGGACCTAGCCGCCGCTGCCGAAAGCCGGACCTTCGGCATCGGTGACAAGGCCGATGTTGTTGAACCCGCCCGCGTTCAGCGCACCCATGACCTGCGCCACCCGCTCATAGGGGATCGACCCATCGGCGCGCAGGAAGACCTTGTCCGATGTCCGTTCTGCCGCAATCGCCCGCAGCTTGGGGATCAGTTCGGCATCAGCAACCGCGTTGGTCTGGATCATCAGCTGCCCCTCGGCGGTAATCGTCAGGGTCAGCGGTTCCTCCTGCTCGGTCGGCAGGGCATTGGCGGCGGTCTTCGGCAGTTCCACCGGTACGCCCACGGTCAGCATCGGGGCTGCCACCATGAAAATGATCAAGAGCACCAGCATAACGTCCACAAAGGGCGTGACGTTGATCTCGCTCATCGCGGCGGCGCGGCCACGGCGGCGTCCGCGACCCCTGCCGCCATAGCCCGATTTCATCACCCCACCGGCCACGGCTCAGGCGTCCAGCTGACGCGACAGGATCGTCGCGAATTCGTCGGCAAAGCTGTCATAGCCGCCGACGACCTGCTCGCTGTCGGCGTTCAGCTTGTTGTAAAAGACCACCGCCGGGATGGCCGCGATCAGACCCACGCCGGTCGCGAGCAGCGCCTCGGCGATGCCGGGGGCCACGACCGCAAGGTTGGTATTCTGGCTGATCGCGATCTGCTCGAAGCTGTGCTTGATGCCCCAGACCGTGCCGAACAGCCCGATGAACGGCGCGGTGGAGCCGGTGGTGGCCAGAAAGCTCAGCCCCTTGTTCAACCGATCGGATTCCCGCACGATGGCCACGTTCATCGCCCGGTCGATGCGGGCCTGTGCGCCCGCAATCAGCGCGCCGTCCTGTTTGTGGCTGCGCCGCCATTCCAGCATGCCGGCCGCGAAAATTTTTTCCGATGCCCCCTTTGGCTCGGGCCCCATCTTCTCGAAGAGCTCGTCCAACGGCTCGCCCGACCAGAAGGCGCGGTCGAACACTGCCGCGTCCTTGCGCGCCGCGCGATAAAGGATGTGGCGCTGGACGATGATTGCCCATGACCAGAAAGACATGGCCATCAGCGTCAGCATCACCACCTGAACTGTAAATGTCGCGCGTCCGAATAGGGCGAGCATGGAAAAATCCATGTCCTTCGCCAATGCGAGGGTTTCCGTTTCCATTCCGCCTGCTCTTTTTTGTCGGGCCGTTCTTCGACTCCGTTACAATCGATTCTATCCGACATCACCCCCGAATGCCAATAGATCTCTGTGGTTGGCAAAACCTCGCCACCGTGGGCAGATCATTGCAGCTGCCCCAGCATCCGCGCCCGCACCTCGTTCGGCACGCGATGCGCGGTGCCGCCTTCGGTCAGGCAGACAAGATTGACCACGGCAGCGAACAACCGCTCCGCCCCGCGCAACACCTCCTGCTTCAGAATGATTCGGGCTCCACCGACAGTCTGCAGGCGGGTCGTCACCATCAGGTCGTCGCCAAAGCGGGCGGGGCGCATATAGTCCGCCTCTACCCGGCGGACGGCAAAGACGATGCCGGGGTCCTTGCGCAAGGCCATCTGGTCGATCCCAAGCGCGGCCACCCATTCGCTGCGACCCCGTTCGATGAACTTCAGATAGTTGGCGTAGTAGACTATCCCGGCGAGGTCGGTATCCTCGTAGTAGACGCGCACGGGGTGGCTATGGCGCATTTCAGCTTTCGTCCAGATGCGCCTGCACGGCCTCTGCCACAGCCCCGGGGTGCGTAATCGGCACCATGTGTCCCGCACCGGATACCACCAGCCGTCGCCTCTGTGGCAGACGCGCCGCGAGCGCGCCCTGGACCGCGCCGATGACGGGCGGGCTGTCGCCGCCTTCGATCAAGAGGACCGGCACGGCGATGCCCTCCAACCCGCCAGGGCGCAAAAGGCCTGCGGCATCATCGAGCAGAACCGGATTCTGCGCCGCGATGTGATGGATGCGGTCGAGGATGTAATTCCGCGACCGGTCGGACAGATCGGCGAAGGGCTCCCCGGTCCCCCAGGCCGCATGGAACTGCGCGGCGGCGGCGGCGCGGCCGTCGGCCTTGAGCAGATGGGCGAGCTGCTCATGACCGGCACGGAAGGGGGCATAGGCGGGATGGCCCTTTGCCGCGGCAAAGATCACCGGCTCCACCAGTGTCAGGCTGCGCACAAGCTCCGGACGTTCCAGTGCAATGCGCAGGCAGACCGTGCCGCCGAACGAATGGCCGATAAAATCGACCGGCCCGCCTTCGCCCAGAGACTCCGCCATTACCGTCGCAATGCGGGTGGTCAGGCCGTGAATCTCGCTCACCCCATCCCAGTCGGCAGACCGGCCATGCCCGGGCTGGTCAAGGGCGGTGACCGTGACACCGGACAGTCGTTCGGCAAGGCCCAACCATGCACCGGAATGGGCCAGCGAGCAGTGCATCGCCAGAACCGGGCGCGCGGCGCCACGGTCCCAGACGCGCCAGGGCGTCAAATGGCCGGCGATGAGGTCTTCTGGCATCAAAGCTTTCCGGCGAGGTGGAGGTCCAGGTCGTCAAGCCTGTCCTGCCCCCAGAACATCTCGACGCCCACGATGTAGAACGGCACGCCGAATACACCACGCGCCACCGCTTCTTCAAGGTTCGCGACATAGGTTTCGGCTGCAGCGAGCATGAATCTGTCGGAAATCGCAGGGTCAAAGCCATAGTCCGCCAGGATGCGACGCACCACCTCATCCTCGGCGATGTTGCGCCCTTCGGCCCAGACAGCGCGCAGAAAGCCACGGATGAGGCCCGGGACATCCCCACCCCCAACCCGGATGGCCGCGAGAATGGCATAGGAGGCGGGCGCCGGGTTGACCGGAAAGTAGGGCGCGGCGATCTGCAACGGCAAACCGGACGTCTTCGCTTGCCGCCGCAGTTCCTGCAGCCGGTAGGCGTTGCGCGACGGATGCCGGTCGGCAAGCCGCTGCCCGCCAGTGCGGGGAAAAAGTGCCGGCGCGTCGATGGGGATATAGCGGATGGTCGCGCCATGCCGGGCGGCAACCACCTCCAGCCTGTCACCCGCAAGATATGTGAACGGCGACATTGGTGCGAAGAAGTAGTCTATCTGTGACATCGGCGGCCCCTTTTCCGGCTCCAGGTTTGCAAGACCCTATCCCGGTGATAAGCGGTGTCAACGGAACGATTCCGTAGCCCCGGAGAGCTGCATGCCCGCCATCACCGAACCGAAACTGATTTCCGGAAACGCCAACCTGACGCTCGCCAAGGCAATCGCGCGCCGGATGTCGATGCATCGGGGAATGAGCGTCAACCTCGTCAACGCCCGTGTCGAACGCTTCAATGATCAGGAGATTTTCGTCGAGGTGTTCGAGAACGTCCGCGGCGAGGATATGTTCATCATTCAGCCCACCTCGAACCCGGCCAACAACAACCTGATGGAGCTGATGATCATTACCGACGCGCTGCGCCGCTCCTCCGCTCAGCGCATCACTGCAGTCATCCCCTATTTCGGCTACGCAAGGCAGGACCGGCGGACAAAGTCGCGCACGCCGATTTCGGCCAAACTGGTGGCGAACCTCTTGACCGAGGCGGGTGTCGACCGAGTGCTGACGATGGACCTGCATGCCGCCCAGATTCAGGGCTTCTTCGATATTCCGGTGGACAACCTCTATGCCTCGCCGATCTTTGCGCTGGATATCGAGCACAACTTCAAGGGTCGGCTTGACCAGATCACCATCGTCTCGCCCGATGTGGGCGGCGTCGCGCGGGCGCGCGATCTTGCGCAAAGGCTGGGGACTGGCCTCGCTATCGTCGACAAGCGCCGCGTGAAGCCGGGCGAGGTGGCCGACATGACGGTGATCGGCGATGTGACCGGGCAGATCTGCATCATGGTGGACGATATATGCGACACCGGCGGCACGCTGAGCAAGGCGGCCGACGTTCTCTTGGCGGGGGGGGCCACCGAGGTGCATGCCTATACCACGCACGGTGTTCTGTCCGGCAACGCAGTGGAGCGGATCACCGCCTCATCGATGAAAAGTCTGGTCATCACCGACTCGATCGAGCCTACCGCCGCGATTCTCGCCGCACCAAACATCCGCATCGTCCCTACGGCGCCGATCTTCGCCCAGGCGATCCTGAACATCTGGAACGGCACGTCGGTGCTGTCGCTCTTTGACAACGAGACCCTCGTGCCGATCTATGAAGGCATGTATCACCGGGGGTGATCGGAGCGCCACCCGCCCTTCCCCTTCGACAAAGGGGGCGCCCCGGCGCTTAGCGCGCAACGGGGGGCGTTGCCCCCGGTCCGTTCCGGCCCTCCCCCAAGATATTTTTGCAAAGATGAAGCTGATACGGTCTGGCTCTTGACCACTCTGCCCTGTCACTTTTGCCCACATATCCCCGCCGGAGGCTTCCGCAGCCTGCCGATGGTGATGGTGGCCAAAACGGGAAAGCCACCCCTCCCCCGCTTGGGGAAGTGTCGGGGGATTGCGGCAGAACGCCAAAGCGCGCCGCCGTTGCGGTTGCCGGGAGCCGATGTATTCGTTCCCACGGCCTGATGGTGCGATCCTTTCTCAGGAATGGAAGGAAGCGACATGGGACAGGTTCGTCACAGGAGCGCCCCGATCAAGCCATGGTGCGCCACCGGTCCGAGAACCATGGCGAGGG
>Ga0105047_10002795_pt1 | contig 30943 bp, 25 predicted proteins | sample MAT04_FD_78384 | JGI IMG/M metagenome (GOLD analysis project Ga0105047, IMG submission 78384) | Freshwater microbial communities from Lake Fryxell liftoff mats and glacier meltwater in Antarctica - MAT-04 (megahit assembly) | ecosystem: Environmental > Aquatic > Freshwater > Ice > Liftoff... | reverse complement strand
GTCAGGCGCAACCGTGAGGACGACCAGGCTCAGGCCCAGCAGCAGCGCGCGCCACTGGGTGGAGCAGCGCGGGGGCGAGGTCGTGGTCGTGGTCGGGAGCGAGGGCTTGAGGCGGCTCGGCGGCAGGACATGGCAGAACATGCCGGGAGGATGCCCCGCGTTCGCCGCCGCGGCGAGTGGGTTTCCGCGGTTGGGTTGGGGTGGATTGAGAGGCGGAGAAATGCGCTGCCAAGACCCGTTTGCGGTACCTGTCGGCGTCAGAGGTAGAGAAGCACCGGGGTTCCTTCAGCGTCTTGCTTGGGCCGGCGCAGGGCGAATCGCTGTCTTGACGGGCTTCTTCGCGCGCGGTGTTCGCACTTGGCAGGTAACCGGTTTCTCGTTCAAAACCAACGCCTCTTGCGCCAGGGCTGGTGCGTGGATGCACTCGAAGCTGGAGGATGAAAACAGGTTCTGGTTCTCGTTGAGAATCCTTCGCGCTGTCATCCGGCAATACTCCGGGTCAATTTCGATGCCAATGCTGTTTCGGTTCCACTTCATAGCCGCGAGCATGGTGGTGCCGCTGCCACAAAACGGGTCAAGCACCGTATCGCCTTGGAAGGAGAACATTCGGACCAGGCGGGTGGCGAGTTCGAGCGGGTAGGGTGCAGGATGATCCTTGGTCGAAGCGCCCGTGACGGTCCAAATCTGCCGGAACCATTCGTTGAACTCTGCTTTGGGAATCATGCTGAGGCGGCGCTGATCTTCGGTGGGTTGGCGATAGCCGCCGGGTTTGCGCTGCATCAGGATGAACTCGATGTCGTTCTTCACGATGGCGTTGGGCTCGTAGGGTTTACCGAGGAACTTGCTGCTCGTGTTCGCCTCGAACACGGCGTTGGAAATCTTGTGCCAGATGATGGGATTAAGGTTGTCGAAGCCGAGCTTGCGACAGATGACGCAGATGTCCGCGTGGAGTGGGACGACCACATGCCGCCCGTGCTCTTTGCGCGACAGGCAAACATCACCGACCACACAGACGAGCCGCCCGCCGGGGACAAGTACACGATAGGCTTCTGCCCACACCCGACGCAGGCCGTCGAGAAACTCCTCATAGTCATCGATGTGGCCCATCTGACCAGGGCTGTCGTTGTAGCGCTTCAGTTTCCAGTAGGGCGGAGAGGTGACGACGAGATGAACGGAGTGCTCCGCGATGAACGGAAAGCTCCGCGCGTCCCCCAGGTAGAGGCGGTGCGCCGTGGAGGCGTCCCCGTTGGGCGCAGCGTGGTGCATCGGTTCAACCCTTGTAGGCCGAGACGTGTGCGACTAAAGATTTCACGAATGCGAGGAAGGCCAGATCCTCGGCGGGTTCCGCGAACGCACCCTTCAACCCGCCTTTCGGCGCGGACAGCAGAAGCGCAGCGGCATTGTAGTGGCGCTCGCGAACCAGTTTGCGGCAGAACAATTCGTATCGTTTGGCATAGCTGGCGTTGACGAATTCCGGCAGAACTTTGAAGTGCGGTTCCTTCACCTTGACCGGGCGCCGCGAGCCCTCGCAATCTTCCAGCAGGAAACTGTAGCCGAGCCACGGCCGGATGGTCTTGTTGAAAGCCCCCTCGCGAAAGGCCGCCCACAAGTCCATCGCGCTGCCCATCGCTTCCTCGGTGCGGTTGTTGAAGTTGTTCCCAAAGGACGGACCGACTTGTGATTTGCTCTCCAACCCGAGGATCAGTTGCTGATCGCGCACGACCAGCAAATCCCACTCTTTGGTGGGGCGAAAGAAACCGGGCAACTCCAGTGCCGTGCGGTGAAAGATGTGTCTGCTCTGGATGCCGCATTCCTCAATCAACTCGTTCAGCAGCTTGATGAAGCCGTCCATCTGGGCTCCGCCAGTCACGGCGCTGCGCGCCCCATAATCGCGCTGGCCCAAGGCACGCTGCGTGGTGGATTGGCTTTGGCGCGTGGACCAATAGGCGGCCACGGCCTTGGCGACGCGGCGATTGAGGTCAGTTGGATCAAGGTTCATTCAGCGAGTGTTCTCTCAAAACTGCCTCAGAAACCGCACATCGTTCTCGTAGAACAGCCGGATGTCGTTGATGCCGTAGCGGAGCATGGCGATGCGCTCAATGCCAAAGCCGAAGGCCCAGCCGGTCCAGACTTCCGGATCGTAGCCGACTTGCTCGAACACCACCGGGTTGACCATGCCGCAGCCGGCAATTTCCAGCCAGTCCTTGCCCAGCTTCTTCACGAGCGCGTTGGTGAAATCAATCTCGTAACTCGGCTCGGTGTAGCTGAAGTAGTGCGGGCGGAAGCGAATCTTCACGTCGCTGCCCATGAGTTCCTTGAAAACGAATTCGACCGTCCCTTTGAGGTCGCTGACGGTCACGCCCTGGTCCACGTAAAGGCCTTCGATCTGGTGGAAGGTGGGGTTGTGCGTGGCGTCGGCGTTGTCGCGGCGATAGACGCGGCCCGGCACGATAATGCGGATGGGCGGCGGCTGCTTCTCCATCACGCGGATTTGGACGGAGGAGGTGTGGGTGCGGAGCAGGGACGTGGTGCGTGGTGCGTGTTCCGTGGCGCGTGATGATTGGTCTGCACCGGGTTGCGCCACATAAAACGTGTCCTGGGCGTCGCGCGCGGGGTGGTCGGCGGGCGTGTTCAGCGCGTCGAAGCAATGATACTCGTCCTCGATCTCCGGCCCGTCGGCGACGGCGAAGCCGATCTTGCGGAAGGCGCGCACGATGTCCTCGGTGGTCTGCGTGAGCGGATGAAGCCGTCCGACGGGCCGGCGGCGACCGGGCAGGGTGAAGTCGGTAGGCTCCGAGGGGCGAGCGGCTTTGAGTTCGAGTTCGGCGCGACGGTTGGTGAGAAAGGTCTCCAACTCGGTCTTGGCGGCATTGAGCGCCTTGCCGGCGGCGGGCTTTTCCTCCTTGGACAGCGCCCCCATCTGTTTCATCAGGGCGGTGAACTGGCCGTGCGGGCCAATCCACGCGCCTTTGGCCGCTTCGAGACTGGGGAGGTCGCCGGCGGCTTGGAGGGCCGTCAGTGCCTGCTGCTTCAATGAGGAAATGTCGTCCAGGAATGCCATAAAGAATCGAGTCGGGAGGGTAGGGGAGCGAAGCCGGCGATTAAAGCAAAACGGGCAGACTCGTCGGAGCCTGCCCGTCGGTGAAATGAATTCCCGGAACCGCTCAGACGCGGCGACCGGCGTCGAGTTCGTCGGTGAGCTTCTTGAAGGCCGCCCAGTCACCCTTGGCGGCGAGCGCAGCTTGTTCCGGCCAGGTAGTCGGATCCCAGAGCTTGAAGCGCGCCCCACCGCCCGTAAGGACTTCCTTGAGGCGATCCACAGCGGTGGCGGCGAGCTGGGCAAAGGTGTTGATGCCAGCGGCTTGGAGCAGCAGGTTGATCTTGGGGCCTACGCCTTCGATCTTCGTGAGGTCGTCCACGACGATCTTGGCGGTGGTCGCCTTGGTCTTCAGGCCTTCGCGGGCCTTCTCGATGATGGTGGCAAACGCGGCGGCGTCGGTGGCGGCGATGTCGGCCAGGACTTTGCGGTCCAGCAGGCAATCGGCAGCCTTCAGCCCTTCGATGAAGCGGCTGTAGGTCATGCCGGCGGCGCGGGTGGCGGCGTTGATGCGGATTTGCCAGAGGTAGCGGAAGGTGCGCTTGCGGTTCTTCCGGTCGCGGTATTGATATTGGAGGCCGTGGTCCACGGCGTCGGAAGCGTAGCGGTAGAGCTTGGAGCGGCGGCCACGATAGCCTTTGGCCGCGGTCAGCATCCGTTTGCGGCGTTTACGGGAGGCGGGGGCGTTAGTTACGCGCATGGTAGGAAGTCAGGTGGAGGGTTGGGTTTAGTGATCGAAGCGCAGTGCCTCGAGGATGCGCTTGGCATCGGTTTTATGCACCAAGGTCGTGCCGCGCAGGTTGCGGCGACGCTTGGAATTCTTGGATTGGAGGAGATGTCGGCGCCCGGCAGACGACCGCATCACCTTGCCGGTGGCGGTAATCTTAAACCGTTTGGCTGCCGACTTCCTGGTTCTTACGCCTTTAGGTCGTCGCATAGTAAATAGCCTGTGAAAAAATGAGCCGCGAATATAAAGAGGGACCGCCCCGGAGCAAGAGGTATTTGGGAAGAACTTGAAGTTCGGGCGCATCTGAGTTTCGTGCAGGGGCGAAGGCGGTGGGGGGGAGCGGTGGTGCCAGTGGTCGTTGCGCCAGAAGGTTTCCAGACAAAGCGAGGCTTCGTCACCCGCCTGCCGGTCCGCGCGGCGCGAGGGCCTCGCTCCGGCCCCAGGCGTCCAGTTGCATGATCAATTGATAGGGTTGGAGGGCCCTTCCGGGGGCGATGGCTCCAGGGCGGACGGCTGATCGAGTTGGGTGCGCAGGGCGGCGGCGCGGCGGCGAGTGTACCCGCGCCGCGCCAAGCTGGAGCCGACGGCTCGGAGATTCGGACTTCGGACTTCGGACTTCCGCCCCTATCAGCCGCCTTTGTCTGTTTGACAGTCCAGCCGGCGCGGCCTACAACCTCGGTGTCTTGACCCTAAAACCATCATCATGCTAGCACGACGTTTATTCCTGAAGCAGGCGGGTGCCGCTCTCGCTGCCGCTGCGGGCAGTTCGACCATCTTCACTGGCACGGCTGGCGCGCAGCCGGCTGCGGCCTCCGGGCGCGCTCCCGCCCCCTTCCGGCTCGGCCTCGCGGGCTACACCTTCAACAAGTTCAAGCTCGATCCAACCTTGGAGATGCTGAAGCAGGTCAATGTCCACTACCTCTGCATCAAGGATTTCCACCTGCCCCTGAAGAGCACGGACGAGGAAATCGCTGCCTTTCACGCCCAGTGCAAGCGCTACGACGTCACGGGTTACGGCGTGGGGCCGATTTACATGGGCAGCGAGGAAGAGGTCAACGCCGCCTTCGCCTATGCCCGGCGCGTGGGCGTCAAGGTGCTGGTCGGCGTGCCCTTCAAGCTGGTCGCAGGGAAGCGCGTGGCGTCGCCAGAACTGTTGAAGCTCATCAACGCCAAGGTGCAGGAGCACGACCTCCAATACGCCATCCACAACCACGGCCCGGACATGCCGGAACTTTTCCCCACTGCCGAGAGCGCCATGGAGCTGATCGCCGACCTGGACAAACGAGTCGGCCTTTGCCTGGACATCGGGCATCAATTCCGCGCGGGCAAGGATCCTGTGCGCGCCGTGACCCAGTTCGCGGAGCGCCTCCACGATGTCCATGTGAAGAACGTGACCGCGCCGGACAAACAGGGCCGCGGGATTGAAGTGCCTCGCGGAGCGATTGACCTGCCGGCCTTCGTCCGCGCGCTGCGCCAGATCAACTATCGCGGCGTGTGCGGCCTGGAATACGAGAAGGACATGGACGCCCCGCTTCTCGGCGTCGCCGAATCCATCGGCTATCTCCGCGGGGTCATGGATGCCACGGCCTGAGCGCGGAGTGGTGCGAGCCAGCGCCGACCTTTCCAGCACCGCCCGGACGTCGTAGCTGGCCTGCGTCGTCCCGGCCTCGAAGCACTGCGCCCACCCTCGGTTGGTCGCAGCATCCACCAGCACCATCAGCACAGGCCTGGCGCTCCCGCCAATGCCGCCGCCGGGCCTACTTGGTGCCCGCTTTGAGCCGTTGCAGGCAGTGGGTAAGGTAGGGCAGCAGTTGCTTTTTGCGCGACACCACGCTGCGCATCTCATACACGCCAGGCTCGAGCTTCGGATGGTCCACGCGTTCGGCGAACGCCGCCGATCCCGCCAGCAGCAGCAGCGAATCCTGGCTGCCCACGTCCGTCACCAGCAAGGCGCTGAACAGGTAGCTGCGCCCCCGCCGGTATTCCTCCAGCGCGGCCAGCAGGTTCGCCTGGCGCTTCCAGAACGCGTCAAAGCCGATCTCTTCGATCTGCGCCACGCTGAAAATCGTCCCGCCCTCCACGTACTCCTTGCAGTCCGCCGTGATCGCCTGGGCCGGCGTGCGCGACAGGAGAATCGAGCCGGACGCAAACATCTGCTCCGTGAAATCCCGGGCATTGACGCCGGCGGTCTTTTCCAGCCGGGCCAGCACCTCCGCGTCGCGCGGGGTGGTGGTGGGCGAAGTCAGATTCAGCGTGTCGGAAACCACGCCTGCCAGCAGCAGCCCGGCGATGGCGCGGGGCAGCTCCACGCCCGCTCGGAAGAAGCTGTCCGCCACGATGGTGCTGGTGGAACCGACCGGCTCGTTGCGGAACAGAATTGGCTGCGCGGTGCGGATGGCGCCGATCCGATGGTGGTCAATGATCTCGAGAATCTCCACCAGGTCCGCTCCGGGCACGGCCTGTGAAAGCTCATTGTGATCCACCAGGATCAGCCGGCGCTCGACGGGTTTGAGAAAGTCCGACTTGGACACGATGCCGACGGTGGTGCCTGGTTCGTCCAGCACGGGAAAAAGATGCTGGCCCGACGCCGTCGCGATCGGCCGGGCCTCGGCCAGCGAGGCGTCCTCGCGAAAACTTAGGAAGTCCTCCTGCAGGACATGGCTGATGCCGATGGCCGCCCGGCACAGCGCGGCGGTCGTGGCCGTGTCGTGCGGGCAGGTGAGGAGGCTCACGCCGTTGCGCTCCGCCGCCTGGACCGTCTTGGCCTCGACCGGATGTCCGCCGGTCACGATGACCACGCGGACCCCTTCGCGGATGGCCAGGTTCTGGATGTCCCAGCGGTCGCCCACGACGACACAGAGACGCTCGTGCGGGTACTTGTCCAGCCGGCTGGCGAAGGACTCCAACTGCATCGCGCCGATCATCAGGGTCAGGTCTTCCTCGCGCTCCGCATCGCGCGCCAGGACGATCTGGCCGCCCAGCGTGCGGGCGAGGTTCTTCAGCGAGGAAAGCACGCGGCGGGAGTCCATGAGCCGGTTGGCGGCGGGGAAGAGGAACTTGCTCAACTTGAACAGCGAGAGCAGCCCGCGGCAGCGGCGTTCGCCGTCCAGCACCGGCAGCACGCGCAGGTCGTGGGTGTCCATCAAGCCCAGCGCGTCGGCCGCCGTAGCGTCGGGTTGCACGCAATAGACGTGCGCTTGCATCACGTCCCGAAGCTTGGGCGAGACATCGGCGACGAAGCGCGGCGGTTCGACGCCAAAGGTGTTCAAGACGAAGTCAATGCGGTCGTTCGTCTCGCCACAGCGCGCGGCGACGGCTTCCGGCAGGCCGGTGCGGCGCTTGAACTCGGCGTAGCCGATGGCCGACACGATGGCGTCGGTGTCGGGATTACGATGACCAATAACGAGGACTTCGTTCATGAATGAGGGCCGCAGACGCTAGCGACCCGCCCCCGCGAGGCAAGCAAAAGGCTCGCCCAATGCCGGCGCCCTGAACTGGGCCGGGCGGCGTGGCCGCTCCGCCCAAATTTTCAATCAGGCAGCGAGTGCCGCCCTACCGGTTCAGGGTCCCCCGGCGCGACCAGGGAATCGGGGTAGCTACCCAGGGACCGGCGCGCTGCGGAGCTTACTGCGGGGCCGGGATGGTGGCGGGTGGCACGTAATCCAGGTGCCAATACTGTTTCCACAACTGGTCCAACTTCACCATTTCCGCATGGCCGTCCACATAGCCCACGATGATCGCCCCCGGCAAACGCTGGCCTGCGGTGGCCGTGGCGCTCCGGCTCACCACCGCCCCATGCCGCGCAATCGCAAACCGCCCCATGCCACCAATCGGTCCGCTGCTCATGGTGCCGGTGTAAAGGCTCCGGCTGGGCCAGTCGGCGGTCGTCGGCCAGCCGTCCACCCACATCGCATCTGCGAACGCCGGGGTCTGCGTGGGCCGTTGCACGGCAGCCTCCGACTTGAACTGCTTCCCGCTCGCATACGGATCCTGCTCGTACAACCAGCCGTTCAGCCCGTAACTGCCGCGCATCGGCGGCGTGGAGTTCCATTGCCAGGCAATGTCGGCAGTGCCCGGGGCCGGCTTGTTCGTGGGGGCCGTGGGGCAGGTGCGCACCGCATTCACCTGCGCGTGATAGCGGATCAGGCTGCCCATCCAGAGCGTATTCACATAAGTCGGGTCGTAGGGGTAATAGGCAAACAGCCGGCCCGAGTCTTGCACGTACATGAAACCGGAGAGCGTGATCTGCTTGAGATTGCTGACGCATTGGATTTGGTGCGCCCGGCGCTTGGCCGAGGCCAAGGCCGGCAGCAGCAAGCCGGCGAGAATGGCGATGATGGCGATGACCACCAGTAACTCGATGAGCGTAAAGGCGCTGCCCTTTCGCCCCACTTTGCTCCGGCGCTGAACCAGATGTGACATATGGGCGATGCAACCGTTTCCCGCGCTGGCTGTCAACCTCCGTTTGTTTCGTAGTTAACTCCTGCTTCTGCTGAGCGTGGCCAGCTCCCGTGGGTTTCACCGTCGGCCGCCGCGGCGGCGTCCATCCCGCCTGCCCACCGCCGGCAGGGCCGGTGGAAACTGTCTTTCGGGCGGAGGGTGCGGCTGCTCCAACGTCTGTGCCAAAGGGGCGCCGGCCAACTTCGGCGAACCCGCTGCGGTTGGTCCCGCGGCAGTTATCGCGCAAGGACGGCCCGGAGGCCGGCACCCCGCCATCGGTTTGGCTCACAGCCCTTCGATGCGGATCGTGTGCGTCACCGGCGGCAGCGGTGCGGGGATGGCATCGGTGTATTTCTGGCGCGCCTTTTCAGTCAGCGCGGCGGTGGCGGCCAGGTCGGCGTGCCCCTCGTCGCCGTGGAAGAGCGTCTTGATCTGACGCGTCTCGTAGGCCTGCTTCGCAGCGACGGCGTTGTCCACCTTGGCGAACGCCTCGGAAAAAGGATTCACCGGGAAATCCGCCGCGAGATTCACGCCCGCCGCGAGCTGGCTGGCGGAATAGTTTTTCGCGGTGCCGCCCCAGGTGAGTTTGCAGCCGCCGGCGGGTGCGCCCAGCACGACGAGCTTGAAGCGGTTGAGCTCCTCGTTGAAGGGCACCAACGCCATGGCAGCCCGAATGGAGTTGTCCTTGTCCGGCTCACCGACAGCACAGAACGGATAGCGCCGGCTGGTGACGGTCAGCGTGCCGTCCTGGAAACTGCCCACCTCATGCCCGCCCGTGGCGCTCGGCTTGCCCGTGGCGAGATCCACCGTGAGGGTGCCCAGGTCGCCATCCAGGCCCAGCGCCTTGAGGTAGGCGTAGGCCATCACCGTTTGCCCGGCCCAATCGGGATGCACGCCGTCCTTGCCGGCGATGGCAAAATCGGGACCAAACTTCTCCCGCGCCGCGAAGCCCGCCGTGAGCATCGGCCAGAAAACATCCGCGAACGCCACGCCTTTTTCCGACGCGAGCACAATCTCCAGGTTGCGCAGTTGGCAGAGATTCAGGTTGAGATCCTCGACCGTGCCGTTGGCCGACTTCACCCACGCCGGCATCTTGCCAACGCACCCCGCCGAGCCCAGCACGACCCGCGCGCCCGCAGCCTTGAAGGCGTCCACGATGGCGGACTGATTGCCGCGATACCACTGGGCCACGTCCTCTTGATAGGGCTGATAGCGGTGGTCGTTCATGCCGTAGCAGGTGGTGGCGATGGTGGGCTGGAAGCGCAGGCAATCATTTGTCATGCGGCGCCGAAAGCCCTCCGCGGTCTCGCCGCTCCAGCCGTATTGGCGCGTGGTGATTTGCAGGTCCGGCACACACGCGACGAGGTAGGTCTCCATCATGCGCGAATACATCTTCTGCTCGGTGATCGAGTCGCCGCAGATCGCGAGGCGGTCGCCTTGCTTGAGCAGCAGGCCGGTGGGCGCGGGCGCTTTTAGCGGCGCGAATTTGGCGAAGTAGGCATCCGCGGGCTTGGCTTCCAGCGGCGGAACTTGGGCGAAGGCAAAAGGTGCGAAGGCGCACACCGCCAGCGCGGCGGCGGCGTGAAGAGAAGGGCGAAGGAAACGGAAGGTCGAGTGCATGGCGCGGGAAACTGCGGCCCGGCGGGGACAGCGTCAAGCAAGCGGCACCGCCAGGGGCGCGCGGACGCCCTCGTCCGCAGCGGGGGCACCTTGCCGGCGACGTTGCTGCGGGCGGGGGCGCCCGCGCGCCGCGCCGGACGCCGGCGCGCCCAAGCAGCGCCACGCTTCGCGCTTCTCAAGCGCACCGGTTTATGCTCCGTTCCCGCCCGTGCTGTCCCGCCCACTCATCTTTTTCGCTCTCGCCACCCTGCTTTGGCGGCCGGGAATCTCGTCCGTCCACGCTGCCGCTGCGGAGGCGCCGCGGCCGCGCCAATACGCCCCGGAACGTTCCGTGGACTTCGAGCATCTCACCCTGGACATCACCCCGGACTTCCGTCAGCGCACCATCGCGGGTGATGCCACCCTGCGCTTCCGCGTGTTGCCGCGGCCCGTGAGCACCTTGCGCTTGAACGCCGTGGACTTGCGCATCACGAATGTCACTGCCAGCGTCGCCGTGGCCGATTGGGAGGTCACCGATGACGCCGTGCTGCTCCACTTCAACCCGCCGTTGACGCCTGCCAGCGAGGGCTGGGTGCGGCTGCTTTACACGGCGCAACCGGCGCAAGGGCTTTACTTCCGCACCCCGGAAATGGGCTATCCGCCAGAGGACGAGCATCTCTGGACGCAAGGGGAGTCCACCACGTCGCGCAACTGGTTCCCGGCTTTCGACTGGCCCAACGACAAGCTCACTTCCGAAGTCACTTGCTGCGTGCCCGAGGGCATGGTCGTGCTCTCGAATGGACGCAAGACCGCCCAGGTCCGCACGAATGGCCTCCTGACCGTCACCTGGCTCCAGGACAAGCCGCACGCCAACTATCTCGTCACGCTCGTCGCGGGCAATTTCCGCAAGCTGGAGGACCAGCATCGCGACGTCCCGCTCGCCTTCTGGACGCTGCCTTCCGATGCGACCAACGCCGCCAGCGGTTTTGCGGGCACGAAGGACATGATGGCTTTCTTCGAGAAATTTACCGGCACGCCCTATCCGTGGGCCCGGTACGATCAAGTTTGCGTCGCGGACTTCGTGGCCGGCGGCATGGAGAATACGTGTCTCACGGTCCTGCAGAACGGCGCCTTGTTCGCGCCCGGCTTCGAGAACTTGCGCTCCATGCAAGGGTTGGTCGCGCATGAGCTGGCGCACCAATGGTTCGGCGATCTCGTCACCTGCAAAGACTGGGCCAACACCTGGCTGAACGAAGGCTTCGCCACCTACGGCGAACAGCTTTACGGCGAACACAAAGACGGCCGCGATGAATTCCGCTATCGCCTGAACGAGAGCCGCCGCAGCCTCACCGATTCCGCCACTGACACCCGGCCCATTCTCTGGCGCGGCTACGCAGACCCGGATGAGATGTTTGATCACCGCGCCTATGCCCGCGGCGCGTGGGTGTTGCACATGCTGCGCTGTCAGCTGGGTGACGCGGCGTTCCGTGATGCGGTGCGCACCTATCTCGACCGCCACGCTTACGGCAGCGTGGGCACGGAGGACTTAGTTGCCGCGGTGCAGGACATCAGCGGGCGCTCCTTCGATCAATTCTTCGACCAATGGATCTATCATGGCGGGCGGCCCGATCTGGAGGTGAGTTACTCGTGGGACGACGCCACCAAGCTCGCGCGCCTCAGTGTCCGCCAGCTTCAGCCCATCAACGACCAGGTGCTGCTGTTTAACTTCTCCCTGCCGATTCGCTTCAGGCTCAAGGACGCCGTGATCGAGCGAACGGCGGACATCACGAAGGTCAGCGAGGACTTCTTATTCCCGCTGCCGCAGCGGCCGGAGTTGGTGCGCGTGGATCCCGAAGTCACCCTGCTCGTGAAGCTCAATTTCCGTCCGCCCGCTGCCATGTTGACCGCTCAGCTAACCGATGCCAAAGACGCCGTGGGCCGCGTGCTGGCGGTGCAGCAACTCGCCGAGCGCCGCGATCACGAGGCCATCACCCTGCTCAAGACCCGCCTCAACGATGACTCCTTCTATGGCGTCCGCGTCGAGGCCGCAAAGGCTCTGCGCGCCATCCATAGCGACGAAGCCCTGGCCGCGCTGCTCGCCTCGACGAAGCAGAAGGACGCCCGCGTCCGCCGGCAAGTCATCGAGGCCATCGGTGGCTTCAACGGCGACCCTGCGCGCGATGCCCTGCTGCGCACCGTGCGCGAGGAGAAGAATCCTGACATCGCCGCCGTCGCCACTGCCGCGCTCGATGCCTGGCCCACGCCCGCGGTGCGCGAGCAATTGGTCGAGCTATTGCGCTCGCAGTCCTACGAACAAGTTCTCGCCGGGGCCGCGATCCGGGCGCTTCGCAAGCAAGACGATCCCATCACGCTGACGCCGGTGTTCGCCGCGGTGCGCGAGCGCGAACGCGAGTGGCCGCGCCAGGTGCTTTCCACGGGCCTGGACGCGGTGGCTTACCTGGCGCGGGCGGAGGAGAACAAGACCGCGGTGCGCGATTACCTGATCGGACAGACCGCCAGCCTCCGGCGAAGCACGCGCGTCGCCGGCATCAACGCCCTCGGCACGCTGGAGGATGCGCGGGCGCTGCCGGTGCTGGAGAACTTCACCACGGCGGCCAAAACTAACTCCGAGCGCCAGGCCGCCGAGAGCGCCATTGCGGCCATTCGGAGTGCCCGCAAGCCCCCCGCGGAACTCGGCACCCTCCGCGACGAAGTGCGCGATCTCAAGCAGGAGAACCGCAAACTCAAGACGAGCGTCGAGAAACTCGAAAAAAAGCTGGAAGCGCTCGCCCCGCCCGCGGCCAAGCCCGCGGCCAAGGCGAAGAAGCCGTGAGGCAGAACCCCAGCACACCCGCCGAATTTGCCTGACCGGCCGCGGAGCGCGGCTGTCGCAGCCGCAGCCGCGTTCGCAAACCGGGGGCGCAGGGTTTTTCAACCGCGCCTACGGGAACGCCCGCGCTGACTTCCTGCGGCTCGTGGCCACCTGGCGGAGAAGCTGGCCTGGCCCATGTTCTCCGCGGCTGCGGCTGCGTCAGCCGCGCTCCGCGGCTGCATGGCTACGGCGCTCGCGCAAGCTCCGCTGACCGGAATGATGGAGGTCAGCCGACGGCGGGCTCGGGGGCGGCGGCCTTGGCGGCAGCGGCTTTGGCCTTGGCCTCCACGTCGGCGCGAGCTTTGGCCTCGGCCTTGGCCTGTTCCCCGGCCATCACGCGATCCGATTCCGCGGCGTCGTGCGGATGGAGTTGGTGGTAGTAGCCGTCGGACTTGGCAAGTTGCTGCTTGCGGATGAGCAGGCCGCCAAAGCGGTCGGTGGCGCCCAACTCGAACTGGTTGTCCATCTTGATGGACTCGAACGGGCAGACTTCGACGCAAATCTGGCAGCTCATGCAGACCGACACGTCAATGTCGAAGGTCGCCGGGTAGAACTGCAGCTGCCCCTTGTAGTCCACCCGCTTGTCCTTGCTCTTGATGATGTAGATGCACTTGGGGGGACACTCTTTCTCGCAAATCTGGCAGGCGACGCAGCGCAATCCCTTCATCGGATCTTCGCCATCAAAGACCAGGAAGGGGAACTGCCGGGCGTTCTCCTTCATCGGCAGCCGCTCCTCGGGATATTGCACGGTGGTGAGCCGCTCCTCGGAAACATAGCTGCCGAGAAAGTTTCTGGCGGTGACCGCCAGGCCTTGAATGATTGCTTCGCCGAACATTTGAAAAAGTCTGCCGGCGACGCTGGGTTGCCCAGGGCGCCGAACGGCGTCAGTTCAACAGGTTGGAGCCGCCGGGGCAAGCGCGGGGCGCGGCGGGGGTTGGCGCGCGCGGCGTGCAGCGGGCGTAGAGGCGGTTCGCCAGCGGGATCAGCAGCGCGGCGGTCAGCATCCCGGCCGGCACGTCCACGACGTAATGATACCGGCCATAGACCGTGGCGATGCACAGCAGGATGGCCAGCCCCAGGTGCAGCCAGCGGAGGCGCGGCAGGTAGAGGAACGAGAAGTAGAGCGTGGTCAGGGCGATGGCGACGTGGCTGCTGGGAAACGCTGCCCCGGGGGTCTCGAAGTGGTCGTAGATGAAGCGCATCACCTGGTAAAACGCCGCGGACTCGACCGTGGCGGGGACTCCAGGCGGCGCGGCATAGCCGGCAGCAGCCAGCGGCGGATCGGGGACCACGCCGCGCGTGAGAATGCGCGGTCCGACGACGGGGGTGAAGATGTAGATCAGGTAGCAGGCGTAGAACACGCAGGACACCACCGCCAGGAAGTGATCGAATTGCTTCCGGTTGCGCAATAAAAGGGCCAGACCCACGCCACCGATCATCATGTAGTAGGAGAAGTAGGCGAAGTAGAACGCCTCGGCGAGCCAGCGCTGCGGGAAGCGCTCCATCAGTTCGATGCCCGGCTGCCAACCGAAGAGCCCTTTTTCCAGCCGCAGAAAGCCGGCGTCCAGGTAGCCTTGGAAAAGCATCTGGTTGAAGAAGCCGGATTCGCGGTAAAACCCCGTATAGCAGAGGATGGGATAGCAACTGCGGAGGAAGCCGAGCAGGCGCTGCCGCGGCCAGCGGACGTGGGCCTGAATGAGCAGATGGATCGCGGCCAGCAGCACCACATGGGCCGCCAGGAACCACCCCCAGCCCACGACATTGCGGCCTTGAAACGCGAGCAGAATCAAGCCGACCAGGATGACGTAGCCCTGGGTCAGGGTGTCAATGAAGGCGTAGTGCTTCAGAGGTGGAAGTGTCCTCCCGCAAGCCCGCCCGTCCTACAGCCACCGCTCCTGGCGATACCAGTCGCGGGTCTTGGTCAGGCCGTCGGTCAGGCCGTGGCGGCACACGAAGCCGGTTTCGATTTGCAGCCGCGAGCCGTCGCAGGTCCAGGCTTCGGCGCGGAACTCCGGATACTTCTGCCGGCTCAGCACGGTGGGCCGCCGGATGACTTGCGAAAGGAAGTCCTGCCCCAGCCCGACGAAATAGAGCAGCGGAATCGGGATGCGCAGCAGGAAGGCGCTGCGTTTCATGACCTCGGCGATCTTGTCGGCGAACTGCCGCGTGGTGAAGATGCCCCGCTCGGTGACGAAGTAGGTGCGCCGGGCGGCGGCGGGGGTGGTCAGGCAATGGACCGCCGCGCGAGCCAGGTCTTCCACATAGACCAAACTCAATTCCTGCTGGCCGCTGCCGAAGACGGGTTTGAGGCCCAACCGGACGGCTTTGAAGAGCCGCAGGAATTCCGTGTCGCGCGGGCCATACACCGCCGGCGGGCGCAGGATGGTGAACTCGCATTGGCAGCGGGTGGTGACTTCCTCCTCGCCGGCCAGCTTGCTATGCCCGTAGGTGGACACCGGCTCGGCAGGCGCGCGCTCACTCAGTGGGGCCAGGCGCGTGGAAGGCCCGGCGGCGGCCAGGCTGGAGATGAGAACCAAGCGCTGAATTCCGCCGTGGCGGTTGAGGGCATCCACGATGGCCCGCGCGCCGAGTTGGTTCACCTTGTAAAAATCTTTCCCGCGCAGCGCCTTGGTGGCCCCAGCGCAGTGGATGACGTGGGTCACCCCGGCCAGCGCGCGGTCGAGGCAGGCGGGATCATCAAACGCACCTTCGTGGAGCTCGACGGAGTTCAAGTGCGCCTGGATGAAGCGGCGGTTGCTCCTGGCCCGCAGCAGGAGCGCGACGGAGATCCCGCCTTCGCGGAGCACGTCGAGGATGTGGCTGCCCACAAAGCCGCTGGCACCAGTGAGGAGAACCTTCATGGACGGGGCCGCGCCGGCCGAGGGAGAAGCTGCGGGCGGGTTAGATGACACCCAGTTCCTTGCCCACCTTGCCCAACTTGTCGAGGGCGAAGTCAATCTGTGCGTCGGTGTGCGTGGCCATGAGGCTCAAGCGGATGAGTTCCTGGCCAATGGGCACCGCAGGGGAGGCGACGGGGTTCACGAAGACGCCTTCCGCATCGAGGCGCTTGCACATGGTGAAAGCGGCCACGAAGTCGCGCACATACACCGGCAGGATGGGGGTTTCGGATTCACCGAGATCGAAGCCCAACGCGAGCAGCCCCTGCTTCATGCGGCGGGTGTTGTGCCAGAGCCGCTGAATGCGTTCCGGCTCGGAGACCATGATGTCCATCGCCGCGCGCACGGCGGCGGCGTTGGCCGGGCTCATCGAGGCGCTGAAAATCAGGGCGCGCGAGTTGTGCTTGAGGAAATCAATTGTCTGGGCATCCGAGGCGATAAACCCACCCAGGCTGGCCAGCGACTTGCTGAAAGTGCCCATGATGAGCTGCACGCCTTCGGTGATCCCGAAATGGCTGGCCGTGCCTGAACCGTGCTTGCCGATGACCCCGATGGCGTGGGCGTCGTCCACCATGACTGCCGCCCCGTGCCGCTGCGCGATGCGGACCAATTCCGGCAACTGGATGATGTCGCCCTCCATGCTGAACACCCCGTCCACGACGATCAGCTTGCCGGCGGCAGGATCAATCTTCTCCAGCCGGGCTTCCAGCGCGGCCATGTCCTGGTGCGGAAAACGCAAGAATTGCCCCTGCGCCAGGTTGCAGCCTTCGACGATGCTGGCGTGGTTGCATTTGTCACCGATGACGTAATCGCCACGACCGACCAACGCGCTGATGACGCCCAGGTTGACCTGGAACCCAGTGCTGTAGAGCAGCACCGCCTCCGTGCCGACAAGGCGGGCGATGGCCTCCTCCAGCTCGATGTGGATGTCGAGGGTGCCGTTCAGGAACCGCGAGCCGGCGCAACCGGTGCCGTACTTGGCGACCGCAGCCCGCGCGGCTTCCTTGATTTTGGGGTGGTTGGTCAGGCCCAGGTAGCTGTTGGACCCCAGCATCAGGACGCGTTTGCCTTCGATGATGACCTCGGTGTCCTGCGCGGAGGAGATCGCCCGGAAGTAGGGGTAAAGCCCCATCTGGCGAAGCTGCTCGGCCTTCTTGAAGGCGTGGATTTTGCGGAAAAGGGTCAGTTCACCGTTGCGGCCCGCGCCTTCGGTCTCACTGGCGTTGGAAAGCGGAAAGGGACCGGTTTCCCGATGGGAAACCGGCTCAAGCACGGAACTGGTGGACTCACGACTCATAAAACCCGAAAAGGTCTTTCTATAATGCCTCGTGTGACGCCGCCGCCGAGGCGATTTCCAGACGCGCCGACGGAAGTCCGCCGGCCTGCGCGCCGAAGGGCTGCGACGGGCGGCGCTTGCCGGGGGGCAAAGGGCGCTGGATTGGGCGGAAGCGGATCACAAAAGAGCGCGGAAGCTCAAGTTAAAGGGCGCGGTGTGTCAAGCGGTTTCCCGGAACGGGTTTTCGCGCCGGAGCCTCCGTACGCTGTCGGCGGGCCGGGTTGGCCGCCGGCACTTCACCCGGAAAGGCGTATTTGACAAGCCCGGGACGCTCCCGGATTTTCCACCCCTTCATGCTGACCCGAATTCGCCCCTGCTTTCTCGCCCTGAGCGCCACCGCGTTGGTCCTGGCCGCTCTGCCCGGCCAGGCCCGCGATGTGACCAAACTGTTCACCGAGCTGTGCGCCGTTTGTCATGGCAAGGACATGCAAGGCGGCCTGGCCCCGAGCCTCGTGGATGCGGTCTGGAAATACGGCAGCGACGACGCCTCCATCACCCGCAGTATCCGGGAGGGCAACATCACCAACGGCATGACGCCATGGAAAGACATCCTCGAGGACGCCGAAATCCGCGCGATGGTCGTCTTCATTCACGAAAAAGGGGCCCAAGCGAGGCGCAAAGCCGCGGCTCAGCCACCCCTCAAGCAGGACGAAATCGTCAAGAGCCAGGCCCACGCCTTCCGCATCAAGACCATCGCCGACGGTCTCGCGACCCCGTGGTCCATCGCCTTCCTGCCCGGCGACCGGCTGCTCTTCACGGAATTGCGCGGCACCTTGCGCGCGATCGAAGGCGGTCGCCTGCTGCCGGACCCGGTGGCGGGCACGCCGGCGGTGCGCTTCGATGGCCAGGGCGGCTTGCTCGCCGTCGCCGCGCATCCGGGCTTCGCCACCAACGGCTGGCTCTACCTCGCCTACAGCGACCGCGGCTCCAACGCCGCCGGAGCGGGCGTCAGCCTCACCGCCGTCGCGCGCGGGCGCATCCGCGACCATCGCTGGGTGGACCAGGAGACCCTCTTCCGCGCGCCAGTGGAATTCTACAAACCGAGCAATATCCACTTCGGCACCCGCCTGGTTTTCGACGGCGCGGGGCACCTGTTTTTCTCCATCGGCGAACGGGGCGTGAAGGAAGACGCGCAAGACCTTTCCAAGCCAAATGGCAAAGTCCACCGCATCATGGACGATGGCAAAGTGCCCGCGGACAATCCGTTCCTCGGCGTCGCGAACGCGTACCCGACCCTCTGGTCCTACGGCAACCGCAATGCCCAAGGCCTGGCGCTCCACCCGATCACGGGCGATCTCTGGGAAACCGAGCACGGCCCGCGCGGCGGCGACGAGCTGAACCTCATCCGCCGGGGCGCGAACTACGGCTGGCCGGTCATCTGTTACGGCATGGACTACAACGGCTCGCCCATCACCGGCGGCCTCACCGCCAAGGATGGCATGGAACAGCCGGTCACTCACTGGACGCCTTCCATCGCCGTTGGCGCGCTCGCCTTCTACTCCGGCGACCGCTTCCCGCGCTGGCGGAACAACGCCTTCGTGACCGCGCTGGCCCAACAGGAACTGCGCCGGTTGGTGATTGACGGACAGCGGGTGGTCACCCAGGAAGTCCTGTTCAAAGACCTCGGTCGCGTGCGCGAAGTGGCCGTCGGGCCGGATGGGTTTATCTACGTCGCGTTGAATCAGCCGGATCGCATCGTCCGCTTGGAGCCGGCCGAGTGATGAAGCCAGCCCGTGCCACGCGCGGCGTTCGGTGGGCCTTCACGCTGATCGAACTTCTGGTCGTGATCGCGATCATCGCCGTCCTCGCCGGGTTGCTGCTCCCGGCGCTGGCCCGCTCGAAGGCCCTGGCCCAACGCACCGCCTGCGCCTCGCAGTTACGGCAACAAGGCGTCGCGTGGCGGCTCTTCCTGGACGAGAACGACGGTCGCTTCCCGGATCGCCGCGATCTCAAGGCAAGTTTGCCCGGCGGCTACAAGCCCTGGAACACCTGGCCGCGGAGCGACCCGCGTGCTGGTTGGGCTGCGTTGGTGCTGAGCAACCAACTCGCCTCGCCGAAGCTCTGGAACTGTCCGGCGGCGGAGACAGCGTCCTTCGCCGGCGTCGAGCAGGCCTCGCAGCGGGCCGGCAGCGATTCCAACGCCCCCGTCGTTCGCTACTGGATGTGGCGCTTCGATCAGGCCGACGGCCCGGTGACCGAGGACAATTTCTGGGGCCGCACCGAGGCCGAGTGCGTCCTGCACCTCGCGGACGCCAACAACCCCATCGCGGGCACGCCGACCGGGCTGTCCGACACGGAACTGACCGTAGATGTCTATTTTCCGAACACCGTGTCCGCGTTGCCGGCCAATCTCCAGGGCCGCACCGCGCACCCCCGCGGACGCAACCGGCTCCTGCTCGACGGCCACACCGAATTCACCCGCGACGCCCGGACGCCAAGCCGCTGAGCCAGGCCGGGCGGCCATGCGGTGCCAGCCCCATCCTCCCCAGTGCTGCCTGTCCCGCACCTGTAAAATGTCCCGTACGGGACATTTTACCCGTGAATGCTCCGCCTTGATTCCTGGCCAGGCGGAGTCATTTGACGCTCCCACGCCGGCCACTACCTTCGCCGCGTGTTTCGCCCCTCCCAGTTCTGCCGCCCACATGGGGCCAGCGCCCTTGCCTTCCTCTGCTCAGCCCTGGTGCTAGGCTTCTGCGCGCCCGTGGCTGCCCCCGCCGCGCCGCTCAAAGACACCGACTGGCCGCAATGGCGCGGCCCCGCCCGCGACGGTCAGGCCGCCGGCGTCGCCTGGGGTGACAGTCTCCAGACCAACCACCTCCGCCAACTCTGGAGTGTCCCGCTCGCGCCCGGCTACTCCGGCGCGTTGGTGATCGGCGACCGCGTGTTCACCACGGAAACCAAGGCCAAGCAGACCGAAATCGTCCGCGCCCTCGACCGCGCCACCGGCAAGGAGCTTTGGCAAGCGAACTGGGAAGGCGCCATTTCCGTGCCCTTCTTTGCCAAGTCCAGCGGCGATTGGATCCGCGCCACGCCGGCCTGCGACGGCGATTCCCTCTTTGTCGCCGGGATGCGCGATGTGCTGGTCTGTCTCGACTGCGCCACGGGTAAAGAGAAATGGCGGGTGGATTTCGTGAAGGAACTGAAGGCCCCGGTGCCGGACTTCGGCTTCGTCTCCTCACCGCTCTTGGACGGGGAATTCCTCTTCGTGCAGGCAGGCGCTTCGGTGGTGAAGCTCAAAAAGTCCACCGGCGAAATCGTCTGGCGCGGGCTTCCGGACGGTGGCGGCATGATGGGCAGCGCCTTCTCCTCGCCGATCCTCGCCTCGCTCGCGGGCCAGCGCCAACTCATCGTGCAGACGCGCGAGAAACTCGCCGGCCTTGATCCCGCCAGCGGCAAAGTGCTCTGGACCCAGCCCGTCGAGGCCTTTCGCGGCATGAACATCCTCACCCCGGTGGTCTTCGGCGAGAGCGTCTTCACCAGCACCTACGGCGGCAAGACCATCGCCTTCAAAGTGACCCGCGAGGGCGACGCCTTCACCGTCGCGCCGGCCTGGACCCATAAGGCGCAGGGCAACCTGACCACGCCCGTCGTCGTCGGCCCGTACGCCTACCTGCAACTCCGCAACCAGCGGGCGCTCTGCCTTGATCTTCGCACCGGCGAAGAGAAATGGATGACCGAGAAAGGCTTCGGCAAGTACTGGAGCCTCGTCGCGAATGGCGACCGCATTCTTGCCCTCGACGAGCGCGGCCTGCTCTTCCTGCTGCGCGCCAACCCGGAGAAGTTCGACGTGGTTGACCAGCGCAAGCTCAGCGACGCCGACTCTTGGGCGCACTTGGCCGTCAGCGGCAGGGACCTCTACGTGCGCGAGCTTAACGCCCTCGTCGCCTACCGGTTCGAGTGACCGGCAAACGAAGGGCCTCTGCGCCGCCCGTGCCACGCGAGCCTGGCACCGCCGCGGGCACTGGACCGGCCAGCGGGCTTTCCCGTGAGCGCGCTACACGACCGGGGCGGGGCCGAGGCCGGCGGCAAGGAAGCGCGGCTAGCTCCCCGGAAGCCGCTGCAGGCGTCCTGGCAGCCGCCGATTTTAAGCTTCGGATTCCGCCGGCCGTGCGGCATCTTTTCCGCGCATGAACCTTCGCTTCTCCCTTCCCCTGTGCGCCGCAACCGCGTGGCTCGGCCTGGCCGGCTGCGCGACAACGCCTCAATCCACGCCCGACACGCGCTGCTACGAGCTGCGCACCTACTACGCCGCTCCCGGCAAACTCGACGACCTCAACGCACGCTTCCGCCAGCACACGCTCAAGCTCTTCGCCCGCCACGGCATGGAGAACGTCGCGTATTGGATGCCGATCGAGAACCCGGACAACCAGCTCATCTACCTCCTCGCCTTCCCCAGCCGCGCGGCCCGCGACGCCTCGTTCAAGGCCTTCGGGAGCGATCCCGAGTGGAAGGCGGCCGCGCAGTCCACCGAGGCCAATGGCCGGTTGGTCGCCAAAGTGGACTCGCTCTTTCTCCAAGCCACTGACTTCTCGCCCGCACCGAAAATGGGCAACGTGGCCAAGGGCGGCGTCTTTGAAATGCGCACCTACACCACGCCCCCGGATCGCCTGCCGAACCTGGACGCGCGGTTCCGCGATCACACGTTGAAACTGTTCGCGAACCACGGCATCAAGAGCTGGGCCTATTTCCACGAAACTGCCGGCCAACCCGGCGCGGACACCACGCTGCTTTATTTCCTTGTCCACCCCTCACAGGAAGCGGCGAAGAAAGCCTTCGGCGCCTTCGGGGCTGACCCCGCCTGGATCGCCGCCCGCAAGGCCAGCGAGGATGCTGCCGGTGGCTCGCTCACCGTGCCGGATGGAGTGAAGTCGGTCTTCCTGCGGCCCACGGATTACTCGCCAACAAAGTAAGTCCCGCGTGTCCGCCGCATGAAAGCCCTCGCTGATTGCCGGCTCTACACGTTCGTGGACACGGCGTTCCTGCGCGGGCGCGACCCGGCGGAAGTGGCGCGGCAGCTCTGTGACGGCGGCTCGGATCTCGTTCAACTCCGCGCCAAGCAATCCCCGCCCGCCGAAGTCCAGAGGTTGGCGGCGGCAATTCTCCCCGTGCTGCGTCGCGCGGGCGTAGGTCTGGTGGTGAACGACCACCTCGCTGTGGCACAGGCGGTGGGGGCGGACTTCTGTCACTTGGGCCAGGAAGATTTCTTCGACGCGGGGCACACGCACGTTGCCGAACTGCGGGCGCCCGATTCCCCGCTGCGCATCGGCTTGAGCACGCACGCGCCGGCGCAAGCCGAGCGGGCCGTCGTCGCGGGTGCGGATTATATCGCCATCGGCCCCATCTACGCGACCGGCACCAAGCCCACCGCCCGGCCCGTTACGCTCGACTACGTGCGCTGGGCCGCGGCGCACGTCACGCAACCGTGGTTTGCCATCGGCGGCATCAACCTGCGCACGCTCGACGAAGTGCTGGCCGCGGGCGCGCGTCGCGTCTGTGTCGTGTCCGCCATCCTCGACGCGCCCGACGTGGCGGCGCGGTGCGCAGAGTTCCGTCGCCGGCTGCCCGCGTGAACCTGGCGCGGTGACACCCCCGAGCAATTGACACGAGCGATTGACACGCTTGACTGGTGCGGTCATTGCGCCTATCTCCGCTCATTGCCTCGCCGATGCGCGTTGCCCGATGCAGCGCGAGTCCGGCAGGACCAAGACCCGTTAACAACCAAACCCTCATGCGAACTCACACTCGAATCCTCACCGGTTGCCTGCTGACGGCAGCGACCGCGGCCCTCACCCCGGCCCACGCCATCACCGTGGACGGCCAGCGCGATGCCGATTACACGCTCGGCGCGCTGCAAGCGAACCCCACCGGCTGGGGCTCTGGCAACGTCCTCGCCAATCTCTATTACCATCGCGGGGCTTCCCAGTTGAGCCTCTTCGTCGGCGGGCGGCCGGACAACAACGCCTTCCTGCTCTTTGTTGACTCCAAGCCCGGGGGCCAGAACGTGCTGAACAACACGCAAGCCGGCGGCGACGCCATTCAACTCAACAACCTCAACGGCTTCAAGTTCGACGCCGGCTTCGAGGCCGACTACATGCTCCGTGTCTTCGGCAATGCCGCTGGCGACGCCTATGTGAACGTCTTCGACCTCGCCGCAAACGACAACGCCTACTGGGGCAACGCGAATCCGAACCCGGTGGCCCTGCCCCTCGACATGGCCGTGTTTGCCCGCGATTGGCAAGCGGTGCCGGCGGGCTACGACCCGGCGTCCGTCACGGCGGGCTTTGAAATCTCGCTGTACTACGGCGTCGTCGGCCTGACGGGTCCGGCGGATAGCTGGAAGGTCAGCGCGTTGCTCTCGAACGGCGGCAGCGACTACCTCTCCAACCAACAGCTTGGCTCGCTGCCGGCGGGCACCGGCGACATCGGCAACAACACCAGCGGCAACTGGGACCAGACGAAATATGCCGGCGACCAATACGTGTTGGTGCCAGAACCAGCCACCGGCTCGCTCCTCGCCATCGGCCTGGGACTGCTCCTGGCCGCCCGTCCGCGCCGTCAGCCCTAAGCCCTATTCATGCAGTTGCGGAGCGCGGCTGGCTCAGCCGCAGCCGCGTGGAAAAGGGGATAAGCCAGCTACTTCGTGGAGCGCACAGGGCCACTAAACAGTAAGCGGCAACGCGCCGGTGGACCTGGTGACAAAGCCTTGGGCCATCGGCTTGCGAACGCGGCTGCGGCGGAGACAGCCGCGCTCCGATCGCAGCGAGCCGGCTAAGCTCGGCCTCCATTTCGCAAGCCCCCGCCCGGCACGACCTGCCGGGCTTTTTCTTGGGCCTGGGACGGAAGCGCGTGGCGCAACTCCGGCTTGCCACCCGGCAGTTCTGGGACCAGAGTTTCGCCATGACGAAAGAGACTTTTGCCATCGCTGGGCTGTTGAGCGTGCTGGTCGCGCTGCTGGTTGTGTTTGTAAGCTCCTCAGGGAAGAAGCAGGAACTGCTGCAAGCCCGCTCCGAACTCGAGGAAGCCCGCGCCCTCGCCGCCACGAACGCCGCGGTGGGGGAGGCGGTGAAAGCGGAACTGGCCAGGACCCAAACCCGCATCGAGGAACTGGAGCAGGATCAGAAGGCAGCGTCGCAGATGCAGAACACCCTGGAAGCGGACATGCGCGCGGCGCTCGAATCCAAGGACATCACCATCTCGAACCTCCAAGGCCGGCTCACCGTCAGCATCGTGGACCGCATCCTCTTCGACTCCGGGCAGGCGGAGCTCAAGCCCGGGGGGGAGGAAGTGCTCCGGCAGGTCGTCGCCGTGCTGGCCCAGCGTCCGGGGTTGCAGTTGCACGTCGTGGGCCACACCGACAACGTCCCCATCAGCGCGGCGGCGCGGAACCGTTTTCTCAGCAACTGGGAGCTTTCCACTACGCGCGCCACGGCGGCGGTGCGCTTCCTCACCGAGCAGGCAGGCGTGGATCCCGGTCGCGTCGGCGCCGTGGGTTATGGCGAGTTTCGCCCGCTCGCCGACAACGCCACCGCCGAGGGCCGCGCCCGCAACCGGCGCATCGCCATCGTGGTGCTGCCGGATGAAATCGCCCCCGCCGACACCGCGCCCCAAGCCCGCCCCGCACGCGTCGTGCCGCCGCCCGCCCACCCGACACCCACCAATGCCCCGGTGGAAGCAGTGCCCCTCGATCCCGCCACCGAGCCGCCGAGCGGCAAGTGAACCGGCGCTGGCAACCCGGGCGGCGGGCACCGGTGCGCCGCGGTGACATGGTTGCCTTCGACCCGAAATCCGAAGCCCCAAATCCGAAGCCCGAAGGGTTCGCGCTCCATCGCGTTTTGGGCAGCACCTTGCCTGACGCGACGTGGCGGCTCGTTTCGGCCTTCGGACTTAGCCGTAACGATGCAATCGGAGCGCGGCTGGCTCAGCCGCAGCCGCGTTCGCCAGCCGCTGGCCCAAGGCTTTGTCACACGTCCACCGGCGCGTTGCCACTCACTGTTTGGGGGTCGTGAGCGCTCGACGAAGTAGCTGGCTTATTCCTTATTCCACGCGGCTGCGGCTGAGCCAGCCGCGCTCCGCAACTGCATGGCTACGGCTTCGGGTTCATTCCCTCACCGCGGCAGCCTCAGACCCGGCTTTCGCGCCGCGCGGCGGATTTTGCGCTGGCGGGCAGGCAGGCCGCTTGGCACGGTGAACCGCGCGGCGGGCGAATCGTTCCGCTGCGGCTCAGCCCCCCGCTGCCTCACCGCACTCACATGACCACCGCTTCCACTCAGCCTGCCCTTGGTGCGCCCGTCCCGGGCGCGCGGGAGGCTGCCTCGCGCGCAGGGGGATTGCCGCGACGGAGCGCGCTGCTGATCCTCGCGGGTTCGCTGCCCTTGGTGGCGGTGGCGCTGGTGACGGCCATGATGCAGCCCGGGTATCAATGCTTCCCGCTGGCGGTACTGGCGGGGAGCTGGCTGGCCTGGCGGGGTTGGCGCGCGTTGGCGGAAGATCTGGTGCCGGGCACGCGCGTGGGGACGGCGCTGTTGCTGGGCGCGGCCTTTTTTCTGGCGCTGATCGCCACGCTGCTGTGGTCCATTTGGGCGGGCGTGCTCGCGGCGCTGCTGGCCGTCGTGGGCCTCGCGTGGTGGGCGGGGGGCTGGCCGGCCGTGCGAGCCGTGCTGCCCGGGTTGCTGCTCGTGGCGCTGGCGACGCCGCCGCCGTTGGCAATAGACCGCGCGGTGCTGGGCTGGGTCGGCGCGAAATCGGTCAGCGCCGCCAGCCATTTCCTGCACGCGCTCACCGTGCCGCATTTTGTCAGCGGACAGGCCTTGGAGGTGCCGGGCCGAAGTTTGCCGATGGAGGCGATGCGGAGCCTGGTGAACACGGTGCCCGCGGTGGTGGCGTTCGCCTGGTTTTACGCCGCGTGGTGGCGGCGCTCATTCTGGCGCGGTTGCCTGGGCATGGCCGCGGGCGCCGCGTTTGCGGTGTTCGTCGCGACGCTCACTGTGGTCTTCGCCGTGCGCGGCAGTTTTGCGGATGGAGTGGATTTGTTCGCCGGTGCGCGGGGGTGGCTGTTGGTGTTAGGCGGGGCGATCGTGAGCTGTGGCTTGGCGGCGAGCGGCGACCAGTTGCTGCAATTCCTGCTGGCCCCGGCGCCAACCGGGGCGCCGCAGTTCAGCGTGCTGGGCATGCGTTCGGGGCCGGGCCCGCGCGTCTGGCCCAAGGCGCCGGCCTTGGGCGCGGCGCAGTGGGGCGCGTGGGCCTTTGCGGCGCTGGGTTTGGTGCAGGTGCCGCTGGCCGGTTTGTATCTCTGGCACGAGTTGGTTCCGCCCGCGTCGCTCGTCGCGCGGCTGCCCAGCGGAGCGGGTTTCAAATTGACGGAGGTTACGGAGCCTTGGGTCGCAACGCCGATGCCGTCGGCGCTTTTTCCAACGCTGCAAACCAATGCCGCCGCGCGGGGCCTGTGGTTCTTTGACCGGGGCAACCTCACGGTGGCGGTGGGGCTGGAGTATCCCGTGCGGGCCGGGGAAAGTTTCACCGCCCCCTACGAGCGCGCGGGCTGGCGAGTGGTGGCGCAATCGCACTACCCCGCGACCGCGGACGGCGTGCCGCCCTGGATGGATGGCCTCATGCAAAAGGACTTGGTGCAGCTCTGCGGCTATTGGGTTGGGGTCGGGGACGAAGCGGGTCGCTGGCTGGCGCCACCGCCGCCGGGGCCATGGCTCCTGGCGCCGTTCCAAGCGCGGGTGCGCGGGCCGGTGGCGCTGCGGGTCTCGGTGCTCGCGACCGGGAAGGAACCCTTTACGGCAGCGGATCGCGAGGAGTTGACTGGCTTGTTTGAAACCGTTCGCGCCTCCTTGGGACGGCAATTCACCGCTCAGCTTCGCGCGCCATGAATCCCTTTCTCGACGAAGAACTCAGCGAAGAGTCGCCGCCCTGGAACGTGTTGCTGGACGAGTGGACGAAGAGCCGGGGTTACTGGCATTTGCTGGCGGGGCTGCCGGCCTTGGTGGCGTTGGTGGCGATGCTGGCACTGGGCGGATTTATCTACGGCTGGAAGGTGGCCCACGCGGAGCCAGACCTGCGCACCCTCGCCGAGCGGGCGTTTCGGGGCGAGGATTTCGAAACCGCGCGCGTGGCCTATCAAAGCCTGCTGCGGCTGGGGGGCAAGGAGAGCCGGCACTACGCATTTCAGTTGATGCAGGCGCAGTACCGATTGGGCCGCCACCACGAGGGAGCGGTGCTGGCGCTGCAACTGGCGCCCCTCCAGGGCACCGGTTACGGTCCCGCTCACCTGTATGTGGCCAAGGCGATGCTGGCACAGTCGAATCCGCCGCCGGCGATGATCGCCCAGGCGGCATCGCACTTGGAGCGCGCACTCAAGGCGGACCCGGCCAATAACGAAGCCCGCGAGCTGCTGAGCCAGTTTTACCTCGCCAGCGGCGAATTGGGGGCGGCCAAGCGCCATTTGCTCGAACTGGCCGGCACCAGCGGCGACGCGATGTTGCGGCTCGCCGCATTGCTGGATGCCGAGGGCGATACCAGCGGCAGCCGCCATTGGGCGGAGCGGGCGGCCCGCCATTTCCGCACGCAGGTCGAGCGGCAGGGCGGCGATACGCCCACTGCAAATCTCGCTTGGGCCAGCGCCCTCCTGCTGCTGGAAGATTACCCGACGGCGGTGCAACTGCTGCAGCAGGCCCGTCGGAAGACGGGCAACGCGGTCTATACGCCCGCCCTCGCCCGGCTCTGTGCCGACTGGGCACATTGGCTGGCCCGCCGCAGGCCGGCCGACCTGGCGACCCGTTTCCAGGCCATCCAGGAAGGGCTGGATCTGGACCCGCAGAACACCGCGCTCATCCGGCAACTGGCCCGGCTCACCAGCCTCGGTGGCATCGAGGGGGAGCGCGCCCGCGAGATCGTCGAGGGTATGATGCGCGAGGGCCGCAACCCGGGCTTGCTGCACTTTTGCCTGGGGGGCGAAGCCTGGTCCAAAGGCGAGCGGGAGAAGGCGTTCGAGCATTTCCGCCTGGCTTATGCCGTTGCCCCCAGGATGCCGCTGGTGGCCAACAACATGGCCCTCACCCTGACTTGGCAGGACCAGCCGGAACTCGACCGCGCCCTGGCCATCGCCGAGTCGCTGGTGCAGCAGAACCCCCGCAACCCGGCGTTCCGCGATACCCGCGGCCAGGTGCTCGTGAAGCTCGGCAAGACGCGGGAAGCCCTCGCCGACCTGGCCTACGCCTTGCCGTTGATGGAGGACAAGGCCGCGACGCACCGCGCGCTGGCGGAGTGTTACCGCACGATGGGGATGGCCGACCTCGCGGAGGAACACGAGGCCGCCGCCCGCGGGCCAGCCGCCACGGGCGGCCAGGGAGAAGGCGCCGGGGCCAAGTTGAACGCGCCGCGCGCAGCACTGGCCGGGGCCACCTTGCGCCCGGCACCCACCAACGCCCCGCCCGCTGTCCGGTGATTTCTGGACGCTCCCCGCGCTTTCCCTTAGCTTCCCCGCCGTGCCCACCGCATCCAAATCCGCCAGTTCCACCGCGCCGCCCAAAGACGAGCCGGGCTTCGAGGCGGCGTTGAAAGAACTGGCGGCCATCGTGGAAGCGATGGAAGCCGAGGATTTGCCCCTCGAAACGCTGCTCCGGCGTTACGAGGAAGGCGTGAAGCTGGCGCAGGTTTGTCAGACCCGCCTCGCGGAGGCTGAAGAGAGAATTGTACAGTTGGAAAAGAATCTCGCCGGTGAGTTCCGCCTCAAACCGGTGGAGTTGGAGTCGTCCCTATCTTAAGCCCATGAGTCGTCACCTCGACCTGGTGGAGGATCCCAGCCACCTCAAGAAACTCACCCCCGAGCAGTTGCTCGAACTGGCCCGGGAAATCCGCGAGGAGCTCATCAATGGCCTGGCCAAAACCGGCGGCCACCTCGGCCCCAACCTTGGCGTCGTCGAACTGAGCGTCGCCCTGCACTACGTCTTCCACACCCCGCAGGACAAGTTCGTCTGGGACGTGAGCCACCAGGTGTATGTCCACAAGCTCCTCACCGGCCGCCGCAAACGCTTTCGCACCATCCGCACCAGCGACGGCCTGTGCGGCTTCGCCCTGCGCAGCGAGAGCGCGCACGACTGCTACGGCGCGGGCCACGCGGGCACTGCCCTGTCCGCCGCCCTCGGCATGGCCGCGGCGCGCGATCAGCGGCACGGCACCGAGAACGTCGTTTGTATTTTCGGCGATGCCGCCCTCACCAACGGCATTTCTTTCGAGGCGCTCAACAACGTCGCGCATACCACCAAGCGTTTCATCGGCATTCTCAACGACAACGAATGGTCCATCGCCAAGAACGTGGGGGCCATCGCCAGCTACCTCAACAAGCTCATCACGCACCCGCGCTACAACTCGCTCTCGAAGGATTTCGAGAAGTTCATGCGCCGCCTGCCCAAGGGCGAGCTCGCGCTCATGCTCGCGCACAAGGCGGGCGAGGGTTTCAAGGGTGCGCTCACCGAGGCCGGCCGAATTCCCTCCTTGGATCCGATGGACGCCGACGGCCAGGGCGGCCACGCGCGCAGCCTGTTGTTCGAGGAAATGGGCCTCCGCTACCTCGGGCCGATTGATGGGCACGACCTGCCGCTGCTCATCAACACGCTCGCGTTCGCGAAGACCTGCGAACGTCCGGTCGTCATCCACACGCTGACCAAAAAGGGCAAAGGCTACGAAGCCGCCATCGCGCATCCGGAGAAATTCCACGGCACCGGTCCCTACGACATCGCCACCGGCGCCTCGCCCGCCGCCAAGCCCGGCACGCCGCCCGCCTGGCAGGACGTCTTTGGTCAGGCCATGATCAAGCTTTGCCAGAACGATCCCAACGTCGTCGGCATCACCGCCGCCATGCCCAGCGGCACCGGCCTCAAGGCTTTGGAAAAGGCCATGCCCAGTCGCTACTACGACGTCGGCATCGCGGAGGAACACGCGGTCTTGTTCGCCTGCGGCATGGCGACCATGGGCTTCCGGCCGGTCTGCGCCATTTACTCGACCTTCCTCCAGCGCGCCTACGACTGCATCGTTCACGACGCCGCCTTGCAGAAGCTCCCGGTGATATTCTGTATGGACCGCGCGGGCCTGTCCGCCAACGACGGCCCGACGCACCACGGCTTGTTTGACATCGCCTATCTGCGCTGCGTGCCGAATATCATCTGCATGGCGCCGAAGGATGAAGACGAGTTCGTGGACATGATGTTCACGGCGACGAAGCAGGAAATCCCCGTCGCCATCCGCTACCCGCGCGGCCCCGCCGAGGGCGTGCCCATCAAACCGCAGCCCGCCCTGCTCCCCATCGGCCAGGCGGAAGTGCTGCGCGAATTTGCCCGCAATGGGCGCGCGAAGATCGCTGTGTTCGCGCTGGGCAACATGCAGGGCTTCGCCCGCCAGACCGCCGAGCGGTTGGGCGCGGAAGGCTGCGATGTGGCCATCATCAACCCGCGTTTCACCAAGCCGCTCGACGGTGCGATGCATGAGCGTTTCGGCCGCGAGGCGGAAGTCGTCGTCACGCTTGAAGACCACGTCCTGCCCGGCGGCTACGGCAGCAGCGTGCTGGAACTCTACAGCGGCCTGGGCATCACCACGCCGGTCGTCCGCATGGGGTGGCCCGATGCCTTCATCGAGCACGCCACCACGGTGGACGAACTGCGCGCCCGCCACGGCCTGACCGTGGAGGCCGCCGTGGCCAACACGCTGAAGGTGTTGCGCGGTGGCTCGGCGAAAATGCCCACGCCCGCGCTCGTGCCCCAGGGCTAAGCCCGAACTCCGAAGCGGAATGGGGAGCGCGCCCGCCCTGGCGTTTAGCTAAGCCGGAAGGGGGGGGCGGACGCTTGCTCTTGCTCTTGCTCTTGCTCTTGCTCTTAATCTTAATCTCAGCGCACCGAAGCAGATTACGATTAAGAGCAAGAGCAAGCGTCCGGCCCCCCTTCCGGCTTAACTAAATGGCCGTGCCCCGCCGCATTGG
>Ga0105047_10002794_pt1 | contig 30945 bp, 25 predicted proteins | sample MAT04_FD_78384 | JGI IMG/M metagenome (GOLD analysis project Ga0105047, IMG submission 78384) | Freshwater microbial communities from Lake Fryxell liftoff mats and glacier meltwater in Antarctica - MAT-04 (megahit assembly) | ecosystem: Environmental > Aquatic > Freshwater > Ice > Liftoff... | reverse complement strand
GGCGCGGCGATTGCGACGCTCGGAATCCGAGCGGCGCCAATTGCTGGTGCAGGGGTCGCAACGCCGCGTGTACTAGGATCGTATCCGCACTATCTGCAGGCTGCAGAGGGCTTGGGAGCAAAGGCCTTTGATGTCCCGAGTTCCATTTTCAACTCGTGGTCAAGCGGTGCACAGTGGGCGGCCAATCAGAAATTCCTTGATCGGGGAATTGCTCAGGGTGCAGAATTCATCATGGCCTCGCCTAGAAATCAAATTCGTGACGGATCCGCCTTGGCAAAAGAGGTGGGATATTTGTTGGACCGCGGATATGGTTGGTCATCCGGAGGGGGAAGCCTAATTCGAAAGTGAGCACAACGTCATGACACACAATCTGCTCGATGCAGTGAAGCACTCGTTGCTCGACGCGAGACCGTCACTGGAATTTTCGGTGATCGAGCACGAGGAGTCAGCATCTTTCGGAAATGCACAGGTCGTACTGCAGTCAGCCACATTGCGACTGCGTGTGATTCGAGACCGTGGACTCACTTTCGTAGACTTCGGTGCCGAGGACTTTCCGGGAATTTGGTTCGATTCGGCGGTCGTGTTTGACTGGCTAAAGCTTTCGGATCGCGGCGGACTTCACGGATCAGATACTGATCAGGTATTGCGAGGCGTTTCGGAACTTCTTCGAGTATTTGGCGAAGAGATTGGCGAGAAGTTCAGTCGGTCGCAGTTTCCAATCGCGAAGCGCGAGTTAGAGGCCATTCGAGATTCCCGCGCTGCTAAGATCTATCGATTCGACGGTGAGAAATAGATCATTGTGGCGGACCAAAGTGGTCGGACAGCACTGAAAATGCTGTCCGAGTTTCAAGCGAAGCCCGACCGGATTAGTATCCGATCGGGCTTTTGTTTTGTGTGTGCGAGGTGCTCAACTCACTTTGCGCTTCTTCACGCGCGGTGGTGTGGCGCGGCGTCGCGTGTCGAGCATGGCATCGACGAGTTTGAGGACGGCGCGCTGATCGGCGGGTGGCAGCTCTTCGATACGCTGCAAGCGTTTCAACAGGCGCGCGGTTTTCGGCGAGTGCATCCGCGATCGGCTCGAGGCCGAGCAGCGCATCCGTCGTGACGTGCAACGCGCGCGCGAAATCGACGAGCAGCGCGCACGGAGGCGCGTGCTTTCGGTTTCGCAATACGCAATGACGCGCTGCGACACGCCGGCGGCGTCGCCTAATTCGGTTTGCGTCAAGCTCCGGCTTTGGCGAAGCGTCGCGAGGCGGGCACCAAAACCGTAGAGCGTGGAGGAGGCCATCGGCAGTGCGGATGCAGAGAGCACACGCGGGAATGTCACGAACCTGTCTAGGACACAGGTCCGATTCGAAAGCAGGTCGTCGGTCGCGACGCGACGACTATGCGCTTGATGGCTTCCAGCAATAGGTGGCTGGAGCCGGCCTCGTAGCGATAGATCTGGATGGTATGGACGCCCGCGAGCTCGCCCAAAGCCTGCTGGGTTAACCTGGCTGGTTCCGCCTACCCGGCGACCTGTCGTGGCCGTCCGCCCTTCGCTCCATTTTTCCGCGCGGCCGCCGCCTTGGCTACGCTCTTGGAACTCCCGGCAAGTCGCGCGAGTTCGCGCAACTTGTCGGTATGACCAACGGAAGCCAGAAGCAACGCGGGAACGCTCAAATCGGCGTCCAACGCTTCCCAATGTAATCCGCTGCCCGCCGGACTCACCTCCACCTGGGCCAATTGCGTCGACGTCGCTTTGGCCAATGCTGGAATGGCCTTCGCGGGAAATCCGAACACAAATCCACTCGTCAGCTCGACCATCACGCGCCCCGTACGAACATCGTAGCGCGCCGCGATCGCGCGCCGTCCCGCCTTGCTCTCACGCGCCGCTCGCGCACGGGCCGCAGGAATCTGCGCCAGAATCTCCGCCGTCGACGTCCGTGTTCTAACCATGATACTTCCTCCAAGCGGTCAGTAAGAGTTCGGCGTGCTCTTCGACAATCCAGAACGCCTGCGTCACATCGACGCTGCGCATGCCAGCGATTTCCCGGATGACGGGGCCCTCGCTGCTTGTCGCCAGTTCAATCACCACTTCTGTGTCCGCTTTCCACACATGCACGTGCGGCGGCTCATGCTCACGCGGCGGCAGATAAATGACGACGCGAAATCCGCGTACACGCAGCACGGTGGGCACCCGAGCAATATAACCGATCGGTTGGGTTATTGCAACGTTTCAACCCCAACTTCTGCCTACGATCCCGTATCGTGGGCGTTTACGCAGGAAGACCCCATTGGCCTCGCGGGGGGACTGAATCTCTACGGCTTTGCCGGGGGCGATCCCGTTAATTTCAGTGATCCGTTTGGGCTGTGCCCGCAAAACGTCAGCGTTGCGCAGGGAATTGCGTGTGTGTTGATCGAGAGCACAACTGCAATTCTCGGATCTGGCGCCGGCTTTACTTTGGGCGGAGGCGGTGGTCTGCTGGCTTCCATCCCCACTTTGGGGTTGGCGGCGCCAGTCACGGTGCCAGCGGGCGCAATTGCCGGAGCGGCGGTAGGTGGAGTCGCGGGAAAACTGACTGGCGAAGCAATTACGAACGCGTTATTCGCAAAGGGCGCCGGCCGAGAATTTCGAGGCGGTAGTCAGAGTCAGCGCGATCCCGATCATGATCGTCTGATGAAGGAATTCAGTCCGACGCGACGCGAGCAAACCAGAATTCACGAAGAGATCGCAAGACAAAAACGGGGTAGCTCTAATTTAGAATACGACGAGATGCGCCAGATCTTTCTCGACATTGTCAAACGAAGTCCAGGAACGCCTTGAGGTTTCTCCAACCCAACGCATCGTGCAGACGGAAGACATGTTACGTGAACTGCTGAATCGACCCTGCCTTGCCGCATTTGCGCAACCAGAAACGGATGGCGATTTGCTATTGCACTTCGCGGGTTGGCAGCCGTACGAGACTCCGATGCGCGAGGACCTGCTCACTTCGGAGCGCGGTCAGTGGTCACTTATGCTGCTTTCCCCATGGCGGCTTGATGGGCCAACGTTTGTCATTTGCGATTGGAAATCAGTTGGTGATTCCAGTCAGGGTCAGGAGCACCCGTACTTGGTACTGGAAGGCCTGGTGGTCGAACAAGTAACGCTTCGCAAACCGGGGCTTGATCTGCTGATTGAATTTTCGGGGGGGGTGCGCCTTACCACTCTTTCTGATTCTGCTGGAAAAACCGATGACTGCTGGTATTTGCTGCGCCCGGATGAAAGCTCCATCGCGGCAACACATGGCTTTCAGCTCACCTATCAGAAACCTCCTTCAGATGCAAAAGAGTAGAACCGTATCGGATGTGCCGGAAGCGTAGAGGCGGGTCACTTGACGTCAGGTGGTTAGCGAAGCCCGGTCACCGCAAGTGGCCGGGCTTCACTCTTCGCGCAGACCCGGACCTATGATCCCACCAGTTGGTAGTTTACGCACGAAGACCCCCAGTCGGATGCTTCGCGCCGCTGCAAGTCGGGACCGCCGCAGCACTGCGAAGTGACGTTCTCTTCTTTTCACAGCAAACGCCCTGCAACTTTCGCGTGACAGAAGAAACCCGAGAAGCGATCTCGAAAAAAACCAGAGGGCTGCCGCCCGCTGCGGTGCGATGTATCCGGTTAATCCGTCAACTCCGTCTATATCCGCTTAATTGCAGTTGCTGTTGTGGTTGCTGCTGTAGTTGATGTTGTAGTCGTAGTTCGCAGGCCACGCGTTCCTCTGCTTATCTCCGTTGTTCTGAGCATCCCCGCAACTCGCTGTTCACCCGCAACGATACCGGTGCGTCACTTCATCACCGGCGCCGTCCAGAATCCGTCCGTCGCCGCTTTACGCGCCGCCGTACTCCGAGCGTAGAACAACGAGTTGAACACCATGCGGAATGAACCGATGGGCTGACCACGCCACTGTGGTTGAAATGCCGCCAACACCACGTGACCGCTGCCGAGTTTGACGTCGAGTGCCGATGCATATCCCTGCATGAATTGCGGGCCCTTGAGATAACCCGAGCGCAGCGGATTCGCATCAAGCGCGTATTTGCCAATCACGCTGCCCTGAAATCCGTCAGTTGGCGCAAACACCGGACTCGAACTCACCATCACGTCGGCCTGTGCCGGCATGCCCGCCATCACCGGATTCGCGATATCCACCGTAGTACGCATGACGGACGAACCCGTGAAATACTGTTGACGTCCAACACCCTGCAGCACGTTGCGCACCGGCAACTTGAGTGAAGTGATTGCAGCAGTCGAGCCGGAATTCCACGTGACAACCGTACCGCCACCGCGCACGAATTCGTCAACGGATTTAGTGATCAAGCTGTCATCTCCGGCCGCAGCACCACTAGGCGCGCCACCACGTCCGCCGCCACCGCCACCGCCACCGCCGCCGCCACCGCCGCCACCGCCGCCACCACCACGACCACCACGCGAGATTCCCTGTGAGCCGAGCACGATGGCGTCAAAACGCGAGGCGAGGTTGCCGGCTTTGAGATCTTCAGGACCAATGAGAGTGTACTTGAATTCATAGGTATCGAGCAACCACTCAGTCCACCCTTCATCCATGTTGCCGGGTGCCGACTTGAACATCGCGACACGAGTTGGTGCGACAATGGCGGTCGCCGCGCCGGTGGTGCGTTGCGCCGTCACCGACAATTCCTTCGCCCACGATTCCATGCGTGCTGCATCAACACCCGATACGAGGTAGCGCAGCGAGCGCGCATCAACCGCGGTGTCGACGCGAACAGTGCCGCCCGCCTTGATGACGCGATTGATGAACTTGAACGAGTTGTTCTGCGCGGGATCGAGTGCGATGGCATCGCCCGCGCCCGTAATCGCGCCAACGACGGCCGGAACAATGCCGGCGGCCTGCGCATTGGTCGTAAACGGATAGTCCGGCGACGCCCCCCACACCTCCGCCTTCCCCAAAATGGGTTTCATCGCGGCGCGGAATTCCGGCGTGAGTGGTTTCTTCGCTTCAACGACGTTGACGTTCATCTGCATCGGTAACGTCCATCCGGCAGCATCGTACGGAAGGTCGTCGCCCAGTTCTGGATACTTCTGTGCTTCCATCAGTTCGCGTGCGAGCTGCGCGAATTCCTGATCCATCGGCAACACCCACGTACCTTTCGGATACGTGGTGCCATCGTACGCGGCGTCCCGGTCGAGCTGCCGCACGCTCAAACCAAGAAACGCGAGGCGACGCAGCAGTTCAACCGGTGCCATTTGATCGTGTTGTTGTTGCGGCACGATGTACGCGTAGGGCGGGCCTTTGCGATACTGCGCAATCGTGTTGCGTCCCGCCTGATACCGATTGTAGAGCAGTTCCTCGCGGAACTTTGCGGCGTAGCGCAGCGTCGCCATGCTGGCGGTCACCATGTAGTCGATCTGATTGCGAAAACTCCACGTCCCCTCGGCCCACGGGCTCGAATACATGGACGTTGGCATCAGGTCTTTGTAATCGTTTGGCAAATCGGCAATGGTCGACGTGCGCGGAGCGCCACAATTGCCACCCTGCGTTTCTGTCCACCACGCGTTGATGTTCTGGTACATCGGCATGTAGTCGATGTAGCCCGGGTAATACGCGTCGAACGTCGCGAGCATGTGCACCGCGCCCGGCTGTCCGTTGGCGTCAAGTTCCGCCGCAATGCGCGTACCGATGGCGTTGACCTGGCGGCTCATGATGGGCGGCGCGTACAGACCAATGGGATCGGCAAACGGTGGCACCCACATACGCGTCGGGAACGGCGACGACTGGTGATGCGCGTAGATGATTTGCGGCTCCCACTGGCGCCACGTACGAGCGACGACTCGCGACTCGACAACGTTCAGCATGTAGCTGTCGCGATTGTTGTCGTGGCCCACGTATTTCTGATACAACTCCATCGGCGGCGGATTTTTTCCCGCGAAGCGATCGTTGCACCAGTTGACGACAATGTCCTGGCCATCGGGATTGATGGACGGCCACAGGAAAAAGACGACGTTGTCGAGAATTTCTTTTGTTTCTGGTTCGTTGGCTTTCGCGATCAGTTGATACGCGAGTTCGGGCGTGTGTTGTGAGCCCGCAATTTCGGACGCGTGCAATCCACCACTGATATCAACGAACGCTTTGCCTTCACGCGCGAGCGCATGTGCTCCCGCGTCGGTCAGTCCTTCGGGGCGCGCAAGTTTCTGATTGATTTCGCGGTAGCGCTCAAGTTTGGCCAGGTTTTGCGGCGACGAAATGAGCACGGCCGTCCACGCGTGTCCGAAACTTGTCTTGCCAACATCAAGCAACTTGACGCGTGTGGGCGCGGCTTTCGCCAGCTTGCGGAAATATTCGATGGACTGGTCGTAGGTGAACAGCTTGTTGTCTGCGCCCGCAGGAAATCCAAACACAGATTCTGGCTTCGGAATGGCCGAATTGACCGCCACTGCCGCTGGATTCGTTTGCGCAGGAAGTGGGGTAACGAAGGCCGTGCATAGGCATGCAGTGGTGAGCAGAATGTGTCGCAGAGGGACGCGGGCCATCAATGTCTCCTGGATGTTGATCGCGGCAGAAATCGCTGGGTAACTGTGCACTCAATTTCGGGACGCGCGAACCCATAAGCAAACGATGAGGCTTTCGGCCCTTTTCGCTGCAGCGCGTTGGAGCCCTTTTCGGCTGCAGTCTTTTTTTCGGCTTTTTGGCTGCAGTCTGTTATTTGGCTCTGAGGCTGCAGTCTGTTCTTCGGCTTTGAAGCTGCATCACCTATTCGGCTTTTCAGCCATTTGGCTTCCGCTATCGCCGCAGTTCCGCCTCCGCCCCCATAAACCCAAACCCCGGCCACCCGCCCGACGCAATCACCCGTTCAAATGCCCGCCGCGCATTCACCGTATCGCCGCGCACCAGATACCAATTGCCCAATCCGAAGTTGAGTGTGGCGACCTGCACGTCCGCGGTATCCGCCGCAGTGAACAGCGTCGTGGGCGTCAACTCACCGCGATACAGCTTCAATCGCGACGCGTACGCGTAACCCGGCGGTGCCGCCAGCGTATCCGGCCGACGCGCCAGCATCGCGTTTGCTTCCGCGAGTCGGCCCGCGCGTGCCAACGACATCCACAACCAATCGGTCGATCCCGTGAGTTCACCGCCATCGGGCGCGAGTGGTTGCGCCTCGGTAAACATCCGCACGGCGGTGTTGAAATCACCGCCAATGAAACTCAAGACGCCCGAGTGAAACAGGATGCCGTAGTTTTTACGATCGATGTTGTAGCCTTTGCGCAAGTCGGCGCTGGCTTTGTCAAATTCGCGCACCGAGAGATAGCGATGTCCCCGCCAGCGATACAGCATCGCGTCGTTCGGAGCGATGGCAAGGGCGCGCGTAAACGTTTCAATCGCTTCCCGGAATTGTCGCGCGCCACTTTGCGCGACGCCTAACGCAATAAATTTTTGAATGCTTTTTGGATCGGCGACAAGGGTGGCCGTCGCGCGCGCAATTGGGCCGGTATCGATTTGTGACCGATACTCGACACCGGCGGCGGAGCGGTATTGCACCGACTGCGAATGGCTGGTGCTGGCCGTTGCGGTTGCGGCAAGCGTGAACGCCAACAAGGCCAGGGGGCGACGGACGCGCGCATTCTCGACCGCTTGATTCATGTGACTCGAGTCATGAGAAAACTTCGGAACGCTTAGTGTCCCGAAGATGGCGCTTGCCCATGCTTCTCACAACTCGTTGCGACCTCTCACTGAATCTCTGGCCGCCGGGTACAGGTCCCGACTGGGCCCAATGCCCGTATCTTACTTCTCACTCCCGATCTTCAACTCAATGCGATACTGCAACGGCTGTGTCGGTGTGGTTGTGATCGGCATGGGCAGTACGGTCAACAAACGAACGGCTTGACCGTACGACGTCGCCGTGTCCTTCCCCGCCATCGTCGACAGCGAGAGGAGCTGCGCGCTTTCAATGCCGGACAGTTTTGTAGCCGTCAGCGCGACGGTTGCGCTTCCCGCCTGAATGCACTGTACGTTGGACGGACATCGTGAATCCGCGGTCACCGAATCAAAACGGATCCGCAGATTCGCGCTCGCGAACTCTATAGACGTACCCGCCGCGAGCGTAATGGTCGCTGGCAGGACCGACGCCCCGGTGGTGTTGGCCGAGCCGACGTGATCGTTCGCGATGGTGCCACCGCAGGCAACGGCTGTGGCTGAAAGGATGAATGCAAGAATGCGTCGTGTCATGAGCGTTACTCGGGATGGGGTACTCCTACTACCCGGTTAGCGGCGCGGTTGTCACCGATCGTCGCCCCGGGCCAAGTGTCAACTCAACATCCAAGCACTCGTGACGCGTCAGGTGGCCGTTCTCGACCAAAACATACGCGATTGCTCCATACGCAGGCGCCACGCCTCTTTATCTTGGGAGGACTGGTGCCAAATTTGATCAGATCGCCACCTTTGGCCAAAGACCCATGCAACTTGAGCGCCGCCGTTTCCTCAAACTCTGCTGTGCCGGATGGGCGCTGGGCCTTGTTGCGCCCTTCACCAGCGAAGCGATGCCCCCGACGCGCCTCGCATATCCCGAGCGCGAGGTGCGCGAGTTCCTGAAAATGCACTTTACTGGCTCGCGCGACTTTACCGCACGTGGACTCGACAAAAAAGAACGCCTGTTCACGCGCCGCTTTCGCCAGGGGCTCTACAAATATTTCGAGAAGCGATCAAAATCGCCGACGTCACTGCCCATGGTGGTCGATCCATTCAGCGGCAGCCAGGGTGCGACCGATTACTCTGTAGGCGACGCGAAAGTGCGCGCCGAGAAAGCGTGGGTACCGGTCAGGTTCAGTGATGGCCGCAACAGCTGGACCATCACGTACCTGATGCGAAACGATCAGGAACGCAATGATGATGATTGGCGCATTGACGACATCGAAGACGTGCGAGGGATGTTGCTGTCGAAGGTGTTGAAGGAGCAGAAGTAATCAGCGCAAAAAAGACCGCGGTCGCTGCCGCCACCGCCAGCATGTGCTTCGGCGCATCGGTGGTGGCCACGCGGTTTGCCGTTGCGGAAACGAAGCCAATTTCGCTCGCATTCTTGCGATACACCATCGCGTGCGCGCTACTGCTGCCGGTCATGTGGCAAGTGGTGCGCGCGTCTATCCCCAAGCGCGATGCTTTGGCAGTAGCGGCGCTGGGCGTAATCTTTTTTGGCGTGTTTCCCTGGACGTTTACTGCGTCGCTCACGCACAGTCCATCGGCGCGCGTTGCCGTGGAATTGGCGACGATGCCGCTGTTGACACTGCTCATTTCGCGGCTGCGTGGGTACGACAGGATTACGACCACCAAACTCGCGGGACAACTGCTGGCGTTTGTGGGATTGGTGATCGCGCTCCGACCCGCGGCTGGCCACGCAATCGATTCCACATCGACAGTGTGGATGGGCGATATCCTCGCGGGGCTCACCGCACTGTGCGGCGCGTTGTACAACGTGTTTTCGCGGCCGTATCTCAAGCGATATCCTCCGCTTTATGTCACCACACTCTCGATGTACGCAGGCCTGCTGTTTCTCGCACCCATTGCGGCCGTCAATGGCGTGTTCTCGGCCGCACCAGTGTTCACGCGCACCGCTTGGCTCGCACTGCTATTCCTGGGGACCTTCGGCGGCGCGTTTGGTTTCGCGCTGTGGATCTGGGCTTTGCAGCGATCAACGCCGTCACGTGTTGCGGTGTTCATTGCACTGAACCCGATGACGGCGATTACGCTGGGCGTCGTGCTGCTGCACGAACCAGTAGCGACGCCATTTCTGATGGGATTCGCGTTGGTGATAGCGGGGATCTTTTTGGCGAACCGGACCACTGCGGTGGAGCGGGTGCAGGGATAGGTCGGCGCGACAGAGAATGAATGCTTGTATTGGTTTCGCATGGGCGAGCGGGCGCCAACGCGAGCGTCGACATCGCCAACCGGGCAACTGCCTTTGGACTTTCCGGACTTTTTACAACGACTGTTCGGATTGTTTCGGTGAGGAAACGATCCGACGCGCGACCCACCAATCCCCCCTCCTAAATGCTCCACTGACAACTGCAGTCCGAATGCGATCCGCAGTCCCTTTCGCCAGGCAACGCAATGGACTGAAGGCACGTCCTTCCCGCCCCCCCTACATATTCCAATCCTTTGAAATTCGTCCGAAAAGTCGCGGTAAAAAGTCCGTAAAGTCCAAAGGCAGTTAGTCAGTTAAAGGTGCCCGAATCCAACCCGACCTGGGTTGCGCGCGCCAATCGAAAGTCCGTTGGCTCGAACCTCCGGCGCAACTAACGCTCCCCCGTCCTTTGCACAATATTTCGCGACCCGCGTCCAGGCCGAACCGTCTCCGTGATTCACAAACACCTGTCGAGCACAACGATGAGCACATCTCCGAGCAGCGAATCCTCCTCCCGCGCCACCGCCGTCTGGCAACGTGGTCCAGTGCAGGGTTTTACGCCCGAACTGCAGCCCGCCGTCCACGCAGTGATGGACGTGATTGAGGAGATAGAAATTCAAGCCGGCGCGCTTACACACGAACAACTGTGGGCGCGTCCCTACGGCGTGGCGTCCGTTGGTTTTCATCTCGTGCATCTCGCGGGCAGCACCGATCGACTGCTTACCTACGCACGCGATGAACTCCTCTCACCAGGGCAGCGCGAAGCCCTGGAACTGGAGAAGCAGCTGCAGGAAGTTGTGCCGATCATGGATGCGTCGGCACCTCAGCTGGTCGAGCGTATTCAAACCGAGATGCAGCGGCTGGTTGATACGTTGCGCGAAGTCCCGCTCGACAAACTGCAGGAGCCGCGCTTTATCGGCCGCGCCCGCCTAGAGACCAACATGTGGGGTTTGATTTTTCACGCCGCCGAACACGCGTCGCGCCACGCAGGACAATTGACGACGACCGCAAAGATTGTGCGCGGGATGTATCCGAATGCGCACTGACCGCGAGTCAGCACCGACATGAAGTTGTTCGCGCGCAGGCCGTTGTTGGGCGCGGCGGTTGCAGTGGCGTTCATCACCGTGCTGGTTGCGGCAAGTCGGCCTGCGTCGAATCAGACCGGCGCCAATCAGCCGAAGGTGAATCCGCCAACGTCAACGTCGTCCGCCACGCCAACGTCGTCCGCCACGTCAACGTCATCCGCCACGCCAACGTCGTCCGCCACGTCAACGTCATCCGCCACGCCAACGTCGTCCGCCACGCAAAAGCAAACCGCCGCGTCCAAACCGTTCCGTTGGGGCGGGGATGCCGAAGGTGGTGCGCCATTCGTCGAAGCCGATGCGGCCGATCCCACCAAAGTGCGCGGCTTTGACGTCGAGATTTCCGAACTCATCGCGCGTGGCCTCGGGCGTGCACCGAAATTCATTCAGGTCGCGTGGGCGTCTATCGAACAATCCGCCGAGCGCAACGATTTCGAAATCGGCATGTCCGGTGTTGAAGATCGCGCCGAGCTGCGCGTCAAACACTCCGTCACCCTGCCGTACTACGAATTCTACGAAGTGCTGGCCGTGCGCGTGGCTGACAGCGCGAAGTACCGCACGCTCGACGCGTTGGCAAAACACAAGGTTGCGACTCTGGGTGGTACGACGGCGTACGATCTTCTGTTGGCCGCGAAAAAGCGCAACGGTCTGATTCCTGTCTCGTACGATGACGATGTGCATCCGTACAGCGATCTCGTAGCCGGTCGTGTAGATGCCGTATTGCTGGATCACGTGATTGCGGAACGTTCGCTGCGCCGTATTGGAAAGTTTGTCATTCAACCGCAACCCGTCGACACCGGGCACTACGTGGGTGTGATGTCGCTCGCGAACCGAGCGCTGCGTGATTCGGTGAACACCGTGCTGCTTGCGCGCATGGCCGATGGATCGCTTGAAAGAATCTTTCGCACCTGGAATGTGTGGGATGAGCGTCAGGCGCGATTTCAGCAGCGATTGCAGGCACAATTGCCGGAGCGGCTGGCTGAGAGCGCCACGATTCCCGACATCGTGGTCCGGGATTCAACGGGAGGAGCGCCGCCCCGCGAAATACTCGTCGGCACAATCCCGGCGGATACGTCAAGCACTTCCAAGTCGGTGATGACATATTTGCCCGCGCTGCTTCGGGCTGCGGGCATCACACTCGTGTTGTCATTCCTCGCAATGGCGCTGGCGGTCACGCTTGGAATTCTCATTGCGGCCGGTCGCGTATACGGACCCAAACCCGTGCAGTGGTTGCTGCTCGCTTATGTGGAAGTTGTGCGCGGAACGCCCGTGCTGCTGCAGTTGTTCGTGTTGTATTACGGCTTGTCCGATGTAGTTCGACTTCCCGCATTCGTTGCGGCGGTTGTCGGCCTGGGCCTCAATTACGCCGCGTACGAAGCCGAGATTTATCGTGCCGCCCTGCAGAACATCGCCCAAACGCAACTCGAGGCCGCGCGCACACTGGGCCTTTCCGAATTGCAAATTCTACGACTCGTGCGCGGGCCGCAGGCGCTCCGACTCGCGCTCGCGCCCATGACGAACGACTTCGTGTCGCTGCTGAAAGACTCGTCACTCGTTTCTGTCATCACCGTCGTCGAGCTCACCAAACAAACGGCGATCTACGCCACCAACGTTGGCAGTTGGGTCGTTCCTGGTATTCTGTGCGCGGTCGTGTATCTCGCCATGTCGCTGCCGCTCTCGCAACTCGCACGCAATCTCGAGCGCAAATGGAGCAAAGCGTGAGCACTCCAAACGCCACTCCACCCGGGTCCGGGTCCGAAATCGCAACGCTCTCGGTAAAAGATCTGCACGTACTGCACGGCAACACTCCGGTGCTCCGGGGCGTAACGTTTCACGCAAACGTTGGCGAGATCTGCGCAGTCATGGGTGTGTCAGGCGCTGGCAAGACCACGGTATTGCGCTCCATCGCCGCGCTGCAGGCATTCAACAGCGGCTCGATTACCATCGATGGAGTGTCGCTCACACCCGGCGCTGTGCCTCCGGAATCTCAGCTGCGCGAATTGCGTCGTCGAGTTGGTGTCGTATTTCAAAGCAATGCGTTGTTCGAACACTTGTCGGTGCTTGACAACGTTTCACTGGCGCCTATCCACGCGTTGGGATGGACAACGGCCAAGGCGCACGACATCGCGAACGCATTGCTGGCATCCCTGGGAGTACGTGAACGCGGGCACGCGCTCCCGCGCGCACTCTCGGGCGGTGAGGCGCAACGCGTGGCCATCGCACGAGCACTTGCGCCCGATCCACTCATGCTCCTCATGGACGAGCCTACATCAGCGCTGGATCCGGCGCGGCGCGGCGCACTGGGCGAACTGCTGCAGCGGTTGGCTGCGCAAAGGCGCGGATTGATCATCGTCACACACGACGTCGATTTCGCAAGAGCCTGGGCTGACCGAGTTGTGGTACTTTCGCAGGGCACCGTCGTCGAGGAGGGCTCGGCCCAGTCCGTTCTCGAAAACCCCACACATTCCGCCACGCGCGCACTATTGAGTCAGGACGGTTAGCGAGTTCTCTTTAAGGCTCCCGCAAATCCTCGCTTAACTGTCCACGCTGCTCGACGTCGAACCAGCGAACGCTGATCAGTACCAACTGAACAGCATGCTGCCTATCTGCTTGCTGCCGATCAGCATGCTGCCCATCAGCATAGGCGAGATGCTCCCCGTATTCGGCTCATGACAAAACAGACCAAGCCCGTCTCCACACGTGCTGCGGTCGCATCCGTTGGCGCGTCCGCGCCAGGTGCGTCCTCGCCACGTGCGTCCTCGCCACGTGCGTCCGCAAGCTCGTCCGGTGCCGTGTCCGCAGTTGGGACAGACCGACCATTCCTGCCTCTGCTCGTGCTGCTGTTTGTTGGCAGCGGATGCGCGGCCCTCATGTACGAAGTCGTCTGGCTGCAAATGCTCTCACTGGTGGTGGGATCATCCGCCATCTCGCTGGGCGTCGTGTTAGGCACCTTCATGGGCGGCATGTGCGCGGGCAGTCTGCTGTTGTCGCGCTACGTTTCGCGAAAAGAACATCCGCTGCGCGTGTATGCCAAACTCGAATTGGGTATTGGTATCGCCGGTCTGATTCTGGTGTTCCTGCTGCCGGTCATTGGCAAACTGCAAATCGCGATTGGTCTCGGTGGTTTTCCAGGACTGCTGCTGAGCGGATTGTTCTGCGCCATTGTGCTCCTGCCCCCCACTCTCATGATGGGTGCCACACTTCCCGCGATCTCACGATTTGTTGAGACAACACCACGCGGCGTTTCGTGGCTTGGATTCTTCTACGGTGGCAACATCGCCGGCGGTGTCGTTGGGTGTTTGCTGGCGGGTTACTACTTCCTGCGATTGTACGATGTGCAAGTAGCAACGTTTGTGGCGGTAGCACTCAACGCCGCCGTCGTACTGCTCGCCTTTGCACTCGCGAAAAACATGCCCTACTCGGCCGACGACAAAGCAGAGAGGTCGGCGTCGCCGGTGGTCAAAGCGAAGTTGTTTGATGCACCAGCGGGATCGATGCCGGTGTACCTCACCATCGCGTTGTCCGGTTTCACAGCGCTGGCCAGCGAGGTGGTGTGGACGCGTTTGCTGTCGCTCAATCTTGGTGCGACGACGTACACGTTTTCACTCATTCTCGCCGCGTTCCTGACGGGATTGGGATTGGGTAGCAGCACGGGCGCCGTGCTCGCGCGCACGGTTGTGAATCCGCGCAGCGCGCTGGGTTGGTGTCAGCTGATGCTGGTGGCGGCCATTGCGTGGGCCGCGTTTGGCCTGACGAAGTCGCTCCCGTACTGGCCTGTTAATCCGCAGCTTGCCAGCGGACCGACGTTCATCTTCACAATGGACATGGTGAAAACCGTGTTTGTCGTGCTGCCGGGCGCAATCTTGTGGGGCGCAAGTTTCCCGCTGGCGCTGGCCGCGATTGGATCGAAGGAAGCTGATCCGGGTGTCGTGGTCGGTACGACCTACGCCGCGAATACGGTTGGTGCCATTCTGGGATCGGTGTTTGCGAGCTTGATCTTTATTCCGCAATTCGGCACGCAGCATTCGCATCAGCTGTTGCTGGTGCTGGCCGCATGCTCGGCACTGATCATGCTGGTGTTTCGTAACAGCGCCGATTCAACCGCGAAGTTCGCATTTTCGCCCAGCTCGATGGCGGCGTTTATCATCACCATTGGTGTGACGGGCTATTTGATGACCACGATCATTCCAGTGCCACCCCTTCTTGTGGGGTACGGACGGTTTGCCGCGGTTCGTCAGTACAATCACGGTGAGTTCATCTTCACGGGCGAAGGGATGAACTCGTCGATGACCGTATCACGGCTTAGCAACGGCGTGCTGAACTATCACAACGCCGGAAAGGTGCAGGCGTCAAGCGAACCGCAGGACATGCGGTTGCAGCGCATGTTGGGCCACATGGCGACGTTGTTTCCGAAACAGGCGCCCAGTGATGTCCTGGTTATTGCGTGTGGTGCCGGTGTGACAGCGGGTGCGGCCAGCATCGATCCGCGTAACCTGCGTCAGGTGATTGCCGAGATTGAGCCGTTGGTACCGAAGGTTGTGTCGCGTGAGTTTGGGGCGCACAACTTCAACGTGGTCGACAATCCGAAGGTCACCGTGCATCTCGACGATGCGCGCCATTTCCTGATGACGAGCAAGAAGAAGTACGACGCGATTACCTCTGATCCGTTCGATCCGTGGGTCAAAGGCGCGGCAGGATTGTACTCCGCCGAATTCTTCCAGCTCGTGAAGGAACGCCTGAACGACGGCGGCGTGGTCACCGTGTTTGTGCAGTTGTATGAGAGCAACGTTGACGCCGTGAAGAGCGAAGTCGGCACGTTCCTCGAAGTATTCCCGGACGGACTCGTGTTCGGTAACACGTTCAACGATCAGGGCTACGACGTGGTGCTGGTTGGGCAGAAGACGCCTGGACCAATTGACGTCGACGCCATTCAGGCCCGTCTGATGACGCCGGAGTACGCGCCAGTTGCGAAGTCGCTCAGCGAAATTGGCATCTACTCCGCGGTCGATCTCGTGTCGACGTTTGCGGCGCGTGGTGATCAGCTCAAGCCGTGGTTGGCCGACGTGCAGATCAATCGCGACAAGAATTTGCGCCTGCAGTATCTCGCTGGATTCAGTCTGAACATGTATGATCAGGCGGGCATCTACTCGCAGATGATTCAATCGCGCACGTATCCCGAGGGATTGTTCACTGGTTCGCCGGCAACCATCGCGATGTTGCGGGATCGTATCAGATAACGCGGCGTTGTTGTTCGCGGTGAAGTTGTGAGCAACACGTGAATTGAATCGGCAGCAAAGCGGGCGCAGCGGGTTGCCGCCTGGTTTTCACATTCCTCCTGGAACGGATCATGCTACGGTTTCGCGCAAATGCCTCGCCTTCGCTGCCACGATTTTCGCTCTCGTTGCCACGATATTCGCTCTCGCTGCGACGATTGTCGCTGTCGCTGCCACGATTTTCGCTGTCGCTGCCACGATTTTCGCTCTCGTTACCACGATATTCGCTCTCGCTGCGACAATTGTCGCTGTCGTTGCCACGACCCGCATTCAGGCTGTCACGATTTGCAGTAACGCTGATTGGCATTTCGCTCACATCGGCCGCAATTGCAACCATCGGCCATGCCCAGGCCGCACCACGCGAAATTCCGAAGCAACCGTACACCATGGCGGGCAAATCGCCGGTGTACGCACCAAACGGCATCGCTGCCACCAGTCAGCCACTCGCCACGTCGACTGCGCTCAAAGTACTCGACAACGGTGGCAATGCGATTGATGCGGCGGTCGCGGCGGCGGCGGTGTTGTCGGTAGTCGAACCGATGATGACCGGTATAGGCGGCGACATGTTCGCGATCATCTGGCTAGCCAAGGAGCACAAGTTGGTCGCGCTCAACGCGAGCGGTCGCGCGGGCTCACTCATGACGCGCGCAGAACTCATCAAGCGCGGACGCACAACGACTATTCCGCGTGGCATCGAAACCGTGACCGTTCCGGGAGCGCTCGCGGGTTGGCAAGCATTGCTGGACAAATACGGCACGCTGAATCTGTCGCAGGTGCTGCAGCCGGCTATTGGCTATGCGCAGAATGGTTTTCCGGTCACGCCAGTGATTGCGGGCGATTGGGCCGGACAAACGAACATACTGCGCCGCGATCCCGGCGCACGCAGCACATTCCTGCGCGATAGTCAACCGTACAAGGCCGGTGATTGGTTTGTGAACGCAGACTACGCGCGCACCCTGCAACAAATTGCGAAAGACGGCCCCGCCACATTTTACGGCGGCGCGCTTGGACAGAAGTTGGTGGCGCGCATCAAGGAACTGGGTGGCTTCGTCACGCTGGCCGATTTGCAGAAGAACGCGCCCAACTGGGTGACGCCAATTTCTGTTCCGTTCAAGGGATATCGCATCTGGGAAATGCCGCCCAGCAACCAGGGCATTGCGGCGCTCGAAATGCTGCGCATCCTTGAGCCCTATGATCTCAAAAAAATGGGTCTCAACTCCGCAGAATATTTGCACCTGATGATCGAAGCCAAGAAACTTGCGTACGCCGATCTCGTGAAATACGTGGGTGATGCGGATCATCTCACGCTTACGCCCGCGCAGATGTTGTCCGACGCCTTCATCAACGAGCGTCGGGGTCACATCAATCTCAAGAAGGCGCTAACCACGGTCGAGCCGGGACCGGAGCGTGTGGGTGGTGAAACGATTTATCTGACCGTCGCCGACAAAGCGGGCAACATGGTGTCGTTCATCAATTCCAACTACGACGAGTTTGGTTCGGGCATTGTTGTTCCGGGCACTGGTTTCGTTTTGCACGATCGCGGCGCTGGTTTCACGCTTGTCGACGGACTGCCTAACACAGTGGCTCCAGGAAAGCGTCCGTTTCACACGCTCATTCCGGCGTTCATCACCAAACCTGGCGCAACGCCGTCGGACGATGGCAGTACGGACGAACCGTACATGAGTTTTGGTTTGATGGGCGGTGCAATGCAGGCGCAGGGGCACGCGCAGTTTGTCATCAATCATCTCGTGTTCGGTTTAAACATTCAGCAGGCGCAGGATGTCGGTCGCTTTCGCCACACCGCGGGTATGCGCGTGAGCATCGAATCGGTGATCGAACCCGCAGTGATCACGGCTTTACGAGGTATGGGGCACGATATGCAGATCGCCGCGCCCAGTGACTTTGGTGGTAGTCAGGCCATTCAGAAACTCGCGAAGGGTTGGGTCGCGGGTTCGGATCCGCGGAAGGATGGACACGCGGGCGGCAACTGATGTGACTGATCGCACGTTTGCGCGCTGAGCGAACGGCTTCGATTTCGGCGGGTACGGAATGTGTTGTGCTGTTCCGTTCTCCCAGCAACATCGAGTCATGCATTCATATTCGTCGTCGATCGTCGAACCGCAGTCGCGCTCGCATCCGCTCAAGCTTGGAGCGTTGGCAATTCTTGCCGCCGTAACATTTATTGCGGCGGCCATCGGCAGCATCGCATCAATTCAGGCGCCAGAGTTTTACCTCGCGCTCAACCGGCCGACTTGGTCACCGCCGCCCAGCGTATTTGGCCCGGTCTGGAGTGTGTTGTACCTGTTGATGGCGATCGCTGCGTGGACCGTCGTGCGCGTTGACGGTTGGGAGCGCGCCAAGTCGGCGCTGGCGCTGTACGGCGCGCAATTGGTGCTCAACGCGATGTGGACGTGGTTGTTTTTCTATTGGCATTCCGGTATCGCGGCATTTGTTGACATCATCGCGCTGTGGCTGCTGGTCGCTGCAACAATTGTTGCGTTCGCGCGCGCACATAAACTGGCCGGCGCGTTGTTGTTGCCGTACCTCGCGTGGGTTTCGTTCGCGACAGCGTTGACGTGGGCAGTGTGGCATGCGAATCCGGCGGGGCTTTGAAAAGAAGCCTAAAAGCTGAATGGCTGAATAGCTGATGCAGCCTAACGGCCGAATAACTGACTGCAGCCGAACCGCCGAACAACAGACTGCAGCCCAACCGCCGAACAACTGACTGCAGCCGAACCGCCGAAGAACAGACTGCAGCCGAACGGCCGAACACCGCCGCGTGCTACTTGAGCGCTCCAATGCTGGCAGTCGCTCGGTCGAACTCTGGAGTGACACCGCGCCCATTTGGCTGCAACTTGTTATTTGGCGTTTCGGCTGCAGTCTGTTCTTCGGCCGTTAGGCTGCAGTCAGTTATTCGGCGGTTGGGCTGCAGTTCGTTATTCGGCGTTTGGGCTGCAGCCCCCATTAGGCCGTTAGGCCGTTCGGCTTCTTTTCAAAATAAAACCCGCACCGCCGGCATATTCACAAGCGGTCCACGCGCGCGCTGCACGTCCAAACCAGCCGGCCTATCCTTTCCGCGGTTCCACAACACCAACGCCGTCGCCGCCGCCGGCAACATCAGTTGCACCCGCTCATCCCCCGATCTCCGGCCGAGCGAGGAACTCCGCAACACACCGCGCATCGGCCCCGCGTCACGCGCCGGCGCAATCATGCGATCGGCCGCGATCAACCCCAACGCCGCACCGGCCGCAACGAGCCCCAATGTGCCCTGCGATTTCGTTTGTGAAATCGCCGCCACACCTCCGCCCATCAACGCTCCAGCCGCCGCACCAAGTTTCACCCACCCCGCGTCGGACGCACTTCGATCGTACTTACGCACCAGCAACCGATCGCTCACAAAAAATCCACCAAGCAATCCCGCCGTCGCAAACGCCGCCGCTGTTTGTTTCTGATCACCCGCGTCCACCAACGCCGCACCTGCTGTTGCTCCAATGATTGCCGTAGTCAACGCCACACTCGCATCACCCGACGTCACGTTGTAACGCGCTCGGCGCGCATACTGCGGGCCAATGACATAACCAGCTGCTGCCATCGCCACCGCCGTACCTAGCGCCACCTTGTGTTTCGTTTCTTTCCTGGGGGCTTCGAGCGTCTTCGTCATTGTCGCCACACCCAACGTCGTCAACGCAAACATGTCGGCACCAAGCCCCGACGACGCGGCCTCCCCGTCACTCATGTTTTTCGCCGCCAGAAATCCACCAACCGTGCCACCGAGCGCCCCCACAAGAATGGGCACACCAAAGCCAGGACCATCATCCGCCTGGCCAATGGCCGCCACCGCCGCACCAGCCAGTCCGCCTCGAAAACCTGCGTGTGTGCCGAGTATCGTTTGTGAGCGCGTGACAACGCGACTGCGAATCATCTGCGCCGAAACAAAGAACGACGCGCCCGCCGCGAGAAAATATCCGCCCGCGGCGCTGGCGGAGCCGCTGTGGCTGAGGCTCGCGGCCGTCGCGGGTCCGTACGCGGCCAGCCCCAGCAACGTCTGATTGCGCACGAACGTGTAACCGGCTGGTTGAGAGAGCTCGGTTCCACTCACAGCACCAGAATTTCTCTCCGGCCCAGCGGTGATCGGTCCGCTATCAAACACCGCACGAAGTTGCTCGAATTCCGCGACACCCAATCCGTAGCGCACCACTGCGCCGTTGTTCTGTGTGACCTGCAGAATAGCCGCATACACTTTTCCAATTCGTGTACGCGTTGTGGAATCGGAATCGACCATGCTCACCGAAAATAAATGTGCTTCGCGCCACGAATCCGCAGGCACGGGCCACCAGCTCGCGCCCCGAACAATGGACTCAGCGAGGCGCGGCGTCATGATCATCGCGCGGCCACGCGAGTCGAATGAAATTGGGACTTCAGAAGTGAGCCGCTCTATCTGCGCCTGACCGACCGTCGCAGTGAACGGCACGACAACCGCGCCAATCACGATCCAGGCCATCGTGGTCAACCGCAACGCACGAACTCCTTCGCGAATGCGGCGGAATGCGCGCAGCGATGTTGCAGGCAACGGCGCCACCTGCCTGCGCGTGGTGTCACACGGCTGTGCGTTGCGGTTGCGCATGGATCAAACCTCCCAGTCGGTTGCGAATCAAATCCAGGGATGCCTGCGTAGTCTCGATGCTCGCTCTTCTCGACGTTTCAAAATATCGATGCAAACGATCTGCCGCGCGAGCGTGTCTCAGTACACGCCAACCTTTTGGTCGATGCACGCTGCCGCTGACCGCACGCCTTCGTTGACCGCACGCCTTCGTTAACCGCACGCCTTCGTTAACCGCACGCCTTCGTTGACCGCACGCCTTCGTTGACCGCACGCCCTCGTTGACCGCACGCCCTCGTTGACCGCACGCCCTCGTTCCTGCCCAATATATGCGCCAAATCAAACTGGCCTTTCGCACGCTGTTTCGAACGCCGTTCGTCACCATCATTGCCATCCTGTCCCTGGGATTAGGTATTGGCGCGAACGCCGCGATCTACAGCATGTTCGATCAGATGCTGCTGCGACCGCTCCCCGTAAGCAACCCAACTGAATTGGTGAACCTCGGCGCGCCGTCTCCGAAGCCCGGTTCGCAGTCGTGCAGTCAGGCCGGCAGCTGCGACGATGTGTTCAGCTACGCGATGTTTCGCGATCTCGAACGCGAGCAAAAATCATTCACGGGCATTGCCGCGCATCGGGGATTTGGAGCCGCGTATTCGATTCGGCAACAAGCCGAAGGCGGCGAAGGTATGTTCGTATCCGGATCATACTTCCCGCTACTCGGCATCAAACCAGCACTTGGTCGATTGTTTCAGTCGGCCGATGATGAAAAAGTCGGCAACAGTTTTGTCGTCATCCTGAGCTACGCGCTGTGGCAAGCGCGACTTGGCGGCGATCCAAAAATTCTCAATGAACAAATCACCGTGAACGGCAAGTCCATGACGGTGATTGGAGTAACGCCCGAAGGTTTTGACGGCACAACGCTGGGCTCAATGCCAAAGGTGTATGTGCCCATCAGCATGCGCGCCGAAATGCAACCAAACTTTCGCGACTTTGATAACCGGCAAACGTACTGGGCGTATCTCTTTGCGCGACTGAAGCCGGGCGTCTCAATCGAACAAGCCACGACGGGACTCAATGCGGCCTATCATCCCATCATCAGCACCGTCGAAGCTCCGTTGCAGAAGGGCATGAGCGATGCGACGATGGCAAAGTTTCTCAAGAAGAGTGTCACCGTCAAGCCGGGCAAGCAGGGACAGAGTTCCATGCACACCGAAGCGCAAACCCCGCTGTATATGTTGTTTGGCGTAACTGGAATCGTGCTGTTGATCGCGTGCGCCAATATCGCGAATCTGCTGCTCGCGCGCGGCGCCAATCGGTCGATGGAGATGTCCGTGCGTCTCGCACTTGGTGCCAGCCGCAATCAATTGCTCATGCAGTTGCTCACCGAGTCGCTGATTCTCGCATTGCTGGGTGGTGTTGCGAGTTTGTTGGTCGCGAAATGGACGCTCTCGGGCATCGCGGCAATGTTGCCAGCCGATGCGAGCAACTCACTGCGATTCGAATTGCAACCATCGGTCATCTGGTTTACCGGCGCGTTGTCGATTGGCACTGGATTGTTGTTCGGGATGTTCCCCGCGTTGCACAGCACGCGTCCCGATCTGGTTACGTCCATTCGCGCGAACGCCGGGCAAATTTCTGGAGCACGTTCGGCCAATCGTTTCCGCCATACACTGGTCACGGTACAAATCTCGCTCTCGATGGCGCTGCTCATTTGCGCCGGTCTCTTTATCAAGAGCCTGGTCAACGTCAGCAACGTCGACCTTGGCGTGAAGGTAGACAACGTTGTCACGTTCGATATTTCGCCGGAGCTCAGCGGCTACGACAACGCGCGGTCGCGCATTCTGTTTCATCGCGTTGAGGAAGAGGTGGCAGCTATTCCGGGTGTCACCTCCGTCACAAGTTCGCTGGTGCCGTTGCTTGCCAACAACAGTTGGGGCAACAACGTGCACATTCAGGGCATTGAAGAAGGTCCCGACACGGACATGAACGCGCGCTTCAACGAGGTTGGCGCGGGCTATTTCAAGACGCTCAGTATTCCCATGAAGGCCGGACGCGAATTCACCACGGCCGACGCCGAGGGTGCGAGCCGAGTGGCGATAGTGAACGAGGAGTTTGTGAAGAAGTTCAAACTCGGGAACGACGTTGTGGGTCGTTACATCTCCAACGGCAGCAAGGACTCGCTCAACATTCAGATTGTCGGCATCGCGAAAAACTCGGCCTACAGTTCGGTGAAGGATTCCGTGCCGCCACTGTTCTTCCTGCCGTGGGCGCAAGACAAGAGCATCGGCGACATCAATTTTTACGTCAGCACGTCGCTGCCGATGGAGCAAATTTTGAAGCAGATACCAGCGCTCATGAAACGGCTCGATGCAAACTTGCCGCTCGGTCGCCTGCGCACCATGCCACAGCAGATCAAGGAGAATGTGTTTCTTGATCGCATGATCAGCATGTTGTCGGCGCTGTTCGCAACACTCGCGACGTTGCTGGCCGGCGTTGGTTTGTACGGCGTGCTCGCGTACACCGTCGCCCAACGGACGCGTGAGATTGGAGTGCGCATGGCGTTGGGCGCAGACTCGTCGCGCGTCAAAGTAATGGTGCTGCGCCAGGTCGGCGGGATGATGCTGATTGGTGGGGTGGTTGGACTCGTGGCCGCATTCGGATTGGGTCGCGCGGCCAGTTCCCTCTTGTTCGGATTGACCGGCTACGATCCGATTGTGTTTGTCCTCGCAACGCTGTTGCTCATGATCGTTGCGTTGGTGGCGGGCTACGTGCCGGCGCACCGCGCGTCGAAGGTGCATCCGATGGCGGCGTTGCGGTACGAGTAGGCGCCGGGCGGCAGTCCGGAAAAAGAATGTGCTCCTGAAGGCTGCTTGTACTCGTGCTAAAGTGACGCCCGGTCGCCAAGAACCCACCGAACATGCGACCAACCCGTCCACCACCAGGAATTCGAAAGTGGACGGTTACCGGAATTCGTCGTTAAAGCAGGCATTGGCGGCGCGGAAATGGCCGACTCAGAAGGAAGGCCAAACACCCAGAGTTCGCGTTAGCTCTTCAAAGTAACTTTGGCAATTAACAGATAACCGCCCACCTACAGGTCGTCCGGAAGCCGAAGTATCACACACCCGTTGACCATCCGATTCTTTTTGCCGCCCGTGGCTTTCCCCTCTATTTGGGCGTGCGCCAGGTTATGGGGTTCGCGAAAACGAACTACACTCAAGGCAAGGTCGTAAGGAACCGATGCCGGTAGCTCCGCGATTCCCTGCTTCTCAAATCCGCGCAGCAGCAGCTCATGCGTGATTTCTCCCGCGACCGAGACTGATGTATGGTTATCTTGAAACGCTTTTGAACTCAGTCTTTTGCCGCCTTCTCCGTCATCTACAAAGAAAACGGTTGGAAGGCGGCGCCAAAGCAAAGCTTCCCGGGACACGAGTTCCGGAAGATTCCCTGTAAGTTCTGAAATGCTTCCGGACAAACGGCCTCAGATCTGGCGCAGCAACGCGTCCAGGACATCGACATCGAATGCGTGTTCATCCAGCTCCACCTCAGTGTGTCCATCCCGCGACGCGAAGTAGGCAGTCGCGTTCCCCGCCGCACCGACCGCGAATTCAAAATCTGCCTTAACGGTGTGCCATTCAAATTGAATGCTCCCGTCTCCGCCCGGCACAACCGATGGTGCAGGGTCTTCAGGCAGCATTATTTGTGAGAGGATACGGAGTCCTTCTGCGGCAGCATCGAAAGTAGTCGCAATGCCACCATATCCATCCCAGTTGATCTCCAGCGCGACGAATTGCCTAACTGACTCGGCAACCGTCTTAAGCCAAACTGGCGGTTCGACGCCACGCCACGACAGCACAATCGGCGCATCTGGGCACTCAATAGTGATCTCGTTTACCACGGTCGCCGATACAATGCTTGGTGCTCGTCGCTGCCTCTTGCCCAAGAGCACATCCAGCGTGGCGATAGTACGGAACGCCCCCGTAGAGCGCAAACCGAACGGAGCCATAGCTGCAGTCACTAATTACGCTCCCATAAAAGGTGCATCTCCGGTGTGGTGAGATCGGTAAAGTACCGAACTAGACACTCATGCGCTCGATCGAGGAAGGCCATGGCGCTCGGCAATCCAGTATCGGAAGGTTTTCCGCGCGCAATCATGTTGAGGGCGTAGAGAGCCATCTGCCCGTCATTCCCGTAAGCCGATTTTAGATCCACGAACAGTCTCCCTACAGACTGATCATTTTCCGTGAGCACATGTTGTAATTGAAAATTTACCTCTTCAGGAGATTCCATCGAAGGCAAACCGGCAGGGCTGTTCCAGCAACTGAACATCTCAACCAAAGGCCGGCGAGACGAACGATTGTTCGTAAAACCGAGATGATTCACATAGGTCAGCTCGCATTGGTTAATGCGAAGCTCGCCCAATCCCTCTGCAAGAATGAAGTTTGCCAGCGTGTCGCACGCCTCAAGCAGTGATTGACGAATCACGTTGAAGCCTACGTAGTCGTTGCCCTGGCCCTTCCTCCAGTTGAAAACCAGCAAGTTGTTCTGAACCTGAATGAGCTCCGTGCCATCTTCTTTCACGAACCATACGCGCGTCGCGGAACTAGCTCCAATTCTTACCTCGAACGCACTTGGCTTTGGTGGTCCGAAGCGCTCCTTTCGGACGGGTAAAGCTTGATGTTGCTCTGTTTTTGGATAGGCGTCACGAAACTTCCCCCACAAATAGCCCAAATGGGCAGCGTCGAGGTTCTTTATCGTTTCGAATTGGACCGACGCCGCTACCTCAACAATTGGACCGTTGTGGTACCTGGGCAATGTCGACCCTTTTACCCCAGATAAGTTCATCGTCCTCGCTGAAATGCAGGTGGCGCGAGAAGCGCGTAGTCTCTCAAGACGATCCGCCTGGTGCGCCGGGCACGGCGATGCCAAACTTGCTACACAAGTTCAGCACATTGGTCACGCCCGCGCGGCGATTTTAGCTGAAGTTATGACCGGGCACAACTCCCAACAACGCATTTAGTAAACAGCACGCATCACATTCTTGCCAGTGGTCATTCAAGCCGAAATACCAGACCCGTACGCTAAGCACATCTTCCAACGTGCCATTAGTGGCATGCTCGTGAGAGCGGATGTATTCGCCCTCCCCGCTCTGTCTTGACAACCGGGCAGACTGGTGCGAGTGTACACGCACCATGCTAATGGGCTCGCACAGTGCGCCTCCAGTAGCAGCCACAGCTGTCAGGAGTTTAGGATGTCCAAGAGTTCCTTTGGTGAGTTAGGCCGACGCGAACGCCAGATCATGGAGATTCTCGCCAGGCGAGGCCGGGCCACGGCCGCCGACGTGCACGAGGACCTGCCCGAGCGGCCCAGCTACTCGACGGTACGCAGCATGCTGCGCCTCCTCGAAGAAAAGGGCTACGTTCGCCACGAGTGGGAAGGTCCGCGTTACATGTACGTGGCGACCGCTAATCAGGAGCAGCTCAGAAAGTCAGCCGTGAGCCACTTGGTGCAGACATTTTTTGGCAACTCCACCGAAGCCGCCGTGGTGGCGATGCTGGGCTCGGCCGATTCCGCGCTGTCGCGCGAGGAGTTGGATCGGCTCGCCAAATTGATTGACGACGCACGGAGGAAACAATGAACGCCGATATCTTCGCGTTGTTGTTCAAGGTCAGTGCGATACTGGTTGCTGCCGCTGTGGCCGCGCTGCTGTTACGAAACTCCTCGGCCGCCCGGCGGCACTTTGTCTGGCATGCCGCAATGACCAGCGTCGTTGTGCTCGTGCTCCTGCAGTTGATTGTCCCACCAATTGTTGTTCCGGTCGCGCAGCATTCACCGCTCGCAGCTTTTGCGTATGCCACGACCGATGATCTCACGGCATCTGCCCCCGTTGCGTCACACGTAGTCACTGGCGCACCGTCTGCCGAACTCGAGACATCGCGCGAAGTTCTACATGCGGCACCATCGAGTACGCTGCCGTCGATTGTTGCACCGTCGAATATTTCGCGGTCGACAGTGTCGCGGTCGAAGGTGTTGCAGTCTACCGAGGCGCCTCCAGCATCGGGAGAGAACGCAACGCCGACCCGCGCCAGCGACATCTCCGACGCAGCCCAACGCGCGAATTCGATTTCCACAGCACCGAGTGCGGTCCTTGCGTCGCCTGACACGCCCATCGCGCTGGCGAATTCAGCGCTCTCGCCGGACGCACGGTTGGCTGATACCAAATCCGACATGGCGTCAGCCACCGTGCCGCAAGCACACGGCAGAACGGCTTTGCCGTTTCAATTTACGCCGCTACAGGTGCGTTCCATTCTGCTCGGTGCCTGGTTGACTGGGTCGTTGCTGTTGCTGCTGCGTTTGGTGATCGCCCACTGGCAACTTCGAAGCGTTACGCGATCGGCGCAGGTCGTTGCTGGTCCAGCGCTGTATCCCGACGTTGATCGCATTGCCATGCGCCTCGGCATTCACAAGCCCGTACAATTGCTCGTGCACGAATGCGTAACGACTCCATGCACGGCCGGTTGGCGCAATCCGCTCATTCTGTTGCCGGTCTCATTCGCCGCTTGGGATGAAACACGCCAGCGCGCAGTCTTCACACACGAACTCGCGCACGTTTCCCGCAACGACAGTCTCGCGCAGACCGTGGCATCAGTGGCGTGTGCGCTGTTCTGGTTTCATCCGGGATTCTGGATGGCAGCGCGGATGCTGCGCGGCGAGAGCGAACGGGCGGCCGACGATTGTGTGATCAACTCCGGCATGGCGCCGGTCGACTACGCGGATCATCTGATTGGTATCGCCGAGTTTTCGTCGTCGCACTCGCGTGTTCCGGCGGTTGCGTTGGGAATGGCGCGTTCATCACAACTCGAACTGCGATTACGCGCGATGTTGAATGCGCGGCAATCGCGCAGTGTTATCACGCGAGGTGCGCAACGCGTGATGGGTGCGGCGGCGTTCATGGCGGTCGTTCCGTTTGCGGGTTTGCAGGCGCGTGTGCAGGAGCCGCAACCAGCCCAACCCGCACGTCCGAAGCCGCCCGTTGTGGCACCAGTTGCGCCCGCGACGAAACAACCGTCGGCCACACCCGCGAGCGTAGTTAGGCCTCGCACATCTTCTGCCGCCTGGCTGACGGTGAAACCTGAGGCCGCACGGTTCACGCTTGCAATTGTGCCGCCGATGTTGGGTCAGAACGCTATCGGGTTACCCGTTGCGCCATCGATCGCCGGTGGCCCAATTCGGGCCCCATATCTACCGGCACTGACCGCGCGCGATGCTGTTCCGCCGCCGTTGCCAAGTTCTGGCGTCGTTACTCCAGCATTGCCTGCGCGTGCTGTTGTCGCGCCGCCGTTGCCGACTTCCGGTGTCGCTGCGCCATCACTGTCCGCGCGCCGTGTTGTTGTGCCGCCGTTGCCGACTTCAAGTGTTGCTGCACCAGCACTACCCGTGCGTGACGTTGTTGTGCCGCCGTTGCCAACTACACCCGCGGCAGCAGCGGCTATTGCCCCACCACGCGTCAGGCCGCCGGAGTTGCCCGTGCGCGCAGACACGACGTTTGAACGCACGCTCGATGCGAAGCCGGGCGACAGTTTGTATGTCAATATCCCCGCCGGCGGCAACGTGACTGTACATGGTTGGGATTCAAATACCGCGAAATTGAAAGCGAGTCTTGGCGGAAAATATTGGCGCGAGACGCGGGTCTTCTTTCGTGCCGGGAAGAACGGAATTCAACTCTTTTCTGCGCCGGAAATAGATGGGGCCAGTTTTGGCGACGGGACGAGTGGCGGCAACTCGGTGAAGATCATGCTGCTTTTACCACTCAACTCAGGGCCATACAAGCCGTACATCCCCACCACCGTCGACAACGAATTCGAATTGTGGGTGCCGCGCAAAACACACGTCAAGTTCGCCTCGCCCATTGGTGCACTCACACTGCGCGATATTGACGGTGACCTTGACGGGTCAACGAAACTTGGCGCACTGGATATCGCGAATTCGTACGGAAAAGCGAGTCTCGCTACCGAGAACGGCGACGTTCGCGTTGCGTCATCGGCATTGACCGGTTCGGTGCACACCGGATGTGGCGCGCTGAACGTCTCCAATAGCAGCAACACGCTCGCGGCTACTACCGCGTTCGATCCATCGCCGTCAAAGAACCCCGGCCAGGAAGATATCGTCCTCATCTTCAGTGGCACCGTGCACACGCAGTATTGTCGGCTCAAGCCACGGATGAGTACCAATCCTGGTGTTGACGAGAGAATTCCGTACGGTTCAATTGCGCTCGATTCAGCACCGAACGGTGGCACGCTCCTCACCAAGTCAGGCGATATATCGCTCGGATCATCCGGCGGGGTGCTGGTCGCGCAAACCAGCAACGCCAACATCGATATTCGCCGCATGACTGGCGATATCACCGCGCTGAACCGAAATGGAAATGTCGACATTCGCGTCGTGAACACCAACAGTACGGTACACAACGCGTGGATTCGCGCGAGTGCCGGCACAGTCACCATCGAATTGCCAGACAGCATCGATGCGCAAGTGGACATCGAGGTTACCTACACCGAAGCCTATCTGGCGCAGTTCAAACGCCCCGCACGCATTCGCGACGACCGCTCGTTGCCACAAACCGAAACCGCAGCGTGGTATCGCATCAACTCCGATCCGTTGCGAAAAGCAATTCGCTCGAAAGGGACACTCGGCAAAGGAACTGGCCGCATCTACATTCGCGTGACTGACGGTGACGTGGTGCTCAAGCGGGCGGGCGCATGAATCTCGAACTGCCGTACACCACCGTCGCGTTCGCGCAGATGTTGTTCGCGATGATGTCAGTCGGACTGCTGCTTCTCAAGGTTACAAGGTCAATGCGTTGCAAGACGATAAGCCCGTGAGGGCTCGACGAAACTGATCGGTAAGATCTGGCCGCTTAGAACCGCAGCGCAGCCACGAGTCGGGAAGTCGCTGTCACTGAGGCGCCGCCCGCGCCCGCACCTGGCGCAGCCCGTTCGATCGCCGCGACGGCTGCCTTAAAAGACGATAACCGCTTCAGGATTACCGTCAGCGAAGCTGCGCGCAAGAAACTGGATTTGCTCGTCGAGCACGGTCCCACCATTCATGTCCTTTCGGATTTACTTCGTCATCGAGGAAACCGCGTCGACGGTCTCTGTCATCGACGTGGTGCATACGGCACGAGACTCGAGGCTGCGACTTTACGGAACCGAATAGCCGCGGGTTCGCCGGCAACGCAAATGCGCCGGCGCGATGACAACGCATCACGCCCGGCGCATCCGATTTCAGTAATCCCTTACTTCCCCTGCATCCGCGCCCACCCATCCCGCAACGTCACCGTGCGGTTAAACACCATCCGCTCCGGCGTCGAATCCGGATCGGCAATGAAATATCCCGTCCGCTCAAACTGATACCGCGACTCACGCGCGTCCTTCGCCACACTCGGCTCAATCTTCGCGTGCGGAACAACCACCAGCGATTCCGGATTCAACACGCTCAGAAAATCCTGCCCTTCGGGCACATCATCGGGATTCGGCTGTGAGAACAAACGATCATACATGCGCAGCTCGCAATCAATCGCGTGCTTCGCCGACACCCAATGAATCGTGCCTTGCACTTTGCGGCCATCGGGTGAATCACCACCGCGCGTGGCGGGATCGTACGTGCAATGCAACTCCACCACTTCGCCCGATTCATCCAGAATGACGTCCGTGCACGTAATGAAATAGCCGTACCGCAACCGCACTTCGCGCCCCGGTCCAAGGCGGAAGAACTTCTTGGGCGGATCCTTCATGAAATCATCGCGCTCGATATACAACTCGCGCGAGAACGGCACTTTGCGCGTACCGGTCAGCGGCACGTCGTGCGGATAATACGACGCATCCAACTCTTCTTGACTGTCTTCCGGGTAATTAGTCAGCACCACTTTCAGCGGCTTCGTCACGCACATCACGCGCGGCACTCGCATGTTGAGATCATCGCGCACCGCATGCTCAAACGCCGCGATCTCCGCATGCGCTTCCTTGCGTGACACACCGACGATATCCATGAAATTGCGAATCGCTTCGGGCGTGATACCACGACGACGCATGCCGGCAATCGTCGCCATGCG
>Ga0105047_10002793_pt1 | contig 30950 bp, 28 predicted proteins | sample MAT04_FD_78384 | JGI IMG/M metagenome (GOLD analysis project Ga0105047, IMG submission 78384) | Freshwater microbial communities from Lake Fryxell liftoff mats and glacier meltwater in Antarctica - MAT-04 (megahit assembly) | ecosystem: Environmental > Aquatic > Freshwater > Ice > Liftoff... | reverse complement strand
TCCGCCAGCGGGCGCGGGTCTGCATCGCCTCGCGCTGTAATCGCCGGGCCCGCCCGGCCTTCCATCGCGGTTACTACCGCCGGCGCCATCAGGTCGAAAACTTCTTCTGCCGCGTCAAACGCTACCGCCGGATCAGCACGCGCTACGACAAGCTGGCCGTCACGTTTCTTAGCTTCGTTCAGTTCGCCGCCGTGCTCGATTGGCTCACTCATAAGGTTTGAAAACACGCCCTAGATAACCAGACGGACTATTTTCGCTTCTCAACCGACACCCGCTATCAACCCGCGTCGGAACCGATCGACGAGCGTTGGGTAGGGGACGATCCCATGGGTCACGGTTTCGGCGCCAAGCGCGGGATGATTTGCTGAGCGTCGGACGCGGCGGGTCGCTTCGGACCGATTTGAGCGCAGCGGGCTGTGAGCCGCACGGGCCTGGCCGCGGCCGCGCCGTGTGACTGGATAGTGATTTTTCCGGCCGTCCAGTGATTTGCCACCGCGCGCAAATATGACGCAAATGCACGACCTGTCTTAAGGCATTACCAGTAGATTAAACTAGGGCGGAGAAATGGCGTGGGCTCAACTTCGGGCTGCGGACTGCCACGCTCAAGCAACTCCCATCCCAAATCAAATGTCCCTTCTCTCCACGCTCCAGCAACTAGCGGAGTTCGACACCGCCTTGATCGCAAACACCCTCGGCTACATCGATCCCACCCCGGATCATGAGTTCTACATGGGTGGATCGATTGCGTCGGTCACCCCCACGCTCGGGCCCACGGTGGGAGTCGCCGTCACGTGCGAAGTCGACACCAGCTCGCCTGAAGGCGGCTATGAAATGGAGCCATGGTTCCAGCTGTTGCGGGAGATGGCGAAGAGCGACCTGCCAAAAGTGCTGGTCGCGAAATGTGTCGGCTCGCGTCCGGACCACGAGTGCGTTTTCGGTGACGGTATGGCGAAGCTGCTGCACGGCGTCGGCTGCGTGGGCGCGGTGACAGACGGCGGCGTGCGCGACGTCGAGGGCATGCTCAGCGTGCCGTTTGCCGCGTACTGCAAGGGCCGCACGATCCATCACACGGCGATCCGGTTCCGCAACGTGAACCAGCCGATTGAAATCGGGGGAATCACCGTGCGGCCGAACGATGTGATTCACGCGAACTTCGGCGGCGTCATCAAGATACCCGCCGCCGCGCTCGAAATCCTCCCGGAGCGCGCCACCGCGATGCGCGCCTTCGAGCATGACGTCCATTGTGTATGGCGGCAGGCTCACCTCTCGATCGATGAAAAACGCGCGTGCCTCGCGCCCATGATGAAAAAGTACGGCTTCGAGCCGGTGCCGCGGCCCTAATGGTAACAGCGCCTTACCTCTTAAAATATTTTGCGGGCGCAATTCCCCGGAACTCATTGAGATCGACCAAGGTCTCGCAAATTCAATCCCCATCCCTCCATGACCAAGACGCCTTTGACTCCTCCGGCTCCGATCCCTTCCGCTCCTCCGACCGCTGAAACCGAGTCGATCCTCGCGACGATGAGGCGCGATGGCTTTTGCGTGATGCGCGGCGTCATTCCTCCTGACGAGGTCGCCGCGGTGTGTGCGTCGGTGGGCAACTCGGTGCGAAAAAACTCCTCGCTGCCCCCGCCGCAGGGTTACGTGACGGGCTTCCTCCGCACCGACCAGAGCTACGCCAAATACCTCGCGGATCCGCGCTTGATGGCGGTCGTCGAGGCGATGTTCGGCGAATTCGCGCGGATTTCCGTCCTGACGGGCGCCATCAACGCGCCGGGCATCCAGCGGGCGTGGGTGCACGCGGACTGGCCGTTCAACCAGAACAGCAAGGCGCGCGTGAGGGCACCGTATCCCGATGTCTGCATGAATCTGGTCACGATGTGGATGGCCACCGATTACACCGAGGAAAACGGCGGCACGATTGTCATCCCGGGCAGTCACAAGCGCGACTACTCCCCCAAGCTCGGCTCAAAGTACGATCCGATGGCGAAATACGACGGCGAGATTCAACTGGTCGGCAAGGCGGGTGACGTCGGGCTGTTTGACGCCCGCACCTGGCACGCGATCGCCGAAAACCGTTCCCCCCATGAACGCATAGGTTTTATCGTGCGCTACGCACCATGGTGGCTGAATTTGCAGCCGCTACGCCCCGGTACGCGCGACCGCCGCCAGATCGTCGACGCGAATGAAGGCACCGATTCCAAGGTCGAAGGCCTGCCGCAGTCCGTTTACGAGCGACTCCCGGAAAATGTGAAGGCGCTCGTGTATCACATGGTCGAGGAAAACGTTTGATGAACACCGTTCCGGTCGGGCGCAGCTCCGTTCGCATCCCGCGGATCGCCTTTGGTGGCGGTTGCTTCGGGCGGGAGATCGATGAGCCGGAAAGTTTTGCTCTCCTCGATTACGCCTTGTCGCGGGGCCTCAACCTCGTCGACACCGCGGAATCGTACGGCGGCGGGAACTCGCGCGAGTACCGGCGCAGGGTTTACCAAATCGATGACATCCGCGAGGTCTCGGGGGAGATGAGCTCGTCCGAAAAAATCATCGGCCGCTGGATGAAGGCGCGAAATTGCCGGGACAAGATGGTGATCCTGACCAAGTTTAACACCGGCGGCACGGCGGAGCAGGTGAAACGTTCCCTCGAGGGCAGCCTTGAACGCCTCCAGACGGACTACATTGATATCTATATGCTACACACGCCATTTTCCGGCGTGCCGATTCGCGAAACACTCGAGGGGCTGACGGCGGCCGTGAAAGCCGGAAAGGTCCGTGCGATTGGTTGCAGTAACTTTTCCCTCAAGCTTCTCCGCGAGGCGCATGGCGTCGCGGCTGAACTCGGCCTGGCGCGCATGGAGGCAACCGAACCGCCGTTCAGCCTAGCCGACGCCGCGGCGCGTGACGAACTCCTCCCGTACTGTCTCCGGGAAAATGTTTCCACGATCACGTATAGTCCGCTCGCCGCGGGTTTCATCACGGGAAAGTATGCGAAGGACCAACCGATTCCGAAGGGGACGCGCTTCGACATCGTTCCGGGTCACATCGACGTCTATTTCAGTGACCGGAATTTCTGGGTGGTGGAGCAGCTGCGCAAACTTTCGGCGGAAATGGGCCTGCCGATGGCCAAGGTCGCGATGGCCTGGGTCTTCCAACATCCGGGCGTGTCGTCAGTGCTCGTGGGCGCACGCCATCAGGGGCACCTCGACAGTGCGATTGAAGCCCACGCCCTGGCGCTCGACCCGGCTATCGTGGCGCGCATGACGGAGTGGCTCTACGAGGCTCACGACGACGTGCCGCGGCTCACCTCCCTCGAAGGCAATATCCTGAAGTTCGAGCGGAAAGTCGCAGCGAGTTGAGTTGCAGCGAGTGATCCGCGTTCACGCGGGAACAGCGCGCGAGGCGCCGGCACAGTTCCCGGCGAGGGCGCTACGTCCAGGAGTGGGCGGACGGCCCCCACATCTCACCTCACCCCTTGACCGGTGGACGATAACTGGCCGCGGTCAGCAAGCCCTTGAGGTAAGCAATGGACCAGGCATTCACGATCAGGCGTTTCGGATCGTTGATCAGCTTGGGCACGTGGGCGATTTCGTAAAGGCCGTCGTAGCCGACATCCTGCAGCGCCGTGACGATCGGCCAGAGACTCTGTTCGCCTTGGTCCATGAATTCCTCAGTGTACTCCGCGGCATTGCCACGTACGCCCCGGAATTCCACGTGCGCGATTTTCCCGCGCGGTCCGAAGTAGCGGATATACTCCTGCAGATCGATTCCCGCTTCTTGGATGGTGCCCTGGCAAAACAGGAGTCCGTTATAGGGACTTGGCGCGATCGTCATCGCCCGCTTCAAGCCCTCCAGATTGTGCAGCACTTGGTGCACGCCCCATTGCTTCGCCACGGGCGGGTCGTCCGGGTGCAAAGCCAGCATCACCTTGGCCTTCTCTGCCACCGGCACGCATCGTTCGAGAAAACGCGTGATGCGCTGCCACATCACCTCCGCTGAAACCGGTCCCACGGGCTCCTCCGTGATTTGATTGGAACGCGCCTCCGAGAAATTCTTCATGCCCGCGCCACCGCGGCCCGTTGCCTTGGTTTCGTAGCCCGGCAGGGGCTTGCCGGTGGTGTTGGTGATGGCCCGCGAGATCAGGAGACTGTACATCATCAAGGGGATTCCCACTTCGCCCATCTGCTCGATCAGCCGGCACATCTTGTCCAGGTCCTTTTCCCCGTCTGGCCGGCCCATCAGAAAATTGGCGAGAATTCTCTGGTCGAGCACCATCGCGCTATACCGCAGGCCATGTTGCTCAAGGCGCTGTTTAAATGCGGCCAGGTCCTCCAACTCCATCTGGCAGTCGTCATTGTAGCCCCTGATTTCGTTGGGGGGGACGAGTACATCGTCCACGCCGATCTGCTTGAGGTAGACGAGCGTGTCGTCGGACATGTCCTGCGTGCGCAGGCCAACTCGTCCGAGTTTTCGTTTCACGTCACCCGTGGATGGCACGGACACTTCACTGGCGGACAAGGGCTGGGTGAGCGACAAGCGAGCGATAGCGGTACCGACCGCGACCTGCGCGGTCTTGAGGAAAAGTTCACGTCGGTTCATGCGGAGATCTTTCGTGGCAAGGGGTGAAGAACGCGGCTCCAACAGGCACCCGCCGGTGGGTTGGCGCGACCGGCATTGTCTGGTAAAGAGATTTGGCCACCGGCGGGCGGGGAATCGCGCATCTGCCACGGACCCGCGGTCCGCCCGGGGCGAGGTACGGCTTGGTCGCTGGCGGGTTCCTGGTCAGGTGGTGCGACCAATTCCGGTGGACATTGCGGGCCCTGATGCTACTGGTAAGGTGACATGATAAGCAGTCATAAGATCGATATACCAAAGAGGATTTCGCTGTCCGACCAGACGGCGGCCGCGATCCAGAAGGCCATTGAGGACGGGGCCTGGGCGGAATTTCTGCCGAGCGAGCGAAGGTTGTGTGAGACTTTCCAAGTAAGCCGCCCCACAATCCGCAGTGCTCTGCGCTCCCTGGCGAAGAACGGCTGGTTTCAGATTCGCCAGGGTCAATGTACGAGACTGCTACCAAAAAGGCAGCGTATGGTCGTCTCAAACACCAAGCTGATCGCGTTTATCTGTCCCGAGGAGCCGGAAACGATGATATCGACTTCGTATCAGCTCCTGGTGACGATGCGGGCGCAGCTGATCGAGAACGGATTCGCAGTGAAAATTTTTGTCTGCCCGCCGGCCGGCGGCAGCAAGCAGCGGAGAAAACTCGAGGCGTTCATCCGGCAGTATAAGGTCTCCTGCTGCGTACTGCTTTCGATGAACACCAATTTGAAGCGCTGGTTCGCGGAAACCTCCTTCCCTGCGCTCGTGCTTGGGTCTTGCGATCTGTCCATCGCACTCCCCTCGGTCGACATGGATTTCCGCTCGATCTGCCGCCATGCCGCCGGAGTGTTTCTGCGCAACGGGCACCGTCGGATCGTTATCGTCATTCCCGATACCCACGTGGAGGGCGATATCGCCAGCGAAGAGGGGTTCCAGGAGGGCGTTGAAAAATGGAACCTGGCCTCCCGCGACCCCGCAAAAGCGATCATCGTCCGCCACAATGGGGAAGCCAAGAATCTCACCAACCGCCTCGACATGCTGTTCATCCGGCCCAACGCGCCGACGGCCCTCCTGATTGTGAAGCCTTTGTTTACCTACATCGTCATCGTGTACCTGCTGCGTCGTGGCTTATCCGTGCCGCACACCGTCTCGGTGATTTCCCGCGACGGCGACCCGCTCTTTGAAAAGATGGATCCCGCGATTTCCCATTACCATTATCACAAGGACGTCTTTGCTCACCGGGCCACGCGCCTGGCGGTGCGGGTGGCGAACCAGGGGGCATTGAAAACGAAACCGAGCCTGATCTTCCCGGCGTTCATCAAGGGCGGTACCTATGGGCCGCCTCGTGGGCAGAAGAACCTGGCGGTGCCTTAAGGTGAGTTGGCTCAAGCGAGCAAACCGCCATCCACCACGATGGTCGTGCCCGTGATGTAGCGGCCGCGGGACGACGCGGCGAACGCGACGACTTCGCCGATATCTGTCGGCTGGCCCTGGCCGAGCACCGCCCGGCCTTCGAGATGATCCGAGCCCGACGCCGCCCGCTTTTTTCGGACCTCCTCGAAGTTGTCAGTCCAGATATCACCGGGAGCGATGGCGACCACGCGGATGCCGAAGGGCCCAAGCTCCTTCGCCATCGACTGCGTCAGATTGACGAGCGCACCCTTCGCCGCGGAATAAATGGAAAGACCGCGCATCGGACGAAATGCCGTGATCGACGAAATGTGGACGATTACTCCGCCCGTGCCTTGCGTCCGCATCGCCCTGGCGGCGGCGACCGAGAGATGAATCACGCCCTTCAGGTTGACGTCGAGCATTCGATCGATGAACGCCGCGTCGAGGTCCAGAAAAGGCCGGCCCGTGTTCATGCCGGTGATGGCAGCATTATTAACAAGCACGTCCAAACCGCCCAAACGTCGCGTGGCCTCCTCAACTAGTGCCCGGCAATCGTTGGGCGAACCTTGGTCGAAACGCAGCGCGATCACTCGATCGCCGTGAAGTTTCAGGAGGTCGCTGGCCGCCGCGGTATCCAATTGGCCGATCGCAACCCGCGCGCCGTCGCGCAGGAAGCGCTCGGTGATGGCGCGCCCCAGGTTGGTCGCGCCGCCGGTCACGAGCACTCGCAGGCCGGGGGGGCGCGCCGCTTTGGGCGGCGAACTCTTCGTCGAGGCTTTTCCGCGTTTGGCTTTCATGGATTAAACCGCCAGAGTACCGCGTTGCGACACCACCAGCAATTGCAATTTGGCGCGCGACGCTCGTTCGGCTCAACGCGGTGTGGCTGGCAAAATAAATTACCCAGCAGTGCGTGCGGGACATCCCGTCGAATTCGGCTTCGGTGTGCCTCGGCATGAAGCCTTCTTCCTCGACCGTCCGGATTCGGAGCGTCAAGCGTCACGGCGCCAACCTTGTCATCCTCGAAAATCGCCGCATCCGGGTGACGATCTGGCCGGAGCATGGTGCGGCCATTCTCGGCTTCGAGGACATCGGCCGAAAACTCGACGTGATGTGGAAGAACGCGATGGTGCAGCCGCCACGCCTGCATCCGCTAGGCCAGCCGATGGAACGGAACAGCGACCTGTATGATGTGCTGGATGGATCGTGGTTTCTCTCGCTGCCCACCGGCTGGTTTCCGGCGGACTACTTTGGTGCGCCCGTCGGTGCGCATGGGGAATTCCGTTCCATTCCCTTCGAGGTCGAGATCCTAGAACAGAATCGCCACCTCGTTCGACTGCGGGCGGTGGGCAAGTCGGTGCGCACGCCGTTTGTCATTGATAGAATCTGGACGCTCGAGCGGGACAGCGAAGTGCTCGAATGGGAGGAAGTGTTGACGAACCGGAGCAACCAGCCCCGTCCGTGCGCGTGGCTTCAACATCCGGCTTTTGCCGGCGAGCTGGTGCGCGGCGCGGAATTGCGCCTCCCCGCCAAGACCATCGCGACGTACAATTTCAACCGGCCAATGGGCTCGCAGATCACGCAAGGCTACAAGGGAACGTGGCCCCACATACCGGAATCCACCGGCGGAGTGCGCGACTGTAGCAAGGTGCCCGAGGCGGGCAGTGGCCAGGATCATTCGGTCCAGGCCACCGATCTCGCCGTTGGTTGGGGCTGCGTTTGGAACCAGAAAATGCGGCGCGGCTTTGCCCTGCGCTGGGACGAAAAGCTCTTTCCGTGGGCGTGGTCTTGGGCGCGCGGCGGCGGCTCGTGCGTGCCACCCGTCGGAGAGGATTACCCGCTGTGGGGCCAGGGGCCGTTAATCACGCTGCAGCCGAGCACGTCGCCGGTGGGACCGTTTGCCGAGCTGGTGGCGTCCAAGCAGGTGGCAACCGTGCCCGCGCAAGGATCGATGCGAACGCGATTCCTCAGTGGCTTTTGTGACCAACCCGACGAGCCCTGGCAGTTATAGTCAGGCCCGGCACACTTCGGGCAAGTTGAACCGGCCATTTTCCCCATGAAGTCCATTCCACGTTTTTTGCTCGCGGCTGTCTTCCTCGCGCTCGCGGCGACCTCCCGGAGCGTGACGGCGGCCGAAACCATCGTGCGCGAGTCGGATTACTCCCGGACGATCCGCGTGGAGTGCGTCGGCGACAGCATCACGTACGGGAGGGGCATCAAGGATCACGATCACGACACTTATCCCGCACGCCTCGGCCAAATGCTCGGCCGAAAATGGGAAGTGCGGAATTTCGGGGAGAACGGCGCGACCGTGCTGGTGGCGGGGACACATCCCTACGTGGCCGTTCAGGCCTACCATGACGCCCTGGATTTCAAACCTGACGTGGTGATCCTGATGTTGGGTACAAACGATTCCGGGCCGAGGAGCTGGGGTCCGTTTCAAAAAGAATTCGAAGGAGACTATCGACGCTTGGTCCAAGTTTTCGCGGCGCTGGATTCCAAGCCACGCATCTTTCTCTGCCTGCCGCCGCCATACGGGCGGAAGCGGGCGGACGATGTTGGTCGCCCTGAGATCCTCACCGGTAAAATTGGGCCGATTATCCAGCAGGTCGCGCGCGATCACGGCTTTATCGTCATCGATCTCCACACTCTCTTTGTCGGCCGACTAGATCTGTTTCCCGACGCGGTCCATCCCGGCGAGGAAGCGGCCCGGATCATGGCCGAAGTCGTGTTCAAAGTGATCACAGGCGGTCGCGAGCCGCGGGCGTCACGACAAAGCTTCAGGCCCTGCGATCGCTCGAATCTTGGAAGACGGCTCTCTCATGGGCTTATTCAACCAATCGGAGATGCGCTGGCTTCAGCGATGTAATCTTGGTGAGGAGACCCAAGCCAATTTACGAGGCGAGCGTTGTGACCAACGCGACGGGCTTCCCTTTGCGCAATGAAGATGTTTGGGTTCTGTCTCATGATAGCGTGCGTCTGGGTGGTAGCTGCATCGTTGATCGGCCTTTCGGCCGTGGTGGTTGGCGCAAATGGCAGCGAGCAGTTGATGGCGCCGGCTCATCCGGGCATGGTATGGATTCCGGGCGGGGAATTCGTGATGGGAGTGACCGCGCCGGCGGTGCAGATCTGTGGGCCGGCTGACGCGGAGGACGCGACTCCGCTGCACAGTGTGTATGTGGACGGTTTCTGGATGGATGAGACGGAAGTGACCAACGAGCAATTCGCGGAGTTCGTGCGCGCGACGGGTTATCGGACGATCGCCGAGCTACCGTTGTCAGCGGAGGAATTTCCCCAGTTAACCCCAGAGGAGCGTCGGGATGGGTCACTCGTTTTCGCCGCCCCGGAACAGACGGTGCCGCTCGTCAATTACCGTGCGTGGTGGCAATTCCGCACTGGGGCGGATTGGAAGCATCCCGACGGACTGGGCAGTGACCTAACGGGCCGCGGACGTTTTCCGGTGGTGCACGTCGCGTACGCTGATGCTGCAGCGTACGCGCGCTGGGCGGGGAAGCGTTTGCCGACCGAGGCGGAGTGGGCGTTTGCGTCGCGCGGCGGGCACACCACGGCGCGCTATTTATGGGACGGCGACGAACTCGCCCCCGGCGGAAAATGGCAGGCGAATATCTGGCAGGGACACTTTCCGAACCAGAACACGGGAGCGGACGGTTTCGTCGGGCTTGCAACCGTGAAAAGTTATCCGCCCAACTCGTATGGTCTTTACGATATGGCGGGCAATGTCTGGGAAGGGTGTTCGGACTGGTATCGGCGGGATACGTACGAGTCACGCTCGACGACGGGTCCCTCCCGCAATCCGCAGGGCCCGGCGGAGAGCCTTGATCCGACTGAACCGGGCGTGCTTAAGCGCGTGCAGCGTGGGGGTTCGTTCCTGTGTTCAGACCAATATTGTTCCCGCTACGTGGCCGGCGCGCGCGGCAAGGGCGATGTCTCGAGTTCCACGAACCATCTGGGATTCCGATGCATTGCTTCAATTCGGGTCGGTGTTCCCGCCGCAGACGTGAATCGTGGATGATACAAACTAGGCCTTCTCGTCCGGAAGATGGGTGCAGACCGGGCGGGTTGGGTCAATTGTGACCCAAAGGACGGCGCTAAGGCCGGTGATTACTGCGAGGCCGAGAAGAGGAAGCTCGTACGATCCCGAGGCAATCACGACGTAGCCGAAGGCGACGGACGTGAGAAATGAGCCTAGCTGGCCCGCGGTGTTCATAAAACCCGAAACGGCGCCAACGTGTTCGCCTCCGATATCCAGGCACACGGCCCACGACACCGGGAGCATGCAATCCGAAGCGGCGTAGGCGAGGCCCAGCAGGACGACGCACTCAAGTTTGCCCGGAGCCAGCAGCGCCGCGGTGATAAAAACCGCGGAGGCACTCAATCCGACCAAACCGACGATCCGGCGGCCCCACTTGAGCCCGACCCTTTTCACCAAGGTATCACTCACCGTCCCGCCCACCATGCTGCCAACGGCGGCAAGGAGAAACGGGACCCACGAAAGATGGAGCAGGTCCTGCATGTTGAAACCCCGCGCCTTAGCGAGGAACGTGTACATCCAGGCTTGGAAAAAGAATCCTGACCACGAGTACGTGTGGTACATGAGGGCAAGGCACCACAGGTTGGACTGTTTCAGGGTGCGACCCCAATCGAGTCGCGTGACGGCGACTGCCTGTTTAACTGCGGTTTCGACCTTTGCGGGGTCCGGCGGAACGTCGCGAAACCATGTATACCAGGCGGCCCCCCAAATTGCGCCGAGAAGACCAAAGACGATGAACGACATCCGCCACCCGTAGGCCTGCTGCAGCGGCACAATGATGAAGGGCGCCAACGCGCCGCCGACCCGACTACCGGCGAAGACCAGCGCCTGCGCGCGCCCGCGTTCCCGCACCGGGAACCACCGCGCGATCGTAGCGCTGCTGTTGGGGAACGCGCCGGCTTCGCCCGCGCCGAACAGAAACCGCGCGATGCATAGTGGCCAAAAACCGCGGACAACGCTGGTGAGTGAGGTGCACACTGACCACCACAGCACGATCCGAGTCAGCACGCGGCGTGGACCGATGCGGTCGCCCATCACGCCGGCAGGAATCTCAAAGAGCGCGTAGGCCAGCGCGAAGGCACCCAACACCCAGCCCCACTGGCTCGGGGACAGGCCCATTTCGGTCTGGATCGGAACGGCTGCGAGCGACAGGCAGATCCGGTCGATGTAGGTGAGGTTCGCGAGAACGAAGAGAAACGCGATGACGGTGTAACGGTGTTTCATCTCAATTGGACCGGAGCGGTCGCCCCGGGCGACTTCAGGCCCGTGAGGTTAAACTCAATTGCTTCGCACACAACGCGCGAACGGAAGCGACGACTGGTAATTAAAAATCGCCACCCGCCCGGGCGCTGGCTTCAACGCTGCCGAGCGGGGGCCCGTTCAAGAGTACCCGAGTTCCTTTGCGGTTTCGCCGATTGCTTCGTCGATCAGATCGAGTCCCTTGAGCAGCGTCGCTTCGTCCATCACGATGGGCGGGCTCATCCGCAGGATATGTCCAGCGGGAATCCAGGCGAGTCCCTTGCGGAAGGCTTTTTGGTAAACGAACGTCCCGGCTTGGTCGAATGGCTCCTTGGTCGTGCGGTCCTTCACGAGCTCAATGCCCATCAGGCAGCCCTTCGCGCGGACGTCGCCGACGATCTTATGGGTCTCCTTCATGCGCGCCATGCGTTTCAGGGCCACACGGCCCAGATGCTCCGCATGCGCGAGGAGCTGCTCGTCCTCGATGACTTCAGTGGAGGCGAGCGCGGCCGCACAGGCCATGGGGTTTCCGCCGTAGCTGCTCGAGGCGGAGATCGATTCGAAGCATTCCTTGTATTGCTCGCGCACCGCGACGCAGGTGACGGGAAACCCGTTGCCGAATCCCTTGCCGATCGTGACGATGTCGGGAACGACGCCCCAGTGCTCCATGCAAAGCCACTTGCCGGTACGGCCCCAGCTCGTGAGCACCTCGTCCGCCATCAAGAGTATTTTTCGGGCGTCACAGAACTTCCGGAGCTTCGGGAAGAAATCGTCGGGGGGCATGACCGACCCGCCCCAGCCTTGAATGGGCTCGAGCACGAAACCGGCGACGGAGCCAACCGTGGCCCGATCCAAGTATTGATCGTAGAAGCGGAGATATTGATCGGTATCGATCGTCCCGTCGGCCTTGGTCCACATAGGACGATAAGGATCGGGCCGCGGAACCATGTGCGCGCCCGGTGCGCGCGTGGCACCGTAGACGTGAGAGCGAATCTGTCCGAGCGAGACCGCGCCGTAGGTCTTGCCGTGGTAGTCGTAGAAGCAACTCACCGTCTCATGCTTGCCGGTCGCAGCCCGCATAACGCGGATCGCGGCTTCCACCGCAGTGGTGCCGGAATCGTAGAGCTGAAACCCGTCGAGATCCCCTGGCAGGACCTCCGCCAGTTTCTCCATCAGCCGGGTCTTGATGGGCGTGGTGAAGTCGTGGGCGTTCATCAGCTGGCTGGCCGCCTTGGCAATCGCCTCACTGATCTTCGGATGACAGTGACCGAGCGTCGTCACGTAGATGCCCGACGAAAAATCAATGTACTCATTGCCGTCGACGTCCCGGAGCACGCAGCCCTGACCGGACTCAAAGGAGACCGGGAATAGCTTCACCTGGCTGCTGAGGCCCTTGAAGTGTTTGGTGCACCGGTCGTGCCACGATTTGGACAGCGGGCCCGGGGGCGGGACGGGAAGGTGCGGAACCTTGGACAAGTCGACGCGGCCCCATTCGAGGGTCGGGTTGGATGCAATAGCGGACGAGCTCATGTAGGGGGTCAGGGATTGGCGACGATCACCTCGGCGCCGAGTTTGGTGAAACGTTTCAGCGCGGCACCGGGTGCGCCGCGATCGGTAATGAAGGTGTCGACGTCCGCCATCGACCCGCAGCGGGCGAGGGCGGTCTGGCCGATCTTGGTGTGGTCCGCCAAGACGCAGGAGCGCTTCGACAAGCGGCGCATCAGCTTGTCGACCCGGGCGGCGCGCAGATCGGCGTTATAGATGACGCCATCGTGGCTGATTCCGTCCGCGCCCTGGAAGGCGAGATCCACCGAAAACATCTCGAGACTGTGCTCAGTCACCGGGCCGGTGAGGTCCGGGCTGCCGCGTCGGATCACCCCACCAAGCAGGACGACTTCAACGCCGCGCGCGTGCTGGAGTTCGGAGGCGACGGCGAGACTGGGCGTGATAATGGTCAGGTCGGTGCCGTCGCGCAGCAGGCTCGCGAGTTCCAGGGTGGTGGTGCCCGTGTCGAGAAACAGATGCTGGCCGCGCTGGACGAGCGTGCGGGCGGTCGCAGCGATCGCGCGCTTGGCCGCACGGTTCTTTTCCCGCCGCTCGCGATAGTCGAACTCGAGCATCATGCGGTCAGTCAGCATCGCGCCACCGTGGGTCCGCTGGATGTCGGCTTGGCCCTCGAGAGTCGAAAGATCCCGGCGGATGGTCATTTCGCTGACGTGAAATTCCCCGGCCAGATCGGTCACCGACACACCCGGCTTCTGGAGGAAACGTTCCCGGATTTCGGTGCGCCGCGCCGCGGAAGGAAGGTTTTGCACGGGCGCAACGCTTGGGCAAATGTGGCGGAATGTCAATTAATGAGAAAAACGAACATAAAATAACATTTACAGTCACGGCGCCTCGACCGATGGTTTGCGCGTGGCCATGCACGATGATCCGTTGAGCCCCGCGCGTTGCGCATTGTCGGCGGGCGCGGCTAAGAGTGACATTACTCCCCGGGGAAGCTTTTTTTTGTTTGGTTATCCCCACGTTCCGCGAATGAGCACGGGCACGCACGATCCGCTGGAATGTGCGGCCCTCTATCTCGGCGACGGTCAGGAACATGCGCTGTTCATCGCGACCGACCTGATTTTTGTCAGCAAGGAGTTGGCCTCTAAGGCCCGGCGACAAATCAGTGACGCCACGGGCATACCGGAGCACGCCATCATGGTCACCGCGACGCACACTCATTCCGGCCCGCTGACAGTCAATTATCTGAGCAATAGCCGCGATCCGGTCGTGCCAAAAGCGGACGCAGACTACCTCAACTGGCTACTCGATCAGATCGTGAAAACGGGCTGCGCCGCGGTTCGAGCTGCAGTGCCGGCGGAGGTCGGACTTGCGGTCGCCCGGGCTGAAGGGGTTGGCACCCACCGTCACGATGTCGCCGGACCGGCCGATTCCGCCGTACCGGTTGTTGTGGCCCGCTCGTTGACGGACGAAGTCCCCTTGGGCTGCATGATTGTCTATGCGATGCATCCGACGGTCCTGCATGAAGACTCCACGCTCATCAGCGGGGACTTCCCGCACTTTGCCCGCGAGTACCTTCATGCTCACGTCCTGCCCGCGGACTGTCCGATTGTGTATCACAACGGCGCCTCGGGTAACCAAAGCCCGCGACACGTTACGTCGGGAAATACCTTTTCCGAGGCTCAGCGTCTCGGTGTGAAGCTAGGGGCGGCCATCGCCGGCCTGTTTCCGCAGCTGGAGTTTCGGCGGCATCTTCCCTTGGCCTCGGCGCGGAGGTGGTTGGAGCTGACACTGCGCAAGTTGCCTCCGGAAACAGAGGCCGAGCGCGCCGTGCAGTTGGTGCGGGCGAAGTTCGAGCGACTTAGGGCGGAAGGGGCTTCGCGGCAGGAAGTCCGAACGGCGGAGTGCGACTGGTTCGGCGCGGAGGAAACTCTCGCCCTAACGCACGCCGCGGCCAACGGACAGTTGGACGTCGCCGCGCGAGCGTTACTGCCCGCAGAGATTCAAGTCATCCAGGTCGGCACGTGGGCTTTTATCGGCTGGCCGGGAGAATTTTTCGTCGAGTACGCGCTCGAGGTGAGGGCGGAGTTCCCCCAGGCGTATGTGATCACGATGGCGAACGGAGAGCTGCAGGGGTACATCGTCACCGCCGAGGCCGTAACGGCCGGCGTTTACGAGGCGACGAATGCGGTCTTTGATGCGAGCAACGGCCCGAGAGTGGTCGCGGTCACGCTCGATTTGCTGCGTGGAATGCCCTTACGCTCGGCCTGACATGGCATTGTTTCTCGGCATCGATCTCGGCACGTCCTATTTCAAGGTGGGTTTGTTCGATGCGGCTGGGAAACTGAAGGGGCTGGGTCGGGTGGCGCTGGAAGTCACTTCGCCGGCGCCGGGGCAATTTGAACTCGCTGTGGATAAGTTCTGGGAGCTGCTGCGGCGCGCATTGCACGACGCGCTGGTGCAGGCGCATGCCGAGCCGGGCGAGATCGCGGGGCTTTCCTACGCCTCGCAGGCCAACACCTGCGTGATGCTCGACCAGGATGACCGGCCTTTGACACCGTTCATTCTCTGGACCGACAACCGAGGCGAACCCGTGGATGCGCGCGCACTGGAGTTTGCCGCCAGCGATACTTTCCGACGCACGGTCGGATTCGAGGGCATCTCCGGAAATTGGGCGGTGGCAAAATGGAATTGGTTCACAAGAAACAAGACCGCCGCTGCGCCGGCCGCGCGGCGACTGATGACGATTGCGGATTACCTGACGTTTTCGCTGACAGGCAACCGGGTCGGGGATGCCAGTACCGCAGCCTTTCTGGGTCTGTATGACTTGCATGCGTCGAAATGGTGGGCTCCGGCGCTGGCGACGTTTGGGCTCCAGGAAAGCCAGCTCTCGATGCCGTTGCTGCCAGGGACGATCGCGGGCCGGACGACGCCGTCGGCCCAAGTGCGATTAGGTCTGCCGGCGGGAATTCCTTTTGCGGTAGGTGGACTCGACCACCACGTCGCTGCGCTGGGGGCCGGCTTGGGTCGGTTCGCCGACGTGAGTATCAGCACCGGCACGGTGCTCGCGACCCTCGCGTTGGTCCCGTCGCCGGATCCTCGTCCGCACTGTTATCACGGCCCTCATTTCGAACGGGGATATTTCTACCGGCTGGCGTTCGACGCCAACGGCGCTGGGCGGCTCGAAACGTACCAGCGGGAAAAGGCGCCCGAGCTCAGCCTCGATACGCTCCTCGGCCAGGCAGCGGCAAGTTCCGGAGTCCACGGTCGGGAGGTGCGGCTCATTCTCGATGAAATCGCGGCCACCCATGCCCAACTGCTAGACCAGGTGGGCCGGTCGGCAGCGATGTCGCGGGTGGTCGCATCGGGGGGTGGTGCCCGCAGCCCACTGTGGCTGCAAATCAAGGCTGACCGGATGAAGGTCGAGATCGTGACGACGACCTGCTCCGAACGCGGGTGCCTCGGTGCAGCGATGCTCGCGGGAGTAGCCGCGGGAAAACTTGGGAACCTAGCGGAAGCGGCTGACGCGATGGTGCATGTCGGGCCAATTTACGCCCCGCGTGCGTAGCACCTTCGCCGGGAGACAGACCCGTCACGCCCGCTTCTTGGCCGGGCGGTAGTTGCCCCCGATCGGAATCGAACGATCGGTGAAATAGTTGTCGTCGATCGCGCAGGGCATCGACAACTCCAGCAGCAGGGCCGGACCGACGCCGGTGAAACTGTGTTCGTAGCCGGGCTTGATCGGCAGGACATCGCCGGCGCGCATATTGATTCGTTTTCCGCGATATTGGACCGACAGCCGGCCGTGGATCAGGAAAAATGTCTCATGCTTGGTCCGATGGCGGTGCAGCGGGCAAGTCTGGCCATCAAAGACGAAGAGGTATTTGCCGCAGTAGCCGGCAGTGACCTCGTTCGATATCCAGTACTCGATCAGGCCGATACAGCGGAAATCGCCGAGGCCGAAATCGAGGACCAGCGGCTCGACGGGCGGAAGCGGCTGCTGCCACGATTTGATTGCACGATGAAAATCCGCGAGCGCCTTTTTGCGCAGCGGACCGGTCACTGAAATCGCAAGGCCTTTGTCGAGCTCGTCCATGGAGGGATGGGAGTGGGATGAATGAGGAGTTTAAACTGTGCCGGCTGCTTCCGCCGCGATTTCCGCGTCGATGGCGCTGACGCGCCGGGCCAGGTCTTTTTTTACGAAAAGGAAATAGCCGGACAGCATGATCAGTCCCGAAATCGCAGTGAACGCCGAAATTGCGGCGAAGACAAGACCAAGACCCCACATGCCCTTTAGATAACCCGTGAGCAGAAGGGCGATGCCGCCGACGAAGCAATTGAGGGCATTGATCACGCCAAAGGCGCTCGAGCGCAACCGGGGTGGGAGCAGGTCGCAGAGCAGCGGATTCACGCTTGAATAGCCGAATTTCTGGGTGAACGAGAACATGAACACCGAGGCGTTGATTGCGAAGAGTTTCGGATCCGGCAGCAGGAATACAAAGAGGAAGGGCGTCGCGATCAGATTGGCCACACCCTCGATCAACATGCGCCGCTCGGGCTTTTGTCCGCCGAATCGGTCCGAGAAGTAACCGCCGCAGATCACCGCGATGGCGGCGGAGCTTTGGATCGCGAAGGTGCCCATGAAGCCCGCCGCCGCCAGACTAAGATGAAATTTCTCCGTGAAGTAGAGGGGAAACCAATTCTGGAAGATATTGTTGCCGACGGAAACCAGCATGCAGGCCACGACAATGATCCAATAGCTCGGGATGAGACTCAGCGCGCGCAGGCTGGACAGCATCTGCGGCGGCGCCGCCCGCGCTTCGGCGCGCGTCTTGGCCACGACCGGATCGCGCACGAGGAAATGCACGGCCACCCCGAGGACCAAGCCAAAGATGCCGAGGGCGACGAACCCGAACTTCCACCCGTAGTGATGGCCCAGGTATCCCGAGCCCACGCCACCCGCCACCAAGCCGATATTCAATCCCGCCGTATGGAGCGCGATGGCGGTGCCGCGTGTGCGGGAGGTGTGGTGATCCGCGATGAGGGCCATCGCGGCGGGCAGATACATCGCTTCGAAAAATCCCAGGATGATCCGGGTGCCCAGCAGCTGCGGCGCGCTGGTCACAAATCCCGTGGCGAGAGTCACGGCACTCCAGCCCACGAGGCTGATGAGCACGAGACGGCTGCGGGAAAACCGGTCGGCCAGCACGCCGGCGAAGGGCGACGTGAAGGCGTAGGTCCAGAGGAAAAACGAACCCACGCCCGCCAGCTCGAGATCCGACATCTTCAGGTCGGTGCGCAGCAGGGGAAACACCGACGCGATCGCCCCGCGGTCGCAGTAATTCAACGCGGCGACGAGGCAGAGCACGCCGACCACCAGCCATTTTTGGTTGGCCGACTTCATGCCGGAAGGGCCGAATGGAGGGATGCAAAGGACGGAATCACGCGGTGCGGGGAGACCGTGGCTTTGTGTTCCCACGAGCACAATGCGGGATCGCGGGCCCCGACTGGTAATTTCTTATGCCAACCCGCCATCTTCGCGGATCAGGTCGGCGCCGGCTCGAAGAGATCACTGCGGTAACCAAGTCCATCAGCGCCGGAAACAGCCGCGTTGATCTCCCGGAGACAGGTCTCGGTCAATGGGTACTCCAGCAGGTTCTTGTTCGTGGAAAAGATTTCCATGCGAACCAGCAATTCCTTTAATCCCGTCAACCAGCATTCGATCGTAGCGCCGCCGTACACGCGCAGCATCAAATCGTTCATCCGCGCCTGCAGCCGCTGGGCTTCCTTCTGATCGCCGGCGCGCACGGCGAGGATGAGGCGGTGGGCCAACCCGGCGTTGAAAATTGCCCCGCCGAACAGGACGCCATCGTAGCCGGCTTCAAGCGCTGGGATGGAGTCGAATTCCCAGCCTTCGAGCAGCACAAGTTCGGGCCGGCGCTGCCGGGCTTGAACAAACAACGCGCGGTGCTCCGGCAAATGGGCGCTATCCTTCGCCATCACGATGTTCGGCTCGCACAGCATCTCGAGGATGTGCGCGTCCGGCATCATGTAGGGACTGCCTTTCCCGCGATCATAAAACCCGACCGGCAGCGGACTCCGGCGCGCGATCTCCTGGTAAAAAGCGAGCAGCAGATCCGGCGTCGCGTTGAGCAGGTAATACGGCTGGGCCACGACCGCGATCTGTCCACCCCATGCGGCAGCTTGCTCGATCTGCTCGAGCGTCCGGGCGACCGAGTTGTCCGTGACCTGCACCGCGATGCACAGGCGTCCCGCCGCGGCGGCGACCGACGTGCGGACCAACGCTTCCCGGTCGCGGACGCCGAGCCAGGGTCCTTCACCGCAGGTGCCAGCCACCATGAGGCCGCTCACCCCCATCTTGAGTTGATGCGCGACCATCCGATGGACGGAAGCTTTGTCCAACCGGTAGTCAGACGTGAGGGGGGTGGGGGTTGCGGACCAGACACCGCCGGGGATTTTCAGTTTTTTCATAGTGGGAAAACGGAGCCGCCGGATCGGCGAGCTTGGAAAAAAGTCCTTAGCTTTGGACCTTGGTCGACACGGGTAAAACGCGCTTGAGGAACCCATGATCGAGGGCGCAGCGCACGCGGCGACCCGTGGTGGAAACGAGGGTAACGCCGCCCGAGCGGGCCACGATGCGGACCACGCGTCCAAAGCTGGAGGACACGGCGGCCACACCGGTGATCGTGCGAACGTCCAAGGTTTGGCCCGGCTTCAACGTGCGGATGGTCGGGCAGCCGCGGGAACTGAAGGAATTGCGTTTCAGCGACGCCACGACCCCCGAAGCGAAATAGCTGCAGATTTCCTCAACCCCAAGTATTCCGCGGAGCCGGCCGTTGCAGGGTGGAGCGTCGAGACCGCCGTTCGAGAACCAAAAAAGCGTGGCCGGGAGAATTCGCGGGTCCTTCAAGGTGAACCACACGTAGCCGCGCTCGGGGACGGTCACGGCGGTCCACGCGAAGGAGTCCGTGGCCCTTGCCGCCACTTGGACCAGATCCTCGAACCCCGGCCGCGCCGGGTAACGGCTCGCATCCGTGTGGCCGCCTGCGGCCAGCGGCACGCGCGAGAGTTTCCGGAAGAATGCGCCTATCTTAAGGGCGGATCGATCCCCCGCGAGGCCACCGGGGAAGACTTGGCCCATCCGAATCGCGCTCGTGGAAATGATCGCATTCGTCCCGGTCAAATCCAAGCACGGGTGGGTCGCAAACGTGAGCGGGCCGGTGACGCGGGAGAGGAGGTGCCGGTTGTAGACCACGCTCTGCCGGTCGTGCAGCGTGAGTTCCTTGACGATTTTGCCCGCGCGAAACCGCAGTGGCATTTCCGTCCTGAACGTCAGCAGGTCGCCCGTGCGCGCGAGCGCCGGCAGGAGCCAATTCGCATTGCCCGGTGCTCCGTGCATGGGGTGGAGTTCGCCGCGATGGAAAGGCGGTCCCGCGGTTCCGAAGGGAACGCAGAAGAAATCCCCACGCAGCACGCGAATCACCGGCAGCGTGGCGGAAGGAACCTTTTCCTCGGCCCATGGCGCCACCGCATAGGGCTGGACGGTTTTTTTTCCAAGACGAAACGAGACGGGGCCCAAGTGACCGCCGGTGCGAGTGAGCCAGGCGTCGACCTGTTTGGAACGAAGTCGCCAGGAGGGTTGTCCCGCGACGATCGAAGTTTTCACGAGGGGAAGAAAAGGGGCTACAAGTTTACGCCCCGCGGTTCACGACGTTGATCGGCGTTCCGGCGAGAAACGCCGCAATGTTTTCCTGGGTAACTTCCATCAGTCGGCGCCGCGCCGCGAGGGTCGCCCAGGCGATGTGAGGTGTGAGCGTGATTTGGGGCGCCGTGAGCAGGGGATTGTCGGGCACGACCGGTTCCTTTGAGACCACATCGAGCGCGGCGCCGGCAATGGATCCGCGGGCGAGCGCGCCACTCAGGTCGGCTTCGTTCACCAGAGGCCCGCGCGAGGTATTGATGAAAAACGCCCCTGGCTTCATGCGGTCGAGCATCGCGCGATTGACGAAGCCGGTGTTCTCGGGCGTGAGCGGACAATGCAGCGTGATGACGTCGGAATTCGCGAAGAGCGTCTCCTTGTCAGCCCAGGCGAACGGGTACGAGGGCGGATTGGCTTGGCGCGTGGCATTCGCGAGCACCTTCATCTTGAAAGCCGCGGCAATTTCGCCGACGCGGCGCCCGATCCGGCCGAAACCAACAATGCCCATCGTGAGACCGGCGAGTTCGGTGAGCGGGGTTCGCCAGAACGTCCAATCCTTCCCATTCGCCCACTCGCCGCGTTTGACAAGATCGCTGTGCAGCTGGGCCTGTCGCGTGTGGTTCAGCAGGAGCGCGAAAACGTGCTCTGCGACCGAATCGGTGCCGTAGAGCGGGACATTTGAAACCGGGATGCCGCGGGCCGCAGCAGCTTTGACGTCGACGACGTTGTAGCCGGTCGCAAGGACCGCGATGAATTTGAGCCCCGGGAGTTGCGCGAGAGTTTCCTCTGTCACGGGAGTCTTGTTGGTCAGCAGGATCTCCGCGCTCCGCGCCCGCTCCACAACCTGGGCGGGTGGGGTGCGCTCGTGGCAGTGGAAGGTTCCGAGGCCGGCAATATCGTCCCACGGATTGTCTCCGGGATTCAGGGTGTAACCGTCGAGGACGACGATGTTCATTTGCGGATGGGTGGTGCGTCGAGGTCAAGGAGCGCCCAAGCTTCGACCAGTTTTCGTTTGGCCGCGGCGAGCATCACGGTGGGTTCTTCGCCCGGCATGGTTTTGATTTCAAAGCTGACAGTGCCGCGCCGCGTGCCGTCAAGCGTGAGGTAACCGATGGCGAACAGCTCGCGGAGGAACTCCACAATCTGGGGAACGTCGTTCACGCCGCCGGGATAGCCGAAGCGGGGATGATTGTCGCCCCAGAGGGGATTGGCGCGGTCCTGAAAGTAGGCGTTTCCGATGTGGGTATGGGCCAAATGCGTCGCGACGGGGCGCAGCGCCTGTGCGGGCGATTCACCCAGCAGCGGAATGTGGGAAAGATCCACGACGAGTCCGAAATTTGCGCAGTTCCGCTTGACGCGTTCGGCGATCGCGCGAGCCACGTCAGCGGGACCGATCAGGCATTTCTTATCCATGTCGCGATCGAACACCTCGAGCACCAGCTTCGTGCCACGCTGCGCGCCGAATTGGCACAACTCAACCAGCGAGGCTTCCAAGCGATCCATGGCCGCGGCGCGGTCGGCCTTGGGCACGTCCCAGCCGCTGGGAAAACCCACGTCGAAAATATCCATGCCCACCGCAACCTCGATCCCGGCCTTGACCTCGTCAATCGCGCGCCGCCGGGCGGCTTCATCGGCACTGTTCAGGTCGAGTTTCTTGCCGAGGAGTTGGGGATGGACGCAGTATTTTGCCACGACACTCGCGCTCTGGATCATCGCCTTCACCTGCTCGCGAACCGTGGGGTCCTTGATGAGCGTGATCTCGATCCCTTCGAAGAAACTGTCGGAGAGTGTGGCGCGAAATGCCTCGAGCACAGGACCTTCCCCTTGGGCGATTGCCGGATAAGCCATGAAGTGCACCAAACCCGGCTGGATGACGTGATGGAGGGGGAGTTTCATACGGGATGAGGGAGCGGTTGACGCTGCAACGAAGGCGAGAATTCAAGTCGTCGACAACTCAGCGCAAGCGACGCGAAGCTGTCACACCGCATGACCAGTGGCCGATCAGGCGGCGGCCGGAGGTTGTTACGAGTTCATGCTGGTCGCTCGAGCTCCGTTTCAAACGTCCAAGGCCCTCGAATCTTGTCGCCGGCTTCGCCGCTGACGCCGATGAGTCGGTTGCCAATGACAACAAAACGGCTGTCGCACAGGACGTGGGGGAGTTTTCCGATGATCGCAGCCAAGCCGGTGATCGGATCGATTCGAAGGACCTGGTCAACGAACTGGTCGGTGTATCCGCCAAGCAGCAGCATACCTTTGCCGTACGACAAACCAAAGCCCGCGCGCAGTGGTGCCGGCAGATGCCCGATGACGGACCACTTATCGCTTGCCGGCCGATAGAGCAGAATCTCGTCGAGGTTTCGGGGTTGGCTATTTTCCGGGGTCGCCCCGCCCGCCAGGATGATCCCCTCGGGCACCGCCGCCACCGCCGGGCTGATGCGCACCGGGCCGGGAATCGGTGCGCAGGCTTTCCAAGATTGGCCAGGGTGGGCGACCCAGGCCGTGGGCGTGATTGAGCTCGGCTGGGCAGTGGCATAGCCGCCGAACAGGAAGATTTTCCCGCCGTACGCGGCGATTTGCATCGAGCGGCGGGGAGCGGGAAGCCTCATCGCTTCAATCCTAATCCACGTCCCACCAACGAAACGCCACGCGTCCGTGTCGGTACCACCGTGATCGCCGCCGCCGAAGGCGTAAACGCCGTTGTCCCAGGTAAGGTAGGCCGCGTCCGCGCGGATGGTCGGAAAAGCGGGCGCAGCTTCCCACCTGTCGGAAACCGGATCGAAGACATCGGCGCGTTCCGACCAATACTTGGTGCCTTCGCTCCAGTAGGTGCCGTTGGCGACAAAGAGCTGGCCGTCAATCACACCCGTGGTGCACCCGCCGCGAGGCAGGGGCATGGGCGCGCGTTCTTTCCATTCAGAGAGAGCAGCGAGCGTGGAATTCATGAAGTCGTTGGTCTGGTAGGGCAGAGGAAGGTCAGTTGACCGTCGGGCGAAGAACGCGACGGAGAAGACGAAAACCGTCAGCGCGGAAGGAGTTCCGCAGAAGGCGGGTAGGGAAGATGCAAAGTTATTGAGCGCCGGAACGGCACGACAATCAGGGAGTCCGCCAATCCACTGGTAATGACTTCTCACCTCCCGAACCGTTTTGAGGCCCACGCGGCGCGGGGTTGGGTAGGGGCATGCGTCTACGATTCAGGCGGCAGTGCGACGTTTACGGGGACCGCCCATGAGCCGCCCTCCTGTGCCGCCTGGGATTGTTGCCCCGCTCTCGAATCCGGAGGAGCCGGCTTATCTGGCTCCGGTCGATGACCCCTCCCTGCCTCGGGCGCTCCTGCTCGGCGACTCGATCTCGATTGGGTATACGCCGGCGGTTCGTGAGCGGTTAGCGGGCCGGGCCAATGTACACCGGCCCGCCGACAACTGCGGGCAGACCGCCTACGCGCTCTCGCAGGTCGAACACTGGATTGGACGCGGAAAATGGGACGTGATCCATTTCAATTTCGGACTGCACGACCTCAAGTTTCTCGACGCCGCGGGAAATTACGTGAACCCGGACCAAGGTCGGCTGGTGGCCGGGATGCCCGAGTACCGTAAAAATCTGGCGCAGTTGATTGCGCGGCTTCGCGCCACGGGAGCGCGGCTGATTTTTGCGACCACGACACCGGTACCGGCCGGAGCGGCGGGCCGGCCGGAGGGGTCCGAGCGTTCCTACAATGACTGCGCGGAGGAGCTGATGCGAATTCACGGAATTTGGGTCAATGACCTCTGGACATTTGCGACGTCGCGGAAAAATGAGATCCTCCTGCCGCACGACGTGCATTTCACGACGGATGGATACGACCAGCTCGGGGAGCTCGTCGCGAAAAGCATCCGGGCAGTTCTGCGTGCGTGATTGGTTTTTGGCGGCAGGTGAGAGCGGCTGCCGGGGGCGCCGCTGAGGTGCTTACATTCCTTTACCAGTGGATAACGCTAGAACCTGAAGGGTTTGATCCGTTGTTGGTTCGTATGAAGAATCTGCGTGATATTTGGATCGTCGTCAGACCGGGCCACCCGTGAGACCCGAGGTGTCGGACGACCGCCCGGAACCCGTTCAAGGCTCGGGAAGCGAGCTTGAAGGCGTTGGTCCACAAGGTGACGTGATGGTCTGGCGGGCGGTCATGATGATCGGCGCAATTTTGTGCCTGATCCTCCCGCTGCCGGCCGCGATCGCCCTGATCGCAGGCATCGGGGTCGCGGTTGTCTGCCGCAATCCCGCCCCTGGCACCACGGCGGCGGTGGCGCGCTGGCTGTTGAAGGTCTCAGTAGTGGGTTTGGGCTGCGGCATGAACCTGCTCACGGTGTGGCAGGTCGCCGCACAGGGTGTCGTTTATACGGCGGTCGGCATTTTACTGACGCTGTTTGTCGGCCTGCTCATGGGACGCGCGGCAAAAATGGGCCGGGATATTTCGCTGCTCATCGCGACCGGAACTGCAATTTGCGGGGGGAGTGCGATTGCGGCGGTGGCGGGCGTGATCCGCCCCAAGCAGCACGACCTCACGATCGCACTGACGGCCGTTTTTTTGCTGAATGCGCTGGCTTTGTTTCTGTTTCCGTGGATCGGGCACACGGTCGGTTTCACGCCCCATGAATTTGGACTGTGGGCGGCGCTCGCGATCCACGACACCAGTTCGGTGGTGGGCGCCGCGGGACATTACGGCGGCGATGCCCTAGCGGTGGCGACCACCGTCAAGCTGACGCGAGCTTTGTGGATCGTGCCGGTGGCGCTGGTGATCGGGAAGTGGTGGCCGCGCGAGTCGGAGGACAAGGGGAACTCACGGCGGCCGGGGTTGCCGTTTTTTATCCTGGGTTTCCTTTTCGCGGCGGCCCTCTTCACCTACGTGCCGGCCCTAGCAGGCCTGCGGAGTGGGGTGACGGCTGCGGCGCAGCGTTTGTTTGCGATCACGTTGTTTCTCATCGGCGCCGGATTTTCGCGCGAAGCCCTGCAGACCGTTGGGCTTCGGCCGCTTGTGGTCGCGGCGATCCTCTGGGTGCTCGTGGCCAGCGCGAGCGGCCTTGGGATTGCGATCGGTTGGATTCGGTGAAATCAACCACCATGCCAGATGTACTCATCCGCCTGCGGGGAATTGCTTGGAATCATTCCCGCGGGTTCACCCCGATGGTCGCCACGGCGCAACGTTACGGCGAGGTCCATCCCGACGTGGAGATTACGTGGGAGAAACGGTCGCTCCAGGCCTTTGCTGACATGCCGATCGAGAAGCTGGCGGAAACCTTCGACCTTTTGGTGATCGACCATCCGTTCGCTGGTTTCGCCGCGGCACACCCGGATTTGCTCCTCGACCTCAACCAGCATGCGCCCCCGATGCTGCTCGCCGATCACGCGGCCAACGCCGTCGGAGTCTCGCATGCGAGCTACGACTACGATTCGCGCCGGTGCGCGCTCGCAATCGACGCGGCGGCACCCATCAGCGGTTGGCGGGAGGATCTAATGGGGCGTCACGGCGTGACGATTCCCGCGACTTGGGAAGAATTGCTCGAGCTGGCGACGGACGGCTTCGTGGCGGTTGCGGGCATTCCAGTCGACTGCCTGATGAATTTTTTCATGTTTTGTCATGCGCGCGGCGAGGACCCGTGTCAGTCACCCGACCGGGTGGTCCGAAGAGACGTGGGCGAGGCAGCACTGGCCATGCAAAGGGAACTCATGAGCCGGCTCGCTCCGGACACGTGGTTCAGCAATCCGATCCGAGTCTGGGATGCATTGGCACGCAGTTCCGGACGCCTCGCCTACTGTCCGTTTGCCTATGGGTATTCAAATTACGCGCGGGTCGGATATGCCGAGCATCCCCTTCGCTTTGGGGGCCTGGTCGCGCATGCAGGAAAACCGCTTCGCTCCACGCTCGGCGGGACGGGTCTGGCAATCTCGTCGCGCTGCCGCCATCCCGCGGCTGCGCTTGATTATGCTGGGTGGGTGAGCAGCGGATCATGCCAGGAAACGCTCTATTTTGAAAACGGTGGTCAACCCGCGCATCGCCGCGCGTGGCTCAGTGACGAAGTCAACCGGCGGTCGAATGGATTCTTCCGGGACACGCTCGCCACCCTTGATGAAGCGTGGATGCGTCCGCGCTATGCGGGCTATCTCGGGTTTCAGGACGAGGGGGGCACCATCATACAAGAATTTTTGCGTGGGCTGATCGATTCTACAACCGCGCTGACCCGGCTTGATGCCGCCTATTGCCGTTCGCGAATGGCCTGATTCAGCGCGGCACCGTCTGGCTGATTCCGTGCTCCAAAAAGAGCTGTGCACCGCGGAATTCCGCGGTACTCCCGAGCTCATCAGAAATCCGGAGAACTTCGTTCCACTTGGATGTCCGCTCGCCCCGCGCAAATGAACCCACCTTGAGCTGCCCGGCGTTGGTCGCCACGGCGAGATGCGCAATGAAAGCATCCTCACTCTCGCCGGACCGGGCGGAAATGACCGGGAGCCAGCCGGCGGCCTGGGTGACTTCGATGGCGCGGAGAGTTTCTGTCACGGTGCCGATTTGATTGAGCTTGATCAGCACCGCGTTGGCGGCCGCGTCCGCGATGCCCCGCTCGATGCGGGCGACGTTCGTGGTGAAAAGGTCGTCGCCGATGAGCTGGCAGCGATGGCCAATTGCCTGGCGAATCTTTTGCCAGCCGGCCCAGTCGTCCTCAGCGAGCGGATCCTCCAAGGAAACGATCGCGAACCGGTCCACCCACGAAATCATCAGCTCGATGAATTCCTCCGTGGTGAATTTGCGCTGTTCGAGCCCGAACTCATAACGGCCTTCATGGTAGAGATCGGTCGCGGCGAGATCGAGTGACACACCGACGTCGCGTCCCGGCGTATATCCGGCAGCTTCAATGGCCTCGATCAGGGTCCCAAGGGCCTCCTCATTGGTCGCAAAATCCGGCCAGTGTCCGCCTTCATCGGCGACCCCGGATTGCCGGCCGCGGCGCCGCATGATTTTTCCCGCGGCCCGGTATACGTTGAAGGTGATTTCGAGCGTTTCCTCGAAGGTCTTCGCGCCCAGGGCGATGATCATAAAGTCCTGCACGTCGACGCGGCCGTGGGCGTGTTTGCCACCGCCGAAGATCTGAATTTCCGGCAGAGGCAGCAGGTGACCACGCCCTTTTCCCAAATAGACGTGAAGTGGCTCGCGCCGCAGCGCAGCGGCGGCCTGCACGGCGGCGAGGGACACCGCCAGAATCGCGTTGGCCCCGAGACGTGATTTGTCCGGGGTTCCATCCAGCTCGTTCATCGACGCGTCCAAACCCGGCTGGTCCAAAACGTTCCGGCCAATCAAGAGATCCGCGAGCTCGCCATTGACGTGTCCCACTGCGCGGAAAACGGACCGCCCAAGGAATCGCTTCGGATCGCCATCGCGCAGTTCCTTAGCCTCGTGAGCGCCGGTCGAGGCCCCAGCGGGAACGATTCCGCGACCCACGGTGCCATCGGTAAGCTGAATGACCGCTTCTACCGTCGGATCTCCCCGGCTGTCGTAGACCTGGTATGCGCGAACCGCTTGGATTTTCATAGGCGACGCAACCCGTCCTGCCACGCTGCTGTCAAGGACGCGAGATCGCGCGGGGGCTGCGGCAGGTGCTGCTGAACGAATTCGTTGATGAACTGACGTTGAGTGGACGTGGTGAGGTATTCCGCCGGCGATTTGCCCTTAACCCGCGCGAGCATGAGGCACAGGAGCAGGCGCACGGTTCGGTCCTCGCGGGTTGGATCAGGTGCCGCCCCCATGGCTGCGACATAGGACCGCCAAAACGCAGGAATAAGCTTCAGGAGCTGGTCCGGCTGGTGCGCGTGCAACAGCGCCTTGAGGTGGAAATGAGTCAGCAGGAATGCCGTGTCGAATGCGGGATCTCCGAACCACGCGACTTCCGCATCCAAAATTACCAGGCCGTCATCTGAAACGAGGAGATTTTTCGGGCTGAAATCCCCGTGGACCAGCGCAAGCGAGGTGGCCCCGAGCCGCGCCGCTTCGGCGCGGATGAGCGCCGCCAACCGCGGGACGCGCTCCGCGCTGACGGTGAGATAGGGGTCGATGCGAAGTTGCCTGAAATTCGCGAGGGTGGCGAAGGCCCGCTGGATAGAAGGGTTTTTCCACGTCGCGGAGTGGATCCGGCCGAGGACTTCCCCGGCGCGTTCAGCGTGCGCTTCCACGGCACGGTTGGCCAGCAACAGGGTTTTCCAATTCACGAAAGGGTCGCCAATGAACTCCATGGCGAACCAGCCGGCGGCAGGATCGGAGTGGAGAATCCGGGGGACGGACCCGGGAGCGATTTGATCCACGGTCTTGAAGTATTCCTGCTCGACGCCGTTGCGGGACACATCGGCGAACCATTCGTCCGCAACCCGGAGTCGAGGAAGGGCGCGTTTGACTACCAATCGTCGTGGGCCGTCCTCAATCACAATAATTTCGCTGGAAACGCCTCCCGTGAGAGCCCGGCAAACGGGCGCGTCAGTTGCGATAAGACCTGCGCGCCTGAGGTCGAGGATCACTTCAGAAATTTCGGGGAGGGATGCGGACATCGACAGTCTTGATCGTGGATATTTTGAATTTTGCGCCTGCTCGATCCGGCAAAGAGGGGAAAAGAAGGAGGCGTAGCCGCTCTCCCGCCTTCAGGGATGAATGGGTGACGTTGCGTCCTTCCCCACGACCGTCGTCCATGGCCGGACGCGCCAGGATTTAACAATGTGGTTCGCGGTGTACGGATGGGCACGGACAAAATCCTCGGCAATGGCCGGAGATGGGCCCCGAAAGAGCAGCACAGCTTGATCAGTGGGATCGGCCAAGGCGCCGGCGAGGATGAGTTCGCCGCGATGCTGGGCTTCCCACGCCAATCGGAAATGCTCGAGGCGGTAGGCATCCCGTTTCTGGAGATAATCTGCGCTCAACTCATAGATTAGGAGATAGTGCATGCAGGGTTGGTCGTGACGTTGGCGAAAAATGGGCGTCGGGGCGATGCTTCGCTGTCCAACCACGGCGCGCGTTTTGCGCCGGCCACGCCATCGTCCACGTACTCGTTGGATCAGCCCGGCGCATTCGCAGAGCCCCCACCATGCTAGAGACTGCGGGCGGCCTCGGATTTCGCGTTCACGTGAAGAATTATCCAGGCGGCGGAGACGCGGGCGTCGGGATCCGGATAGGTGAGCAGCGGAGCCAGCTGGGGAAGTTCGTCCGGGGTGATGTGTGACAGCAAGGCTTGGCTTGCTTGGTAGCGGTCTTGGCCCTCTCCCGTCAGCAGCAATTGGAGGAGTTTTGATCGCCACTCCGCTGCTTGGGGCGCGGCCGGATTCAGCACCAACGCGGCGCTGAGCAGGTACGAGACATCCGGACCCGCGGTCTTGATCGCATCAGCTGCAGCTGTGACTTCCTGAATGATAAGCGGATCCGACGGGTGAATCCAGCGCAGCGCGTACGCGGCGAGCAGGCGGACTTTAAGGTCATCTGAAATGAGCAGGTCCGAAAGTTGCGCCGCGGCGTGGGTGCCACCGGACACCTGCAGAACCCACAGCGGAAATACCGTCTCAACCACGGGTTCGGTCGCGACCGTGGCTCTCGCCAAGGCGACCAAAGAGTCGGGAAACTGGTACTGCACGAGGTAGTGGAGTTTGCACAAGTTTTCGAAACCGCCCGTGCGCAGCCGACCTGAGGGATCCGCCGTCGCATATTCAATCTCCGCGACCACCGCGGCGCGTTCCGCCAGGTTCTTCGTGCCCGTGGCGCGCTCCCTCATCGCGCCGTCGCGTCGGGGGGTGGTGCTCAACTCGGTCCAATGGCGCGTGAACACATCGCGGACCTCCTCGCCCTTGCCCAAAGCGAAAAACGCGTCACCGGCATGGAGCATGGCTGCACTGCGGTCATTCGTGAGAACCTCGGTCAGGGCGGACCAGGCACGATCGTTCAGGGAGGGACTGGCTTCGGCGCCTTTCAGGTCCGCGATCGGAAGGCAGCAGAGCAGGGCCGAAACAAGACCCTGCGCGCACGATTTGATGGGGTTGGTTGGCATACGCTGTCGGGTTTATCAGGTGTCGGAATTCGGCCCTTTGTACGGAAGGGTTTTACGAAGGTAATATTTCCTTACCACCCGGACCATGTGTCGCGGGCGGTGTACCCGATCGGGGGGGGGGGCGATGATCTTCAGGCAAGTCAGCGGGCTCGCGATTGCGTACCGTCCCGCTGATGCGGCGAGTGCCCAAACTGCAGTTCAGTAAACTCAGGCGAGGAATTCCAATGCCGCCTCGGGGGTGACGCCATCATGTACCACGGCCATGAGGGCGCGGGTGATGGCGGCGGGTTTGGGGTGCTGGATGATGTTGCGGCCGTAAACGATGCCGGAGGCGCCCTGGGTGATAAGGGCGGCGGTGCGGGTGAGGATCTCGGCTTCGGGGGCTTTGCTGCCGCCACGCACGAGGACGGGG
>Ga0105047_10002792_pt1 | contig 30953 bp, 29 predicted proteins | sample MAT04_FD_78384 | JGI IMG/M metagenome (GOLD analysis project Ga0105047, IMG submission 78384) | Freshwater microbial communities from Lake Fryxell liftoff mats and glacier meltwater in Antarctica - MAT-04 (megahit assembly) | ecosystem: Environmental > Aquatic > Freshwater > Ice > Liftoff... | reverse complement strand
CGTACCTCGAGGCCACCATCGCGCTCGGCGCGCACCGCCCGCGCGGCATCGATCGCATCGAGCTCGAGCTCGACGCCGACGGCACCGGTGACGAGGACGGCGTGGGCCCGAAGCGCGATCCGCACAACGGCGTCGAGGCGTTCGTCTGGGACTACAACCGCCGCGTCTGGGCTCCGCTCGCGCAGTGGAGTGGCGGTCCGAAGTCGATCGTGATCTTGCCGTCGGGCGGCACGCCGCTCGATGCGCTCCTGAGCACCGACGGTCACCTCACGGTGAAGCTGCGCAGCGTCGCGCCCGCGACCGAGAACCTCCCGGGGCGACTGATCGTCGATCGGGTCGACGGGGCGCTGGTCCTCCGCCCATGATCGTCACGCTGGCCCTCGCGCTCGCGTGTGCAGCGCCGGCCGATCGCATCACCATCGAGGTCCCCAGCCTCGCAGCCTCCGAGAAGGGCCTCGGCGCGCTGCTCGAGTGGGCCGCGCTGGTCGAGCCGGACATGGCGCCGTCTGCGCTCTCGGCGCGGGTGCTCGCGCAGTTCGGCGTCAATCCGCTCTCGGCGTCCTCCATGCTCGCCGCGGGTGTCGATCCCACCAAGCCGATCCGCGCGATCTACGAAGGCCGCCAGATCGTGGTCGAGGCCCAGCTGGCCGACCTCGATCGCGCCCGAGCGCATCTGACGCGCGTGCAAGGGAAGTCGCCTGCGCTGACGGACGCGACCGGCTTCGTCGCCGGCGACTCGCCGATCTCGGCGCTCGCGGTGGTGATCAAGGGCGACAAGGTGTTCGCGTTGCTCGGCCTCGACCGGCGCCCGCCGCTGATCCGCACCGCCTCGTCCGCCGCGGCCCTCCGCCCGAGCGCGCTGGCGAAAGATCCGCGCCTCGAGCTCCTGCGCCGCGCGATGGCCGGGAAGAACCGCGTCGATCCGCCGAAGTCGCTCGGCACCGGCGATCTGTGGGCGGTGATCCAGCCGAAGGTTCAGGTCGAGCGCGTCGACGTGGTGGTGCGCGCGCCGCCCGAGCGCATCACGATCGACTTCGAGGCGGTGCTCGGGATGGCCGGCGAGGTCGCGCTGAACGAGGCGATGCGCGGCCGCTCCAGCGCGCGCCGGAAGGTCGACGCCGGGCCGCTCGCGTTCGAGCTGACCACCACGTTGACGAAGGCGGGCCTGCGGGCGCTGCTCGGGCGGGCACACTATCCGGAGGCGTGGGCGTCGAGCCTGGCGGGCCCGATCCAGATCGGCATGGCGGCCGATGGGACGCTGTACGCCGCCGCCGACCTCGATCCGAAGGTCGATCCGGGCTTCGTCGAGATCGCGAAGAAGCGCATCGGCGAAGACATCGAGGTGAAGGCCGGCGTCCTGTGGGCGCGCTCGGGCCCGACGCCGCTCCGCGCGGTGAAGAGCTCGACGTCCACCCGCGGCGCGATGGCGATCGACGTCTCACCGCCGCAGATCTTCCGCGCGCTCGAGCGCCACAAGGCACGGTTCGGGCTGCGCTCGATGGATCTGATGATGGCGCAGCTCCTGGTGGGGAAGGTGTTCGGCGCGACGAAGTGGATCAGCCTCGATCTTTCGCTGCCGACCAACCGCTTGCGCGGCACGATCGCGATCATCAAGAATCCGTAATCAAAGGGGACACATGATGGCGACGGCGGTGTCGATACCGACGTACACGTTGCCGTTCATCGGCTCGACCCGCACCGGGCCCACGTTCATGGTCCCGCCCATGCTCATTTCGCCCAGGAAAACGCCCTGGCGGGAGAGCTTCTGCACGCGCGAGACGAACGGGTCGTTGGCGTAGATCGCGCCGGACGCGTCGAGGTCGAGCTGGCTCGGCCCCCAGACGACCATGGGATCCTCGTTGCCGTCGAACTGTCCCGGGCCGGGGCCGCGGCTGCCGAACTCGGTCACCTGGCTGCGCGAGCTGATGTCGAACTGGTGGACCTTGTTGCGCACGAAGTCGGCGACCCAGACGAAGCCGCGCGAGTCGAACGCCAGCCCGCGCGCGAGGCCGATGCGGCCGGGGGCGCTGCCCCACGCGCCCATCGAGTCGATGAAGTTGCCCTGCGGGTCGTAGCGGAACACGACGAGCCCGCCGATGTAGATGCGGCCCTGCGTGTCGAGCGCCATGCTGCGCGCCTCGTCCTGGCCGCCGCCGTTGGCGGTCCAGGTGCGGATGAACGTGCCGTTCGGGTCGAAGACGTGCACGACAGGATCGGCGCCGCCGTTGAGATCGTACTCGACCACGCTGACGTTTCCGCCCGAGTCGACGACCAGATCCTGCGCCGCGCCGAGCTTGGCGTGGCCGAAGCTGCGGATCAGCGCGTGGTTGGGCGCGGGCCCGAGAACGGTGACCCAGCTGTGGTACGGCGGGCCTTCGCGCGAGAGCACGTAGAGCTGGCGATTCGGCCCGAAGCGCATCGAGCGGATGCCGGTGAGGCGGTTCATGCCGGTCTGGTCGGGGACGAGGATGTTGTCCTGGATGCGGCGGCTGCAGTTGCTCGCGTTGGCGGTCGCGTCGGGGAGGCCGGCCATCGTGGCGTCGAGGTTCCCGGTGCGCGCGTCGTCGTGGGTGACCGGCTCGGCGGCGTCGTCGTGATCGACGGCGACGATGTCCTGGGCGCAGCTCGACAGGGCGAGGGCGGCGATCGCGAGCCAGCGCATCCTTTGTCGATAGGCCCAGCGCGCCGATCCTGGCCAGAAAGATCAGCCGTGGTTCGGATCACCGGTATGTCGCGACGCGGATCAGATCGTCGACCAGGCGGTCATCCGATCCGCGGAAGACGCCGCCGCGAAACCGCAGAAAGCCGCTGTCCGGGTGCTGCGGCGCGAACGTCTTCAGCCACGTCGCAGCGTAGCGCCCGCCCGCGCGCGACAGGACGTGGGTGACGTCGCGCGCGCTCTGCGTACGGGTCCCGTCGTCGGCGCAGGTGAGCCCCCAGAGGCGGCCGAGATCGGTGATGATCGGCTCTTCCTTGATCACCGGACCCGGAGGTCCGAGCTCGAGCAGCTGCTCCTGACCGGGGAGCTGATCGCCGATCCACACCACGCGTCCGCCGGCGTCGAGGTAGCGGCGGAGCGGCAACGCGTCGGGCAAGAAGCCGGCGAGGAGGCACACCGTGCCGGGCGCGCTCGCGATCCGGGACTCTATCCATCGGGCGCTGGTGTCCCGATCGGCGACCACGAAGCCTGATCTTTCGGCTCTTTTTGCGACGAGACCGACGTCGTGGACCCAGCCGCTCGGGGCCTTGGGATCGAAGAGGAACAGCCGCGCGCTCTCCGGGACGACCACCTTCGGCGGGGGCGCCACGGGCACGGGTCGCGGCGCCGGCTCGGGCATCGGTGGCGGCGGCGCGGGTCGCGCGCGCGGAGCACGGCCCGCCACGCGCACCGCCACGCGGCGAACGCGGATGCGCGGCTGGGGCGAGAGCAAGAGCCGGAAGCCACCGCCGCTCTTCGCCGTCGAGGCGAGCTGCGCCTTCGGGATCGCGAGCGCGACGGTGCGCCACGCGCCGGTGCCGCCGAGATCGATCCTTCCTGCGCGGGTGAGGCCTTCGGGGCCCTCGAACTCGACGTCGATCGAGCCGAGATCGTCGGCGTGTTCGATCAGCACCTCGAGCGATCCGCGATTCCATGCGGTGAAAGAAGGATCGATCGCGAACGCCAGCTTCTTCGTCTTCTTCGTCGCGAGGAGCGCGTCGCCGTCGATCGCCGGCACTTTTCCGAGTGGCCACAGCCCGGTCGCCGAGAGCGTCGTCCACGCCACCTCGTCGACGCGCAGCCGCTCCGCCACCGCGTGCGCGCGCGGCGTGGGCCAGCCGGGCAGCGACAGCAGCGCCTCGCGCGCGACGCCTGACAGCGGCGGCTCGGGCGGCGGCGGTGCCTCGGTGAGGAACATCTTCGCCATCAGCGAGCGCTTGGGTCGCGGCGTGCGCCCCGGTTCCCACCGGGCGCCTGGAATACGGAGCTCCGCGAGCGCGCTGGTCCTCTGCGTGCGCTTGGCGTCGTCGCGCAACGCCGCGAGGACATCGCGGGTCATCGTCTGGATCGCATCGTCGTTCCCGCTCATCCCCAGCTCGAGCTCGGTCGCCGAGATGGGGATCGCGAGCACGAGCCCGCGGCCGGCGCGGATCTGATCCTCGTCATCGCCGGGCAAGAGCAGCGCGTGCCAGCGCACCGGGAACACCGCGGTGTCGGTCCCATGGAACACCGTCGCCTCCGCGCGCGAGACCGCCTCCAGCAGATCGCCGCGCGTCACCATGAGCTTTCCGCGCATCGCCCCGGGCGCATCGGCGGGCAGCGGGCCGACGAGCACGCCAGTGAGGTAGATCGGATCGTTGAGCCCCGGCAGATCGGGCCCCGCCTCCATCGACTCGACCGCCATCAGCGACACGCTCGCGGCATCGAGGACCCAGGGCTCGGACAGGATCTCCTGGTGCGAGAGCTCGGCGAGCACCGCGGGCGGCAGCACCGCGCGCCGCCCCGGCTTCATGCGATAGAGCATCCCGCGGTCGTCGGTGAGGATGACCCACTCGGCTGGATCCGCGTGCGGTCCTTCGGTGCGAAACGACGCGACCGTGTGCACGAGCGGCCGCGTTCCGTACTCGGGCACGTCGCCCTCGGGCACGAAGAACTTCGGGCGCACCCCGCAGAACTAGACGCGTCGTCGCCGAGACGCCAGCCGTGTTCTCATCCCTTGATGCCCGCGACGCGCCACTCGCCCGACTCCTCGACGAGAAAAAGTTGGATGTTCGGCGAGTCGGTCGCCCGACGAAGCGTCATCCGGACCTCCGCGACGCGGCCGACGAGGCGAACGCTCTGGATGTCGTGGCCGCGTCCCTCGCCCAATCTGGTCCCCGGTCGCGATCGCTCCGGTGCCCGCGCCGATGCCCGCGGACGTTCGCGCTTCACTCGACAAGGGGCGCTGGAGCGACGCGCTGGCCCGGATCGAGAAGACCGGCTCGACGGAGCTCCGCGACGAATGGCGCAAGCAGGTGCGGGCGGGCTGGCTCCGTCAGCTGCGCGCGTCCAAGGCGCCGCTGACCCGTCAGCTGGACGACGTGGCCTCATTTCGAGCGCGCTGGCCCCGTGATGCCGAGGCCCAGCGCATCCGGGAGCGATTGGATGTGCGGGTGAGCGAAGAGAGCGGTCGCTTCGCCATCGAAGGAAACTGGGCTGCGCCGCGTCGCGACATCCAGCTCGCCATGAAGGCCGACCCGGTCAGGGTGCCGTGAGCGCGCTCGCCGAGATGGTCGCCATCGTCGGCCTCGCGACGCAAACGAGCGGGATCGAGACCACCGAAGCCACGATTCGGGTCGGTGCCGACCCGCGCGGGACGATCGTTCCGACCGCGTGTGCACGCGAGTTCGTGAGCCTGGCGGCGAAGGATCCACAGGCCGCTTTCGAAAAGCTCAGCTGCGTGCGTAGGGCGTCATAGACTTGGAGCAACGCCCCTCAGAGCGGGAGGCCCAGCTTCCTCAACCGCGGCAGCACGATCTCATCCCGCACCCGCAAGTACGTCGCATCCTCCTCCGCCGAAGGCGCCGCCCCCAGCCCCTCCTTCGCCACCGCATTCCGCAACCTCCGCTCCCGCCTCCGCGCCTCCAGCGGCAGGGCAGTGGTCACGAACGTCCTCTCCATCACCGCGAACACGTCGCGCGCGTACTCCGCCAGCTCCTCCTGCGACGTGCGATCCATGCGCGGAAACAGCTCCTCTGCGAGCAGCCAGGAGATCCGAGCGTGCACCATCTCGTCCTTCATCACCTGCGTGACGGTCGCGTGCACATAAGGATCGCGGATGTGCGGCAGGCGCGTGCGCATCAGCTCGAGGGAGAGCGTCTCGCTGACACAGCCATTCGAGATCGCCCAGAACGGCAGCGACAGATCGTACGGTTCGGCCAGGCTGTTCGGACGGAAGCCGCTGCCCTCCGGGATCTCGTCGACGTAGCCGCCGAGCTCCTCCGCGATGTGCTTGCTGATCTCGGTGTGGCGGACCTCGTCGGCGCCGATCACCGCGAGGATGTGCAGCGCATCGAGCGGGCCGCGCTGGCGCACCAGCGCGAGCGAGGTCTGCGCCATCGCCGGGACCGCGGCGAACTCGCTCCACGCGCGCTGGCTCCAGAACACCCGGCCGGCCGACGAGCGTGGCAGCGATCCCGGTGCAGCCAGCGGTAGCTCGGTGCGCGAGCGCGGGCGATCGATCAGCGCGCGACGGATGCGCACGTAGCGGTCGTCGCCGCGCGCCAGTGGCACTCGCGTCATGTCTTCTTGCGGGGGCCGCGCCCGATGGTGGGCATCGGCGGATCGGAGCGCTTGGCGTCGCCGAGGAGGGGCTTCGCGTTGGGCCGCTTGTCGACCGCATCGCTCGCGGCCTTCTCGGCCTCGGCCTTTTCCTTCTCGGCGTCCCACTCCGCGCCGGAAGCGCCGAGCAGCTTGATCAGCAGCTCACGCGCTTCCTCGGGCGGGATCTCCGCGTCGGGATCCGGCTTGGCCGTCGCCAAGATCAACCCATCGGCGCGGGCGCGCGCTTGCGGGTGACTTCGAAGTCGAGCTTGAGGCCGAGCTTCTTGGCCGCGCCCTCGAACACTTCGGCGGCGGCGCTCGAGATCACCGAGACCTGGCCGACGAACGGGCCGTCCTTCGCGGTGGCCTTGGCCAGCTCCTTGAGGACCGACTTCTGCTGGCCCTTGGTGAGCGCGCCGAGCTTGCTGACGAAGCTCTTCGCCTCGTCCGAGCCGAGTCGATACTGGGCCGTGTGGATCTTGCCATCCCAGCCCGAGCCCCAGGTCACGTCGTTGTTGCTCTTGTTGACCTTGGGATCGCTCAGAAGGGACTGGAGGGTGGTGGGCTGCTTGATAGAGGTCATGTCCGGGCGTTATCGCTCATCGCAAATGTAGGTTGCTATGATCGTGTGTCAGATTTGGACACCTACGACCCAGTCCACTTCTCCGTGAGGCCGCTCACCCAGATCAGCCCGTTTCCTCGGCGACGGCGGCGGTCAGGACCATGACCAGCATGCCCGCGCTGGCCTCTCCGCCGAGGAGGCGCAGCACGAGCGCCATGTCCTCGGGGGACGAGTCGATCCGCTCCTCGAGGAAGCCGAGGGCGAGCAGGATCGCCAGCGCGATCGCCGCGCTGAGCGCGATCGGGCGGAGGCCGGGCCAGCGCAGGCGGAGGCGGGTCAGCGTCGCGCCGACGTCGGCCTTGCTGCGCAGGCCGGCGATGAGCCCCACGCAGGCGATCTCGAATCCCGCAGCGATCAAGGCCAGCGGTACGGGCGGCGCCTCCAGCTCGAGCGCGGTCTTGGTGTCGACGAGCGCCAAGAGCGAGCCTGAGCTGGTCGCGAACAAGACGAGCGTCGCGACGCCGGCCACCCAGCTCAGGCGCTGGAGCGCGCGGTGACGGAGGTCGATCCCTGCGGGCGCACGGCGCGCGGCGATCACCAGCAACGCGAGCCCTGCGAGCGCGAACGGCGCGGCTCGCCAGCGCGACGACGGATCCGCGGCGTGCACGATCGCGCCGAGCACGCCCATCACGAAGATTCCTATCGCGCCGACGATCCCCAGGCCGATGAGCGCGGCCCGCCATCCACCGCTCACCGCGGCTCGCGGGACCGCCGACATCGCCAGGAACGCGATCGGCGTCGCGAGCGACGAGAGCGTGGTCGAGCCGTCGCTGGCGATCGCGCCGATCACACATGCCGCAGCGAGCGCCAGGGCGAGCGCGAGGCGAGCGCGACCGCCTTCCGAGACGACGGGCGCGTCGGCCGCGGGTGGTGCGATCGCCGGGCCCTTCTGCAGCATGCGCTCGGTCTCCGCGATCGAGGCGACCACCAGAGGAAAGTAAGGACGGAGCGAGATCAGCGGGAGAAGGAAGCCGAGCCAGGCGACCAGGCCCACGACGCTCGGTGACGCGTCCGAGCTCCGCAGCTCGAGGGCGATGTGAACCAGGGCGGCGACCAGCGCGATCGTCAGGAACGGCAGCGGGAGGGGCTCGCCGGGGTTCAGCCAGGCACCGCCGTATGCGGTGCTCCATGACACGACGTAAGCGGCGACGGAGAGAGGGTGCGACTTCATTTTTTTGGCCTCGGTAGAAGTCGGGGACGCCGGGCTCTCGTGCGAGCCAGCGTCCCCCTATCATTTTCTCAGTCGGGCCGGCCGCCATCGCGACGCATCATGTCGGTCGCCAGGCGGGTGAAGGACCCCGCGGCCGTCGGCGCCGCCGTCGGCGCGCTTAGCTTCTGCAGCGCGAACGCGAACGGCGCGGGCCGAGGGGGCTTGTTGGCCGGAGGCGTGTCGCTGGTAAAGCCGCAGCCCTGCCCCTGGGTCATGGGGTGCTGTCCGTCGGCGCAGTGCATCACGGCCGTGCACATCAGAGCCCGCATCGCGTTCATGGCGCCGAGGTCCCGCGGCTGGACGCTCGAAGTGCAGCCGCACTGGGTGGTGGCGTCACGGCACATGGCCACCGCATCGCACGACACTGCCGGGCTCGGGCCCACGGCCGATCCACCATCACAGGAGGGGAGGAAAAACGCGTCACCCGACGTCACCGGATCCGTGTCGACGCGAGGCTTGCTGACGCGATCGCGCTTCGTCGCGAGCCAGGCCGCCGCATCGGCGCTCTGGCCATCGAGCACCAATCGGGTCCCGAGCTCCTGTCCGCCGCCGAGCAAGCGCTGGCACGCCGGATCGGTGAGCGGGCTGCTCGGGTTCAGCGAGTCGCCCGAAGCCGCGCGGGCGCGAGCGGCCTCGTCTTCCTTCTTCTGGCGTCGCTCGCGGGCCTTGTCGAGCGTCTCCTTGGCCTCCTTCTCGCGGCGCTTGGCGTCGTCGTAGGCCGCATCGCGGGTGCGCTTCTCGTCGGGAGAGAGCCCGCTCGCGCCCGCCGCTGCGCGCGCCTGATCGGTGGTGGCGACGGCGCCGTCGTAGTCCCCTCGTGCGTTCTCCTCGTCATTGAGAGCCGAGACGAGCGCGGCGTCTGCAGCGTCGCGGGTGGCGTCCTTTTCTGCCTGCGACGGCGCGGGCGAGCCCGAAGCGACGGGGAAGGCGAAGGCGAGGGCGACTCCGGCTCCTTGTCGGCGTTCTCGATGATCCAATCGGCCGCCTTGTCGATCAGGATTGGGAGCACCACAGCCCCGAGATAGATCAGCACGCGAACGACGACCGGCGCAAAGGCGACGCTGCCCAGGCTCCGCGTCGGGTTCGCGTCGCCGAGGCTGTCCATGCACTCTTCCAGATCGGCGGCCATCTCCTCGCTCGTGTACGAGTTCGAGAGCGCGAAGTCCTCGATCGTGATCGCGTCGAGGCAGCTCGACGCCTCCATCGCGCCCATCAGCCCGCCTGGCCCTTCGCGGGACTGCGCGCAGAAGCTCTTGCGCTGCTGATCCGCCGCCTGGAGCTCGGGGTGACCGGCCCGGACCTCCGCAGAGAGCGCGGGCAGCCCGCAGGCGTTGGTCTTGATCGACGGGAGGGCCGTCAGCTGATCGATCCCGAGGACGCTCGGGTTGGCGAGGAGCCCGTTCATCATCACCCGCGCCGCATCGGCGCGAACATCGACGAACACGCGCGAGTGCGAGCGACCGAGCGGCACCAGCATCGCGGGGAACGGCCGCGCGTAGCGGTAAGTGACCTTGGTCTTGTAGGTCGTCAGAGACTGGTCGCCGCGGCCTTGCCGGCGGCGGTTCCGGACGCGGCGATCGCGTCGGTATAGGCGAGGACGATCGCCTCGAGGCCGTCGCCGTTCTTCGCCATCTCGTCGAGCACCAGCGCCAGCTGCGTCCGCCGCGTGGCGTTCGACTCCGCGTCGATCGCGCCGACTGCGCTCATGACGTAGCGGCGATAGACACGCCCATCGAGCGCGAGGAAGGCCTCCTGGGTGCGGCGGAGACGGGCCCGGAAGAGGGCCTCATCGCTGCTGCTGGAGGCGGCGGCTTCGGCTTGTTCGTCCGCCGCGATCATCGTCCCTCCGCAAGCGAGGTTGAGGTTGGAGCAGGTGAGGGCGATCGCGACGAGCGATCGTGACCAATTGCGTTTCGACATTTCTGCAGTCCCTTTCGTGGCTGTTGCGTCACGAAGGGACCCATCGCAGCTGGCGTGCCAGGACGGGGCGTATCGAAAAGCGTTGGCGTTCGGGATCGTCCGGGAGCGCGTCCGGGATCCGGTCAGGATCCGGTGCGCTTGTCTTCCTCGTACGTCAGGAGCGGCGGCTCGCCCTTCTCGATCACTTCCTTGGTGATCCGGCACTCCTTCACCCCGGGGCGGAAGGGCACCTCGTACATGATGTCGAGCATCGCGTGCTCGAGGATCGCGCGCATGCCGCGGGCCCCGGCCTCGCGGCGGATCGCCTCTTTCGCCACCGACTGCAGCGCGGGGCGCGTGAACGAGAGCCTGACCTCGTCCATGGCGAACAGCGTGCGGTACTGCTTGGTGAGCGCGTTCTTCGGCTCGGTGAGGATCGTGATCAGATCCTCCTCGGTCAGATCGTTCAGGGTGGCAATGATCGGGAGGCGGCCCACGAACTCGGGGATCAGGCCGAACTTCACCAGATCTTCGGCCTCCACCTTGGCCAGGATCTCGCCCACGCGTCGCTCTTCCTTGCGCTCGACAGTCGCGCCGAAGCCCAGGCCGCTCGATCCGATGCGGCGCCCGATGATCTGGTCGAGGCCGACGAACGCGCCGCCGCAGATGAAGAGGATGTTGGACGTGTCGACGTGGACGTACTCCTGCTGCGAGTACTTCTTGGCGCCGCGGGGGGCGACCGAGCAGCGGGTGCCTTCCAGGATCTTGAGGAGGCCCTGCTGCACGCCTTCGCCCGAGACGTCGCGGGTGGCGGACGGCGAGTCACCCTTGCGCGCGACCTTGTCGATCTCGTCGATGTAGACGATGCCCTTCTGGGCCCGCTCGATGTCGTTGTCGGCGGCGGCCAGGAGGTTCTGGACGATCGACTCGACGTCCTCGCCGACGTAGCCGGCCTCGGTCAGGGTCGTGGCGTCCGCGACGGTGAACGGCACCTTGAGGAAGCGGGCGAGAGATTGGGCGAGCAGCGTCTTGCCGGTCCCGGTGGGGCCGACCAGGAGGATGTTCGACTTCTGGATCTCGACCCCGTCGGTCGAAGATCGGAGATTGATGCGCTTGTAGTGGTTGTAGACGGCGACCGCGAGGACCTTCTTGGCCTTGTCCTGGCCGATCACGTACTGGTCGAGGAACGTCTTGATCTCGGTGGGCGGAGGGATCGCTTCCTTGGGTCCGAGCGCGTGATCTTTGGCTTTTTCCTCGGCGATGATGTCGTTGCAGAGGCGGATGCACTCGTCACAGATGTAGACGGTCGGCCCGGCGATGAGCTTCTTCACCTCGCGCTGGCCCTTGCCGCAGAACGAGCAGGACAGGTTCATGTTGCGGTTGTCGCGGCGGCTCACCGCGTCGGATGACACGCCCGCTCGGCATCCCTGTCAACAGGACTCCTTGACAGTGGGGACCGTGCTTGATAGCCCACCCCTAGTTTTCCAAGGGTTCCGTGCTGTTATTCGAGCGCCGCGCATGCGGTGAACGAGCAGGATCGCGACCCGGAAGAGGCCTGATGTCGCAGCAAGAGGAAGTACGACCGACCCCCGCAGCAGAACCCGCGAAGGGGGCGAGCACCAAGGCCAATGGCGCGCCCAAGAACGCCTCCGCCGAAGCGATCCTCGAGGCGATGGCCAACGCGGACGCCGAGCCGCCGAAGGTCCGAGCCTCGTTCGGTAAGACGATCCGCGATGTCGTGATCGTCGCGGCGCTCCTGGGCGGCGGTCTGTTCTTCTACCGCAACCAGGTGACGACCAAGGAAGCGGTCCAGAAGATCGCGGTCACCGCCGGCGACAAGATGGAGAAGGACGACCTCAAGTCCCTCCGCGAGGCCGAGGCGCAGTACCTCCAGATCCTCGAGCTCGACGCGGGCAACTCGTTCGGTCTGTCGGGTCTGGCCGAAACCTACTACCACGAATGGCGCCACGGCCTGGACACCAAGGGCAAGGCTGAGGAGTACCTCGCCAAGGCCGAGAAGGAGGGCTCGCAGACGCCGGAGCGCTTCGCGACCCGCGCGTACCTCGACGTCGCCGCCGGCCGCTCGACCGAGGTCGAGGCGAGCATCCGCAAGATGTTCGACGAGAACGCCTACCACTCGAAGCTCGCGCACGCGTACGGCATGGCGCTCCTCGAGCAGGGCAAGCTGAACGACGCCAACCAGGCCGTCCAGGGCGCGCTCGACACCGACTTCAACGCGCCCCGCTACTCGCTGACCCTCGGCGAGATCGCGCTGCGTCGCGGCGGACCGGAGAACACCGGCGACAAGGCCGCGCTCAAGAACGTCATGAAGGTGCTGAGCAGCGGCATGAACGCGGAGCACGAGCTGGCCATCACGATGGTCGCCGCGCTTCGCGCCAAGAACTACGGCAACATCGACAAGCCCGCGAAGTGGATCCAGCAGATCGAGGCCCGCCAGGCGGACATCGGCCCGGTGGCCAAGGCGCAGCTCGCGTGGGCCAGCGGTGAGCTCGCGCTCGCGCTCGGCGACGCCAAGGTCGCGCTCGAGAAGGCCGACGAGGCCGTCGGGCTCAAGAAGGACTTCCCGCCGTTCCACGAGCTCCGCGCCCGCGCGCTGCTCGCGCAGGGCAAGCTCCAGGACGCGTACGCGGCGTACGACGAGGCCCTCAAGGTCGGCCCCTCGTGGCGCGGCGTGAAATGGGCCTATACCGAGCTCAAGTCGCGCCACAAGGACGACGGCGCGCTCGCGATGCTGACCGAGCTCGAGAACACCGATCCCTCCTCGAGCAAGGGGCCGGAGTACGAAGTGTTCCGCGGCGACCACTACCTCCGCCAGGAGAAGTATGCCGAGGCCAAGGCGGCGTACACCAAGGCCGCCGAAGTAGGCGACGACGCCGAGATCTTGTTCGGCCTCGCGCAGATCACCTTCGCCGAGGAGAGGGCCAAGGGCCCCAAGGCCGATCTGGAGAAGGTCGCCACCGATTACGGCACCGCGTCCGACGCGAAGAAGGTCTTCCCGGAGCTCCAGGAAGCGATGGGCGGCGTGAGCCTCTGGAACTTCCAGGTCGACGGCGCGCAGTCCTCCTACGAGGAGGCCGAGAAGCAGTACAAGCGCCTGAACAAGCCCATCCCGGAGATCCTCGCGTTCTACGACCGCGTCGTGACCGCGTTCGAGAAGGCCGACGGCGCCGCCAAGAAGGAAGGCGCGAAGAAGGCCGACGAGTGGAAGAACAAGAAGAAGGAATACCTCGCTTCTGTCGCCGCTCTCCTCGGCTCCTGATCGCTACCGCTGCATGCCTACCGCTGCATGCCTACCGCTTCTGGGTTTGGCGCGAGTCGCGCTCTGATTTGATCCGCATCATCTCCGCCGCGGTCTCCTCGACTGCACGGCCGGAGGTGTCGATCACCGGCCAGGTCGGGTGGCGCGCGTAGAACTCGCGGCACCAGCGCAGCTCGCGCGCGATGTGCTCGCGGGCGGCGTACTCGGCGTCCGGCGGCAGCCCGAGGTGCTTGAGCCGCTCGCTGCGCACGCGGGCGAGCGAGTTCAGATCGATCACCAGGCCGTAGATCTTCTCCTGGTCGATCGAGAACAGCTCCGCGGGCGGAGGGATGTCTGGCACGAGCGGGACGTTGGCGACCTTGATGCCCTTGTGCGCGAGGAACATCGACAGCGGCGTCTTGCACGTGCGGGACAGGCCGATGAGCACCATGTCCGCGCGCCCGAGGTTGTGCGGCGCCTGGCCGTCGTCGTTCTTGACCGCGTACTCGACCGCCTCGACGCGGCGGAAGTACCCCTCGTCGAGCTGGTGCTGGATGCCGGGCGCCAGCAGCGGGGACGCGCCGAGATAGGCGCCGAGCCGCACGATGAGCCAGCCCATCAGGTCGGCGACCTCGACCTGCAGATCCTCGCTCATCCGCTGGATGTGATCGCGGTGCTCGGGATCGATCACCGTGTACACGACGAACGCGTTCTCTGCGGCCGCGCGCTCCATGATCTCGCGGATCTCGAGCTTCGATCGCACGCGCGTGAAGGTGCGCGTCTCGACCTCGATCGATCGATACTGTGTGAGCGCGGCCGCAGCGACCTTCTCCGCGGTCTCGCCGGTACCGTCTGCGAGGATGAACACTCTCTTCGGGGCGTCAGCCATGATCGCGCTCGGCGTACTGCCGATGGGGAACTTGCGCAATAGGCATGGGACGCCTAGGATTCCGCGGTCTACTATGCGTGCAACTACCGCCCTCGCCATCGCAGCCCTCCTCTCGGTCGCCACCCCGGCGCTCGCCAAGAGCAGCATCTACACCGGGCTGACGTTCGGTTACGGCTCGCTGAGCGGCTCGAAGCTCATCGTCCACGAGGTCGGGCGCGACATCCCCTCGACGGACCCCGCGACGTGCTGCCCCTCGCCGGGCATCGCCGCCGAGTTCCGCCTGGGGTTCGCCATCGAGGGCCTCGTCGCGCCCGAGTTCGCGTTCATCGCGCACGGGTTCGATCTCTCCACCGGCGCGGGCGGTGAGGGCTTCATCGGCGGTGGTTTGCGCATCTTCCCGGTCGGCCTGCTCGGCCTCGCGATGGACACCAAAGGCTTCCCGATCGATCTCTCGATCGGCGCGGCCTTTGGCTACACCGTGGTCGGCAAGGACTTCGCGTACAGTGGATCGTTCGTCGCGATCGATCTGACCGCCGAATACATCGTGAACGAGGTCTTCTCGATCGGCGCACGCTTCACCGCGATCCCGACCAGCCTCAGCGGCTTCGCGTGGACCGACTACGACGGCAACCTCGGCCGCTGCCTCGAGAGCGACGGCACGCAGAACCCGAACACCCCGATCCAGTCGAAGGACAGCGCGGTCTGCGCCGGCAGCGGGCCCTCGTCGATGTACATCTCGCCGCAGCTCTCCGCGACGTTCCACTTCGACGTCATCGACTGACGTTCCATGGAGCTCGATCCCGCCCGACGCGTCCTCGGCGCTCAGCCCGACCCCCCTCCGCTCTCGCTCCCCACGAAGATCCTCCGCCGCGTCCTGCGCGAGATGGTCTGGGTCCTGGTCCTCACCGTCGATCTTGGCCGCCGCTTCGGCGCGATCATCTTTCGCAGCGATCACAAGCTGGCCGGCGGCTGCAAGAAGCGCGGGGCCTGCTGCCAGCACATCCTGCTCGAGTGGTCGCCGTGGCTCGATCGCTTCCCGCGCATCGGGCGGCTCGTGCTGTGGAAATACACGCGTCTCTACAGCTTCTTCGACCGCGGCTACACCTGGGAGATCGAGGACGGCTTCATGGCCCGCGTGCTCGGCTGCCACGCGCTGCAGAGCGATGGCTCGTGCGGCGAGCACCGCATCCGTCCGCTGGTGTGCCGCACGTATCCCGAGATCCCGCTGGTCGGGCGGCCGATGCTGCTCAAGGGCTGCGGCTACAAGATCGTGCGGCGCGACGGCACGCCGGAGAAAGAAGACGACGGGCTGGTGCAGATCCGACCGCGCCGGCTGGACTGACTACTCGCCCTTGAGGAGATCGAGGACCGGATCCGACTCCGGCTGCTTCGGTTGCGGCGGCGGCGGCGCTTGCTGCGGATCGGGCGGGATGTCGCCGCCGTTGTCCTTGCTGCGCGCCACGCCCGCGATCTCGATGTTGTTCCGCGGCGCGTAGGTGTGGAAGAAGCTGTCGCCGTCCATGCCCGGGCGGATCGCCGTGATGTTCTGGCGCGCCTCCATCACCACCGTCTGACCTTTGTGGCTGTGCTTGACGGTGGTGATCATGCGCGAAGGCTTCTCGACCTCGAACACCATCGTCAGCTCGGCGCCGTCCGCGCGCAGCGGCGACATGAAGACCTTCGAGCCGCGGATCTCGTACGCGCCGACCAGCACCTGCTTCTGGAACGCGGCGCAAGTGGTGAGGAACCGAAACGCGCGGTTCGGTGAGAGCTCCCAGACCGCGTAAGCCATGCGGCAGGTCTCGATGCCCGCGAGCAGCGCCGGTGGGTTCGGCGGATCGATCGCCAGCACTTCGGGCAGGCCCTCGGCGGCGATCGTCAGGCCGGTCGTCTTCAGCGATCGCAGCGCCTGGAGATCGGGCGTCTCGTCGGGCGCGGCGGAGAGCGTGCGCGACGGCGACGGCGTGGGCACCGCCTGGGCCGAGGCGGAGGCGCCCGGCGTCGGCGAGGCGCGCGGCGCGTCGTCGAAGATGCCGGAGTTCACGAGCCAGATGCCGACCGCGCCGATCCCGAGGAAGCTGATCAGCAGCGCGCGCTGGGCGGCCTTCTCGGCCCGGCGATCGCGCTCGCGGCGCCGCTCTTTTTGCGACTGCGAGGCCATCTCGGTGCTGGAGCGCATCGGGGTGGGCGAGGGCTGCGAGGTGTCCGGTGGCGCGGCCTCCATCACCCGCGTGCCGTCGATGGGCGCGTCCGCGGGATCGGGCGGCCGGTAGGCCTCCACGCGGCGCGAGTCGTGGGCCGGAGTGCCCGCGGACGTCGGATCCTCGTCGGACATGAGCGTGTGGATACTAGCGCACGCGGGGTCGGGAGCACATCTGCCAGATCGCGACGCCTGCCAGGAACAAGGGAATGGAGATCGCCTGCGACGTCGAGATCGGCCCCAGCGCGCCGCGCTCGGCGTCCCCGCGGAACGCCTCGGTGAGCGCGCGCAGCGCCGCGTAGCCCATCAAGAGGAGCGCGATGTTCTGCCCGTCGAACCTGCGCCGCGGGAAGTGGAGGTACAGCGGCACCGCGAGGATCAGCGCGGCGAGGGCGTCGTAGATCTGGGTCGGGTGCACCGGGACCGAGGTCGTCGCGAACTTCATCGCCCAGGCCACGTCGCTCGGCCGGCCATGGCAGCAGCCCGCGAGGAAGCAGCCGATGCGCCCGACCACCGCGCCCGCCGCGATCGCCGGCGCGAACGCGTCCGCATAGAGCCACGCGCGCAGCTCGGGCCTGCGCCGAAAGTAATAGAGCGCGGTGAACAAAGCGCCGAGCAGGCCGCCGTACCAGACATAGCCCGCGTCATCGAGGCGGATCCAGTGCCACGGATCGACCGCCAGCAGCTCGCTCATACTTTGGGCGATGCGCCCGTCGGGCAGGCGATGGCCGGGCGACTCGAACAGCACGTGCGCGACCTTCGATCCGATCAGCGCGCTGTACAGCATCACCAGGTACAGATCCCAGGCTTGCTTGCGGGTGATCGTGCCGCTCGGATCGCGCCGCACGTTGCGCATCACCACCCAGAGCGCGGCGACGAAGCCGAGCGCCATGAACACCGCGTAGCTCGGCAGGAAGCCGAACAGCAGCGGCTTCACGGCTGATCCTTCTGCGCGAGCGCGGCCTCGTCCTCCACCAGCAGGCGCCCGCGGATCGCGTCGACGAACACCATGCGGTTGAGGTTCTTCACCCACGGACCTTCGAGGTAATGCGACAGCGAGATGTCTTTGTTGGGCGCGACCGAGTTCATCACGATGGGGCCGATCAGGAGGCGGAACACGTTCGCCCCGAGCAGCGACCACCAGGTGAGCTCGAACGGCTGGTACTCCCAGACGAGGTCGAGATCGAGCAGGTTGTTGCGGATCGACATGATGGTGCCCGCCAGGCGCGCTGTGAAGTTCCCGAATACCGCGAACGTCGCGATGCTGCTGCGCGTGGCCTGGAGGCCCTTGTCCTTCCCCGCCGGATCGAGCGCATCGATCAGCCCGACCAGCGCCGAGCTCCCCATCTTGGTGAAGTCGAAGTAGCCATTGATGCTGCGATCGCGCAGATCCATGCGCAGATCGAGGTTGCCGGACACGAGATACTCCGCGCTGTCGGGACCGACGATCGGCTGCCGGCTCATCGCCATCGCGACCGGCATGTCGAGGTTGAGGTTGGTGAGCGTCGATCGGAAGCGCAGCCGCAGGTGATCCTGATCGGCGATCTGGATCGCCAGCTCGCCGTAGATGTCGCCGCCCCACAGCCGCATCGAGAAGCGATCGAGCCGCACCACGCCGGCTCGATACGCGATGTCCATCGAGAGGTTCTCGAGCTTGAACTGCGCCTGCTCGATGCGCTCGATCGTGAGGCGCGCGGTGCTCGGCGCGCGATAGTACGGGCGGAGCGCCTCGTAGTCGGCCGTTCGTGGCGACACCACCAGCACGTCCTCCGGCGCGAGCACGATGCGGCTCTGGCGCACCAGGATGTCGCGCAGCTGCTCGAGGCTCGCCTCGAGGCCCGACCAGCTCTCCGCCAGCGGGCCCGCAGACGCCGCGGTGGTGCCCAGCACGCGATCGTCGGGCGCGCCGATCACCAGCAGCTGCGAGAACGGCACGCGGCCGGTCGCGTTGACGACCTGAGTTCCGTTGGCGTTGTAGCCGAAGCCGTCGAGCGTGACCGCGCCATCCACGCGCAGCAGCGACGGGCTGGGGCTGGTGGCGGCCAGATCGAAGCCGACCTTCCCGCTGATCCCGCGCAGGGCCTCGGGCGGGCTGCCGGTCACCGAGAGCGCCTGGCGCAGACGCTCGAGATCGACCTTGGTGGTGAGCGCCAGATCGGGCCGCACCGCACCGAAACGCGCGCGCGCCAGCCGGCCGCCGAGCTCGGCGTCGAGACCGGCGCCGGGGACGTGGATCACGAGCTTCCGCACGTCCACGTCTCCGAACGGAGGATGCGCGATGTCGATATCGACCACCGCGGCCTCGAGCTGCGCGCGCCCGTCGCCGAGCTTCGCCGCCTCGATGTGCGCCCGCGCTCGCCACACGCCCTCGTCGAGGCCGATGGCCCACTTCGCGCTCAGGTCGTCGATGCGCTGCGCTCCCGAGGAAGCGTGCCCGAGCTTCAGATCGGCGCGCGTGCCGGTGCGTCCGCGCGAGAGATCCGCGGCGACCGTCCCGTCGAGGTGCTCGATCGCGATGTCCCGCGCCCGCATCTTCAAGCCCACGTCGCGCAGGTTCAGCTCGACCGCCGCTTCGAACGGCGGGGCGTCGAGCCGCGCCACGAGATCGTCGAGGCCGGTCCACGTGCCCTTCATCTTGGCCGTGAAGCCGAGCTGCCCGTGTCCTTCGAACGGCTCGCTCATCGCCTGCGCGAGCACCGGTTTGCCGAGATCGAGCGGCGCCAGCGTCACCTTCACATCGACGTTGGGCCGCGGCGTCAGCGCCTTTTGTACCAGGCCAGCCACCACGAGATCGAGCGTCTCTGCCGCGCGCACCCGCAGCGCTCGCACCGTCACGACCTGACCCTCGCGCACGAAGTCGAGATCGGCGTCGACCCGCACCGGCGCCTTGATCGGCTGCGTGCCGGTGACCTCGAGCTCGGGGATGTCGAGCGTGGTGTCGATCGTCGCGGTGGCGGGGAGGGGCTCGTTGCCGGTGACGTCGACGCCGCTCGCGCGCGCGCGGATGCGCAGGGTCGCCTTGTCGACCACCGCCTGCGGAGCGCGCGCGCGGCCGACGGTGATGTTGCCGTCGACCGATGCCGCGATCGGACGCCCGTGCCGCGGATCGTCGCTCTTCACCGCGAGGACGAGGTCGAGCGCGCCCACCGTCGCCTCGGGCGCGCGCACGTTGCGAACGTTCAGCGCGATCTGCGCGGCGATCGGGCGCAGCGCGGGCGCGAGCAGCCGATCGATCGAAGCTTCGATCTTCGCGGTGAGCGCGCCGACGTCGCGGCTGATGGTGCCGGTCTCGGTGTGGATGCCTTCGATGGTCGTCGCCAGCGACACCCGCACCGGTGGCTCGGCGGCGCGCGCCGGATCGAGCGGATCGCGGCCGCCCAGCGACAGGTCGGCCTTCAGCTTCGACACCCGCGCTCCCGGCGCGCGCACGCCGGTGAGCGCCAGCTTCACCGCGATCGAGGCGGTGCCGGTCTGCGGATACTGCGGCCGCTCGATGCTCCCGCCGATCGCGAGCTCGAGCGCTTCGACCGAATTGGGACCCGAGCGCAGCCGCTCGCCGCGGATGTTGCCCTCGATCTGGAGCGGAGCGAGACCGGCGGCGGTCAGCGAGATCGCGCCGTCGAGCGCGCCCACGTCGGCGGGCCCGCGCACGGTGAGCTGGTCGAGCTCCAGCGTCACCGCCGCGCGCTGCGGTCGCAGCATCATCAGCTCCGGCAGCCGTCCCTCGACGCCCTCGAGCACCAGCCGCACCTCGCCGCCGAGCGTCAGATCGGGCGCAAAAACGTGCACCAGAGGCATCAGCGGCTGGAGCGCCAGCGTGATCCCCGGGCCGTGCAGCTTCACGACGCCCGGCTTCGACGACGGCACGAGCCCGAACAGTGCCGCCAGCGTGCGATCTCCGACCGCGTCGGCGAGCAGCGCGATCACCCCCTCCACCTCGAGCTTGAAGCAGGCGATCTCGCGCCCGTCGAGGAACAGCGTGATGGCCTGGACCGCGAAGCGATCACTTTGTCCATGCAGCATCGCCCGGGTGCGGAGCCGCACCGTCATCGGCGGCATTCGCTCCCCCACATCGAGCTTCACGAGGCTGATGTCGGCGTCGAAGTCGAAGGTCTCGAGCGCGATCCCGTCGTGCACGTCGGCGTCGATCGTCGTGTAGACCTCGAGATCGAGCGCGGTCGCGACGGTGCGATCGGGCAGCACCGCGCGCACCGGCGCCTGGGTCGACGTGATCGCGAGGCGCGCGTGCAGCTTCGAAGGGTCGATCCGCGCGTCGATCACCGCGGTCAGCCCGTCGATCGAGGCCTGCGGTCCCTCGCCGACCAGCTCCACCCACGCGCGCTCGACCGCGACGCGCTCCAGCACGAGCGTGATCGGCGACAGCGGCCCGCCCTCGTCGGGCGCCGCCGGCTCGGCGGGCTCGGGCTTCGGCTTCGGCTCGCCCGGCGGGAAGAGGGCCTCGATGTTCTTCACGCCATTCACCGTCTCGATCACCGCGTGCGGGCGGGTGACGACGGCCTTCTGGATCACCACCACGCCGTCCCACGGCAGCGCGTAGCGAAGCGCGATCTGCTCCACCTGGAGCACGTCACGCGTGAAGCCGGCCGGTGGTCCGATGCGGATGCCGCGCAGCTCGATGCCCCAGGCGAGGTCGTAGTCGACCTGGGCGATGTCGACGTCCACGTGGAGAAAGTCCTTCGCCGCAGCGATCGCTTCCACCCGCACGCGCTCGGGCGTGATCCAGCGAGGCAGCGTCACGATGATCAGGACGAGCCCGATGATCGCGATCACCGGCGCGAGCGCGAGCGCGAGCACGAGGCGCCGCAACCCGCGGCGACGCCGCTTCGCCGGTGGCGCAGGCGGTACGTCGAGCTCCTCAGTCATCGAGCCCGCGAAGCATACCGCGATTTGACCCCTGTACGGTCGCGTGTGAATGTTCGCCGTCCTCGAACGTCGGGGACGACACAGGAGCTTTGCTTATGGCCCATTATTCACGTCAAGCATTCACTCTCCCTGCGCTCGCGCTCGTCCTCGCGGCGTGCGAGCCGACGCCCAGCACCGGCAACCCCGACGCCAGCACACCCGCGACGTGCGATCTGCCGTCGCCTGCGGTCGCCTGCACCGGCGCGAGCTGCACCACCGTCACCGGCACCAAGACGTTCGGCCAGGCGACGCTCCCCGCCGACAAGGGTTGGCTCGCGGTGGCCTGGACCTCGTCCGAGGTCTACGCGGCCAACGACACCCGCACGCTCTACTATTCCCTGACCGGTCCCGGTGGCCTGATGGCCCGTTCCGAGCGGGAAAAGACGATGGATCCCGTGCTCGCGGAGATGCTCCGCCACAACGCCGCGCGCCTCGACTTCGAGAAGGCGCTGCGTGAGATCACGGTGAAAGGCCCCATCCTCGGCGACACCCGCGGCACCGCCATCCGCGCGGTCGATCTTTTGCCGCCGGGCGTGAAGAAGCAGGTCGCCGCGTGCACCGCCGGCGCGCCCAGCCCCTGCGGAGACACCGCGGTCTGCGTGATCCCCGAAGGCATGACCGCCGGGACGTGCTCGAGCATGCTCACGGTGAAGTTCTACGGGCTCGGCCCGGCCGCGACCGACGTCACCGCGCAGGTGGTGAAGGCCGGGAGCAAGGGCGCGATCATCGTCGACACCGCGGACCTCGCGAAGGTCAGCGCCGCCGACGCCACCGCGCTCCTCACCAAGTTCGACCAGCACATCGCGCCGCGCGATCATCAGATCTTCGGCGAGCCCACCATCGCTGGAAAGGATCGCGACGGTAACGGCGTGGTCCTCTTCTTCTTCACGTCGCGCGTCGACGCGGTCCGCCCGGGCACCGGCCTGGTCGGCTACTTCTTCTCCGACGACATGCGGCCAACCGCCGACGTCGCGCACTCGAACGCCGCTGATCTGCTCTATTTGCAGCCTCCGGGCGCCAACGTCTCGATGGAGGCGCTGGCCGGCACGATCGCCCACGAGTACCAGCACCTCATCAACTTCTCCTCGAAGGTGCTGAAGAACAGCTCCTCGCAGGAAGAGGTCTGGCTCGACGAGGGCCTCGCCACGTTCGCCGAGGACATCAACGGCTACGGCGTCGACGCGTTCGCGAACGTCGGCGCGTACCTGTCGGCGGCTGGATCGACATCACTCACCGGCAGCGACTCGCTCGAGACGCGCGGCCTCGCGCACCTGTTCGTGCGCTACATGTTCGAGCAGGCCGGCGGGGCGACGTTCAGCGGCCCCGGCGCAGGCACCGACAAGGGCGGCATCGCGGCGGTGAAGGCGATGGTACAGGGCCCCGAGACCGGCGTCGACGCGCTGCTGAAGGGCGCGAGCGGCCGCACGCTTCACGCGCTGGTCGGCGACGTGATGACCACCATCGCGCTCGATGGCGCGAGCGATCCGAACCTCACCTGCACCGCGAAGTACGCGCTCGATGGCCCGGAGACCGACGACTATACGAACGGCCAGCGTGGCTTCCATCTGCGCGGCACGGTGCCCGGCAGGAACGGCGCGACCGTCACGTTGCGCGGACCCTCGTACTCGGAGCTCACCACCGACGGCTCGGCGGTCCCGCTGAACGGCGGCGAGCTGGTCGACATCCCGGCCTCGTCGATGGAGCGAAGATTTGCGGTGGGCGCAGCGTCCGACGACACGGTCGGCCTTCGGATCGTTCCGAAGCCCTAAGGGAGACCTCATGCGCGCGTCGTTGTTGTTCTTGCTCGCTCTCGCCTCCGTTTCGTCCGCGGCGCTCGCGGAGGACGTCAAAACCGGGATGGTGCGCGAGGTGGCGGCCGGCCCGCGCTCTCGCGCCGAGCTGGCGTGCGACGACGGCAAGACGTACGTGCTGCGCGGTCACGACGAGGCGGCGGACGACGAGCTGCGCCGGCTGGCGGGCGTGAAGGTGAAGATCAGCGGCGCGCTCGAGCCCTCCGATCGCCTGGCGGTCGAGCGCTACGAGATCCTCGACGTCGGCGGCGGCGTCGTGCCCCGCCTCGGGACGATCGCCGAGCTGACCATGGCCGGCGAGAAGCGCCTGATCTTCGTCGACGACGCGGGCGTCGCCGCGTTTCTCCCCAATGGCTTCACCGCCAAGCTCAAAGACTCGGTCGGCGCCCGCATCTGGCTGGTCGGGACCCACAAGAACGAGAAGCTGCAGGTCACGCGCTTCGCGATCCTCCGCCCGGGCAAGCCCGTCGAGCCGAGGCCGTGAGCGCCGTCAATGCATCGCCTCCGAGCCTCGTCTCGGAGCACAAAGGAAGGATTCGATCATGACCATCTCCCGATACATCATGTCCGCGGCTCTTTTGCTCGCGGTCCCCGCCTTCGCCGAGCCCCTCGTGAAGCTGGAGGGCGGCAAGCCGACCCCCGGCGTGGTGAGCGCGTGGAGCGGCAGCGGTAACAAGATCGAGCTGACGTTGCGCGCGGGCGCTGATGCGCAGGCCGTGGCCGATGCGATCAAGGCCGGCGTGCCGAAGGTGAACGCCAAGGTGCAGGGCGGAAAGATCCTCGTCACCGGCAAGACGCAGGACGAGCTCTTGAACGCGCTCGGCAGCGTCGACTTCGGCGGTGACGATCTCGGCGCGCTCGCCGCCGCAGCCAACGCGGGCGATGACTCGGGCAGCGGCTCGTCGCTGCGCGCGAAGAAGGCCACCGACCTCGCCAAGCTCCTCGAGGATCAAGCCTCGAGCGCCGCTGGCAAGGTCGTCTCGATCGCGCCGGGCACCTTCCCGAACGTCGTCGTCACCGTCCAGGTGATGCGCGGCCCGACGGGCGCCGAAGCGGCCACGATCAAGAAGAACGCGAAGATCCAGTTCAAGCCCGTCCTCAAGATGAAGGGCGCGGCGATCGACTGGGCCGACGAAGACACGCAGTACAATGCGGGCGCCTGGTACCTGCGCGCGGGCGACAGCGTCCGTGTGAAGTTCGGCAAGAACGACAAGGGCGTCTACCAAGCGGTCCTGATCGACCGCGGATGAGGTTCCTCAGAATGTTATTTTCACGGTTTTTCGCGCGCATCGCGCACTACGGAGCCGCTGGTCTGTTGCTGAGCGCGTTCGCTGCGAACGCCGAGACGGTGATCTCTCCTGGCGGCAAGCCAGGCGCTGCGAAGTCGTGGGCCGCCAACGGCGGCGTCATCACGCTCGATCTGGTGCCCGGGTTCACGCCCGACGCGGTGGCTGCCGCGATCCAGAAGGGCGTCGCCGGATCGAAGGCGTCCGTCAAGGACGGCAAGGTCATCGTCAGCGGCGTCGACGAGAAGAAGCTGCTCGCCGCGCTCGAGAAGATCGACGTCGCGGCGGATGACGTCGACGCGATGGTCGCCGCGCTGCAGGGCGGCGGCGAAGAAGGATCGGGATCCTCGATCCGCGCCACGAAGGCGGCCGAGATCCCGCAACCGTCCGCCTCGCCCGCAGCAGAAGAAGCGGTCGGCGCGACGGTCATCTCGCTCAAGCACGGCAAGTATCCGCACGTCGCGATCACGCTGAAGCTCGACAAGATCCCCAAGTCGCTCGCCGACGCGGGCGTGAAGGCGGGCAAGGAAGTGACCGTGGTGCCGCGCGTGAACCTGGAGAACGGGAAGATCGCGCCCGCGGATGATCGGTCGAAGGCCAACGTGGGCGCGTGGTACGCGCGGCCGGGGGACAAGGTGCAGGTGGCGATCGAAGGTCAAAATCCGCAGGGGTTCTGGGTCGCTTCCAGGTTCGAACGCGCGCCGCGATAGACCACCGGTCCCGCAGGTCAGAGCGGCGAGTCCTCGCACGCGACCAGCCGAGCATGTGCAGCGCGGTCGGTGGACGACGCGACGGCCTCGAACGCTCGCAGCGCGCGGGCGAGGTCGCGCAGCCGCAGGTAGCGGTCGAGGTTCGCAGCGCGACGCCGCACCGCGAGATCCTCGAGCTCGAGGCGGCGATCCTCGTCCTGTTTGGCGACCAGCTCGGCGTATCCGGGCTGCCGAGAGACGAACAGGTTCGCGCGGGCGAAGTCCGACGCGTACGCCTGCGCGAACGCGTGGGTGTACGGCCGCATCAGGCCCGGCCACCGCTCCTCGAGGGCGAAGCGGATCGGGCGGGCGAGGGCCGCGATCTGGCCCGCGAGGTCGGCGCGCGTCTGCGCGATCTTGGCGTGCTGGCCGGCCGCCTCGGCGCGCGCCTCCCGCGCTCGAACGGCGGCGTCGGCCCCAGGCTCGACGAACAGGCGCGCGGCGAGCTCGTCCGCGAGCGCGGAGTACACGTTGTCCGGGCGCGGCCCGCTCGCGGTCCAGCGCAGGTACCAGGGCCGCCAGCGCTCCAGGAAGGCCTCGCTGGTCGATGAAGGGAGGTCCACCGAGTCCGCGGCGACCAGCGAATAGAAGTGCGCCTCCCGCAGCGTGACCTTTCCATCGTGGTTTCGATCGGGGTCGAAGGCGAGCGGCGCACCGATCCGGGTCTGGCCGCTGAGCGCAGAGAAGAAGTACGTCGAGTAGTCGCGATACTCTCCGACGTCGATGCTCGGCGTACACCCCTCGGCCTCGAGGAGCTCGTCCTGTGAGAAGAAGGCGCAGCGATCGGCGGCGATGACCTCGCGCGTGTCCTTGCCCTCGGGCCGGATCACCCGCTGAAAGCCGCCCGAATAGCACTGCGGAAAGAAGAGTCGCGCGCGAGTCCCGGCCGGGATGCGATCGAGGAGGCCGCCCAGCTCGCGCGCGCTGAGGGGCTGATCGCCCCAGAGCCGGAGCGCATTGTTGCCAGCGTCCTCGGGATCGCCCGAGCCGTGGCCGTTGTAGACGAACAGCAGCCCATCCCCCGGCGCGAGGCTGCCGAAGAGGGCCGCGAGGCGCGCGACGAGGGTCGCCTTGTCGGTGCCGCCGCTCAGCCCGGGCACGTTCGACGGGTAGAAGCGCAGCGCGTGCCGGGCGCCTACCCCGAACACGCGCGCGAGGGGCTCCGAGACGGTGCCCGTGTCGGCCGAGCCGATCACCACGTCGCGCACCTCCGGGTGCCCCGGGCCCACGTTGAAGTAGGTCTCCAGCGCGGCGTCCGGCCTCCTCTCGGCGAGCAGCTTCTGGAGCCAGCGCACGTTGAGCTCGATCTGGGCCTGTGACGCCTCGGGAGCGTACCCGCCTCCGATCAGCAGCACGTGATCGTCGGCCGCCGCTTCGCGCGCGGAGGCGCACGCGAGGACGAGGACGAACGCCCATGCGCGCGTCATCGCCGCGCGCTCCGCAGCGAGAACAGGCGGTCCACCGCGAACAGAGCGAGCGCGGTGAGCGTCATGGCCGGGACGACCATCGAGAGCGTGCGGCTCAGGAGGAGACCGCAGACCACCGCCAGCGCGACCACGAGCGCGGGGGCCACCCGTCGCCCGGCGGTCACGCGCAGGAGCGCGAACACCATCGCCGCGAAGGGCAGCAACATCACCGCCGACTCGGCCGCCACCTGCAGCACACGGGCGAGGAGCCGGCGGTTTCCGCCGTACGCGAGCGCGAGCAAGAACTGCCGTTCGCCCAGCAGGGTGTCCTCGGCGATCGCCGCGCAGAGATAGATCGGGACCACCGCGGTCAGCATCGCGATCAGCGCCGCGACTCTTCGCCCCGACATCACTTCCTCAGCACGTAGTTTCCGACGATCAGCGCGTCGATCCCGGTCGAATAGAAGCACCTCACCGCGTCGTACGGTGACTCCACCATCGGCTCACCCATCACGTTGAAGCTGGTGTTCAGCACCACTGGAATACCGTTTCGCCTACCGACCTCGCTGATCAAGCGATGGTACAGCGGGTTGATCTCCTCGCGCACGGTCTGGAGGCGCGCGGTCCCGTCCACGTGGGTGATCGCGGGGAGGGCGTCGCGCTTCCCGGGGAGCACATTGCAGACCTTGAGCATGAAGGGGTCTTCGACCTTCAGATCGAAGTACTCGTCCCGCCTCTCGTTCAGCACCGAGGGTGCGAACGGACGATACGCCTCGCGATGCTTCACCTCGGCGTTGATCTTGTCCTTCATGTGCTTCTTCGTCGGATCCGCCAGGATGCTGCGATTGCCGAGGGCGCGCGGACCGATCTCCATCTTCCCCTGAAACCAGCCCAGGATCTGGCCGGAGGTGATGATCTCGGCGCCCACGACGGCGGGATGCTCGACGCGCTCGTACCTCAGCTTGCCCTCGTCGAGCACCTTCTTGATCTTCGCGTCGCTGTATCCGGTGCCCACGTACGGATCCATGTGGACGAAGGTCCGCGGGAAGCCGAGCTCGACGTGATAGTGGTAGAAGGACGCGCCGATCCCGGTGCCGTTGTCGCCGGCCGCCGGGATCACGTAGAGATCGTCGAAGCCGCTCTCGCGCACGATGCGCCCGTTCATCACGCTGTTGAGCGAGACCCCCCCGCCGATCACCAGGTTCTTGCACCTCGACCGCTTCTTCAGCAGGCGGCACAGATCGAGCGCCGCTTCCTCCAGGACCTTCTGGAACGCCGCCGCGGCGTCCATGTGACGCTGCTCGATCTCCTCGTTGCGCGCGCGGGGTCGCCCGAAGACCTCGTAGAACTTGGGGCTGCACCGCGGCGTACCCCAGTACTGATGATTGAAATAGGAGAGATCGATCTCGAAGGTCATGTCGTCTTTGACCCGGACCATCTCCTTCACCTTGGCGTAGAAGACCGACGGGTCTCCGTAGGAGGCCAGGCCCATCGTCTTGCCTTCGTCATAGTTGGTGCGAAAGCCGCAAAACTCGGTCACTGCCTCGTAAAACGAGCCCAATGAGTGCGGAAAGTAGGTCTCGCTGTAGCGCTCGATCTTTCGTCCTTCGCCTCGCCCGATGAAGGCCGAGGCCCACTCTCCCGACCCGTCGATCGAGAGCAGCGCTGCGTTCTCGTACGGTGAGATCAGGAAGCTGGCGGGCGCGTGACAGAGGTGGTGAGGGATGTGGTGGAGCGGCGGCCAGCGCTTCTCGTCGGGCCAGGTGGCGTGGTACCAGCGATCGAGCCCGGCCTTCCTGGCGCGATAGGCCGACAGCTCCATCGCCAGGAACGGGCGGCCCTCGAGCGGGTGCCGCAGGCCGTGCAGGATCTTCTGCGGCGCGTTGAGGGTGGGTTTGATGGAGACCGCGATGGCGTCGACGTCGCCCGTCGTCATCCCGCATTCATCGAGGCAGCGCTGCGCGGACTGCGAGGGAAACTCGACCGTGTGCTTGCGCCGCAGGAGACGCTCCTCCTCGATCGCGACGAGCAGGTGCCCGTCGCGGATGATCGACGCGGTGGAGTCGTGGAAGAAGTAGTTGAGGCCGAGGATGTTCAAGGACTGCTCGCTTCTGGTCGTTCGCTGGGCGTGTGTCTGTTCTTTGCCCAGGCCAGGCCTCTCTTGAGGTGCGGCGTCAGCTGGGCGATGCCCCAGACGGCTTGCGCCCTCGGGGTGTGGTTGTAGATTCGAACGTCGAACACCGCCTGGGCGCGCGCCCCCCAGGGGTCATTCCACGGCGCGCCGGTGACGAAGCTGAGCTCTTCGAGGCCGTCTTCAGGCGTGCCGACGCCGCGCAGCGTCTCGTGGATCAAGAGGCCGCCCGGGCCCATCGCCTGGTACTCCTCGTCGAAGCCCAGCTTGAGGAGGCTGATCACTCCGTCGACCACCAGCGAGAACTGCATCGCGATCGGTCGGTCATCGAGGGTCAGCGCGTCCAGGCGACATTGCTTCTCGGGGCCGAAGCGGGCGATCAGCTGCTCGAAGAACGCGAGCACCTGCGGCGACGCGGCGATCGCCGAGTTGACCCGGCCTTTCCATCCGGAGGCCTCGATCCGCAAGAACTCCGCGAACAGCGGGTCGGCGCGGTCGGTCGGATAGTGGATCCGGTGCGCGACCTCGCCGAGCTGGGCGAGCTTCTTCATCTTGCGACGCTCGTTCACCAGAAACTTGTGCCCGATCCTCGACTCCACGGCGCGATAGCCGCCGGCCAGCGAGACGCTCTTGCTCTCGGAGATCTCGGTGATCGCGAGGCCCGGCGGCGAGAGGCGTCGCAGCGCGTGGAGCATCGGAGACTCGGCCATGACCCGCGGGATCCAGAGGACGTCCCACGGCGGCAGCTCGGCGAGACCCGCGAGCACCGTTTGCATCGCGTCCAGATCGCCCGGCGCCAGGAGCCCATCCTGCAGATCCAGGAGCGCGGTGTTGGGCACTTCGAGCAAGCGCACGCCGGGCACCCGCCCGAACGTCGCGACTCGCGAGCGCAGCGGGACCAGCGCGCGCCCGGGCGCGGAGAGCGCGAACAGGCGATCGGAGCTCGGCGCGAGCACCGTCGTCAGCGCGGACTCGAAGTATTCGAGTCGATGGAAGTATCGGCGACGCGGCAGCGCGCTGGCGACGGCGGACCACGCCGGCGCCAGCGATGCCATGCAGTCGATGAGCATGACCTGTCGAGTAGCAGCCCGCGTGCCGCGGCTCGCGTGCATGCCGTTTGGTCGGAGCGTAACCTGGCGGTGACGTCGATCGGGCGCGGGTAACAGAGGCGAGGGTTCTTCAGACCCGATAGATCCGGTAGCTCCAGCTCGCGACGCCCTTCTCGGAGCGCTGCTGCTCGAAGAAGGGCCAGGGCACCTCGCGGACCAGACGCAGCCAGGGGTCGACTTCGAGCAAGGCCTCGAAGTGTACCGGGTTCGCGAACATGAGCGTCAGGGGGGGGGGGACCCTGGCGAGCCCGTGCTTGATCCGGGCGACGACATCCCGCAGCACATCGCCGATGAAAGGGTTGAAGAAATGGAAGACCGTCACGCTCGCGGGCGGGTCGTAGGTCTGGGCGTTGCCGACGATGAGCTCCACGTTCCGGCACTCGAGGCGTCGCGCGGCGATCTCGAGGTTCGCCTTGCCCTTTCGCGCCAGCTCCTCCGTCAGCTCGATCCCGATGATCCGCGCGAACGGATGGAGGCCCGCGATCGCCATCGCCCGCCCCATCCCGGCCCCGTAGTCGAGAAACACGTCCTGCGGGGAGATCGGGACGTGCCGCAGCGCTCTCAACAGGGCCAGATACGGGACGCCCTCGTAGTGTTGATGGTCTCCAGAGAACGTCCCGAGCGTCTCGAGCTTCACGATCTTCGAGGTCGTGATGCCCATGTACGCGTCGCCCGCGCGATCGAACACGCGATTGGCGTAGTAACGGCCGAGGCTGCCGAGGCTCATCCCGCCGCGAGCCTAGCACCGCTCCGTAGACAGGCGTTCGTCACAGGCGCCGCGGATCCGTGAGGTGGCCGGTGATCGCGGAAGCCGCGGCCACCGCCGGCGACACCAGATAGACCGGACCCGGCGCTCCCATCCTTCGATCGAAGTTCCGGTTCGTCGTGCTCGCGGTCGTCTCGCCATCGAGCGGGATGCCCGGCCCGTTGCCGATGCATGAGCCGCATCCCGGCTCCGTCACCACCGCGCCGAGCTTGCGAAACATGTCGAGCAGCCCTTCCTTCTCGGCGTCCGCCGCGACCGCCGCGCTCGACGGCGTGACCGTGAGTCGAACGCCTTTGCGAACGGACTTGCCGCGCAGGACGTCGGCCGCTGCGCGCAGATCGGAGAGCGAGCCGCCGGTGCACGAGGCGATCACCACGTTGTGGATCGGCACATCGAGGTGCGCCGCGAGCGGG